>Ga0315900_10003769_pt1 | contig 21926 bp, 15 predicted proteins | sample LakEriMetagenome_FD_203521 | JGI IMG/M metagenome (GOLD analysis project Ga0315900, IMG submission 203521) | Freshwater fungal communities from buoy surface, Lake Erie, Ohio, United States - Buoy 12 MA114 | ecosystem: Environmental > Aquatic > Freshwater > Lake > Lake biofilm | place: USA: Lake... | reverse complement strand
ACAGTGTAGCGTCGATTCCCGTTTCTGTTTTTTATACAACACCACCCGCTAATCAACGCTTGCTTCGATTCTGTTTTGCCAAAGAAGACCACATGCTGGAAGCTGCTGCTGAACGCCTATGTGCAGTCTAAATAACTTTACTCTTTGTATAAAGTCTGAAAAACCGATACGCCATGCCTAAAAATCTGCGCCTAACGCTCGTACAATCGAATTTGGCCTGGGAGGATCCCGTCGCCAATTACCGTAGGCTTTCGCGAATACTCTCGTCCGTTGAGCGTGGCTCGACCGATCTCGTTGTATTGCCTGAACTGTTTCCAACCGGTTTCAGCATGGAGGCGAAGCGTCTCGCAGAAGTTCCCGAAGGCCCCTCCATGCAATGGATGCTTGAAATGGCCATTGGGCTGCGTTCTCCCGTCTGCGGCTCTTTGATTATACGGGAAGGCAAGCACTTTTTCAATCGCTTTATTTGGATGGAGCCGGACGGTCGCTATGAGCAGTACGACAAACGTCACTTGTTTCGCATGGCAGGCGAAGACAAGTCATACACGCCCGGAAAGGAAGGCATCGTGATCGAACACAAAGGCTGGTCTATTTGCCCAATCATTTGCTACGATTTGCGATTCCCGGTGTGGTCCAGGAACCGCTTGCTGCGTGAGGGCGGAAAGCAACGCGCCGACTACGACCTGCTACTCGCCGTGGCGAACTGGCCGTCGGCTAGAAGTTTTGCTTGGAAACAACTCCTGGTTGCCCGTGCAATCGAAAACCAAAGCTATGTAGCCGGTGTAAATCGCGTTGGAACAGATGGAAAAGGCATTCGCTACGATGGTGATAGTGTGGCATTGGATGCCATGGGTTCAACGATCGGTTCACTGCGAAAAGGACAAAATGGTTTAATCAATGTGACGCTGGATTGGAAACACCTGAGCGAGGTGCGCAAAAAACTTCCCTTCCTGCAGGATGGAGATGCCTTCAGCGTTGGGTGATCCGCTTACCGCAATCCGTACTCAGCCAGTAGCCAGGATAAAGCACACATGCCGGCAGCACCAAGCTCGAGTTCGCGCTTGTTCACCTGATCGAACGTATCGGTCTCTGCATGGTGATGGTTGAAGTAACGCTGTGAATCGGGATTCAACCCGATTAGTAAAGTACCCTGGTCTTCGAGGTGATTGATATCTGCGCCTCCATATCCCGGCTTCCAGGCATTCATGAGATAAGGCTGAAACAGATCACGCATGGTGAGTGCGCCTGCAACCAAGGCCGAATCCCCTTTAAAACTGAATCCGCGTGGCGTAAATCCACCCGCATCGCTTTCAATTGCAGCCAGCGGGCGCTGACCACTTGACTTTACCCATTCCGCATAGCGCTTCCCTCCCCTGCCGCCATTTTCCTCGTTCATGAATGCGACAAACCGTATCGTGCGTTTCGGTCGGATTCCGAGCGCCTTTATAGCGCGTAGTACTTCCATCGACTGAACGATTCCGGCTCCGTCATCGTGCGCTCCGTCGCCCGTATCCCATGCATCCAGATGACCACCCACTACCACCACCTCATCAGGCAATTCACTGCCACGGATTTCGGCAATTACGTTGTGTGAAAGGGCATCGGGCAGGGTCGAGCAACTTTGCGTAAAGGTCACCTTCAACTCCGCATCCATTCGTAGACTTTTGCTTAGCGTTTCAGCACCCCGCGTACTGACTGCACATGCAGGTATTTTCGGAATACTATCGTCATAACCCATAGCACCGGTATGGGGATAATCATCCATGGATAAGGTCATGGAACGGACAATAACGCCCACAGCCCCAAGCTTTCCTGCACGCATAGCCGTACCCCAACGATAACGCCCGGCCTCCCCATAAGCATCAAACGTGTTGATGAATTCGGATTTCATGGGATGATTCATGAACACAATACGCCCTGCTACGCGTTCACGTCCGAGCTTTTCAAGTTCATCCCAATCGTGCACCTCAACGACCCCGGCACTGAGGCCCCCAGCGGGTGTAGCCACACTTCCACCCAATGCACAAATACGCAAGTCGGTTTTCTTTCCTTGCGATAGGATTGAGGCAGTCTCCTTGCCACCACGTACCCAATGGGGAACCATCACTTCTTGCTTCCAAACCGAGTCGACACTGAGTTGCTTCATTTGAACATACACGTAATCGACAGCACGCGCAGCTTCGGGTGAACCACTCAGTCGACCTCCGATGGTATTGGCCAGGTAGTCGAGCCAAGAGTAACAGCGGCCATTGCGCAGTATTTCATCGAACATTGCGCGTATGCGAGTAGAGTCCTGACTTTGGGCGTGTGCAGGCCGACCAATCAGAATAAATCCGATCAGGATAAGAAAGGAATACGATTTGGCTGGGAAGAATTGATTCAGGTGCATATCCAAAAATACACCATCTGATTGAACACCTTAGGGTCTACCGATTGACAAGAATATTCATCCGCACTGCATCCCTTCCGGTATCACCCGAAGCCTCATGGCTTACGATCCGGATCCGACCCGGATCAAGTCCTTTGCTCACAAGAATCTGTCGAATGATTACCGAACGCTGTTCGTTGAGGTTTCCGTTGGATGATACACCACTTAGCTCAATGCTAAGTCCGGGATTTTCAAGTACACGGTCTAGCACAGGCTCGATGATGTCGAGCTTGCTCAAGCCGTGCACACGAAGACTGCTTTCGGCAAACGGCACCAAGATGGATTCGTCAACGTGCTGTGCAAGATGCACCGGTTCAGTTGTTTCCAATTCTGTAGGGGCAGCAAACGAAGCGTTCATTACCGAAATGGAAACGGGCTCCGCATGGATTTCGCGTACCGCGGGTGTATAGATATCCATCCGGACTGGCATCTGTTCGATAGCTTCTTCGTCGCTCCAGACAATAACATCGCTCGTCTTCAGCTCATCAACCACTGGCTCAATCAAATTAGACTGAATCGAAGAAATGTTAATGACTTGGCTAGGCAATAAGGCGATCGGATTCAGCAACTCATCGTCTGCACGTTGAACAGGAAGCCTCCAGGGATTCTCAGCGGTGGGAATGGTCTTGAGTTCAACGGCAGGCTGTGATTCTACACGTGAAAGATTTACCGAATCGATAGTTCGCATGACCATAGGAACCACCTCAAATACTTCGCGCTCACTTTCGTGTCCATCAGCTGTTATGCGCTCTTCCTCAAAATGGTTCTTCTGTTCTGCCGACTCCTCTTCAAGCTGAATTGGCATGGTCGTCAAAATGGCATCATTCCTTCCTTCAGGCGTGGCATCAACATGGATTAACATTTGTGTTAAAGGAAGGCGCATCATTGCTTGCTGCACCTCGACCCTCTCGGTATCCTGCGGAAGCTGCGTAAAGGGAGGTACGGGTTTGCTTAACGGAACTAAGTCAAAAGCAGTTTGCGTTGCTTTGTGTGTTAACAAGGATAGCGCGGTCAATTCTTCCGGCGGAGCAACTGCAGCTTTAGTGATCTGCACAGGGGTTGTTTGCTGTTGCGTTAGCATCCGCTTCACTGCGCGTGGCTTGCCGGCCGGACGATAACTCAGTACCACTTCAACCGACCCCGGACCACCCTGAATTCCCGAGGTATTGATATCGTAGCTGACCCCAAGACCATAACGGTTCCAGCGCACCTGTGCAGCCAGCGCGATGGCATCCTGAGCACGATAAACAATTGAACCGCCGAATCCTGTTCCGTTTTCTAACAACCACTCCGGACTCACATTAATTTGCCAAGCTCTTGAATTTCCCTGCCGCATATGCAGGATGGATGTCCGGATCATAAAAGATTCGCTCCAAGCGATTCCTGTACCCGCCTCTACCGACATACGCTGTGCTGTGCGATAGGAATTAACAAGGAAGCGTTCAGACTTATTCGCGAGGTGGTGCACACCAAGTCCTGCGAAAGGACTGAACATGCGACGTGAATCGGCCGGAATGTGCCAACGGAATCCAGCACCGAAATCAGGTGAAAACATCCGCAGTGCTGCAAAGGATTCGCCTGTTGGTACGGATGGATCAAATCCCTGATCGGCATCGTATTGCTCATCGAAGGTCATTCCACGGGTTTCAAGACTGCGTTGCATAAAGCCTCCGTGAACTCCACCGGAGAACCGGTGTATCCCCCATTGCCGCGTGAATGACCATTGCAGGCCAGCTGACAATTGCTTCAGACTACCGGGACCGGCAGCAGTACTCACGATGTTAACTCCCAGTGCATGTTCACTTAGTCTGCGCTCGGCAAAGAATCCTTGTGTGATGAATGGCGAGCCTGTAGAAGCCCATTGGTTTCTATAAGCTGCCTGTAAGCGATATGGTTCTTCTGTTGGAGCAATGGATGCCGGATTATACCATGAACCCAATGTTCCTGTCTGGGTAAAATGTGGATCCTGCGCTGTAGCCCCAGAAAAGGACAGCGCCAATAACAAGCTATGTAGAATCCGATATTTCATCTTATTGGACAACCGTAATGGTGCCGCTTAACTCAAATGTTTGACTGGATGCATCCGCATATTGGAAATGGTAGAGGTAGGTTCCGTTTCGGATCTGCCCATCTGCACAACGACCATCCCATTGGGTTCCGCCGGTAAACATGCGGTTACCCCATTGGTCGATGATTTCCAACGTAACCACGCTGAACTGCTCACCGCGAAGTCGAAATACATCGTTACGTCCATCTCCATTCGGAGTAAAGGTTGTAGGAACGAATGGTTTGGTAAACGGTCCAACGTAAATACTCCGGCTGATTTCTGCTGCACACCCTGATGCTCCGGTTGCCGCGCAGGTAATGGTGTATTGTCCAACATCCGTGCAATTGAAAACCGGATTGCTTAGCGAGGATGTCTGCACCATGCCCGATGGATCACGCATCGACCAATCCAGTGTTGAATATGCAGTACCCGAATAACTACAGCTCACGCTGTATGCCCCTCCTGACGAGGACACCTGGGTAGTGAATTCGGGTTGAGGAATTTCCTCAACCCGGGTAGTTAGGATTGCAGCTTGCTCGAGAATACATCCTTGAGGGCTCTCAAGTGTGACCGTCCATTGTGTAGTCTGTGTCAACGGTGCAGTAGTCCATTGCGCGGATGTTGATACGGCCTGCGAAAGATCGGCCAGATTGAACCAAGTATACCGGAATCCAGGTAAGGAATCAATCGTCAGGAGTGCCGAGGTTCCTGAACACACAACAGTATCCTGTAACAGGGGCGCCTGCGGTGTTGGAAAAACCTGAACGGTGATCGGATCTGACGTGATGGTTTGACCATTGCGTTGCACCGAAACGGTGTATACACCCGAAGCTGTCACCACGTAGGTATCCAGTGTTGCGCCTACTATGGGTGCTCCATTCAGGTTCCATTGATTTCCTGGGCTAACAACAGATTGAAGGATCAAACTATCGCCTTCGCAAAAATCGCTTGGGCCGTTCTGCTGAATCAGTTGCGCTGTTGTAATGATATTCACCTGTATGGTAGCCGTACCGGAAGTGCATCCGTTGGAAGACAAGCCACTCACAGCGTAGTATCCCGATTGACTGACGGTGATGCTTGAGCTTGTGCTTCCGGTACTCCATTGATAGGATTGCAGACCGGAAGCCTGAACGTCGATCGACTCGCCTTGTATCAACACGATTGTACCGGACGGATTTAGAACAGGAACAGGCGTTGGATAATTAAAAATGGTCATCGCTGAAGAAACGGAGGTGCAACCGTTCGATGCAGTGCCTGTAACCGTATATGTTCCGACGGGAACTGAAATGGTAGTAGTTACTGCCCCTGAAGACCAGATATAACTGCTGGCACCGCTTGCTGTAAGTGAAGCCTGGGAAGAGGGGCAAATGGTATCGTTGCTGCTGCTAACTTGAACTATTGGCGCACTTAAGGACTGTATCTGTAGGGATGATGTTCCGGTACAGCCACCAGTTCCCGTGGCGGTTACCGTGTATGTACCGGAAGCCTGAATAGAGATTGAACTTCCGGTTGCACCGGTGCTCCATTGGTATGAAACACCACCTGTTACTTGAATACTGCCTATCGCACCCGGGCAAAGGCCCGAGGCTGCCGAACTGCTCAATACCGGAACAACCGGAGTGGCGATTTGAATGGTAAGGGGTGAAGATGTAGCGATTGCTCCGGCGGCATCTACAGCCTGGGCAATGAACGTATAGTTCCCGGATGGTAATCCGCTCAGCGTAAAAACTCCCGACGCTGATGTACCTGCAGGAGCACCATTGATGCTAAGACTGTACTGTGAAAGGCCCTGTGGTGCAGCAGAAACGGTAAAGCCAATTCCGGCGCAAGGAGTTCCCAAGGGGAGATTGACCGATAGTTGTACTGAGGAGATTTGTTCGCAGCGGCGAACCACATGATTCCCTTTTTCGACCACCAGGAGGCGTCTGTTCACTACATCATACGCTGTGCCAAGTGGCTGATTGAATCGTGGAGCAGGAACGCTTCCGTCGACCCATCCCGGCTGCATGATACCACCTGCATAGGTCGTTACTGTATTTGTGGATGGCTGTAGTTTACGTACAACTTCATTTGTCAAATCGGAAACGTAGGCGTTTCCATTCGGATCGAGGCATATACCGGAGGGATGATTGAATTGTGCCTGGTTCAAGGGGCCATCGGCATGTCCGGCCAAGCCCGTTCCGGCAAGCGTGATGACCTGTCCGCCCGGCGTCATAGTGCGAATCCGGTTATTCCATTCATCACAGATATATAAGATTCCAGAGCTTGAAAATGCGAGACCGGAAGGGTGATCGAAGCGGGCCGCAGAGCCAGAACCATCCAATATCCCCTGGAAATAGGCCGCACCGGCAACCGTTGTCACCGTATCGTTCCGTAAGCGACGAATGGTATGGGTGTTGTAATCCGACACCATGATTGTGTTCCCATCGGGTGTAACGGCAATGCCTACCGGAAAACCGAAACGGGCGAATGCGGCAGGACCATCGGTAACACCAAACACACCGATACCGGCCAGGGTAGTTACCTGACCGAAGGAATCGATCTTCCGGATTTTATAATTGCGTGTGTCACAGACGTACACATTACCGAGTGTATCGCATGCGATCCCTGAGGGTTCATAAAACGAGGCAGTAGCCGCTGGTCCATCAGTTGCACCAGGCAGCCCGTTTCCGGCGAGTGTTGTAACCTGTCCTGAAGGGCTGCAGCGCCTGATACGGTGATTGCGTTTGTCGGCGATGTAAATGTTTCCGGAACGATCCGCAGCGACTGCCGTGGGCTCATTGAATCGCGCAGCCGATCCTGTGGCATCCTGGAATCCGCTTTGCCCGCCTGAACCGGCAAGAGTCGATACCTGCTGCGCATGTGCTTCGAAAAGCAACACGTACATCAGTACAATCAGCAGGAAACTGTGTTTATTCATCGCTTCGTTCAACACGGAACACCTCCACAACAGCGGTTCGCGCCCGTATGCGTGATACGCATGCCGGAAGCAGAGGATCGGTCAATATCAGCCGAAACCTTACACCGGAAATCAAGCGGGATTACCCGTCAATTGACGGTAAATCGAATTGAGTTTTTGGCCTTTGGACTCCCAGCTGAATTGCTGGCTGAACAAACGCCGTGCACCCTCGGAAAGTCGGGCATGAAGTGTCGGATTGGTGTGAAGAAGCCGAAGGGCTTCTGAGAACCGGGTTACGGTCGTATCGTAACGTCCCTGTCTGATGGTCACTCCGGAATCGGTGCTGACAAAATCGCCGCATACGCCCTCACGGAAACAAACAACCGGAAGGCCACACGACAAAGCAAGCGACAACTGATCACACCTGCCCTGATGTGCGGTATTGAAGAAAACAGATGCTTCCGTAAATAAGGCGCGCTGATCCGTGGCATGTAACCAAGGAATGAACCCCACTGCAGAGCTGATTTCCATCTCGGCAGCCAGGCCTTGCAAATAAGCAGCTAATGGTCCATCACCGATGATAACCAATTGGGAGCGGAGTTGTTCGTTGCCCGACAATTGATGATAATAGCGGGCGAATGAACGAATGCAAAGATCGAATCCAGCCTCCGGACGAAGTGGTCCCGACGCGACCACTGTAAAATGCTCACCCCGATGCGCTTCCGAAATTCCGGAATCACAACCGGCAACCGGCATGTGAAGCACTGGTGCTTGAGAACCAAAATTCTGATGATTGACCTCCCGGTCGAATGTGATGAGGTAGTTCGCATGCCGCATACTGTTGTGCAATGCCCTATCGCGGCTTTGCAGGATTTGATCGACCCTCCAGCGCAACTCCGTTCCGAGCCAGGCCCTCCATCCATATACATGAATCAGGTAATTTTTGGGCACTCGACGTTGTCTTCCGACAGGACCGAACACAAACGGCTTACCCAGTTTCCATAACCGTGAAGGCGTTCGGATAGCGCCCGGACTCATATCGTGTACCACATCGAAACTGAGTTTTTGCTTCAAGACAAATCCCGGTAATGCGCGTTGCCACCAGGCTCGGTGCAGGCGAGCACCTCGAACTGCATTCGGAATACTGTTGACATCAAACCAAACCCAGGTTATCTGCATCGTGCGGAGCTCTTCATCCGCTGCGACCGCTCGCTCGATGGCCTCACGGTAAATCGGACGTGTTACGACAATCAGCGGATTGAATCGGCCGATTTGAGCCAGAAGCTTCCAGGATGGACTGTTGTTTCCGTTGCTTTCGGGATTAATCGAGAAGGCACTGACAAGAATGACGGGAGCGTGCTGATGCATTTCCTGATGGGGTAGATTCGTACGTTTTACGTCAGCGTACGCCAGCAGGTTACTAAAGGATGTTTACCAACGGAAATTCCCCGTCAAAAGACCTTCTGTCATATCGGTCCACGTGCGAAGTAGGCGTAAATCGGTCGTCGATGGTGATTGCTGAGCCATGATATGGCGAAGGTGGTTCGCAGTCATGAATAAGACATACATGCTGAAATGGGTGCGCATATCTACATCGAGCCGATGAGCCAAACGGCGCTGAGCAAGATTATCGAAGCTACGTCGTGTGAAGGTGAACCAGGCCTGAGCATCTTTTTGTTCACGTACAACGAGTTCACAAAACATGTGATGGAATTGATCGAAAAAAACCGGGACTGCGTTAGAACGTGTTTCCCAAACCTGTGCAAACAGTCGTAATTCGGAATAATGCATGGTCCATGGAGTAACCATACCGTGAACATGTGATACTGTGATTTCTGCCGAAGGGTCGATTGAACCAGACAATCGCTTCAACAAGCGGAAAATGGGTGTGTAATCGGATTTTCGGCGACGATCGGCAATCTTGATCATCTTAAGAATCGAATCCAGCTGCCGAAGGCTGTAATTCCAAATCACAACAGACGATACAGGTCTGGTTTCCATTCCCATTCCATAAACCTGAGCGGAATATCGAAACAATAAGGAACTGATTCGGGTACGCGACAATTGTTTTCCATGTGCATCCTGCAGGATTGGCTTATCCGGTGAAACAGTGTTCGCAGTTACCGGAATGCTTAGGGGCGTGAAATCGTACTGGCGTAAAGACGGAAGCATCGGTTCAATTAGAATGAAAAGAAGTTGGCGAACTGCGGAATGAGTTTTCGGCTTGCATCGGGATCCACACTCGGTGCATCGAGAAGTCCGGTATGGTTGCGTCTGCTGCGCATGGCGTTGAGCACATAATGCATTTCAGAAATTCGATACTCTTCCTTGACGGCCTCGGCATTCGCCACGGGTTCATCGCCGTTACTTTCGGCACGAATCACATACAGATTCAGGTCACTCCACTTCATGAATGGAATTGCATCGGTATGTTCACCTACATCAGGCGTATCAATGATTACGGCATCATAACGTCCGCGCAGTTCCTCGACCAGATCCTGGGCCTTGCGTGTGGCGGTAAGATGTCCAATAGGGTGATCGACGGTTCCGCTGGTCACCAATTCGAGACGGGGTACCGATGTGAAACGAAGGACTTCATCGAGTTTGGTCCTGGATGTCAGAATATCACTTAGTCCTTCACCATTGGGCAAACCAAACCAGGCATCCTGTGAGGGACGAACTGTATTTGCATCAATAAGAACAACTCGTTTTTCTTGTGAGGCAAGTGTGCGAGCAAGCTGAGCGGCGATGAATGACTTGCCTTCACCGGGATGCGTACTTGTTATCGTGATAACCAGAGGTTTATCGTTTCTGGATTGCATCAGTATGCGTGTGCTGAGCGCGGTGAATGCTGCATAAACACTTTCTCCACGGCTCAATTCCTTGACTTGGCCGATGACGGGGATGGTTCCCTGTTGATACAGGTCCTCAGGTACGTGAATGATATTGCTATTTCGGATCCTGTTCCGAATCCAAATGAATGCAGCCAATACGCCTATCGAAAATGCTGCAGTCCAAACCATCCAGGGAATGGGGAACACAGGAATGAGCGGTTCGCGTGCAGGCTCCAGAATACTGCCTGTACTGAATAACGATCCGAGTCCAACCATGGTTTCCGCACGTTGTTCAAGGAGTCTGTCTTCGAGTTTTTCGTACAAAGCAACCCGACTCTCCAATTCGTCTTCATCGATTACCTGCGCTGGTGCCGATTCCAGTCCGGACTGCATCTTATTGATGGAGGCTTCGAGTTCATCCTGCTGAAACAGTAGGCGACGGCGGTGCATACCCAACTGCTCCTGAAGTTCACCGCGAGTAGAGCGAATGCGTTCATCGGCAGTAGCCACTGCTTCTGCATCGCTTCTGTTTAGTGCGGCCTGGCGCTCCTTTATTATGGCATTGAGTTGTGCCGATTGATCACGAAACACCTGCTCGGTTTGTGAATCCAGATCAGCCAGTGCGATGTTGACTGAGCGACCGGTGCGAATGTGATCACTGACACGCTCGAGTACGTTGAGTTGCATGCCGGTTTGCACATGTTTCCATTGCAATTCGCCGAGTGCGCTCAATTCTGATTGATGCTGTACCTCCGATTGCACGATTCCGTGCGATCCTCTGTAGACTTTTAAGGCATCGCGGGCACTGTCGAGTACCGACCTGACTTCCTCGAGTTGGCTATCGATCCGGGTTCCGGTGTGGGCAGTCATGGATTCGCGTTGCTCCTCGCCCTGATGCATGTACGCATGTGCAAGGGCATTGGCTACGGCCGAGGCCAGTTGAGGGGTTTCTTCGCAGACCTCGATACGGATCACGCGCGATTGTTCATCGCCCGTTGATACCTCGAGCTTTCCGGATAAAAGCTGGTCACACCAGGTTTCGTCGGATAGCAACTGAACGGAACACGCCGTTTGCTCACGACCTCCAATCGTATCGATGCGGAATCGTACTCCACCTAATTCCAACTCCCTGCCATAGGCATAGGCATGCTCAAAAGTCGGATCCCCACTCCAGCGATCCACCAGGAAACTCGAATCATCTATTGGTCGAATACGGAATGTTTGTGTTGAGAACGCAGTTTTATCTCCCGTGAATTGAATCCGGTAAACCGAATCAGGTTCATCAACAAGTCCCAGAAAACCAGCACTTGAATGGGTGCGCGCATTTCCGTCGATGGCCGACAGTGCCCTCATTAGCATCGGCCTCGATCCAATGCGCTCTACTTCCGTGCGCACATCGATGACGGGTACGGCTTGTTCGCCTCCCTGCCATTGCTGTTCGGGAGTGACACTTGCCTTGGCCTTGAATTCGGGGTGTACAAGTGATAAGAGAATTTGCGCGATTGTTGCCGAAAGAAGCAGGCAGAATAGTACGATATGCCAATGCTCGCGGATGACTTGCGCAAGCCGGATTCGTTGACGGGCAGTGAATTGAGCGTCCATGGGTTCGCGATTAAACGAAAACGGGGCGGTCCGGGTTACAGGGGAATCTGAAAAGAGACTGAATACCTGCTGCTTAGCAGGTATTTCGCCAGGAGTGCCGGGGGTAGAAAAGCCGTAAACAGAAAAACCGGTGATGTGAAAACGCGGAAGAAAATCGGTTAGTAAAAGGTTTAGGTTGAGCGCGCATCACCTCCGCTGTTCGTAGAAGACCCCCAGCAAGACCTCCTGTCTATATTCAAGCCGGAGACTTTGCTCCGGTGCGTAGTTCAGTTGCGTTTCGATGCGGAGTTGCATCACCTTCAGAAAACGGAATCCAATCCGATTCATCAGCTCGGCATGCACTTGTGTTGAGGACAAGGCATTGACAAAAAGCCTGGATTGATTCCTCCAGACCAGCCGCCCTGAAGCATATTCTTCGTCGATACTGATCTGCAGACCCATCCCGTAACGACAGATCAGCACATCGCGGGATGTTTCCAAAAAGGGCCTGTCGCCATCCCCACTTCGTCGGAGTGTTTTGGGCATATACTGCACTGAAACAGTGACCGGCTGTATCGACAACCTGCTATCCTTCCAAAACTGCAGGTCAATGCCGGTGCCGGCCTCCACGCGCAGCGGATTGAAAAACCCTCCGGTATATCCGGCACGACCTTGCACCCGACGCAATTCCATCCATTGCGTACCGGCCATGACCGACCAGGTGCGGGTCAGTTTTGCATTGCGCTTTACCGATCGAAACTGCAGCCGGAGCATATCATTCTGTTTGATCCAAACTGAGTCGAATAAAGCTGCGTAGCCTAGTTGTGTTATCGCATACCATTCAACTTGTTGACCCTCAACCATCTTTCTTTTACGGAATTCGGCGAGGGATTTCAGCACAAGACTACCCGTTGCCGCAGATGAACCATAGCGTTCTGTGATCACACTGCCACTGAAGTCGCCATGTAACAACCGGCTACGTTTTACACTGCTATCTACTGCACTAGTTGGCGTGCTGTCGGGCGCCGCTGCGCACAGGAAAACATGGAGGAGGTGCAGTATCATACCCGGTCGTTGCGCACGAAGCGGGAAACCGTTTGCGGATCTGATCAGGTTCTGGTGCCAAGGCTCAAACCCTCAGCATACAACATACCTCTGCCAGACTGGCGGTACCGTGTCGTACGTGTTGCCCAGGGTTTTGGCGCTCCGGAAAAACGACACCGATTTTTTAAAGAAGGGCGTTACGGCGCCCCATGACTGCATGACCGAAACTAATGGCCATTAAATAGCTTGAGGGATTCGGACAGGTGCACTTTTGAACAACGGCATGTTCATTTAGGAACGTAGCCCAGCATCACATCCAGGGTTTGTACTGAAACAGCATGATAAGCCGGTCGCGCCTTGGTGTATAGAGCTAATGCCCGCTCCTTACCTCCGGGCTGATCACACAAGGCCTGGTACAAAGGTTTGATGAATTTCCGACGACCCACACGCAAGAGAAACGCGTCGAGTGCCGCATTGGCCGGAGCATATCCCTGACGGATGGAAAGTTCCAGCCACTGACAAAGAATCTCGCTGTTACCCGAATCGGTAAAATGAAAGGCACGATCCAGAGCAGCCATGCGGTCTTTTCCAAGATCGGCAGGCAGGTTGCGCAAAAACTGCATCCAATGATGCGTTGTCCAGCCTGCAGTATCGGGTAAGGTACCTGATCCAATAAATGCAGACGCTGCAGATGCCACACGATCAAGTGCTGCGGAGTGAACCTTCGGGAATGGCGTTGGAAGTCCGGGGCCATATACCCATAGGCTGTCACGGATTGCGATGTTTCTCAACTTTGAGTCTCCCTGAATCAGGTTCTTCTCCAAATCTGCAAGGAACATTTCTGTTGTGATGCTTCCAAACGCATGGTTTTTGAAATACTGGTTTAAGAACACATCCCAGCGCTCCCGTCCTACCGCCTGCTCGATATTCAGCAGAAAGAAACGGCCTTTTTCATAGGCAATATCGCTTACGCCTTCGTCGGGATCACGGCCGGTCAAATCAATGTAAAGCCGCGTATCCGGATGCTCATTCCCCATTTCCGCAACAGTCTTCTGCAATTCGCCGAGCGACAAGACTGTGAGCATATCGGCATAGTCCCGGCCATACAGTTTTTCCATGATGCGGGATTCGAAATAAACCGTGAAGCCCTCATTTAGCCAGAAATCATTCCAGGTGGCATTCGTGACCAAATTTCCGCTCCAGCTGTGTGCCAGTTCATGCGCTACCAGCGAAACGAGTGAGCGATCTCCGGCAAGAATGGTGGGTGTAACAAACGTGAGTCGTGGATTTTCCATGCCACCAAAAGGAAAACTGGGCGGAAGCACCAGCAAATCGTATCTCCCCCAGGCGTACGGACCGTATAACTCTTCTGCTGCGGAGATCATCATTGGTAAATCGACAAACTCATTCGCCGCGACCGGCATTGTGACAGGTTCGGCATATACCCCACAACGCGAATCATAGGCGTGAAACTGAAGGTCGCCCACGGCGAGCGCCATGAGATACGAGGGGATCGGCTGGGGCATATTGAAGCGGTATACGCCATCGGTGTGCAGGCTTGTGTCGTTCTCGGCCGACATCACGGCAATTAACGCTGCGGGACACGAAATACGTGCAGAATAGGTGAACCGGATTCCAGGCGAATCCTGCAACGGAATCCAGGTCCGGGCCAAAACAGCCTGGCTTTGCGTAAACAGGAAGGGATGCTTACGGCCGGCAGTCTGCTCAGGCTCCAGCCATTGAAGGGCTGCAGCTTGGGGTGAGGTGGCATAGTGAATGTCAATCGACTTCGTTTCGGGTAATACATCCACCAAAAGACCACTACCCAAAATAGGCTGCGAGGGCATCAGTTCAAACGTTGTTTTCTGCACGCCGTCGAGCAGGATTGAGTCGATTCGTAAATCGCGCGTATCGAGATGAAGTTTACGCGTACCGCTTTTGTTGTCGAATTGCAAGGTGGCTTTCCCGTAAAGCACATGGGTTGCAAAGTCGACCTTCAGGTCCAGGTCGATGTGCGTCACTGCCGCATCCTGCGGCCGGGCAAAGGAATGGGGATCTTCAGCATGCATATCGGTTGGTTTTTCAGTGTTGTTGCGGCAGGCGCCCAGGGTGATGACCAGGAGAAATAGGATCAGGAAACGATGCATGAAGGCGAAGGTAATAGCTGACGCAGTACTGAGCGGAAGGCTGTAGTTTTGCGCTGTGAAAAACCGACTGCTTCGGGTGTTAAGCATTGCCATGTGGAGTATTTCATCCCTGGTTTTGTTTGCAGGCCTGTTTGCGTTCAGCGATGGACCGTTTTACCTCTTACACTGGCTGGCTACATCGGCCGGTGAGCAACACGCAAAACCCACTCACATCGTGATTCTGGGTGGTGGAGGTTATCCGGGTGAACAAACCCTGCTGCGGACCTGGCATGCCGCGCAACTGGCCCAAACATTTCCCTTGGCTGAAGTAGTGGTATCACAAGCGTCCGATTCGATGCAGGAAAATGCGGCTGAACACCTTCGTGATGAACTGGTCATGCGCGGCGTTGTAACCAGCCGCATCAGGCTCCAAACCCAGGCACGCAACACGCGGGAAGAAGCCCTACTGGCTTACGGTCTATTGGGTGATTCTGCACACATACGGCTTGTGACTGCTCCTGAGCATATGCGCCGAGCCGTACTGAGCTTCGAAGCAGTTGGCTTCCATCACGTGAGCGGACACCCTGCTTACAGCGACCCCGGTATTCCGGACCTACGGTATTCGGAAAGTGCCTTAGGCGGAAGAGATGTACCGGTTCCGGAAGTCGGTTCCTCTACACAACTCCGGTACCGCTTCTGGAATCACCTGCATTACGAGTTGTTGTGCCTGCGTGAGTTTGTTGCGTTGCTCTGGTACCGCCTCCACGGCTGGTGCTGAACCCTACTGCGTATTTGAACTACTTTTGAGTCGCATGGCCATGATACCGCAAGACAGCACCCCTTCTGCAGAGCAGGTTCTTGACGGCGATGGTTCAACGGGCGTTTTCCGATTCAGCGATGAAGCCGACACGGCACTAATCAACGAAGTATCCGTGCGCTCCGAGCCCCTGCAGGGACCGGATGTATTTCACCGTCATGCCCTGCAACGTGAACACCCGAATGCTATTCCAGCGCCTGCCGGCACGAGTGACTGGGTGACCATCACGCTATTGACCTTATTGATTTTATTCACCTGGTTCAGGCATTTCTTTAACAAAATATTCCGGCAACTCATTGCGGCCAGCTTCAACCCGAACACGGCCAATCAAATTGTGCGCGATGAAAGCGTACTGCTTCAACGTGCGTCGCTAATCCTCTCGGTGATTTCATATTTGCTGATGGGCTTGTTTTTGCATCAACTGAGTGTGATGTATTCCTGGAAACTCCCGCTGTTTCAGAGCGGAATTGTGCGCTTTGCCTTGTTCTCGATCGTGGTGGCGCTTGCCTACTCCCTAAAGATGTTGCTGCTGCGTTTTCTGAGTGCGGTATTTGACCAGGATAAGGCCGCAGCTCAGTACATTTTCGGCATCTTCCTCACGGTGATGCTCTGCGGAATCGTGTTGCTGCCAGCCAATATCCTGCTAGCATATGCTCAACCGGCTTTGCGCGAATACACTGTGTGGATTGCTGCCGGTGCGCTCGCCCTCCTGTTCGTGTGGCGCCTGGTGCGTGCCGTGGTCATCTGGATGGAATCCATCGGATTTACGCCTGTTTATTTGTTTTTGTACCTTTGTGCCTTCGAAATCACGCCGCTGTTGGTCATTTGGAAACTGGCCGCTTAACAGCAACTGCGAGTCATCCTGTCTGGAACGCATCAGCCTGCCGAGCCCTTGAAAGTAAAGTCTATCCTCGTCACCCAGCCGAAGCCGGAAACCGACAAATCTCCCTACCACGATCTGGCCAAGAAGTACGCTCTGAAAATTGATTTCAGGCCCTTCATCCACGTCGAAGGGATTTCGGCTAAGGATTTCCGCAAGGACCGCATCAACATCCAGGAACACACCGCTGTGATCCTGACGAGCCGACATGCGGCCGATCATTTCTTCCGGATGTGTGCTGAAATGCGCATCACCAATGCGGAAGAATTGAAGTATTTCTGCATCTCCGAATCAACCGCCTTCTATCTGCAGAAGTACATCACCTTCCGGAAGCGTAAGATTTTTTCCGGAAAGCAGAGTATGAGCGATCTGATCGAAGTGCTCAAAAAACACAAAAAGGAAAACTTCCTGCTACCCTGCTCCGATATCACCAAGCAGGATATGGCCGATCTACTGACGGCTCAAGGTTTGCAATTCAACCGCGCAACGATTTACCGCACCGTCTGTTCCGATCTGAGCGATCTTGCGGATGTCAAATACGACATGCTCGTTTTCTTCAGCCCTGCAGGTGTCACTTCTCTCTACAAGAACTTTCCGGATTTCGTCCAGAACAATACCCTCATCGCTGCATTCGGCTCTCAAACATGCCAGGCTGTGACCGAAGCCGGGCTTCGTCTTGATATCCAGGCACCGGTTCCAGAAGCTCCATCGATGACCATGGCCATCGAGCAGTACATCAAAAAGAACAAATAAGCGCCGGCTTTTTGCACGTTCTGCGTGCGGAGTTGCCGTCTGATATGGAGGCAGCGAAACGATCCGATAATAGTTTTAAGGTTTCCGAGCGACTGAAAAGCCGTAAGCAAATTGGCGCGCTTTACCAGCAGGGAAAATCGTACAGAAGCGAACCGTTCAGTCTGCTTTGTTTGCCCGTTACATACCGTCCGGATGGAGTAATTCAGATCACGTTCACTGCACCGAAGCGTCGACTGAAGCGGGCGGTTGACCGCAACCGGGCCAAACGCCTCATGCGCGAAGCCTATCGCCTAAATAACCATGCACTCACTGCCTGGTGTGACGCGAACCAGCGTAGCTTCGACCTGATGTTCATTTTCCGAGGAGGACAACTACCCGACTTTCACTTCACCCAAGATAAAATAGTCCTACTTTTGAATCGGCTGATGCAGGGACCAAATGACAAACTTACCCGCTAGATTCCTGCTCTCACTGATTTCGTTCTACCAACAGGCACTTTCCCCGCTACTGGGGCCATCCTGCCGATATACCCCAACTTGCTCATCGTACGGAACCGAAGCAATTCGTAAGCATGGTGCCCGAAAGGGAGGCTGGCTTACACTCAAACGGATTTGTTCATGCCATCCTTGGGGAGGAAGCGGATATGATCCTGTTCCCTGATACACCATGCGCTTGAACCGACTTCGCAGAACCCATTGGCTGATTGCAGCCGCCTTCGTATTGATTGCATCCTTTACCGCGGTGTCGTTCAAGCGCGAGGACGATTCGTATTTTGAAATCGCGCGCAACCTCGACATTTTCACGACTGTGATGCGCGAGCTCACGGTATACTATGTCGACCCCATCGAGCCCCAGCCACTCGTTGAGGAAGGCATCGCATCGATGCTGGAAAGCCTCGACCCCTACACGCAATTCATTCCCGAAGAAGAAGCCGACGATTACCGGTTCATGACCACCGGACAATATGGAGGTATCGGTGCCCTGATCGGCCAGCGTAACGAGCAAGTCATCATCACCGATCCGTATGAGGGTTTTCCTGCCCAGAAAGGAGGCCTGGTGGCCGGCGATGCCCTGCTTAGTATCGATGGAAAATCGCTTAAAGGCCTGCAGTACGACGAAGTAAGTCGTTTGCTTAAAGGACAACCGGGCACATCGATCGAGTTGCAGATCAACCGTGAGGGTGAATCCAAACCATTGCGCAAGACGCTCGTGCGTGAAGAAATCACCATCCGTAATGTTCCGTATTACACCCTGATGGAGGACAGTATCGGCTATATCCGCCTCGGAGGCTTCACGGATAATGCAGCGCGTGAAGTACGAGAAGCCGTTACCGATTTGGTTCAGAAGCGCAAAGCCAAGGGCCTTATCATCGACCTCAGAGGGAATCCGGGCGGCCTGCTTGATGAGGCTGTTGAGATTGTAAACGTTTTTGTAGACAAGGGCCAGGAAGTGGTCAGCACGCGCGGCCGCGTGAAGGAATGGGACAAGACGTACCGTACCACCGCCCAGGCAACGGACACACGTACCCCGCTGGCGGTATTGGTGAGCAGTGGATCTGCTTCCGCCTCCGAAATTGTATCCGGAGCGCTGCAGGACCTTGACCGCGCCGTTGTGATCGGACAGCGTACGTTCGGAAAAGGGCTGGTACAAACCACACGACCGTTGAACTACAACGCACAGTTGAAAATCACAACCGCGAAATACTACATCCCCAGCGGTCGCTGCATTCAGGCCCTGGATTACAGCCACCGCAATCCCGATGGCAGTGTTGGAAAAGTTCCTGACTCGCTGACCAAGGTTTTCAAAACACGTTCGGGCAGGACCGTACGCGATGGAGGGGGAATCCTTCCTGACCAGGTGACCGAAATTCCACAAGCGAGCAGCATTGCTCAAGCCTTGGTGACCAATTATGTGATTTTCGATTACGCAACACGGTACAGACTCGATCATCCCACCATAGCACCGGCAGGGAAATTCAGACTCGACGATGCCGCGTATGACGCCTTCATTGTTTGGCAGCGGCAGAAAAATTTCAGCTACCAGAGCGAGAGTGATAAACGCCTGCTTCAGCTGCGCGAAACCGCTGAAAAGGAGGGGTACTTCAGCCATATCCGCGATGAATACGAAGCGGTTCGCAAGCGACTTGCACACGATCGCGAAACCGATCTGCGCCTGAATAAAGAGGAAATCGGCCTCATGCTCGAAAACGAGATTGTTTCCCGTTACTATTATCAGAACGGCCGCATTGAAACCACCTTCGATGACGATCCAGATCTGCTGCTTGCCTGCAAAGCCCTGAGAAGTACCGCCATTTATTCGGCTATTCTCGAGCGCAGGTACACCCCTTAATCGGATGCCGGCGCATACAACATGCCGGCTAGCCCTACGTTCTCCCTAACCATGGTACTGAACATGTCTGCAATTCACCGCTTTGGCCGTTTGGCCTGGTTGGTTGGAGCCTTGATGGTCGCGGTATCGATGGCCTTGTCGAATTTCGGTATGAGCCTTGGGCAATTCATCCTGCTCGGAGGCTTTTTGCTTTCTGAAGATCTTCAGGAACGCCTTCGGCGGACGATCCGTCATCCACTCTTCCTCCTGCCTGCCGGTCTATATGCCATACACCTGGCCGGCATGTGGAATACCGAAAACCTGGCGTTTGGTTTGCATGATTTGCGTGTCAAATTGCCGCTGGTGCTGCTGCCTGCACTGTTTGCTGGGGCACCCCATGGAATGACGCAGCGCTATCCACTCCTACTGCAGGCTGTTGTAGCGGGAACACTGCTGGCCACCGGCTATGGATTTTTCTCTGCACTGAGCGGTAACATTGCCTGGAGCGACTACCGCGAGTTCAGTCCCTTCATTTCGCATATCAGGCTGAGTCTGTTAATCGTATTCAGTATCTGCGTGCTGGCTGACGGAATTCGGAAGCAGCAAAGCGTTATCATACAACTACTGAACGGCATCCTTGCCTTTTGGTTTCTCGCTTACCTGGTGTTGCTCGGAAGCTTGACTGGACTGGCCATTTTGGGTCTGTTGCTGTTGCTGGTTTTGATTCGGACTGTGTTCGTATCACGCAACTACGTACTCCGAATTTCTGCTGCCGCCCTTGCCGTGATTTGTCTGGCCTGTGCTGCATTTACGGTACACCAGGTATTTATCGCGCCGCTAAAACCGGGCTTACCCGATGCGTCCATTTTGCAGGTTCAAACACCACGAGGTTATCCTTATTCGCACGACATGAACCGGGTGGATATGGAACAAGGGCGCTATGTATGGGTGAATTACTCCGAAGTCGAAATTGATTCTGCCTGGAAAATACGTTCGGATGTATTGCTTTGGAAATCCGATGCAGCCGGCAACATACGGCTGGCAACCCTGTTGCGCTACCTGACATGGATGGGGTACAGCAAGGATGCGGACGGAATCAGTAAACTAACTGCTACGGATATCCGAAACATTGAACAGGGATTTGCCACGCCCGAGCATGCCTCCTCGCGCGCGCGAATCGGCCTGCGTTTGCGGGAACTGGCCAGGGAAGTTCGCATTTACAAATTAACAGGCTGGGCAAACGGTCACACCTTTGCACAACGCATGGAATACCGGAAAGCCGCACTCGATATCATCCAAAGGCATCCGCTCAGCGGCGTTGGCACGGGTGACCTTCCCGCAGCCTATGCCGCAACATACGACCGAATTGGTAGTAGCCTGTTTCCAGAGCTTCGCTTGAGGGCACATAATCAGTATTTGAGCCTTGCTGTGGCAAACGGAGTTCCGGCTGCGCTCTTTCTGATTGCCTTGCTCATTTGGTTCGGAATCCGGGTGCTTAGCCACCAACATTTACCGGGCATGGCTTTTTTAGTCATCGTGGCCTGTTCTTTCCTAGCCGAAGACACCCTTGAAACCCAAGCAGGGGTCACCTTCTTCTGCTTTTTATACAGCCTGTTTGGTTTCGCCGAAAGGAAAAAGAGCCCGTGAAGGCCTCTGAACTTTATTTATGGTGGTTTAATTCACCACATTTTAATAGCTTTTTACCAATTTATTTTTGATTTTTGCCATGAATCCGGAGGGAATCGGACTTACCGGAGGATTTTTACACCCGCGGCAGTGTGTCCACGCCTGTCCCGTCCATTATGTCGAACGCATCCCAACAGCAGCACCTTGTGGTCCGCAGACTCCTTGATCAAGGTCGCGTTGGCGATGCCCTTGCCGAGTTGGAACTGATGTTATCAGCTAACGCCGAAGACGGCAAGGCACATGCCCTATACGGCAGTTTACAAATGCGCGAAACGGTTGATTACCCGGCAGCAGAAGGGGCTTTTCGACTGGCATTGCGGTATAGCCCCACCCTACCAGCACTGTATTACGATTTCGCTGAATTGTTGATCCGAATGGATAAACCTACCGAAACCATTGCAGTGCTGAACAAAGCACTGGAGGTACAGGGCATTGAAAAGGAGCGTATTCACCGCCTGATGGGTCAGGTATTTGAACGTGAGCAACGCTGGTCCGATGCCGTG
>Ga0315900_10003764_pt1 | contig 21948 bp, 19 predicted proteins | sample LakEriMetagenome_FD_203521 | JGI IMG/M metagenome (GOLD analysis project Ga0315900, IMG submission 203521) | Freshwater fungal communities from buoy surface, Lake Erie, Ohio, United States - Buoy 12 MA114 | ecosystem: Environmental > Aquatic > Freshwater > Lake > Lake biofilm | place: USA: Lake... | reverse complement strand
ACCGGTTCTTTCGTAGTATCGTCGAAACAGACTGCTGCGATGTAAAGGTAGCGGTCGTCGTAGGTAAGGCGCACTTCGGTCTGACTGCTGGCAAGACCGGTATCCACCGGAAACTGCCTTCGGAAAGCACCTGACTTGTCGGCAAGCGTCCAGCTCTGTTCTTTCAGCTCACCGTCTATGCTGATCTGGTCTACCGCCTTCTGAATACCAAGAGGGCGCGGTATCTGTGCAGATGCCGCAAGGGAGAAAATAAAGAAGGATAGAATTGCAGGCAGAAATCTGCCGGTTGTGAGAAAAAAACGAAACATCAGAGAGCCGTCGCAGGAATACCAAAGCAGCATAACTCAGAAAATGCCTGCTTTGTTGTACAGGTTTACAACGGAATGTTGCCGTGTTTTTTTCTCGGCAGGCTGGCAGCCTTGTTTTCCAGCATGGAAAAAGCAGCAATCAGCTTTTCTCTGGATTCAGAAGGCATGATTACCTCATCCACATAGCCGCGGTGTGCGGCCCGGTAAGGAGTTGCAAATTTGCGGTTGTATTCGTCGATTTTCTCCTGAAGGGTTTGCTCCGGATTTTCAGAGGCCGAAATTTCCTTCTTGAAAATAATTTCGGCCGCTCCCTTCGCTCCCATAACCGCAATCTCGGCCATTGGCCAGGCGAAATTGAGGTCGGCGCCAATGTGCTTGGAATTCATTACGTCGTAAGCACCGCCGTAGGCTTTGCGCGTAATGAGGGTGACACGCGGAACGGTTGCTTCAGAGAATGCATAAAGTAGCTTCGCCCCGTTGGTGATGATGGCATTCCATTCCTGATCGGTTCCCGGCAGAAATCCCGGAACGTCTTCCAGTACTAGAAGCGGGATGTTGAAGCAATCGCAGAAGCGCACGAAGCGTGCTGCCTTTTTACTGGCATTGATGTCCAGCACGCCGGCCAGAATAAGCGGCTGATTGCCGATTATACCGATGCTTCTGCCTGCAAGCCTGGCAAAACCAACTACGATATTTTCGGCATAGGCCTGATGTACTTCAAAGAAAGAACCTTCATCCACAATTCCGTTGATTACCTCCTTTATGTCATACGGCTGATTCGGATTCTCAGGAACAATGTCGTCGAGCGCAGGCCGTGCTTCATCCAGGCCCTGATACTGGAGTTTCACCGGGGTTTCCTCGCAGTTCTGCGGCATGTATGAAAGCAGGGTTTTAATCTGCTGAATGCAGAGAACCTCGTTGGCTGCAGTAAAATGCGCCACACCACTTTTGCTGCTGTGCGTGGAGGCGCCTCCCAATTCTTCTGAACTTACTACTTCATTGGTAACCGTTTCTACCACCTTCGGACCTGTAACAAACATGTAACTGGTGTTTTCTACCATCAGAATAAAGTCGGTAATAGCCGGTGAATAAACCGCCCCGCCGGCGCAAGGTCCCATAATGGCCGAAATCTGAGGAACGACACCCGAGGCCAGTGTATTACGGTAGAAAATATCGGCATAACCTGCCAGCGAAACCACACCCTCCTGAATCCGGGCACCGCCGCTGTCGTTGAGTCCGATTACCGGCGCACCATTCTTCATGGCGAGTTCCATGATTTTTACAATTTTCTCAGCATGTGTCTCGGAAAGAGCACCGCCGAAGACCGTAAAATCCTGTGAAAAAACATAAACCAGACGGCCATTCACTTTACCATAACCGGTCACAACACCATCGCCCAGGTAGTATTCCTTGTCCAGACCGAAATCCTTGGACCTGTGCATCACAAATTTGCCGGTTTCCTGAAAAGTTCCCTTGTCAATCAGCAGATCGATGCGCTCACGTGCTGTGAGTTTTCCCTTTTTGTGCTGAGCTTCCTGACGTGCAGTACCTCCTCCAAGAAGGGCTTCCGCATTTTTGTTCTTCAGTACTTCGTACTTCTCCTGGTGTTTTTTCAAGGCAGTAAAGGTTTTGAAAGGGGCGAAAGTAGTCTGATTTTTTTGTCCTGTAAACCCGGCTGCTCCTTCGCATTAAATTTCATGCCGGCCCGGCATATACCGCAACAACTGAACACTTTGGTAATCAGAAATTTGATTCAAAAAAATGCTTTCAGACCATAAAACTAATTCTTCTTTAATGCCTCAATCTTGTTTCATCGCCTCATATTCGCAGCCTCAATTTTGAAGAACATTCCATGAAAAAAACAGGGTTTCTCCTGCTCGGTCTGAGCATATGCCTTAACTCCTATTCTCAGAATAAAGAAATCAGCCTGGATCCTGTGGCGGTCAGTGCCACACTCAGCCCGGCTGCCGTATCAAAATCAGGCAGAAACATTGTGGTCATAACAGCAGCTGAAATCGAAAAAATGCCAGCATCATCCCTGGATGAAGTGCTTCGATACCTGCCAGGAATGGAGGTGCAGAGCCGGGGGCCGCTGGGAGCACAGGCAGATTTCAGCCTTCGCGGAGGGACCTTTCAGCAGGTTCTCGTCATTCTGGACGGGGTTCGGATAAATGACCCCCTGACAGGACACTTCAGCAGCTACATTCCCATCGCGCCGGCTGAAATTGAGCGAATCGAAATACTAAAAGGATCTTCCTCTGCCATTTACGGAGCAGATGCCGTTGGGGGTGTAATCAACATCATTTCCAAAAGCTTCCATGCCACAAAACAGGAAAAGACCTCGGAAGTCTCGGCCGAACTGGGCAGAGGTGAATACAATCTGTACAAAAACAGGGCTGGACTGAGCTGGCAAAACAAGGGCACCATTTTTAGCGCCGGATACCTGCTCAATAAAACAGATGGCCAGATGCTGCGCGGTAGCCGGAGTTTCCTGGACATGAATACCCTTTCCCTGTCGGCAAAACAATTTATCGGCGAAAACACCAGCATTGCGTACCGATATGCCAGGGACAGCCGGGATTTCAATGCCCAGAACTTTTACACGCAGTTTCTAAGCGATACTGCCTCCGAGAAAGTCAGCACCGAATGGCATCAGGCCAGCTTCAATCACCAGCACGGCAAACATCAGATCCGGCTTGACGGTTCCTGGAAAAGTGTTTCGGACCGGTACCAGTTCAACAGGACAAGACCTGCCAATACCAACTACTCAGGCATAGCCCAGGCACAGCTCACGCACATTGTAAACATGGGTGAGAAAACTGGCATCAGTTCCGGTGTTCAGTGGATCAGCCGTAATGTAGAATCCAACAACCGCGGAAATCACCGCATAGGCTACGGCGGAATTTTCACGGTGCTGAACCAGCGCTTTGGTGATAATCTGGTGGTTAGTCCGGCCATCCGGATTGATTTCAATGAACGCAGCGGCACCGAAATTCTGCCGCAGCTCAATGTTTCATGGAGGAGAGAATCCTTTCAATTGCGGGGAAGTGCGGGCAGAAGTACCAGAGAAGCCGACTTTACCGAGCGCTTCAATAATTACCTGGCTCCCGTTTCCGGAACCAGGATAGGTAATCCAGACCTGAGGCCGGAAAGCGCATGGAATGCGGAAGCCGGAGGCGATTTCTACCTGTCGGAAAATCTCCGGATTTCAGGCACTTTGTTCGGCCGGTTTCACAAAAATCTTATTGATTATCAGCTAACTCCATACGCAGAGATGCCGAGAAAAGACAACCTGAAACCAGAGGTAAGTTATCTGCTTGCCAGAAACCTGAGCCGTGTACAGACGCTTGGAATCGAATCAGACATCTGGCTGAGAACAGAACTCCGGCCCGGTCACCGCCTGGATGGCAGCATCGGCCTCATTCTGATGGAAAGCAATACAGATGGGAATACGCCTTCACTTTATGTTTCCAACCATGCCCGCTTTCTCGGAAATTACAATCTGATGTACACGGCAAATCAATTCAGCCTGAGTGCAAACGGCCTGTACAAAATAAGATCTTCCTCTTCTCAGGCCGGGCTCCTGACATTATCTCCCGACTACTTCATGATGAACCTCCGGGCCGAATACCGCCTGTTTGAAAACAGCCTGATTGTTTTCTTTCAGGCAGACAATGTGCTTAACAAACGCTACACCGATATTCTTGGTCCGCAAATGCCGGGCAGATGGCTTTCGGGCGGAATCAGGGTTGCATTTAAGCGCTGATTTTCTGAGCAGGAATAAAGTGCAGGCTTTCCTGTAGCGGGAATGCCTGTGCTTGCCCTATCTTTGCGCCCCAAATCTCTCCCTCCTATTGAAATCATTTCAGCTTTTCTGGGAACACTCTCCGCTCTGGCTTCTGCCGGTTCTCCTGCTTTCTGCCCTGCTCGCCTGGTGGCAGTATGCCGGAAATCAGGAATTCAGCAAAAAGCTGAGTCTTCTTCTGGCCGGCATCAGAGCTGCTGTTTACTTCATCGCCGGTGTGCTGCTGCTGAATCCGTTGCTTCGCTACTTCAGGGAAAACCAGCTGCCACCGGTTTCTGTAATTCTCATTGATGATTCAAGGTCGGTAAAACTTGCTACCAAAACCGACAGCCTCAATCTTTTTATAAAGAACCTTTCTTTGCTTAAAGAGAAGTTGCAGGCAGAAGGAAGCCTTGTCTACACGGAGGGGCTGCAGGCTCCGCTTGCCGATAAGGTTCAGCCAGATTTCAGGGGCGAAAAGACCAACCTGGATGCTGCCATGAACCGGATCCGAACGGCTTTTGAAGGTCAGAACCTGGCACAGGTAATCCTGGCTTCCGACGGCATCATCAATCAAGGCAGCGACCTGCAGGATGCGGCATTTTCTTTTAAGGTCAACACCATCGGTCTGGGAAATGTAAGTGCAGCAAAGGACCTGCGAATTGCAGGTATAAGCCATAATAAGGTTGTTTATCTGGGCAATGAATTTCCGGTGCTGGCAGATGTCCGGGCTTCCGGAATTTCTGCAGGCCAGGTTAATGTCCGGCTGCTGGAAGACGGCCGGCTGGCAGCAGTGAAAACCATCTCCATTTCATCATCCGGACTCGGAAAAGCAGCTTTTTCCCTCAAGGCTCTAAAAAAGGGTGTTCATGAGTATCAGCTTGAGCTTGATTCATTTCCGGGAGAAATCACCTTTGAAAACAACAAACGGAAGTTTTTCATTGAGACGGTAAGTGAAAAACAGAAAGTGCTTATTCTGGCAGCCACTCCGCATCCCGACCTGAAAGCCATCCGCGCCGCGCTCGAACCGCTGGAGCAGATTGAAGTAAAAACCATTATTTCCGGTCTGGATGAATTCAGACCAGACTCCTACAACCTGGTAATCCTTCACCAGCTTCCGGACAAAAACGGCAGCTTTTCTTCTCAGGTAAGCGGCTACCTGAAAAATCCGAATACCGCGCTGCTTCTGATAGCAACATCATTCACCGATTTTGGCAGACTCAGGAATGAGGCAGGCAGCTGGCTCGAGATTCAGGGAAACAGTGCCCAGGCAGAAGAAGCCGGCAATCAGTTTGACCCATCCTTTCAGCGCTTTCAGTTTGAAGAGAGTTACCGGCAGACTCTTCAGCAAATGCCTCCTGTAAAATCACCGGGTGCTTCTTTCCGCTGGAAAGGTTCCAGTGAAACTATCCTGAGCCAGCTGATTGGCAGGGTAGCCAGCCCGACACCGCTGCTTTCCCTTCAATCGGGCCGCGACAACCGCCGGGCAGTTTTCTGGGGAGATGGTTTCTGGCTCTGGCGCCTCAATGAATTTGCCCGGAATGAAAATACCGCCGCCTGCGACAATTTGCTTCAGAAAACCTGCCTGCTATTGCTTCAGTCTGCACGCAGAAAACAGCTGCAAATCAATACTTCAGCCGACGAATATTCCGAAACCGATGTGCCTGCCTTCTTCATCAGCACCTTTAATCAGCTGCAGGAGCCGGTTTTTGACAAAACTGTGAGGCTTACCATCACCGGAAAGAACACCAAATCAATGGAATTCAGCATGATAACCAGCCCGGGTAATCCTGCACTGAAGACCCGGACCTTCCCTTCCGGCGCTTACCACTTTAGCGCAGTAACCAGCATAGACGGCCGGGAAATCCGGGAAGAAGGCGATTTTGTTGTGCGTACCCGCGACATGGAAGCAAGGCAACTGGAGGCATCGCACGGATTGCTGAAGGGACTGGCAGTGAAAAATAAAGGTCAATTCTATGGAATTGCATCCATGATGTCGATGGCAGATTCAGGCAAGCTGCCCGCCCCTCTTGTGGAATTCACAGACTGGAACGAAAACCTGCTCGACCAGAAATGGATTCTGATTTTGCTGTTGCTGCTGCTTTCCGTCGAATGGCTGCTGCGGAAAATGAATGGCTCTTTATAGTTTATTGATGAATGTGCATTTTGTTATGAAGAATTGCCGGATTTTGGCTGAAGTACCATCCGAAGAAAATTACTTCCGCTCTTTCAGCGTTTTAGTATTTATTTTGTAAAATAATAAACAGGTGTATTGCGGCTTTCAGGTGGCTGCAATCGAAGATTTGAAGTACTGGTACCCACATACCGCCATTATTGCCATTTTATGGCTAAGTGCCTGGTTTTCATCTTGTAAACCAAAACACATCTGTCCTGCCTATCAAAGTTCCTTTTACCTGGATCAAAAGGCAGCGGCACTGGAGTTTTCGCCTTTTGATAAAGACACCCTCCCTAAACTGGAGAATCTTGTAAGAAAAACCGATGTTCTGCTGATTGTCCGGCTGGGTAAGAAAAAGATTGAGAATCGCATGGCAGTGATTCCGATGATTACGATTTATCCCGAAACAGACTCACTGCTTGCAGCATCAGATTCACTTTCTGCCGACAGCCTGGCTGCTGATGACGAGATGGTACCGGAAGAAGGAAGTGATGAACTGATTCAGGACAGTACTTCCGCAGAAGAACCTGAAGATGCGGGTCCGCAGGAGGAAAACCCGGATGAAGAGGCCAGGCCAAAAGAAGAAGATCCGGACGAGGCTGAAAAGCCCCGGGAAGAACCCGAAGCTGCACAAAAGAAGGCTCCCAGGAAAAAAGCAGAAAAAGACCCTGAACTGTCGGATCCCAGTTTGAAATTTGAATTTGAAGACAGTTTCCAGGACAGCATTCCTGAAGATGAAATACTAAATCCATTACCCGAAGAGGACGATACCCCGGTTCCTAAGGAAGGTGGAAAGCGAAAAGCAGCGCCACTCAACAGCGACGCAGACAAACCGAAAGAAGAAGAAGCAGAAGACGATAAATTCTGATGAGAATCCGGATATTTTTTGTGCTGCTTATCGCCTTACTGAGCTCCTGCAGCGAAAACAAGAGCGAACTTCCCATCCGCTACTATGCCGGTCCGCTGATTTCATCCACCAGTTTGTCCACCACCTACCTCGATTCCGGGAAAGTCAGGATGCAGATGGATGCGCCGCTTCAACTCGAATTTGCCGACGGCAATCAGGAATTTCCGAATGGTTTCACCGTTAAAATTTTCGACACCGGAGATGAACTGAAATCCACCTTGAGAGCAGATTTTGTTCACTACGACAAGGTTCAGGACCTATACACTGCCACAGGTAATGTACAGCTTGAAGACCTTAAGAAAAAAGAAAGCCTGCGCACCGAAAAACTACACTGGAGTAAAACCGAAGGCAGGGTTTTCAACAATGAATTCGTTGAAATCAGAACACCAACCCAGATACTGAAGGGCAAGGGCCTCACCGCCCGTCAGGATTTTTCCACGTACATGATATTAGAGCCTGAAGGCACCATTCTCAATGCAGATTCGGCTGGATTTTTTTGATCTTCTTCTTTTTGCCGTCATGGTTTCCTTTTTTGTAATCGGAATCCATCAGTCCATTTACCACGGCGTAGCGGCCAGCTACTGGCTATTTATGTTTTCCATGCTCGCCTTTCTCTGGCTGAATAAGAGGCTGAAGGAAAAAAAGGCAGAAAAGGGCCAGGAAAAAGCCCCTGAAGGCAAAAAGAAATCCGGCAAACGGAAATAGTTTTGGTAACGGAATTCAGTTTCCGGATTTATCCCCTTATTTTGCATCGGTTCTGGTTCTGTACTTCAACAAGTACGGATTAAAAGGGAAACCGGTTGAAAGCCGGTACTGTACCCGCAACTGTAAGAACACCAAGCGTTCCGGCATCACAGCCACTGTGGAAATCCATGGGAAGGCCGCCGGAACTGGTTCAAGTCAGGAGACCTGCCGGACCACATAACCAGACGCTTTCGGGAAGAAAGGCAGAAGGAATCGTTTTTCCGGCAGGCGGTCTTTGTCTGTTCTGGTACTTCGATACTTTGGCCCCTTCCCTCCTACAAATGAAAAGGGCCATTTTTTCCTTATTCTGTCTGATGATCCCACCTGCACTGATTGCGCAGGAAAGGAGCTGCACGCTTGGGGAAATCCGTATTACCGACCATCCATATTCGCTCAAGGCCCTGAGTGAAGACAGCCTTCCTGCAAGAAGTAGTCTCTTACTATTGAACAGCATTCCGGGTGTAATCTGGAGAGCCGGCGGCGGATCAGGAAGCAGCGGAATCAGCATCAACGGTGCACAGGCAAGTCATACAGATATCAGCTGGAACGGCATTCCCTTCAGCAATTCATTTCTTGGGCAGGCCGATGCCAGCCTGCTTTCGGAAACCATGCTCCGTAATGCAAACATCAGGCGGGGAGGCCGTTCAGAGAACGGATTCTGTTCCTCTTTCGGAGGAAGCCTGATTTTAGAATCGGAACGACTGCAGGAAGGCGAAAATCTGGAGCTCTCGGCAGGAGCAGGTAGTTTTGGACAATTCCGGCAATCCGCTTTGTTTTCAAAAAAACAAAAATTATCAGGATTGAACCTCCGTGTCTGGAACCAGGGAGGATTGTGGAATTATCCCTACGAACACCACGGCTACAGGACAAAACTCGGCCACAGCGCCCGGACATTCAGCGGGCTGGAAGGAAGCCTTTCCCTGCAGCTTTCGCCGTCTCAAAAGCTTGAATCCGGAATCTGGATTCAGCAATCTGTGAGGGAAATACCAGGTGTTCTTTTTGAGGACAATCCGGAAGGAAAACAGACAGATGAGAATGCGCGTGCCTTCGTACGGCATGTACTTCGAAAAAACAGGCATGAAATAAGGCAGATGCTGGGTATCAGCCGTGATGTTCTGCATTATCAGGACCCTAAGTCCAGTACAGATAACCGGGCTTTATTGAATGGCTTTTATTACCAGGCAAATTCCGAAAGCCGTCTCCGGAACTGCAGGCTGCTTCTTAATGCCCACCTAAGCAGACAAAACGGAATGCAGTTGGCACATAACAATGCAATCGGATTGAACAGGTCAGGATTCGGAGTATCAACTGCCATACCCTTGTGGCAAAACCGCCTCCTGCTCCTACCGGAACTCAAATATGAACTCTGGAACTTTCAGCCTATCCGAAGGACGGATGCCGGTTTGCTGCCGGCTGCTACCCTTCGCTGGAAAGGCGATAAAGGACATGCTATCGAACTTGCCTTTTACCGTAAAATGCGCGGACCCGGGCTCAACGATTTATTCTGGCCTTTGGCAGGCAATCCTGATCTGAAATCCGAAAAAGGCTACAATGTGCAGGCGGTCTGGAATTACCAAATTGAGTCAGGTGAACGGATTCGCTCCGGAATTCAAAGCGGCCTGTATCATACCCGGATTGAAAACTATATTCTGTGGCAGCCGAAGGGTTTTTGGTGGCACCCGGAAAATGCCGGTGTTGCAGAACTACAGGGCCTCTGGTTCCGGCCGGAAGTGGAATTCCATTCCCGGTCTGGCTTTTTCTGCATCATTGAAGCAGAAACACGAATCGCAAGGCAGATTTTACGACAAGGAAATGCAGGTAAAGGCGAATCAGCAAAACTACCTTTATCACCTGATTTTCAATCCTTAACTTCCATATCGGCCGGCAACAAGCTGTTAAAAGGCTCCATCCGGATGACCCACACCGGCAGCAGAAGTGAGGGCCTGAACTCAATCCGGGAAATAATGCAGGCGTTTCAGTTGTTCGATGCCGGGCTTGAATTGAGTATTCCTATGGAAAAAAATACACTTAGCATCAGCATGGAAGCAGGTAATCTGCTCAATACCACCTACCGCCTGATTCCGGCGTGGCCTATGCCCGGCAGAAATTTTTCACTGAATATATCCCTTCACTTATAAATCGTATGAAAAAACAAGCCTTACTACTACTCTCAATCTGCAGCCTTTTTCAGCATTCTGTGTCCGGACAATTCATCTCCGGGTTTGAAACACAGCCCATCGACAGCAGCCTCGGCTATTATGCAGGAGCAGCCGGCTCAAACGGTTTTACAGACAACGGAATTTTCTTCCGCAACGATTATAATGCCACCTTCGGCAGCTGGAATGGCTTTGCCCTTTCCCGGAAAACGGACAGTGTAACCGCAGGCTACAACAACCAGTATTCCTGCCGGGCAGGAAATGCCTTTGAAGGAAGCACCTTCGCACTGGCTTATGCTTCTTCCAGAATATTCATCCGGAAAGAAGCTTCAACAGAAACAAGAAGACTGAAAAGCTTCCGGTTTACCAACAGCACCTACGCTGCCAGAAGCATGGAGACCGGCGATGCCTTTGCAAAAAAATTCGGAGGCGCCAGCGGACTCGATCCGGATTTCTTTGTTTTGAAAGTGTACAACTACCTAAACGGAAACATCAGCGACAGCACGGCCTTTTACCTGGCCGACTACCGGGCAGAAGGCAGCCAGAATGATTACATCCTTACCGGCTGGAACCTGGCCGAAACAGGCTTTACCCTTCCCTTTGACAGCCTTGGATTTGAACTGCAAAGCAGCGATATCGGCAGCTTCGGAATGAATACGCCGGCTTATTTCTGCCTGGACAATCTGGAAACAGAAGCGGTTTCATCCGTAAAGGAAAAGAGTGAGTCTGGTGTTTCGATGTATCCGAATCCGGCAAACGGCAGCCTGTACCTTAAGCTGAGAAAATCCGGAAATTTCATCATTTCAGACCTTAGCGGGAGGACCATGATGCAGGGGCAAGCACCGGAAGGAGTTTCAGGAATTGACATCAGCAGCATTCCTCCGGGTTGTTACCTGCTTGGTGCAGGCTCATCTGTTTACCGCTTTCTCGTTCAGTAACAACAGCGAATCCCGGACAGCCACCTGATCTGCATTCCAGCGCAATCCTTCGGGTATGGAATCGGGAGGCAGTTTTCGGGTTATATCACAAACAGAAGCCGCATTCCCCTTTGCCCAGGGGAGAGACACAAATCCGGGACCTCCCTTGATTCTCTGGGTCTCAAGCCATTCCTGAGGAGCAAAGGAGCGCAGCCCCAAAAACAGCAGGATGTAGCATACCGTCTGAAAAACAGGCATAAACACAATCAGGCGTTTCATGGCGGAGGTATTGTCCTGAACCATCAGGGAAAATCCAATTGCCATCAGCAGGAATGCCGGCAGGAGAAAAACAAAAATTCCGGGATCAGGGTACAGGGAGGAAAACAGAAAGAAGCTCAGGAACAGCAAAATTCCTGCTTGAAACAGTGGATTCCGGAAAGTAATCCTGGTGTTTTTTTTCAGGAAGGGAATAAGCAAAATACCCGACATCATATACAGCAGTATAACAGTACTGAAAAATGGTCCGGCCAAAAGCCTCTTCCATCCGAATGAAAGAAGCTGTTGCTGCTGATTTTCAAATAAAATCTGCGGCCAAATGTTTATCCTCAGAACTTCTACCGAAGTGAAGAAAACGGAAAACGGGAGCAGATAAGCGAGCAGTGCCGGGAAATAAAACTCTTTCCTTCGCTGAATCCATGCCAGCGGATAAAGAACAAACATCAGAATCAGGTGAATGTGAACCAGCAGGCCAACAGCATGAATCAAAGCGAACAGGAAGAAACGGGATGCACGGCCGGTACGGAGCCAGTCAAAAAAACAGTACAGGGCCGCGCTGAAAAATGCCAGTTCCATCGAATAAACTTCCGGAATACAGGCCAGTCGCCAGCATGCAAATCCTGACGCCAGCATCTGAAGGCAGAGAATTCCATTCAGCCTGCTGCCGCTCAGGGCAAAACCAATTCTGAACGCCATCCAGATTGAGATGCAGGCCCAGAAAACCGATCCGTAGCGGAGAAGAACAAGGGCATCCTCCGCAGCGGTGAGCTTTTTGATAAAAGCAAAGAAATTCAGGTATCCAAAATGGCTGTTCGCATTCACCCCCAGATCAAAACCCTGCTGAACAGAAATGGCATATCCGAGGCCATCCCCCCAGGGAGCATCCGGATGAAGACTCAGACTGTAAATAAAGCCCCATAAAAGCACAAAAGGCAGTTCCGGATACGAAGCGAAAAAGTTTTGAAAATTTCCTGAAATAGAGGCCTGCTTCATAGCGTTATTCGGCAAATCTGCATTTTATTTGGAACTGAAAACTCAAGTAAATTCAGTTGAGGAAGAAAAGCCCCGGATTACTGATTCTTACGGCCCTGCTGGCCGGCTTCCTGAACATCTCTTTTGCAGGTGCGCAGGGCCTTTTGCTGGATGATAAGCCAGCGCTGGATTCAGTAAAAGCATCCGTTCAGCACCTGTATAATTTTCAGTTCGACCGCTCCGTAAAAAGTCTGGCCCGTTACAAAACCAGGTATGGAAATCATCCCGGATTTCTGCTCTTATCCTGCATCCGGAATTACTGGAAATTCTTTCCGATCGGTGCCAGAACAAAGGAATTTGAGGCTTACAAAAAAGACCTGAATCAGGTGGTGAAGCTTTCGGAAGCAATGATGAAAAAGTATCCGAAAAGTCCTGAACCCGGCTACTATTTCATGACTGCCAACCTGATGCTGGCGAGACATCATTCTGAAGAAGGTGAATACATTACGGCCGTAAATGAAACCCGCAAGGCCTACCCTCTTATCAAAAAGGGATTTTCACTGAAAACCAACTTCCCTGACTTTTACTTTACTACAGGTCTGTACAACTACTATCGGGTTGCCTTTCCTGAAAACCACCCGCTTTATTCGCCGTTCACGGTTTTCTTCCCGGATGGAAATAAAGAGCAGGGTCTGAAGGAACTGGTCGTTGCCAGTCAGAAAAGTTATTTTTCATCCGCAGAGGCCAGGGTATTTCTCTGCAGCATCACGCTCCGGGATTATTACGATGTACCCAAAGCACTGGAACATGCGGCTGCTTTGCATCAGCTGTATCCAGGCAACTGGGTATTTTCCATTTTGTACGGAGAATGCCTGCTGGAAGCGGGTAAAAAAGAAGAAGCAGAACCTGTTATCCGTAATCTGTTGGGCAGAAGTGAAAACGGAGCCCTTCTCTCCGGCTATTATCTTCAGGGTTTTAAAGAGCGCTTGTCGGGTCAGAAAGACGCAGCAAAATGGAACTGGCAGAAAGCCCTCATGTATGGTAAAAGCGCAGACCGCCTGACCAAAGGACAGATTGGCCTTACTTACAATGAACTTGCCAAACTGGCTCTGGAAGAAGGAAACCGGGATCTGGCAAAAAAGTATTTCCGGCTTGCCGGCGAAAACTGCACCTATACCAAGGTGAAACGCGATGCGGTGAATGCCGGATTTTAAGCTTTGCTGAAATAAATCGTTTTTTCCATGTCATGCATGAACAGCTTTCCTGAAAGGGTAAGTCCGATAAGAATTTTGGATGCCCTTCTCTTCGACACATTTATGAGCCGGGCATAATCCTTCAGGGTGATTTTATTCCTTGCAGCGAGGTAACGAAAAAGAGCTTCTTCATTTTTACTGACCGGTTTATTCAGGAGAAGCTCCCTCCCTTCTTTTTCCATTTCCAGCGCCCGTGCCACAAGCGGACTTGCCAGCACACAGTGCGAACCACTCCGAACATAAAGCTGCTTTTCGCCCTGAACATCGAGAGAGAAATGAGGTTTAAAAGCACTTTCCGGAATCTCAATCAGCATCAGTATTTTACCTTCAAATTCAACTTCCTCCACTGTAAATATCACCTCCGGTTTACAATAAAAACCGGCTGTTTTTTCCAGCACATACTTTTCTTCCTCAAAATCACTGATGCCGCTTATCCTGCGGTCATCATCCACTCCTACCAGAACGGTTCCTCCACCGGAATTCGCGAAGGAAACAAGCGTACGGGCAAATTTTTCTGGCTGAGGCAGTGTCTTTTTAAACTCTACCAGCTTGCTTTCTCCGCCTCTGATTAATTCCCTGATTCTGGAAGACATGGCTGAAAAAAAAACGCCTCCGCCAAAGTGGCGGAAAGCCTTGATATTTACAAGCAGCGATTCACTTATTTTGCAGCTGCGAAGCAAAAGACCATGAAGTACTTTCGGATAGGTATTGCAGGATCGGGCAATCTTGCCTGGCACCTCACTCAGGATCTGGAAAAAGCCGGGCATGTAATTCCAGCCATTTACAGCCGGAATCCTGAGAATGCATCGGTGCTGGCTGCCCAGTTGTATGATACAGAAGTGCTGGAAACTCCGGATTTTTCAGCCTTCGAACTTGACATACTTTTGATGGCCGTTTCAGACGATGCCATTGCAGCACTTTCTCTGGAAATTATCGTTGGCGAGGAAACCATTGTAGCTCATTGCTCCGGTTCTGTTCCGATTGAAACCCTGGCCCATCTTATGCATAACTTCGGCGTATTTTATCCGGTTCAGACTTTCACCAAAGAAAAAGCGGTGGAGTTCAGGGATGTGCCGGTCTGCCTGGAGGCATCTTCCTCCAGGGTGCATGAGGCCTTGTTTGCGCTGGGAAAATCCCTTGGTTGCCGCATGGTGGTGATGGATTCAGAACAGCGGAAATGGCTTCATCTGGCAGCTGTGTTTACCAATAATTTCACCAACCACATGCTCTTTCAGGCCAAGGCCATTCTGGATGCAGAAGGAATTGACTTCAACCTGCTTAGGCCGCTTGCAAGGGAAACCATTGAAAAAGCATTTTATCTGATGCCGGAACTCGCCCAGACAGGACCTGCAAGAAGAAATGATGTAAAGACCATGCAGGCCCATCTGGAAAAACTGAAGGAAAATCCGGAACTGGCCGGACTTTACAAGCAAATCTCAGCAAGCATTTACCTGAATTCAGATTAAATCCGTAAAGCCAAGCTCTTTAAGTCCTTCCCAGATTTTCCGGGTGGGCAGTCCCATTACGGTGAAATAAGATCCTTCAATCCGTTCCACACCGATCAGCCCGATCCATTCCTGAATGCCATAGGCACCGGCCTTATCAAAGGGTTTTCCTGATTTTATGTAATGATGCTGTTCATCTGCGTGGAGTACAGCAAATTTCACTGCGGTAGAATCCGTTCCGGAAATCATCCCGCCAGGAGCAAGCAGACAATAGCCGGTGTGAACATGGTGCACTTTACCGGAAAGCCGCTTCAGCATAAGCAGCGCTTCCTCACTGTCTGCCGGCTTATTGAGAATAATTCCTTCAGCCTCAACGACCGTATCTGCTGCAAGAATCAGGCAATCAGGTTTTACAAGCTGAACCGCCCGGGCCTTCCGGATTGCGAGGATTTCAGGAACTTTTCCGGCAGGCGTTTCTTCCGGAAAATCCTCCGGGGCTTCCGAAACAAATACCTCAAATGCCAGTCCCATTCCTTGCAGTAATTCCTTTCTGCGCGGAGAGGCAGAGGCCAGAATCAGTTTCATGATGTCAGAATTTTCCGGATGTTAGAACAGCATCTGTTTCGGCATCCGGTACAGGTTTCGGATTATAAACAATGCATCCCAGCGCAGACCTGTGCATTTCTACAAAACATCCGCGGGGTGCAGACCAGAACAGGATAAAAGTAAGAATATCAGCAGAAGCCCAGGCCATATAAACGACGGCGGCACATAGTAGCCAGGCATTGGGTAGGTAAAAGGCTAGCGCCATTGGAAGTACTCCCATTATGACAAAAGGTGCGAGAAGTCCTATCCTGAAGGCCAGCGGCCTCATGGGACGCTGGCAACCAATAACCGGCGTAAACTGATTCCATCGCATACCCAGCCTGAATTCCTGAATCGGCATGCCGGAAAAGGCCTGCCAGCTCAGAAAGTGAATGAGCTCATGCACAACAAAGCCGGCAGCAAAAATGAGAAAGAGATTCTGCACGGTAAAAAATGCATCAATGCCCGCCATGAACTCCTGTGTCCCGTAGTTGATGATGTAGAGAAAAGGAAGTACCGCCGGGAACAGGATGAAAGGCAGGTTGTATTTCCCCAATTTTTCTTCCGGAACAATTCTTTCTTCCGAAACAAAATCAGCATAATCGAATTCCCTTTCCTCCATTTTGGCACAAATTTCAAAAAAAAGCGTGAACTGAAAAGTCAATCCCCAAAATTGCGGCAGAATTTACCTTGATGAAAACAAGATACCTACTTACGGCCCTGGTGCTGGCCGGTACCGAAGCAATCGGACAAACTCCTTCTGTTCAGGAAGGAAAACACCTGAAGAACCTCAGGCAGATCACCTTTGGCGGAGATAATGCCGAGGCCTACTTTTCCCCTGATGGAAAAAAACTCTGTTTCCAGACGAATAACCCTGCCTGGGGTCTGAAATGCGATCAGATTTACCGGCTTAATCTGCAGGCTGCAGATGGCGATACCGCTTACCAGCCACATAAAATCAGTACCGGTGACGGCCGGACCACCTGCTCTTACTATCTGCCGGGCAACAAAGAAATCCTCTATGCTTCCACCCACCATAAAGGAAAGGAATGTCCTCCGGCACCAGCGCCGAGAGCCGATAAGAAATACCTGTGGGCGGTATATCCCGAATTCGACATCTTCGTAGCCGATGAAAAAGGGAATAACCTACGGCAGCTCACAGACAGTCCCGGCTATGATGCCGAAGCGACGGTGAGTCCGAAAGGCGATAAAATAGTGTTCACTTCCGACCGCAGCGGTGACCTTGAACTCTGGATTATGGACATCGATGGAAAAAACCAGAAGCAGATTACAAACGGTCTCGGTTACGACGGTGGTGCCTTCTTTTCGCCCGATGGCAAAGAACTGGTTTTTCGTGCATCAAGGCCTCAAACTGCGGAAGAGCAGGCAGAATACAAGTCCCTGCTGAAGGACCACCTGGTGGCGCCTACCAACATGGAAATTTATACCTGCAATGTTGATGGCAGTAATCTCCGCAAGATAACCAGTCTCGGAAAAGCCAACTGGGCTCCTTTCTTTCATCCATCCGGTAAGAAAATCATCTTCTCCAGCAACCATCATGCGCAAAGGGGTTATGATTTTCAGCTTTACATGATCGACCGCGATGGCAGCAGCCTGGAAAGAATCACCGGAGAAAGCATGTTCAATGCCTTTCCCATGTTTTCACCCGACGGTAAAAAACTCGTTTTCAGCAGCAACCGGAACAACGGTGGCGGCCGCGACACGAATTTGTTCATTGCCGACTGGCAGGACTGATAAATCCATCCTTCCTGAACCATACGGATTCCTTACCTTCACAACCTGAAAGTTACCGGGCATGAGCGTCATACACAATCTGGGTAAATACTTCCTGTTCCTGTTCAGCACCCTGCGGAACAGGGAACCACTCCGGGTATATCCGCCGCTGATCCTGGATGAAATGGTGAAAATAGGCACCAATTCCTTTGTGATTGTGGCCATTGTTTCTTCATTCATCGGGGCAGTAACCTGTATTCAGACAGCAGACAATCTGGTTAGCCCGCTGGTACCGCTGTCGGTAATCGGCACCATTTGCCGCGACATGACCCTGCTTGAACTTGCCCCCACCTTCACCTGCGTAGTACTTGCCGGAAAAGTTGGTTCCAACCTGGCAGGTGAAATCGGCTCCATGAGGATAACCGAGCAGATTGATGCCATTGATGTGATGGGTATTAACTCAGCCAGTTTTCTGATTCTGCCGAAAATCATTGCTGCCTGCATTATGATACCCGCCCTTTGCATTCTGGCGGCTTTTCTGTCACTGCTGGGCGGCTATGCCGTAGCTGAATTCGGAACCATCATCTCCCCTACTGATTTTGTAAGAGGCATCCGGGATGGATTCCGCCCATTCAATATTTTTTTCGCCCTTACCAAGTCCTTTGTTTTTTCCTTCCTTATTTCGACTATTTCATCCTATAAAGGCTATTATACCCGCGGCGGTGCCCTTGAAATCGGGCAGGCCAGTACGCAGGCGGTAACCAATTCGGTAATTGGAATCCTGATTGCAGACCTTGTCCTGGCCGACCTGCTGATCTGAGCACCTATGATTGAGATCAGGAACATATGCAAATCCTTTGAAGACCGGGTAATTCTCGAGGGTATATCCGGAAAATTTCTGGACAGCAATAACAGCCTCATCATTGGCGCATCCGGAACCGGCAAATCCGTATTGCTGAAATGCATTGTGGGTTTGATTCCTCCTGATAAGGGAGATGTGCTATTTGATGGACGCTCATTGTATAATTCGCCCGCGTCGGAGGTAAAAAAAATCCGCAGGGAAATGGGCATGCTCTTTCAGGGGACTGCCCTGTTTGATTCCATGACCGTGGAAGAGAATGTGCGCTTTCCGCTCGATATGCTTATGGGCGCACTCAGTTCTGCGGAAAAACACGACATGGTGTTGCATAGTCTGGAGCGGGTCGGACTGGAAGCAGCTGCAGGTAAAATGCCGGCGGAGATCAGTGGTGGGATGAAAAAAAGAGTGGGCATTGCCAGGGCCATTGTGATGAATCCCAGATACCTTTTCTGCGACGAACCCAATTCCGGACTGGACCCCATGACCTCCATCCGGATAGACGAGTTGATTTCCGAAATAACTGACGAATACAAGATGACCACCATTGTGGTGACGCACGACATGAATTCGGTCATGGGTATCGGAGAATACATCATGTTCCTGCACAAAGGAAGAATGGAGTGGGAAGGCGACAACAACTCAATTCTTCACTCTGACAATCAAGCTCTTAAAGAGTTTGTCTTTGCCAGTAAAATCATGGAAAAACTGCTATGAGGAAAAATAATTCCTTCCGGAACATTCAGCTTTGAAAGCTGCGCTTTATGTTTGCGCACGAATTCCCAGCCTGCCATGGCCCTTGTTCATTTTGAAGATGTAAACCCCGAAGCATCCTGGGGTATATGGAAAATCGAGGAATCAGAGGAAGAACTCCTCTGGCAACTCGGGGCGGGCAAGACAGACGCTGCCCATTTCGACTCCATTCAGCATCCCCGCATCAGGCTTGAGTCCATTGCAAGCAGGATGATTGTGAAGGAGCTCACCCAGCGGAGAGGGCATGAATACCAGGGCATCTTCAAAAACAAAAACGGCAAGCCCTTTCTCTACAATTCGCCTCTTCACATCTCCTATTCCCATACCGAACAATATGCTGCAGCCATCGTGCACAGTGAAAAGCCCTGCGGCATCGACATGGAGCATATCCAGGAAAAGATGGTTAGGGTAAGCAGCCGCTTCTTATCGGAAACCGAGTTGCAGAACACCGGAGAAGACCTTGAAAAAATCTGCATTTACTGGTGTGCAAAAGAGGCCATGTACAAACTGTACAACCTGAAAAACACAGAGTTCAAGGGAAATCTTAAAGTAGCCCCCTTCGAGAAGGCAATGGAAGGCGAACTCGAAGGAATCATTCATGTCGGCTCCTTTCTCAGCAAGACGGAAATCAAGTACCGGCTTTTTGGCGGAGTGGTTACCGCTTTCTGCTTCTGACGCTACTCCGAACTGAGTGAATAGGAAGTCATTTCTCCCTGCTTATTGAATATGGTAAGCCGGTAAATTCCTTTCGGAAGCAATCCAAAATCAAACAGCAGAGTATTATGTCCGGCATTCCGGTATCGGGCTTCTATTTCACGACCAGAAAAATCTACAAGACGAAGTACATCAAGGTCTTGCTCCGGAAAAGGCACCAAAACATGATTGCGGAATGGATTTGGATAAGGTGGCCTGGTTCCTGACCCCTGCGAAGATTGCACACCGAGTATATTCAGCTGATTCTGTGTTGCCCCGAAGCGATTCTGAAGAAAGGGTTTTATTCCAATCGGCGTATGGTTATCAACCGCTTCTGTAAATCCTGCATTGAAATCCTGCAGACTGTATCCGTAATCCAGGGTGCGGAAAGAATCAGCAGCAGCCGCCGCCTGAATATGACTTTGTGCCCAGTCCAGCCAGGAAAAACAGGAATCGGGGTTGATGATATGGCGGTTAATACTGTCGGTAATCTGAAGAAAACGCTGGTAGTAAGGTTGATAAGAAAGAATTTTGGTAACAAGAGGCCTTGATTGCGATGGATTTATCCATTTTGACAAAGTACGGGTTGACCAGTTGATACCCGACCAGTCAACACCGAAGGTATTGTCTGCATCATAGCTGATGAAATGAAAACGGCCGGTTCCGGGATTCTGGTATAGGAAATAGTTGTTTTTATTGAAGGCATAATCATCCCAGTGACCGCAGCTGATTTCCAGTGCCAGGGCCTTGAGAAAAACATTCACATCCAGGATGGCTTCCATATTCTGGGGAAAAGAAGCCGTAACAGGATCTTTCAGGCGGGCACACAGCTGAACAAGGCCTGCGTAATCGTCTTCAGCCTCGTTGGTTTCCAGACTGTAGGCTCTTCCTCCGGTAACAGCAGAAGTCTGAACTGCCTTATAGGCATCCTGATCAGGTCCGAGGTAGACCAGGTTGGCAGGATAAGTACATTTATACAGATTGCCCGCATTGTTACCCATGGTCCTCTGCAGCCAGTCTTTATCCATCTCCTCCAGAGCGGTATAAAGTCCCATATAGCGGTTATTGACATACAGCTTTACAAAAACCGTTCGCCTTGCAGGCATTCCGGCCTTATTCCAAAGTTGGTAAAAGAACTTTTCCCTTACCATGGTAGGATCATTATGCTGCCCGTTGAGGTTGAGTTTTTTAACACCCTGATAGCGTCGTCCGGGCAGGAAGGTATTAAAGCTGATTTTAAAGGACTTCTTTTTTGAAAACCGGGATGTATTTCCACGGAGTCTGAAGCCAATGTTGCGCATTGTATCGGAGACAAGGCCATTTTCATAGACCATATCGGCTTTCAGGTACTGATTAGAAACCGGGTTTGAATAAAGCCATTCAAGGCTGTCGGCACCAATCCAGACCTTAACGGATGCCAGAGCACTGTCTGAAAACAAGCTTTGGGAAAAACAGCTGCTGAAGCTGCTAAACAGAAAGACAAGAAAAAGAAAGTGTTTTTTCAAAAATAAAGCCAATAGATTCTTCACAAAATAAACCCATTTCTTTAATCCCAGAGATTAAAATGTTCCAGATGAACTTTATCCCCAAAGAAAAGCTGGGTCGAATTTTCAAATGCGGCAGTATAATCGGAAACAAAAAAAACCTTGCTTCCATTTTCTGAAGAATTAAGCAAGGCATCCTCGCTTAACTGCTTGCGGATAAGGGAGGCCACGATGCGGGAAGAATCTATGATGCCAACTTTTCCCTGATAAAAATCATGAATCTGGGGCGCTATAAGCGGATAATGCGTGCAGGCCAGCACAATGGCCCTGATGTCCTCCAGAACAGGATTCCGCAGGTATTCCTCTATAATGCTAAGGCTTATTTTGTTGTTGAAAAATCCTTCTTCGATCATGGGTGCCAGCAATGGGGTTGCAAGGGAAACCAGATCGATGCCGCAATCTGCCTCAGCGATTTTGCGAGGGAAAATCCCGGAATTTACCGTTTGCTTGGTGCCGATAAGACCAATTTTCTGACCAGAATAATTTGCAGCCAGGAATTCTACCACCGGATCAATCACATTAAAAACCGCTGCTTTGCTGCCCACATACTCCTTGACAAGATCATAAGCCGCGGCCGAGGCAGAATTGCATGCAATCAGAATTGCCTTTACCCCACGGTCAAGCAGAAACTGCGCTATTTTTACAGAATACGCCTGAATGGCTGCGGTGGATTTATCTCCGTATGGCAAATGCGCCGTATCCCCGAAATAAATGATATCCTCACCCGGCAAAAGCCGGGAAAGCTGGGAAGCAACGGTGAGGCCCCCTATTCCGGAATCAAAAATTCCGATTGGTTTACGATTTTGCATGTCCGGATGATTCGAAGGCAAGGAATAAAATCGGGA
>Ga0315900_10003759_pt1 | contig 21957 bp, 18 predicted proteins | sample LakEriMetagenome_FD_203521 | JGI IMG/M metagenome (GOLD analysis project Ga0315900, IMG submission 203521) | Freshwater fungal communities from buoy surface, Lake Erie, Ohio, United States - Buoy 12 MA114 | ecosystem: Environmental > Aquatic > Freshwater > Lake > Lake biofilm | place: USA: Lake... | reverse complement strand
TGTCGGCGGTGTTCTCGACCGCGATGGTGATGCTTTCCTCCACCACGCGCCCGGTGCCGGTATCGGTGAGGCGGATGGTGACGGGCCAGCTTGAGGTCGTCTCGAAATCCAGCACCTCTGTGGTGACCAGGCGCGCGCGCTCGGGCGTGATGTCGAAGGCGAAGGGCGCGTCTTCGGTGACCACTTCCCAGGTCAGCGGCCCGACGGAGACGAAGCCATCCAGGGCCCAGTCGCCGACGCGCGCGCCGACGCCCAGATTTTCCGCGACCGTGATGTCGTCGGTGACGATGCCCGGCTCGCTCACCGGGATCACCAGGTCCTCGCTGTAGGACAGGCCGTGATTGTCGGTGACGGTGACGCGCACGGTGACCGAGGTCTGGTCGCGATAATCAAAGGGCACGCCATCGGCGATGTAGAGGAAGGCGCCGAAGCCGATGGTGAAGCGCGGATCCTCGACACTGAAGGTCAGCATGTCCGCCGGGTCGGGATCGGTCGCGCCCAGGATGCCGATGGCCGCGATCGAGGTGCCGCCCGTCGGCGCGCCGGTGACGATGAGTCCGCCCGCGGCGAAGAAGATGTCGGTCGGCGCCGCGAAGGGCGTGAAGATGAAGTCCGCGGCGTCGAGCTCGGCCAGCGTCGTGTCCAGGATCAGCGTGCGCGACCCGCCGCCGAGATTGAGCCGCACGCCGTTCGAGACCTCGGTCGCGATGGCCAGCACCGCGTCGAGATCCTGGAGCGCGAAGCCGCTGACGTCGATGATGTCGAGCCCGTTGTTGAAATCCATCACGCGGTCGATGCCGGTGCTGAGCACGAAGGTATCGGCGCCGGCATCGCCATGCAGGCGGTCATTGCCCGCCCCGCCATCGAGCGTGTCGATGCCCGAGCCACCGAACAGGAGGTCATTACCCTCCCCGCCCAGCAGCGTGTCCGCGCCGCTATCGCCGCGCAGCCGGTCTTCGCCCTCGCTGCCGACCAGCAGATCATTGCCGCTGCCGCCGCTCAGATCGTCATTGCCGAGCCCGCCGGTGAGGCTGTCCCGGCCGATGTCGCCGCGCAGCAGGTCATTGCCCGCGCCGCCATCGACGGAGTCATTGCCGGTGCCGCCGCGCAGCGTGTCGGCGCCCTCACCGCCGGTGAAGGTGTCGCTCGCGATGCCACCCAGCAGGTTCAGCGTGGTCTCCGCGCCCAGCGCCGAGGCGTCGACGCGACCCTGCGCGCCGACCAGGCGCAGATCGATGGCGTTGCCGAAGGCGGCGGCGGCGTTGGCGCCCAGCGTCAGGTCGAAGTCATCGATGAAGCTGGGCGCGTTCAGGCGCAGCGCCTCAAAATTCGTCAGCCCCGCGAAGGCGGCGTCGGTGATCGGCTCCAGCGTCGCCTTCAGGATCACCAGCGTGTCCCATCCGCCCGAGCCGTCCTGCGCCAGGCCGGGCATCAGCAGGCCGTTCGCACCGGTAGTGAGGAAGGTGTCGTCCGTGGCCGTGCCGGTCTGCACGAGCGGCGCACCATTGCTCCGCCGGATGGTGAAAACAGCCAAGGAAGCCTCCATGGGCGCAATTATACGATATGGCAGGCTATGCCCGAAAAAGAGACAGGTCCAGCCGAGGCCGCACCGCCGCGTCGCCGGCGGCGGGGGCTTCGGTTTCACCCTGTTTCATGGCACCGGGGCCGCTACGGCGCGCCTGCGGATGGCGGGATTCGAACCCGCACTCCCCGGGGGGAAGCAGATTTTAAGTCTGCTGCGGCTACCGTTTCGCCACATCCGCGCCCGGCGAAGCTGCCACAGCCGCCCGCCGCCCGCTACAGGTTCACCACCGCGACCGGCAGCGAGGGCACCACATGGATCGCCACCGGGTCGTAGAGCCAATCCGCCTCGAAACCGCCATCGCCACCCGCCGGGTTGAAGGCGCGCGAGGCGACGTCGAGCGAGAAGGCATAGGCACCCTGCAAGGCGCTGCCCGGCAGGGAGAAGATGGCGACGCGCGCCACGGCATTGTCGCCCGGTGCGGTGTGCCAGTGCTCGGCGCTCGCCTCAGTCGAAATCAGCACCGGCGCGCCGCCCCCGCACCCGCCGCCGCGCAGGAAGGCCGAGCGCAAATGCCGTGCGGAGGCCAGCCAGCGCAGCTCGATCTCGATATCCGCGCCCGCCGGGCGGCGGATCACCGGGCAAACGAGCTCGAGTGGCGCGCTCCAGATCCCACCCGCCACGCGCCAGCGCAGTTGCAGGAACTGCGCCGTGGGGACGGAGTTGTCGAGGCGGAAGCTGACCGGCGGTGCGGTGGCCAGCACCGCCTTGGCGGCGTTGCCGGTCTGCAGCGTCACCTCATAGAGCCCATTGGCGAAGCTGCCGGTCGGCCAGTTGAGCAGCAGGTTGGCCGGGTGCCAGCCCTCCGCGCCCGGGCGCACCGGATACCAGCCCTGCCCGTCCGCGGCCTCCCACACCGTCTGCAGCGCCCCGCCGGTGACCCGGTGCCGCGGCCAGGTCAGGCCGGTGAAGGGCACCTGCGGCCCGCCATCTTGGCGGTAGAGCAGCCGGTAATGCGCCGCGCCGCCGATCTCGGCGCAGCCATAGAGTTGCAGCGTGCCGCAATAGGGCGCCTCGGCCGGGGCCAGCGGCAGGTCGCTGAGCCGCGCGGGGTCGAGCCCCGAGGCACGCGGCCGGTTCGGCCGGCGCGCGTAGCCCGTGCCCGCATCGTGATAGGGCGCGGCCGGGGCCGGTGGGGCGACCAGCGGCATCAGCCCGGCGAAGGTCACCGCCGGCACCGTGCCGCAGATCACCGGCGGCACGTCGCAGGAAATGCCCGCCAGCGCGATGGAGGAGGCCTCGAGCGTCACCTCCGGGATGGCGCCGGCATTCCAGCGCACGTCGAAGAAGCCCTCGCTGTAGATCGTCTCGGCCTCGCCATCGCCGTTCACATCCTGGGTGACGCGGAAGGTGATGTCCGGCACGTCCAGCAGCGGTACCCATTCGGGGAGCAGCACGGTGGTGCAGCGCCGGAAGGGGCCGATCCAGCGATCAGGGCGGAACTGCTTGAGGATGGCGGGGGGGATGCGCTGGCCGATGTCGCGCGCCCCCTCCCCGAAGCCCTTCGGCAAGGCCGGCGGCGCGGCCGCGATGGGCGTTGCCGCCAGGCGTGCGGAGAGCGCCTCGCCCGGCGCGCCGAAGGCCCGCGCGCTCTCGGCCCGGGCGAGCAGGCCGGCGGTCTCGCGGCCGACCAGCTCGGCGGCGCGGCGCAGCGCGAAGCCGCCATCGCGCAGCAGGGGCGGCGGGTCCGGGCGCGGGATCGGCGGGTCGGGCCAGCGGTCCAGCACGGGCGGGTCGATGCCCTCCAGCCGGTCGAGCAGGTCGGCGAGCGAAGGGCGCTCGAAGATCGTGCCGAAGCAGATGCGCTGGGTGCGCCAGCGCAGCACCCAATCCACGTCGAAGCGCGGCACCCAGACGCAGAAGCGGCCGCAGGCATCGGTGGTGGCGGTGCCGATCACCTCGCGCCGGCTATGCAGGGGGAAATGCCAGCCCCAGGGGAAACCGGCGGGGAACCAGCCGAGGAAGCTCGAATCCGTGTCCTCGACATGCACGGTGGCGAAGGGCACCGGCAGCAGCGCCCCGGTGGCGGGGTCGCGCTTCACGACGCGCCCGCAGATGCGCCGGAACAGGAAGAGCTGCGGGTCGAGCTTGAAGCGATGGATCTCGGCCAGATCCGCCAGCGGGCGCTTCACCAGATCCTTCATCGACAGGCCGGAGAGCTTCGCAAGGCGCCCGGCGGCGATCTCGCCGAGCGGCTGGCGGTCCGGATCCAGGCGTGAGTCGTCCTTCGCGGCCTTGGCCGCGCCACGGGTCGTGCCCGACATGCTATTCCCTCCCCAGGTAGCGCGCGGTTGTTTCGCCGCGCACGTTTGCCCGGGTAGGTTGCATGTCTCTGTTACAGAGTGGGATCGCGTTCCCGTGCGCGGCGCGCAAGTTTCTGTGTAGTAGCGTCGCCGGTCAGTACAGGAAGCGGCTGCTAGACCCGCATCGGCATCAGCACATACAGCGCCTCGGGCTTGGCGCTGTCGGTGACGATGGTGGGGGCCGAGCCGTCGGAGAAGCGGAACTCCACCTGCTCCACGATCTGGTCGGTGATGTCGTTCAGGTAGCGCGCCTGGAAGCCGATCTCGAGCGGGCCGGCCTCATAGCTCACCACATCGCCGTCCAGCTCCTCCTGCGCCTGGCCGAGCTCGGCGCTGGCAGCAGAGAGCAGCAGGTGGTTGCGATCAACCGAGAGCTTTACGGGGCGTGAACGCTCGGAGCTGATGCCCGCGACGCGGCCGACGGCCTCGGCGAAATCCTTCTTCTGGACGCGGAGGATCTTGTCGTTGCCGCGCGGGATCACGCGCTCATATTCGGGGAAGGTGCCGTCGATCAGCTTGGAGGTCAGCTGCACTGGCCCCAGCGTGAAGCGGATCTTGGTGTCGGAGAGCGCGATGGCGATCTCGTCCTGCACCTCCTCGGCGAGCTTGCGCAGCTCATTCACCGTCTTGCGCGGGATGATGACGCCGGGCATGCCCGAAGCGCCCTCGGGCAGGGGCTCCTCGACGCGGGCGAGGCGGTGGCCATCCGTCGCCACGGCGCGCAGCACCTTGGCCCCGCCGGCCTCGGTGGCGTGCAGGTAGATGCCGTTGAGGTAGTAGCGCGTCTCCTCGGTGGAGATGGCGAAGCGCGTGCGGTCGATCAGGTCGCGCAGCATGCCCGCCGGCAGGGCGAAGCGGTGCGGCAGCTTGCCCTCGGTCATGGAGGGGAAATCCTCGACCGGCAGGACGGAGAGCTTGGCGTCGAAGCGGCCCGCGCGCAGCGTGAGCTGGCTGTCCCCGCCCGGGTGGTCGAGCTCGATCTTCGCCGTCTCGGGCAGCTTGCGCACGAGTTCGAAGAGCGTCGCGGCCGGGGCGGTGGTGCGCCCGGTACGGGTGACGGTGACGCCGGGGACTTCCTCCACCACGGCGATCTCCATGTCCGTCGCGGTCAGGCGCAGGCCGGAATCGCGGGCCTCGAGCAGGACATTGGCGAGGATGGGGATGGTGTTGCGCCGTTCGACCACGCTCTGCACATGCGCGAGCGCCTTGAGCAGAACAGCCCTGTCCACCGTGAACTTCATGGCACCCGACTTCCCAGCGTCTTGTGGCGGTGCCGCGGCACGGGGGGTGCCGCGACGGCCCGCCAGGCCCCCGATTCCCGCCGCAGGCGGTTGGGCAACATAACAGGGCGGAATCGCTTGTTGAAGGGCGCTAGATGGGTTTTGCCGCCCACCCCAAACGACGCCCCACCTGCTCGGGCCGCGAATAGCGGCCCCGCGCGCAGAATGACCGCTTGCACCAACGATCCAGCGCGTAGGCGCGAAGGCAAGCCGGCGGATGCCGGCGCCCGCCGCCTAAGGGCCGATTTAGGTCTCCAACATCCGCCGCAGCAGTTCGACATCCTCGGCGAAGGCGGCGTCGGCCTGCATCAGCTCGGCCACACGGCTCACCGCATGCATCACCGTGGTGTGGTCCCGCCCGCCAAAGCGGCGGCCGATCTCGGGCAGGGAGCGGCTGGTGAGCTGCTTGGCCAGGTACATCGCGATCTGCCGCGGCCGCGCCACGTTGCGCGCCCGGCGGGGCGAGGACATGTCGGTCAGGCGGATGTTGTAGTGCTCCGCCACGCGCTTCTGGATTTCCTCGATCGTCACCCGACGATCATGCGCGCGCAGCACGTCGTGCAGCACCTCCTGCGCGCCTTCCATGGTCACGGCACGGCCGAAGAGGTTGGCGTGGGCGATCAGCCGGTTCAGCGCGCCTTCCAGCTCGCGGACATTGGTCGTGATCTTGTGGGCGAGGAATTCCAGCACCTTGGGTGGCACTGGCACGCCCTGACCCATTGCTTTCGCCTGCAGGATCGACAGGCGGAGCTCATAGGTCGTGGCATGGAGATCCGCCACCATGCCGCAGCCCAGCCGCGTGCGCAGCCGGTCCTCGATGCCCGAGAGGTCGGAGGGCGATTTGTCGGCGCTGACCACGATCTGCTTGCCGGCATCGATCAGCGCGTTGAAGGTGTGGAAGAATTCCTCCTGCGTGTTGTCCTTGCCGATCAGGAACTGCAGGTCGTCGATCAGCAGCAGGTCCACGCTGCGCAGCGATTCCTTGAACTCCATCGTGGACTGGCTGCGCAGCGCGGCGATGAAGCGGTACATGAACTTCTCGGCCGACATGTAGGCGACCTGCTGCGGCACCTGGCCGAGCTGGGCACCGCGCTCGCGGATCGCCCAGGCGATGGCGTGCATCAGATGCGTCTTGCCCAGGCCCACGCCGCCATAGAGGAACAGCGGGTTGAAGCCGGGGCTGGCAGGGCGCTCGGCGACGCGGCGCGCGCAGGCATGGGCGAATTCATTGGGCTTGCCGACGACGAAGGTGTCGAAGGTGAAGCGTGGGTCGAGCGGCACGGACCAGTCGCCGCGCGGATCCGGGGCGCGGGCCTCGGCCGGCTTGCCGAGTGGCTCGGCCAGGCCCGCGGGCGGCGTGGCCTCGGCCTCGGCCGGGCTGCGCGCGGGGGCACCGATGCGCGGGCCGACGGGCGGCGGCTCATTGGCGCGCAGCTCAGCCGCGGGCACGCCATCGGTGGCGCGCGGCTCGGGCACGACGCGGAATTCGAGGGTGCGCACGCTGGCCATCTCGGCCTGCCACATGCTGCGCAGACGGTCGCCATAATGGCTGCGTACCCAATCGCGCAGGAAGCGCGTGGGCAGCAGGATCACGACCTCCTCGCCCTGCGCGGAGGCGAGAGTCATCTGGCGCAGCCAGGTCCGGTATTCGACTTCGCCGACCTCGTCACGAAGCCGGCCGCGGATGCGCGCCCAAAGCTCCGCAGTCTGACCGGAGGTCGAAGGCTGGGACGATGGCGTCGGCCCGCCAGCTTGCTCCATGGGACGCACCTGCCACCCTCAACCGCCTGTTTCTCGCCCATCACCGGCGCCACAAGGACCCCGACGCGACCAGCACGAGTGGAACCCACCCTGGTCGTACCGCCAGGCGGCAAGCCGCCTGTCGCTTTTCCTGGTTTCGAAACCGAGGCCCCCGCCTCTCCCAGGAATGAAGCTACCGCTTCTCCTCGACCGGCGGCAAATGATTACTTTGCACCACCAAGTCAAAACCGTGCTTGACACGCGCCGGGCAAGCAGAGGTGAAACAAAAGCCCATCGACGACAAAAGAGCAGCGTTGCCCGCCTGGGCCTCGCCACTCTTCTACGTCGTCATGATGCTTGGCTGCAGCAGGCTCCAGGCCCGCCGACAGAAATCAAGCCTGCGGGGCGACGCCCAGCGACTTGATGCGCGCGGAAAGGCGCGACAGCTTGCGCGACACGGTGTTCGCGTGGAACACGCCCTTGCCGACCGCGCGCTGCATTTCCGGCTGGGCCGCCTGCAGGGCCGACTGCGCGGCACCCTTGTCGCCACCCGCAATGGCCAACTCGACCTTGCGGATGAAGGTGCGGACGCGAGAGCGCCGCGCGCGATTGCGCTCGGTGCGCTTCTCGGTCTGGCGGATGCGCTTACGCGCGGAAGCATTGTTCGCCATGGGCTGTGATATCTGACCAGTCGGATGTTTCGGTGCGTGGCGCGGCCGGGGCCGTCCACGAAGGCGCGGTTCTTACCGCCCGCCCCTTCGCAGAGTCAATGGAGCACGCGCCTATCGGTTGCGGAAGTCCGGCTTGCGCTTCTCCGCGAAGGCCGACATGCCCTCCTTCTGGTCCTCGGTGGAGAAGAGCGAGAGGAACAGCCGGCGCTCGAAGCGCACGCCTTCGCGCAGCGTGCCCTCGAAGGCCATGTTCACCGCCTCCTTCGCCATGGCGACGGAAGGCGCGGAGAGCGAGGCGATCTTCTCGCCCATCTTCAGTGCCTCCTCCCGCAGCGCCTCCAGCGGCACGACGCGGCAGACGAGGTTGGCGCGCTCGGCCTCGGCGGCATCCATCATGCGCCCGGTGAGGATCATCTCCATCGCCTTGGACTTGCCCACCGCGCGCGTCAGGCGCTGCGAGCCGCCCGCGCCGGGGATGATGCCGAGGTTGATCTCCGGCTGGCCGAACTTCGCGTTGTCGGCGGCGAGGATCAGGTCGCACATCATCGCGAGCTCACACCCGCCGCCCAGCGCGAAGCCCGCCACGGCGGCGATCACCGGCTTCTGGATGGTCAGAACGTCTTCCCAGCGCTTGCCGATGAAGTCGTCGAAATAGACCGCCGGATAGGCGCGGTCCTTCATCTCCTTGATGTCGGCGCCGGCGGCGAAGGCCTTCTCGCTGCCCGTCAGCACGATGGCGCCAATCGCCGCATCGGCGTCGAAGCCGCGCAGCGCCTGGCCGAGCTCGGTCATCAGCTGGTCGCAGAGCGCGTTCAGCGCCTTGGGCCGGTTGAGCGTGATGACGCCCACGCGCCCCACCGTCTCGACCAGGATCATCTCATAGGACATGCGGGCGTCTCCTCAGATGGCCCAAGGCGTAGCGCGACGCGGGCCCGGGCTCAACGTTGCCGCGGGCGGCACGGGTCAACGTTGCCGCTGGCGGCAATAGAATGTGCTGCGCCCTGACTGTACGAACCGCGCGACGCCAGCGCAGCCCGCCTCGGGCCCCGGGCAGTCGGGGCAGGGCTGGCCTTCGCGGTCATAGACCGAGAACCGGTCCTGGAAGCGGCCCAACTCGCCATCGGCGCGGACATAGTCGCGCAAGGAGGACCCACCGGCGCCGATCGCCTCTTCCAGCACCGCCTTGATGGCGGGCACGAGCCGCGCGGCGCGCACGCCCACCACCGAGGCCGCGAGGCGCCGGGGCGAGACGCCGGCACGGAACAGCGCCTCCGCCACATAGATGTTGCCCAACCCCGCCACGATGCGCTGGTCCAGTAGCGCGGCCTTGATGGGGGTGTGCCGCCCCGCCAGCGCGGCATCGAGCACGGAAGGCGTGAAAGCCTCCTCCAGCGGCTCCGGCCCCATGCCGGCGAGGTGCTTGTGGCTGTCCTCCTCGACCGTGGCGACCAGGTCGACGCTGCCGAAGCGGCGCGGATCGACGAAGCCGATGCGCATGCCCGATTCGGTCTCCAGGATCAGGTGCTCATGCGCCTCGGGCGGGCCGTTATGGCCGCGCGCATCGGAGAATCGCCCCGTCGGCCCCATCCAGGGCACGGGCGGGCCTTCCAGCGGGCGTGCGACCATCCGCCCGGACATGCCGAGATGGATCAAGAGGCTCTCCCCGGTGTCGAGGCGCATCAGCATGAACTTGCCGCGCCGGCGGAAGCCCGTGACGGTCGCCCCGCTCACCCGCCCGGCCAGGTTGGGCGGGAAGGGCCAGCGCAGATCGGGGCGCGTGGTGGCGGCGCGGGTGATGCGCTGGCCATCCAGCACCGCGGCCAGGCCGCGCATCACGGTTTCGACTTCGGGAAGCTCGGGCATGCCCCTTCCTTGCCCTCTGCGCGCCGCCACGCCAAGTTGGGCAGATGATCGCAATGACACGACGTGCACTTTTGCGGCCCGCAGGGCCGAGCGCCCGAATGGGCGCCGCCGCCAATGCGGCGAGCCAAGCGGCCGGATGGCCGCGCCCGGCGCTTGAGGGCCAAGGTAAATGAGCGACACGACCGATTTCGGCTACCGCGACGTGCCCCGGGATGAAAAAGCCGGGCTGGTCAAACGCGTCTTCGAGAGCGTGGCGCCGAGCTACGACGTGATGAACGACCTGATGTCGCTGGGCATCCATCGCGTCTGGAAGCGCATCTTCGTGCGCGCCATCGGCTGCTCCCCGCGCGAGACGCTGCTGGATCTCGCGGGCGGCACCGGCGACATCGCCTTCGGCGCGCTCGCTGCCGGCGCGGGGCGGGTGATCCTGACCGATGTGAACCCCGCCATGCTGGAAGTCGCGCAGAAACGCGCGCTGGACCGTGGCATCGTCAAGGGGCTCGAGGTCGCGGTGGTGGATGCCGAGCACATCCCGCTGCCCGATCGCAGCGTGGAGAAGATCTCCATCGCCTTCGGCCTGCGCAACTGCACCGACAAGCCGGCCGTGCTGCGCGAGGCACGGCGCGTGCTGCGCCCCGGCGGGCGCTTCCACTGCCTGGAATTCTCCAAGGTGGCGATCGAGCCGCTGGCCAAGGTCTATGACCTCTGGTCCTTCAAGGTGCTGCCCGAGATCGGCGCGCGCGTGGCCAAGGACCGCGACAGCTACGAATACCTCGCCGAGAGCATCCGTATGTTCCCCGACCAGGAAACCCTGGCCGGGATGATGCGCGATGCGGGCCTCGAGCGCGTGGCGCACCGCAACCTCTCCGGCGGGATCGTGGCGATCCATACGGGTTGGAGGTTGTAATGGGGCCGCGCGACCCGGCCTTCGCCGAGGTCGTCGCGCGCGCCTTCGCCGCCCAGGGGCTGATGCGGACTTTCGGCGCGAGGCTGGTCGAAGTCACGCCCGGCCATTGCACTCTTGCCTGCGCCTTCCGCGCCGATCTCACCCAGCATCACGGCCTGTTTCATGCCGGCGTGCTGACCACGCTCGCCGACAATGCCTGCGGCTTCGCGGCCCTCTCCCTGATGCCGGCGGGGGAAGAGGTGCTGAGCGTGGAGTTCAAGATGAGCTTCCTCCGCCCCGGCGCCGGGGTGGAGGCCATCGCGCGAGGCGAGGTTCTCAAGCCCGGCCGCACCCTCACCTTCTGCCGCGCCGATGTCTGGATGCGCGATGCCGAAGGGGCGGAGGTACTGGCGGCGACCATGCTCGCGACGATGATCGCGGCACGGCCGCGCGCCGACATTTCAGCCGGCTAGCCACCGCTCGAAGCGCGCATTCAGCGCATCGATCCGCTCGATCCAGAAGCGGTCGTCGATCGGCAGCGCCGTGCGCGCATTGCCCGGCGCCGTGGGCAGCGTCGCCAGCAGCGGGCCGGGCAACGCGGCCTCCGCACCACGGGCCGTGACGCCATAGGGGATGCGCGCGGGCAGCCCCGCCTGCACCCGCGCCTGCCCCGCGAAGCGCAGGAAATCCAGCGCCGCCGCGCGGTTCGGGCTGCCGCGCATGATCACCCAGGAATCCTGCGCCCGCAGGTTCTGCGCCCAGGCGATGCCGAGATCACGCCCATCCTCGAGATTCGCCGCCGTGACGCGGCCATTATAGGCGACGCTCAGCGCCACCTCGCCCGTCACAAGCCACTGGATGGGCTGGGAGCCACGCTCCCACCAGGCGAGGCTGCCGCGGATCGTCTCCAGCTTCGCGAAGGCGCGCGCGACGCCGGCCTCGGTGGCGAGCAGCGGGTAGACCTGCGCCGGGGCCACGCCATCGGCGAGCAGGGCGATCTCCAGCGTCGTCTTCGGCCCGCGCCGGAAGGCCCGGCGGCCGGGAAAGCGCGCCGTGTCGAACAGATCCGCCCAGCCGGCCGGCGTGCCCGGGGTGCGGCCGCGATCCCAGGCCAGGACGAAGCTGTAGATGATGGCGCCGACGCCGCACTCCTGCACGGCCTCCGGCAGATAGACGTCGCGCCCGCCGATCGCGTCCCAGTCCAGCCGCTCGAACAGCCCCTCGGCGCAGCCGAGCAGCAATTCCTCGCCCTCGACCTGCACGATATCCCAGGAATTCGTGCCCGCGGCGATGCGCGCGCGCAGCACCTCGATGCCGCCATCCCAGGTCTCTTCCAGCAGGCGCTGGCCGCGCGCCTGGGCCCAGGGGCGGAAGAATAACTCGCGCTGGATCTCCTGATAGGCGCCACCCCAGGAGACCACCGTCAGGTCCCGCAGCCCGGCCTGGGCCCGCGCGCGCGCCAGGGGCGCGCCCGCAAGGCCGGCGGCGAGAACATGACGACGTCCGAACATCCGGCGGGCTCCCTGACCCGCCGGACATTACGCCTGGACGCGATTCTCCACCAGTTCCTGCACCACCGCCGGATCGGCCAGCGTGGAGGTATCGCCCAGCCCGTCCGTCTCATTGGCGGCGATCTTGCGCAGGATGCGGCGCATGATCTTGCCCGAGCGCGTCTTCGGCAGGCCCGGCGCCCATTGGATCGCATCCGGGGAGGCGATGGGCCCGATTTCCTTGCGGACCCAGGCGACCAGTTCCTTCTTCAACGCGTCGGTCGGCTCCTCGCCTGTCTTGAGCGTGACGTAGCAGTAGATGCCCTGGCCCTTGAGGTCATGCGGCATGCCGACCACCGCGGCCTCGGCCACCTTGGGGTGGGCGACCAGCGCGCTCTCAATCTCGGCCGTGCCCATGCGGTGGCCGGAGACGTTGATCACGTCATCGACGCGCCCCGTGATCCAGTAATAGCCATCGGCGTCGCGCCGCGCGCCGTCGCCGGTGAAGTACATGCCCTTGAAGGTGGAGAAATAGGTCTGCCCGAAGCGCTCATGGTCGCCATAGATGGTGCGCATCTGGCCCGGCCAGCTGTCGAGCAGCACGAGGTTGCCCTCGGTCGCGCCCTCCAGGATCTTGCCCTCGCCATCGACCAGCGCCGGCATGACGGAGGGCAGCGGCAGGGTGGCGGAGCCCGGCTTCTGCGCGATGGCGCCGGGCAGCGGGGAGATCAGGATGCCGCCCGTCTCGGTCTGCCACCAGGTGTCCACGATCGGGCAGCGCTCGTCGCCGACATTGCGGTAGTACCAGAGCCAGGCCTCGGGGTTGATCGGCTCACCCACCGAACCGAGGATGCGCAAGCTGGCGCGCGAGGTCTTCTTCACCGGCGCCTCGCCATCGCGCATCAGCGCGCGGATCGCGGTCGGCGCCGTGTAGAAGATGTTGACCTTGTGCTTGTCGATCACCTCCCAGAAGCGGGAGACGGTGGGGTAGTTCGGCACGCCCTCGAACATCAGCGTGGTCGCGCCATTCGCGAGCGGGCCATAGACGATGTAGGTGTGCCCCGTCACCCAGCCGACATCGGCGGTGCACCAGTAGATCTCGCCATCCTTGTAGTCGAACACGTTCTGATGCGTGAACGAGGCCCAGACCAGGTACCCACCCGTGGTGTGCAGCACGCCCTTCGGCTTGCCGGTGGAACCCGAGGTATAGAGGATGAACAGCGGGTCCTCCGCGCCCATCGGCTCGGGCGCGCAGGTCTCGGGCAGGCCCGCGCAGGCCTCGTCCCACATCAGGTCGCGCCCGGCCTGCATCGGCACGGCGCTGCCGGTGTTCTTCGCCACGATGACATGGCGGATCGAGGGGCAGGATTTCAGCGCCTCATCCGCATTGGTCTTGAGCGCCACCTTGCGCCCGCCGCGCCGGCCTTCATCCGCCGTGATCAGGATGGAGCACTCGCTGTCCTGGATGCGGCTCGAGAGGCTGTCGGGCGAGAAGCCGCCGAAGACGATGGAGTGGATGGCCCCCACACGCGCGCAGGCCAGCATGGCGACCGCGGCCTCGACGATCATGGGCAAATAGATGCAGATCCGGTCGCCCTTCTTCACGCCGAGCTTGCGCAGCGCATTGGCCAGCTTGCAGACGCGCGCATGCAGTTCGCGATAGGTGACCTTGGCGTCGCTGTTGGGGTCGTCGCCCTCCCAGATGATCGCCACTTGGTCGCCGCGCGTCGCCAGGTGCCGGTCGAGGCAGGAGACGGAGACGTTCAGCACCCCATCCTCGAACCACTTGATCGAGACCTTGCCGGAGGTGCCGCCGAAATCGGTGTTCTTGATCTTGGTGGGCGGCGTCATCCAGGCGATGCGCTGCGCCTCCTTCGCCCAGAAGGCGGTCGGATCGGCCGCGGCGGCGGCGTACATGGCGCGGTAGCCCGCCGCATCGACATGCGCCGTGGCGGCGATCCCAGGCTTCACCGCGATCAATTCGTTCGACATGCGCGCATCCCTACCCAACCGGTTCATCCGGCCTGAAGGCCGGTTCATACCGACCGAATGGGCCACACGACCTTGATGCGCGTCAACCGCCGCGCCGGTCGTGGCGCGGCGGTTTCCGGGGTCGGCGGGTTATCAGTTCGTCATGCGGGGGGCGGGCGTGACCGGGGCCGCCGGGCTCGCCGGGCGGGTGGCCGGCGCGGCCTGGCCCTGTACTGTGCCCGGGGTGGCGGGGCGCACCGCCGGCGCGGCGGTGACGCTGCCGCCGGGGTTGGCGGGCGTCGCCACGGCCGGGCGCTGGGGCGCGGCGGGGATGGCGGTGGGCGCCGTGCCCTGGGCCAGGGCCGGCAGGCCCCCCAGCAGCAGCAGCGTGGCGGCAAGCGAAAGGCGATTCAGGCTACGCATCGGTCCCTCCTTGGGTTCGGCGCAGTCAGGAGGATGCCGGGGGCGCATGGCCCTGCGTGGGCGCCGCCAAGGTGATTCGGCGGCGTTGGTGGCGGAATCGCGGCAGTTCAGCCCGAACCCTCCCGCGCCTGGGCGCGCAGCACATGCTTCTGGATCTTCCCCGTGCTGGTCTTGGGCAGTTCGGCGAAGACCACATGCCGCGGCACCTTGAAGCTGGCCAGATTCTGCTTGCACCAGGCGATCAGCTCCTCCGCCGTCACACTCATGCCCGGGCGGAGTTCGACGAAGGCGCAGGGCGTCTCGCCCCATTTCTCATCCGGCCGCGCCACCACCCCGGCCACCGCGACGGCGGGGTGCTTGTAGAGCACGTCCTCGATCTCGATGGAGCTGATATTCTCGCCGCCCGAGATGATGATGTCCTTCGAGCGATCCTTGAGCTGGATGTAACCATCCGGATAGGTCACGGCGAGGTCGCCGGTGTGGAACCACCCGCCCGCGAAGGCCTTTTGGGTGGCTTCCGGATCCTTCAGGTATCCCTTCATCACCACATTGCCACGCATCATCACCTCGCCCATCGTCGTGCCATCCGCGGGCAGCAGCGCCATGGTCTCGGGATCCATCACTGTGAGGTTCTCGAGCGCGAGGTAGCGCACGCCCTGGCGCGACATCAGCACCGCCTGCTGCGCGGGCGTCTGCGCATCCCAGTCGCTGTTCCACTCATTCACCACCGAGGGGCCGTAGCATTCCGTCAGCCCATAGACGTGGCAGACGGCGAAGCCGGCCTCGCGCATCGCGCCCAGCACGGCGGCGGGCGGTGGGGCACCGGCGACGACGAACTGCACTTGATGCATAAGGTGCTTCTTCTCATGCTCGGGTGTCGCCAGCAGCGTCGACATGACGATCGGCGCGCCGCACATATGGGTGACATGCTCGCCCGCCATCAGCGCCCACATCGCCGGCCCGCGCACGGCGCGCAGGCAGACATGCGTGCCGGCCTGCGCCGTGACGGTCCAGGGGAAGCACCAGCCATTGCAGTGGAACATCGGCAGCGTCCACAGATAGACCGGATGCTTGCCCAGGCCCGCGGAGAGCACATTGCCGACCGCAAGCAGATGCGCGCCGCGATGGTGATAGACCACGCCCTTCGGTCGGCCCGTGGTGCCGGAGGTGTAGTTCAGCGTGATCGCATCCCACTCGTCGCCCGGCAGCGTCCAGGCGAAATGCGGATCGCCGGCCGCGACGAAGGCGTCGTAGTCGACAGCACCGTCGAGGTGGTTCTCCCGCGCGGAAGGCGGCGCCTCGGGGTCGTCCACCTCGATCAGATAGGGGGTCGCGTTGCACTGCGTGAGCGCGAGCCGCGCGAGCGGGACGAATTCACGATCGACGATCAGCACCTTCGTCTCGGCATGGTCGAGGCAATAGGCGATGGTCGCGGCGTCGAGGCGCGTGTTCAGCGTGTTCAGCACCGCCCCGGTCATCGGCACGCCGTAATGGCAGGCGAGCATGGCGGGAATGTTGGGCAGCAGGGTCGAGACGGTGTCGCCGCGCCCGATGCCGAGCCGCGACAGTTCATGCGCCAGCTTCACGCAATGCGCTTGCAACTCCGCATAGGTCTTGCGGATCGCGCCATGCACCACGGCGGTGTGCTGCGGGAAGACGCGCGCCGCGCGCTCGAGGAAGAGCAGCGGCGTCAGCGGCTGGTGGTTCGCGGCGTCGCGCGGGAGCGCATCGTAGTCGGAAGCGGCCATCTGTCGTGTATTCCCTAGCGGTCCAGCCAAACAGGTTTGCGCTTGCCGAGGAAGGCGCCGATGCCCTCGATCGCATCCTCGGCCATGAGGTTCTCCGTCATAACCGCCGCGCAATGCGCATAGGCCTCGGCGAGCGGCAGGCCGCGCTGGCGATGAAAGGCCGCCTTGCCGAGCCGCACCGTATGCGCGCTGCGCGCGGCGATCTGGGCTGCCAGCGCCATGGTCTCGGCCTGCAAGGATTCGGGCGCGACCACGCGGTTGATGAGGCCGATGCGATGCGCCTCGGTGGCCGGGATCATCGCGCCTGTAAGCAACATCTCCATCGCCGGCTTGGCCGCGACGGCGCGGGAGAGGGCGACGGCGGGGGTCGAGCAGAACAGGCCAATATCCACGCCCGGCGTGCAGAATTTCGCCGAGTCACTTGCCACCGCCAAATCGCAGGTCGCGACCAGCTGGCAGCCTGCCGCGGTGGCGATGCCCTGCACCTCGGCAATGACGGGTTGCGGCAGGGCGACGATGGCCTGCATCACCGCGGCGCAGCGACGCATCGCGCTGTCGAAGAAACCCCTGCCGCCATCATCATCCGCGCGATGCGCCACGATCTCGCGCAGATCATGCCCGGCGCTGAACACCGGCCCCGCCGCGGCCAGCACCACCACGCGCACCCGCGCATCGGCGGCGATCTCGGCCAGCCTGGCCTGCAGCGCGCCGAGCAGCGCGAAATCCAGGCTGTTGCGCGCCGCGGGGCGATTCAGCGTGAGCCGCGTGACCCCGGCGTCGCTGTCCTCGCGCAGCAGCAGTGGTGCGTTTCCTCCATCCGCCATGTCAGCTCTCCGCCTCGCGCATCACGGTGGCAATCTCCTCCAGGATCATCGGGTCGTCGATGGTCGGCGGCACGACATAGCTGTCGCCATCGGCGATCTTGCGGATGGTCGCGCGCAGGATCTTGCCCGAGCGCGTCTTGGGCAGCCGTGCGACGACGCGCGCCTCCTTGAAGGCGGCGACCGGACCGATACGGTGCCGCACCATCGCCACCAGCTCCTTGCACACCTCCGCCTCGGTCTTGTTGACGCCGGTCTTGAGCACCACCAGGCCGAGCGGCACCTGGCCCTTGAGCGTGTCCTTCATCCCCACCACGGCGCATTCCGCGACATCCTGGTGCGCGCTCAGCACCTCCTCCATCGCGCCGGTGGAGAGGCGATGGCCGGCGACGTTGATGATGTCGTCCGTGCGGCTCATCACCCAGACATAGCCTTCCGCATCCACCATGCCGGCGTCGGAAGTGTTGTAGTAGCCGGGGAAGGTTTCGAGATAGGCCTCGCGGAACCGCGCCTCGGCGTTCCACAGCGTGGGCAGGCAGGAGGGCGGCAGCGGCAGCTTCACCGCGAGCGTGCCGATCTGCCCGCGCGGCACCTCCTGCCCCGCCTCATCCAGCACGCGCAGATCATAGCCCGGCGAGGGCTTGCCGCCCGAGCCGGGGCGCGGCGGGAACAGGCCGAGCCCGCGGAAGCCGCCGCTGATCGCCCACCCCGTCTCGGTCTGCCACCAGTGATCCACCACCGGCCGTCCCAGCAGTTCCGCGGCCCAGACGGCGGTATCGGGATCGCAACGCTCGCCCGCGAGGTACAGGGCCGCCAGCGCCGTGAGGTCGTAGCGCGCCAGCATCGCGCCCTTCGGGTCTTCCTTCTTGATGGCGCGCATCGCGGTCGGCGCGGTGAAGAGGATCTTCACCTGGTATTGCGCGCAGACCCGCCAGAAGGCGCCCGCATCCGGCGTGCCGACAGGCTTGCCCTCATACATCACCGTCGTGCAGCCGGCGAGCAGCGGCGCATAGACGATGTAGGAATGCCCCACCACCCAGCCGACATCGGAGGCCGCCCAGAACACGTCGCCCGCCTGGCAGCCATAGACCATCGACATCGAATTCATGAGTGCGACGGCATGCCCGCCATTGTCGCGGACGATGCCTTTGGGGCTACCGGTCGTACCGGATGTGTAAAGAATATACAGCGGATCCGTCGCCGCCACGCTGACGCAGGGATGCGGCGCGGCATTCGCCTCGGCGACCAGCAGATCATGGTCGCGACCAGGCGTGAGTTCGCAGACATGCTCGGGGCGCTGCAGGATGAACAGCGCATCCGGCTTGTGCGGTGAGAGCGCGATGGCGGCATCGAGCAGCGGCTTGTACTTGATCAGCCGCCCGGGCTCGAGCCCGCAACTGGCGGAGACGATGGCGCGCGGCTTGGCATCGGCGATGCGCGCCGCCAATTCCGCCGCCGCGAAGCCGCCGAACACCACCGAATGCACCGCGCCGAGCCGTGCGCAGGCGAGCATGGCGATCGCGGCCTCGGGCACCATCGGCATGTAGATGATCACGCGCTCACCGGCGCGCACGCCCACCGCCGCCAGCGCGCCGGCCATGCGCGCCGTGCGGTCCAGCAACTCGGCATAGGTATAGCGCGCACTGCGCCCGGTGATCGGGCTGTCCCAGACCAGCGCCGGCTGCGCGCCGCGCCCGGCCAGCACATGGCGATCCAGCGCGTTGTGGCAGGTGTTCAGCCGGCCTTCGGGGAACCAGCGGCCATAGGCGCCCTGCGTGGCGTCGAAGGCGCGCGCGGGCGCGAAATCCCAATCGATCGCGCCGGCCGCGCGCAGCCAATAGCCGTCGGGGTCCGCCCGCCAGGCTGCCTCGACCTCCTCGTAGCGGCTGCCGCCCGTGCTGCCTTCCATGCCCCAACCCCGTCTGATGCGGTTTGTCTTGGCGCTTAGGTTGCGCCCCTCGCGGGGGGCCGCGCAACCGTGCCAGGATGGCAGCCATGGCCAGCCGCTTCCTCAATGCCTGCCGCCACTTCGCGCAGCGCTGGGCGCTGCCCGCGAGCCTGCCCGATCGCTGGGTGACGCCTCCGCCCGGGCCGCTGTTGGCGCAGCCCTATGTGGTGTTCGACCTGGAGACGACGGGCCTCGCGCCCCGGCGCGGCGACCAGCCGGTGCAGATCGGCGCGGTGCGCATCGAGGACGGGCAGGAGTTCGCGCAGTTCGCCACCCTGGTGCATCCTGGCCGGCCCATCCCGGCGCTCTCGACGCGCTTCCACGGCGTGACCGATGCGATGGTGACCGACGCCCCGGACATCGCCACCGCCTTCACGGAATTCGCCCGCTTCGCCGAAGGCGCCGTGCTGGTCGCCCACAACGCCGCCTTCGACCGCACGGTGCTCGGTATGACGGAGCGCGCCGGCGCCCCAGCGCTGTCGCAGCCGCTGCTGTGCTCCATGCTGCTCGCCCGCTGGCTCGATCCGCGTGAGGCCGATGCGTCGCTCGACGGGCTCTGCGGGCGGATGGGGCTGGTGATCGAGGGACGGCACCAGGCGCTGGGCGATGCGCGCGCCACCGCCGTGCTCTGGCTGCATTTGCTCGCGCGGGCCAGCGCGCGCGGCATCGCGGAATTGCCCGAACTGGTGCAGGCCACGCGGATGCGCCTCGCCCTCGAGGAGCGGGCGGAGGCTTTCTGAGCGCTACCAGAGTTGCCCGGTGAGACCCGCGAAGCTCGACTTCGCGAAGCCGCGCACCGCGCGCAGCGCCGCGCGCAATTCCTGCCGGCGCGGCGCGGGCAGGGCGGCGGTGTCCACCAGATTGCCCGGCCGCAGCCCGGCCGCGTGATCGGCCAGTTGCTGGCGCAGCACGCAATCGAGCAGCGTGGCGAAGGCGGCCTCCAGCCTTGCGGCCTCGGCGGCACCAAGCTGGCCGCGCGCGGCCAGGCCGCGCAGCCGGGCGGGGGTGGCGCTTTCCGTGACGCCAGCCGCCAGGGCGGAAAGCCGCGCGGCGGCGACCAGCGGCATCAGCCCGTGCAGCTTGAGGTCGGTGCGCGTGCCCGGCCCCGGCTCGTCATCCGCGAAGCCGCCCCAGAAGGTCAGGCCGACGCCGAAGCGGCTATCCTGCGCCGCCAGCGCGGCGAGCAGCGCGGGGTGTTGTTCCAGCACGCCCACCACATGGCGCGACAGCGCCTGCCCCCAGCCTGCCTCCCCGGCGACGACCCGCATGTCGAAGAAGATATCCGCGAAGAGCAGCGCCGCGCCGGAGCGCCGCTGCGCCCAGAGCTCGAATTGCCTTGCCCATTGGCTGCGGGTCTTCCGCCAGAGCGGGTTCATCGCCATCACGCCGCCGGGGCAGAGCACGAAGCCGGTCTCGGCGAGGGCCGCACACAATTCAGCGGCGAAGGGCCGGAACCAGGCATCCACCGCGCCATGCGCCTCGTCCGGGTAGTCCTCCAGGATGAAGCCATTGTCCTGGTCCGGGGCGAGCAGCGATTCGCCGCGCCCAAGGCTGCCCATGGCGAGCAGCGCGAAGGGCACGGGCGGCGGCGTGGCCTGGCGGGCCAGTACCTCGGCCAGGACTTGGTAATGCAGGTCGAGATTGGTGGCGTTGATGGCCGCCACCACCTCGGCTGCCGTGTGGCCGTCACGCAGCATGGCGGCGGCCTGGGCGGGCTGGGCGCGCTTCAGCGCGGCAAGGTCTTCGGGCAAGCGCATTCTCCTCCCCGCCCCCTGGGCCCGCCCCCTGGACCCGGTGGCGCGGCGCCGTTAGACCCTCAGCATCGGAGGACAAGGCCCGCATGATCAACAAGATCGTCCAGAGCATCGCCGATTCACTCGCCGGCGTGCGCGACGGATCCACCGTGATGATGGGCGGCTTCGGCGCTGCCGGCCAACCCGATGAGCTGATCGAGGGGCTGATCGAGCAGGGGGCGCGCGACCTCACCGTCGTCGCCAACAATGCCGGCGCGGGCAAGGTGGGCCTCGCCAAGCTCATGGAGATGGGAAGGGTGCGGAAGATCATCTGCTCCTTCCCCCGCTCGGCCGGCTCGACCGTGTTCGAGGAGCTGTATCGCGCCGGCAAGCTGGAGCTCGAGATCGTGCCGCAGGGCACGCTGGCCGAGCGCATGCGCGCCGCCGGCGCGGGCATCCCCGCCTTCTTCACCCCCACCGCCGCCGGCACGAAGCTGGCGCAGGGGAAGGAAACCCGCGACTTCAACGGTCGGGCGCATGTGATGGAGCTCGCCCTGCCCGGCGACGTCGCGCTGATCGAGGCCTGGGAGGCCGATCGCTGGGGCAATTTGACCTACCGGCAGAGCGGGCGGAACTTCAACCCGGTGATGGCGATGGCCTGCGCGCTGACGGTCGCGCAGACGCATTTCGTGCGCGAGCTTGGCGAGTTGGCGCCCGAGAACATCCAAACCCCCGGCATCTTCGTGAACCGCGTCGTGCAGGTCACACGCGACGCGATCTGGAACTAGGAGGAATCGGCATGCCCGCCTTCAACCGCCAGCAGATGGCCGCCCGCGTCGCGCAGGACATTCCCGAGGGCTGGTTCGTCAATCTCGGCATCGGCATCCCCACCATGGTCGCCGACCATGTGCCGATGGAGCGCGAGGTGATCCTGCACTCCGAGAACGGCATCCTCGGCATGGGCCCCGCGCCGCCGCCGGAACAGGCCACGCCCTGGCTGATCAATGCCGGCAAGCAGCCCGTGACGCTGCGCCCCGGCGGCAGCTTCTTCCATCACGCCGACAGCTTCGGGATGATCCGCGGCGGGCATATCGATCTGTGCGTGCTCGGCGCCTTCGAAGTGGCCGAGAATGGCGACATCGCCAATTGGGCGACCAGCGAGAATGACAGCGCGCCCGCGGTCGGCGGGGCGATGGACCTCGCCGCCGGGGCCAAGCGCGTCTGGGTGCTGATGGAGCACACCACGAAGGAAGGCGCGCCGAAGCTCGTGCGCGCCTGCAGCTACCCGCTGACGGCGATGGGCGCGGTCAGCCGGATCTACACCAACCTAGCGGTGATCGACGTGGTGCCCGGCCTGGGCTTCCGCCTGGCCGACCTCGCGCCGGGCGTCACCGCCGAGGAGGTGCAGGCCAAGACGGGTGCCACGCTGCACCTGCCCGCATGAGGGTCCTGGCCGAGCGCGCGGGCGCGGTTCTGACACTGACGCTCGACTATCCCG
>Ga0315900_10003756_pt1 | contig 21974 bp, 21 predicted proteins | sample LakEriMetagenome_FD_203521 | JGI IMG/M metagenome (GOLD analysis project Ga0315900, IMG submission 203521) | Freshwater fungal communities from buoy surface, Lake Erie, Ohio, United States - Buoy 12 MA114 | ecosystem: Environmental > Aquatic > Freshwater > Lake > Lake biofilm | place: USA: Lake... | reverse complement strand
AGCGGCTGCGTTCGGGCCACCGTGGTCGATGCGGCGACCTACCGGTATCGGGTGGGCGTGGTCGGAGACTGCTGCTTCGACCGCACCCAGGCCTCGCACTGGATCAACCTGTTCGACATGCACCAGAAGTATGCCGAGGTGATGGAACTGCCGGCAGCACTGGGCTATTTCTCGGCGCTCGCCACCGACTGAGTGGCGGGGCGCCGGCGCGCGCGGGCGGTCAGGGTTCGCCCGCGATCCCGGCCCGGTAGGTGGTGTACACGTAGACGGGCAGTTCGAGATCGCCCAGGTGGTGCTCGAGCAGCGGCAGCACCTGCGACCATTCGAGTCCGCCGACACCGGTCGCCAGGCGTGGCAGCGCGAGGCTCGGGTAACGCTCCGCCTGCACGTGGCGGCGAAGCTCGCGCAGCGCGTGGTTCACCGACTCCACCCGCGCGCGGCCCGGGTGTCCGTGATCGTGTGGCGCCGGATCCTGGGTGAACAACGCGATCAGCCGTGTTCCGTCGGTGCCGCCCCAGGCCCACAGCCCGCCCGGTTCGGGATGGTGGTGCTGGCAGTAGTGCCGGAAATCCTTGTACATCGCCGGCCAGTGCTCGCGCAGCGACAGCGCGAGGCCGCTGTCGAAGTGGTCGCGCGGCGCCACGCCGTGGGCGATGGCCGCTGCCGTCGACAACAGGATGTCGCCGGTGATTTCGCTGATCATGGTGGGGTCCTCCCGCAGGGCGCATCCGGAGGGATGCGCGACACCTTCAGCATGCGTGCGTGCGCGGGTGGCGGGCTTGATCCAGCGCAAGGCCGGTGCTCGCCGGCCTGTCGGGCATGCGCGCCCCGTCTAATGCCGGGCGGGGCAGGCCTTGCAGGGTCCCCCCGCGGGGAGGGGCAGGTCCGCGTGCGGCCGGGACGTACCTTCGGCGAGGCGCGCCGTGAACGGGGGGCTGCCGGCCCGCGAGGGGCGAGTGGCGAGGGCGGGGATCAGTACACGCGGTGTGCGGGTGCCTCGCCGGCGAGCACGCGCAGCACGTTCTCCAGCGCCACCCTGAACAGCGTTGCCGAGGCCTGGCGGCTCACGCCGGCGATGTGCGGCGTGAGCAGGAGTCGATGCGCGGCGTCGCCCTCGAGCGCGAGCAGCGGGTTGTCGTCGGTCATCGGTTCGGTGGCGTAGACGTCGACGGCTGCGCCGCCCAGGCGACCCTCGCGCAACGCGGCGGCCAGCGCGGCCTCGTCCACGATGCCTCCGCGCGAGGCGTTGAGCAGGATCGCCCCGGGCTTCATCCGCGCGAGCCGTTCGGCGTTGATCAGGCCGGTGGTGGCCGGCAGCAGCGGCACGTGCAGCGTGACCACGTCCGACTCCCCGAGCAGTTCGTCGAGTCCCATCGCGCGTGCACCCAGCGCCTCGGCGAGCGCCAGATCCCGGGGCGCCGGGTCGTGGAAGGCGATACGCGCGCCGAAGGCGGCGAAGGCACGTGCGACTGCGGCCCCGATGGTGCCCAGGCCCACCAGTCCGACCCGTGCCCCGTCGAGGCCTGCGAGGTTGTCGGCGACCATGCGATTGCGGAAGGGCACGTACTGCCCGCGCTTGACTTCGTCATCGGCCCAGGCGAAGCGCCGCAGCAGGGAGAGCGCGCAGCCGACCGTCCACTCGGCGAGCGCCCCGTTGCTGCCGCCCGGCACGTTGCAGACCGGGATGCCCAGCCGGGTGAGCGTGGCCTGATCGAGCCGATCGACCCCGGCGCCGGTGACCTGGACCGCGCGCAGCCGCTGCGCCGACTCGAACAGCGCGGGCGCGAGCTTCGGCCCGACCGCCGGGATCACCAGCGCGCGAACCTCCTGCATGAGCGTCGGTACGTCCGGCGCATCGGGCGCCCGGAACACGATCGACAGGCCGTCGGGGATCGCAACGCCCACGCGGGTGAAGTCGGACTCGGGGCGCAGGCACAGGACGTCGGTGGGCATGGAACGGGTCTCTCGGTCAGGGGCAGGATGGCGTCAGGGGACGAGGGAGGGGCAGCGGTCGGGGCGCGGTGGCGGCGGCGCGCGCGGACAGGCGCGTCCCGCGCCTGTCCGCGCGATGCGAAGGTCGCATGCGATGCCGCGCGTGGCATCGCCGTGCGTTCAGCCGTTGCTGGTACGGGCGGTGATGTCGCCCACCGGGAAGAAGCACAGCAGCTTGAGCGTGGTGTTGCCGGTGTTGCGGGTGGCGTGCCACTCGCCGGGGGGCATCACGATCGTGTCGCCGGCGCGCAGCGGGTGGCTGCCGCTGTCCGATTCGGTGCAACCGTTGCCCTCGAGGACGTGGATCACCTCCTCGAAGCCATCGTGCCGGTGGGGCTTGCGCGGTGAATCGCCGGGCTGGGGTACGGGGATCTCGACGTAGCGCAGGGTGACGCCCTCGGTGCCCAGTGCGCGCGAGGCGATCTCCATCGACTTTCGCCCGGGCAGTCCCAGGCTCGTCGCCTGTTCGGGGGTATAGACGCGGGCCATCGCGTTCCTCTCGTCCAAGGCCGGCGGCGTGAGGCGCGGCGGGCGGTGCCGGCGAACGGCCCGCCGCGGCATCGATCAGCTGGCGAGCTTGAGCTGCTTGATTTCCGCCGTTCCGCCCTGCGCCTCGGCCAGCATCGAGAACAGGTCGGAGGCCTCCTTCGCGATCGCGTCGGCGATGTCGGCGAGCATCTTCAGGCCCTTGTCGACCGTCGCGTGTTCCGGGGCACCGTACCAGCCCGTCGGCGCGATGGTGCGGATGTCGCGCAGCACCGGCTGGTAGGCATGGGTGCGGCGCAACCGGTCCCACTTGCGGCCGTGGCCGTGGTCGGACGAGTAGTCGATGCGGTCCAGGTGCACGAGGTCGGGACGGTAGGCGAGGACCGCCAGCGCCTCGATCTCGCCCCCGTGGGTCAGCCCGCCGCAGTCGTGCCCGTAGAGTTCGGCCGCCACGTAGCAGGCCTGGACCACGACGACGTTCATGTGGTGCTCGCGGTGCAGCTTCTCGGAGGCGAGCGCGAGCGAGGGGATGTTGCCCTCGTGCCAGTTGAGGATCAGCAGGTCGCGCGCGCCATGGCGTGCCGTCGATTCGCAGGTCTCCACGACGACGCGCTGGTAGGTCTCCGGCGACAGCGTGATGGTGGCCTCGAAGGGCATGTGCATCGGGGTCACGCCCAGCGGACCACCGGGGAGCACGAGGCCGTCCATGCGCTCGGCCACCGCATGGCCGATCACGTTCGACGCGTAGATGTCGGTGCCCGCAGGCAGGTGCGGGCCGTGCTGCTCGACGCTGCCGGCCGGCAGGATGACGAGCGGATTGCGCTTGAGCTGGGCGGCGATCTCGGGCTGGGTGAGGTCGATGAAGTAGCGGGTCGGGAGCATCGTCGGTCCTGTGCGGGCGGATGCGGGTGGGGCGGCGGCCCGGTGGCGCGGGGGCCGCCGCGGGGATTCAGCCGCGGGCGGCCTCGGCCATCAGGTCGTTGATGGACACCAGCACGCCGTTGCCGTCGATCGAGCGCAGCGCGGCGTTCATCATCGCGATGGCGACGTTGCCGTTGTACGCCGAGAGCATCGGCACGGTGCCGGTCACGCAGCTCTGCGCGAACTGCTCGAGTTCGTCGCGGAACATGTCGCTCGCGGGGATCTCGAGCACCTCGCGCTTGCCGTAGCCGTCCTTGCCGCGCTGGATGTAGAGCGAGGAGGTCTTGTGCAGGTTGGAGGGTGTGTCCCAGGTGCCGAAGTCCACCTCGTAGTGCATCAGGCCCTTCGAGCCGAAGATCCGCACCGAGAAGATGCCCGGGGAGGTCCAGCAGGTGCCGACGTAGGCCACCGTCCCGTTGGCGAACTTCACGAGCGACATCGACTGGTCGTCGACCTCGGCGCCGACCGGCGAGAGCTTGGAGGCGATGGAGGACACCTGCGAGACCTCGCCGCCCAGCAGGTGCACGATGTCGAACATGTGCACGGCCAGCTGGGACAGGGGGCCGCCGGGCGCGCGGTCCTTGTACCAGCGCCAGGTCTGCGGGGTGAGTTCGAGCGCGCGCTCGTTGGAGAAGTTGGCCTCGATGAAGCCCACCCGCCCGAGTTCGCCCGAGTCGATGCGCTCCTTCATCATGCGCACGCCGGCGAGCAGGCGCGCCGAGTGGCCGACGGTCACCGTCACCCCGTGCTGCCTCTGCAGCGCCTCGATCTTCAGGCCGTCGGAGAGCGTGGCCGCGATCGGCTTCTCGGTGTAGATGTGCTTGCCGGCCTTCGCGATCTGCTCGGCCACCGGCAGGTGCTGTTCGTTGGGCACCGTGATCACCACGCCCTTGATCGACGGATCGGCGAGCAGCGCCTCCATCGAGTCGACCGATCGGTAGCCGGTGTCGGCGAACTCGGTCTGGAACTCGTCGCGCTTGTCCTGCGAGCGGCTGTAGCCGGCGACGATCCTGAACGTGCTCGACGCGCGCGCGGCGCGGGTGAGCACCTTGGCCCAGCGGCCGAGGCCGACGATGCCCAGTTTGACGGGTTCGCTCATGGGGGACTCTCCTCCTGCAGATCACGGATCGGGCGGGGGCCATCCCCGCGGGCGCCGTCGCGCGCACGGGCGCGACGACCGGTTCGACGTGGATAATACCGTAATACGGTATGACCCATCCGACCGGGGACCTTGCGTCGGGGTAGGATAGGCGGGTACCCGCGCACCCGGTGGCCGGACGCCTGTCCTGCCCGCCGGCCTGCGCCTCATCAGGGCACTCTTCGTGGACAGTCCGCCCGATCCCGCCGCCTCCCCGCTCACCGTGCGTCCCCAGGCCGCCCCCCTGCGCCAGCAGGTGGTCGATCGCCTGCGCGCCGCGGTGATCGGCGGCGACCTGCGCCCCGGCCAGCGCCTGACCGAGCGCGAACTGATCGAACGGGTCGGCGTGTCGCGCACCGTGATCCGCGAGGCCCTGCGCCAGCTGGAGACCGAGGGGCTGGTGGAGACGTTGCCGAACCGGGGACCGGCCGTCCGGGCGCTTACGCGCGCGGAGGCTACCGACCTGTACCGGATCCGTGCCTCGCTGGAGGCGCTGGCCGCGAGGCTGTTCGTCGAGCGCGCGCCGGAGAGCCTGCTCCGGCAGCTGGCCGCGACGCTGCGCGAGGTGGAGACAGCCTACGCGGCAGGCGACGCGCAGGCGATCCTGCAGGCGAAGAATCGCTTCTACGCGGTGCTGCACGAGGGCGCGGCGAGTGCGGTGCTCTCCTCGATGCTGGTCGGGCTGCATGCGCGCATCTGGCGGTGGCGCGCGCTCGGACTGACCCATCCCGAGCGCTCGGCCGACCGGCCCCGTCGCGCCGCGCAGGCGCTGGGCGCGCTCGTGGAGGCGATCGGCCGGCGCGATGCGGACGAGGCCGAGCGGGTGATCCGCGAGGACACCGCCGATGCGGCCCGGGAGGCGATGCGGCTGGCCGGAAACGGGTAACCTTCCTCCATCGTGCGCGGCCGGCGCACGCTGACCAAGGGGATCGCCATGCTTCGTCGCCGAACGGCTGGGTTCGCCCTGGCCGCCGCCTTCGCTGCCCTCTCCACCATCGCCCAGGCCCAGGCGCCCGGCAAGCCGGTGCGCATCGTGGTCCCCTTCCCGCCCGGGGGCAGCGTCGATGTGATCGCGCGGCTGCTCGCGGCGCGCATGACCGAAATCTCCGGCCAGAGCCACATCGTGGACAACCGGGCCGGAGCCACCGGCGTGATCGGCACCGAGCATGTCGCGCGCGCCGCCCCCGACGGACAGACCCTGCTGCTCAACACGCTGCCCTTCGTGGTCAACGTGCCGCTGATGGGCAAGGTGCCCTATGACCCGATCCGCGACTTCGCGCCGGTGTCGCTGGTGGCCACCGCGGCGTCCATGCTGGTGGTGCACCCGTCGGTGCCGGCGCGCAACCTGAAGGAACTCGTCGCGCTGGCGAAGTCGAAGCCGGGCCGCCTCAACTATTCATCGTCGGGGAGCGGCTCGAATCCGCACATCCCCGCCGAGTTCATGAAGCAGCTCACCCGCACCGACATCACCCACGTACCGTACAAGGGGGGCGGCCCGGCGCTCACTGCGGTGCTGGGCGGCGAGGTCGATCTCAGCTTCATCAGCCTGGTCGCGGTGCTGCCGCATGTCGAGTCGAAGCGGCTGCGCCCGATCGCGGTGACCAGCGCGAAGCGGGTCCTGCTGGCCCCCGACGTGCCGACGATGGCCGAGTCCGGGCTGCCGGGCTTCGAGTTCAGCGCCTGGTTCGTGCTGATGGCGCCAGCCGGCACGCCGCAGCCGGTGATCGCGGCAGCCAACCAGCTGGCCGTGCGGGCGATGCAGTCGCCCGAGGTGCGGGAGCGGCTGCTGAAGGAGGGCTCCGAGGCGCTGGGCACGCCACCCGAGGCGGTGACCGCGCTGCTGAAGAGCGAGCTGGTGCGCTGGACGCGGCTCGTGAAGGAAAACAACCTCAAGCCGGAGTGATCGACCGGGCGCGTGCGCCTGGTCGATCACTCGGCGGGCTCCCGCGAGCCCTTCGCCAGCCCGCGTGCATCGTCACGCGCGTCGCGCCGCGCATCACCCCGCACGGCGCCAGGCGCATCGCCCCGCACGCGGGCCCGGCGAGGGCGCCGGGAATCCATGTCTGTCCGATGGGTCCGGCTGCGCCTGCGCGGCGACGGGCAGACGCCGGATGCCGGGGTGCACGCTGCGCCCGCAGGGGCGCCACGGCTGTCCGCGCACCCCCTCGACGGGGGGCGCCCGGGGCTACTGCCCCGGACTGTTGGCGAGGCGAGTGCGCCGCTCGCGCACCGCGGCGGCCAGTGCCTCGAGCACCGGGACGCTGTCCTCCCACGCGATGCAGGCGTCGGTGATCGACTGGCCGTAGGTGAGCGGCTTGCCGGGGACGAGATCCTGGCGGCCGGCGACCAGGTGGCTCTCGATCATCACGCCGATGATGCGCTCGCTGCCGCTGGCGATCTGGCCGGCGATGTCATGGGCCACCGGGATCTGGTTCTCGTGGCGCTTGGAGCTGTTGCTGTGGCTGGTGTCGATCATCAGCCGCTGCGCGAGCCCCGCCTTGGCCAGTTCCTGGCACGCCGCCTGCACGCTGGCGGCGTCGTAGTTGGGCGCCTTGCCGCCGCGGAGGATGATGTGGCAGTCCTCGTTGCCACGCGTGGCGACGATGGCCGAATGGCCGGCCTTGGTGACGGACAGGAAATGGTGGGGGCGCTCGGCCGCCTTCATCGCATCGACGGCGATCTTCACCGTGCCGTCGGTGCCGTTCTTGAATCCGACCGGGCAGGACAGGCCCGAGGCGAGCTCGCGATGGGTCTGGCTCTCGGTCGTGCGTGCGCCGATCGCGCCCCAGCTCACCGTGTCGGCAATGTACTGCGGGGTGATCATGTCGAGGAATTCGCAGCCTGCGGGCACGCCGGCGCGATTGACTTCGAGCAGCAGTTCGCGCGCCACGCGAAGCCCGCGGTTGATGTCGAAGCTGTCGTCGAGGCCGGGATCGTTGATCAGGCCCTTCCAGCCGACGGTGGTGCGCGGCTTCTCGAAGTAGACGCGCATCACCACCTCGAGGTCGGCGGCGAGCCGGTCGCGCACCGGCTTGAGGCGACGGGCGTATTCGATCGCCGCCTTCGGGTCGTGGATCGAGCACGGACCGATGATCACCACCACCCGGTCGTCCATGCCGTGGATGATGCGGTGGATGCGCTCGCGGGTGTCGCAGACGAGCGAGGAGATCGTCTCCTCGATCGGGAACTCGCGGACCACGTGGGAGGGCGGGGCGAGTTCCTTGATCTCGCGGATGCGCAGGTCGTCGGTCTTCTGGGGCATGGCAGTCTCCGGGCAGGGGATTCAGGGGCCCGCGGTTCCGGCGGACAAAAAAAACCGCCAGGCGGGGCCTGGCGGTCGGGATCGGATCGGGGTCGTGTCAGCGCCGTTCCGGATCTTCCGCCAGGGGCAGGAAGCCGGCAAAGTAAAAGCCGCTGGGGTGGGGGCGTTTGAACACGGGTCGGCTCGGTGGGTGCGCGGCGCGGGGCCGCAGACGCTGCGGGCCGGCTGGCGAGCCCCGCAGTCGACCGCAGGGTATGCGAAAACCGTCCCCGCGTGCAAGCGAGCGGGCTATTCGGCCACGATGCCCGCCGCCTTGACCACCGGCGCGTAGCGCGCGATCTCGTCGCGGATGAAGGCTGCGAACGCCTCGGGCGAGCTGGCCACCACCTCGCCACCCTGCGCAGTCAGCCGCTCGCGGGACTCCTTGCTGGTGAGCGCGGCGACGGCCTGCTCGTGCACGCGGCGCAGTACCGGCGCGGGCAGTCGTGCCGGGGCCACGAGTCCGTACCACGCCTCGGACTGGAAACCCTTCACGCCGGCCTCGGCGATGGTCGGGAGGTCGGCGAACACCGGGTGGCGGCGCGCCGAACTCACCGCCAGCGCCCTGACCCGCCCGCCCTTGACCATGTCGGCGGACGTGGGCTGGATGATCATCAGGTCGACGTTTCGCGCCATGAGATCGGCGAGCGCCGGGGCGCCTCCCTTGTACGGGACGTGCTCGATGTTGATCCGGGCGAGGTGGGCGAACAGGGCGCCGGCGAGGTGCTGCGAGGAGCCCAGCCCGCCCGACGCATAGGTGAGCGGGCGACCGCTGCGGGCGAGCGCGAGCAGTTCCGCGGCGCTGCCCGCCGGGACTCCCGGATGCACCAGCAGCAGCTGGGTGAAGGTGGCGCCCAGGCTCACCGGCGTGAAATCGCGCAGCGTGTCGTAGGGCAACTTGCGGTAGATCAGCGAGTTGATCGCGTGGCCGATCGCGACGTAGAGCAGCGTGTAGCCGTCCGGCGCGGCGCGAGCCGTCATCTCGCTGGCGATGATCCCGTTGGCGCCGGGTCGGTTGTCGACCAGGGTCGGCTGCCCCCAGGCCTGCGCCATCTGCTGCGCGACCATGCGCGCCATGATGTCGGTGGTTCCACCGGGCGCGAACGGCACCAGCATGCGTACCGGGCGCGACGGAAACCCGGACTGGGCCGACGCCGCGGGAGCCATCGCGAGCGTGGCGGCCACCAGTGCCGCGCCCGCAATCGCACGACTTGCGCGGGCGATCATGCGACCTCCGCGTCGACGGCCACGTGCCCGCTGGGTGTCCCCAGCACGGTCGTGCGCTCCATGTGCCGCTCGAGCGCCTGCTCGTAGTCGCCGAGCGCGATGTGCATGGTGCAGCGGTTGTCCCAGACGAGGATGTCGTCGCGCTGCCACTGGTGTCGATACAGGAACTGGGGCCGCGTTGCATGCTGGAGCAGGTAGCGGATGATCGGCTGGCTCTCCTCCTCGGTCATCGACTCGAAGCGGCGGACCTTCTCGCCGATGTAGAGCGCGCGGCGTCCGGTCTCGGGGTGCACGCGCACGACCGGCTGGGCGACCGGGGGGTTGAGGCGACGATTCTGCTCGGCCCACTGCGGCGCTTGATCCGCCCCCTTGCGCTCGGGCTGGTGGACGCCGTGCAGCCCGTCGATGAGGCGCTTCATGCCCGGGGACAGCGCGTCGTAGGCGGCGGTCATGTTGGCGAACATGGTGTCGCCGCCGACCGGGGGTACTTCGACCGCGCGCAGCAGCGAACCCAGCGAGGGGACCAGCGTGAACGACATGTCGGAGTGCCAGAGCTGGCCGGTGTAGCGCGAGTTCGACGGCTGGCCGTCGGTGCGCTCGCGGTTGGTCACCATCAGGAGCTCGGGATGGTCCGGATCGCGGTCGCGCGGCAGCGAATCGTGGCGATCGAGTTCGCCGAAGTGCCGGCTGAACGCGATGTGCTGTTCGCGATCGACACGCTGCCCGCGGAGCAGCAGCACGCCGTGCTCGAGGAAGGCGCGGTGCACTTCCCCGAATTCTGACTCGCCGATCGGCCGGGTCAGGTCCAGCCCCTCGATCTGCGCGCCCAGCGCATAGGACAGCTTTCGTATGCGGATGCCCATCGGTGAACCTCCCCTGGGGCCGGCGCGCCTGCTGCGGCACGCTCTGGCCGTGACCGCGAGGACGATCGAGCCGTCCCGCGGGTCGGAAGCGGGGGAGCATGTCCCCGGCGCGTGTCGCACGTTACGCCCGGCGGGCGCGGGGGGTCAATCCGGCCCGAGCCGGGCGCCCGACCGGTACCGATTCAGCTCGGCTCGCGCGCGTGCAGCGGGTCACGCAGCGCGGCCTCCTGCGCCTCGAGGAAGGCGCGGCGGAACGCGAGCGGGTCGCGGATGCCGGGCACGGGCGCCTGGGGGAGGCCACCGCCCGCGACCACGATGGTGCCGAAACCGAGCAGGCGTCCGATCACCCCTTGCTGGACCTGCAGGCTCTCCACCTTCTGCAGGTTGAACTCGACGGTGTCGCGCCGGATGAACCCGAACTTGGTGATCACCCTGCGGTTGGTGACCGCCAGCTCGGTGCTGCGCTGCTTCACCCACGCGACCGCGAGCAGCACGAGGCCGATGCCGACCACGACCAGAAGCACGCCGGGCACCACCCAGCCGGCCAGCGACCACCAGCTCACCTGCCCCGTGTGCACGACGCGCTCGCCGGGGACCAGGGCCTGTTCGATGTAGCGGGACATCCGTGGGGTCCTGCGAGTATGGGGACGGGAGGGCGCCCGGCGATCGCCCCGGCGGTGCGACCGGGCGTGACCGATCGGGCGTGACCGATCGGGGGGACGCGACCGCAGGCGCGGCCGGCCGATGCGGACGGCGATGCGGTGGACGAACTGCGCGACGCACGGCCGCCCGGCGCCAGGGGCTGCGGCCCGCCGGCCGCTACCGGGCACGCCAATGATAGGCGAGTCGAGCCGCGGGGGCGGGCGCGCTAAGCTTGCGAACGATGAAAACGCTTCCGATCCAGACCCCGGGACGGCGTCCCCTCTCCGCGCTGCCGCCGCTGGCACTCTACGTGCACCTGCCCTGGTGCCTGCGCAAGTGCCCGTACTGCGACTTCAATTCGCACGAGGCGCGCGAGGAGATCCCGCAGCGCCGCTACGTCGATGCGCTGGTGGCCGATCTCGAGGCTGCCCTGCCCCTCGTCTGGGGACGGCGGGTGCACAGCGTGTTCCTCGGTGGAGGTACGCCCAGCCTGTTCGAACCCGAACGGATCGCCGACCTGCTCGATGCGATCCGCGCGCGCGTCCCGCTTGCCGCGGAGGTCGAGATCACGATGGAGGCCAACCCCGGGACCTTCGAGGCCGGACGTTTCCGTGGTTTCGGCGAGGCTGGCGTCAATCGGTTGTCGATCGGCGTGCAATCCTTCGACGACGCGCGCCTGGCCGCGCTGGGACGCGTGCACGGCGGGGGCGAGGCGCGAGCCGCGGTGCGCGCGGCACTCGACCTGTTCGCGCGCGTGAACGTCGACCTGATGTACGCGCTGCCGGGGCAGGATGCGCTCGCCGCCGCGCGCGACGTGTCGATCGCGCTGGACCTCGGCGTGCGTCACCTGAGCGCCTACCAGCTCACGCTCGAGCCCAACACCGTGTTCCACCTGCGTCCGCCCGTGTTGCCCGACGAGGCGCAGGCCGCGTGCATCGAGGAGGCCGTGCACGGGGCGCTGGCCGCCGGTGGCCTGGCCCGCTACGAGGTCTCGGCCTTCGCCGTCCCGGGCGAGGAGGCTCGTCACAACCTGAACTACTGGACCTTCGGTGATTACCTGGGCATCGGCGCCGGGGCGCACGGAAAGCTCTCGTTGCCCGACCGCCTCTTCCGGCAGGTGCGCCACCGCCAGCCGCGCCAGTACATGGAATCGGCGCTGTCGGGCGATGCCCGGGCGAGCGAGGAGGACATCCCGGCGCAGCGCCTGCCCTTCGAATTCATGCTCAATGCGTTGAGGCTCGAGCAGGGTGTGCCGCCCGCGATGTTCGAGGAGCGCACCGGACTGGGCCTGTCCGCGATCGCGCGTGCGCTGGCCGAGGCGCTCGACCGGGGGCTGCTCGACCCCGACCCGCGGGTGCTGCGCGCGAGCGAACTGGGCTACCGGTTCCTCAACGATCTGGTCGAGCTTTTCCTGCCCGAGGAGGACCCGCCCGTCGCGGGGACGGACGTCCCTCCGGCCATCGAGCAGCCGCGCGCCCGGCGGGATGCGTCGCGCGAGGGCGGGGATACCGTGTCCGGTTCGCCGCCCGGCTCGCGCGCGTCCGGGGGGCGCGCGTGACGCCCGCCATCATTGCGGCGCGGCGTGCGGGCGTCGCGCACGAGGTGCTGGCCTACCGCCACGATCCTGCGGTCGCGGCCTACGGCCTGGAGGCTGCGCACGCGCTCGGTCTCGAGCCGGAGTCGGTCTACAAGACCCTGGTGGTCGAGTCGGGTCCGAGGGCGTGGGCGCTCGGACTCGTCGCGGTCGATACGCAACTCGACCTGAAGGCGATGGCGACCGCGCTGGGCGTGCGCCGCGTGGACATGGCCGATCCGCAGGTCGCCGAGCGGCTCACCGGCTACGTGGTCGGCGGCATCAGTCCGCTGGGGCAGCGCCGCCGCCTGCCGACGGTGATCGACGAGCGGGTGATGCTGCTGCCGCGCGTGCACGTGAGTGCCGGGCGTCGCGGACTGGAGATTGCGCTCGCCCCGGCCGACCTGGTCGCGGCCACGGGTGCCACCCTGGCGACCCTCGCTCGGGCAAGCGGGTAAACTGCCCGATGCTGCCCGGGCGTTGCAGACGGTCGTGCGCGCGGGCCCAGTGATCGACACCACGACACCAGGAGGGGACAGCATGATCTACGAGATGCGCACCTACGACATCAAGCCGGGTTCTCAGGCCGAGGTCGAGCGCCGCTTCGGCGAGGCCTACGAGAAGCGGCGGCGCTTCTCGGAACTGGCGGCCTTCTTCCACACCGAGATCGGGCCGCTCAACCAGATCATCCACATCTGGCCCTACGCCGATCTCGCCGAACGCGACCGCATCCGCGCCGCGGCGGTGGCCGACAAGACCTGGCCGCCGGACATCAAGGACTTCATCGTCGCGATGCGCAGCGAGATCTTCATCCCGTGCCCGTTCTCGCCCGAGCTCAAGCCCGGCCGCTACGGCCCGGTGTTCGAGATGCGCACCTACACGTATCCGGCCGGCAAGCTCGGCCTGCTGATGGACAACTGGGAGCGCGCGTTGCCCGAGCGCACGAAGATGTCCCCATGTCTCGCGACCTGGTACTCGGAACTGGGCGGTCTCAACCGCTTCATGCACCTGTGGCCCTACGCGACCATGAACGATCGCATGGACACCCGCAATCGCGCGGTGGCGGCGGGCAACTGGCCTCCGAGCGCCCTTGCCAAGAAGGAAGGCCGTGATGCGGTGGCCTACCTCGCGCAGGAGAACAAGATCGTCATGCCGTCGAGCTTCTCGCCGGTGCAGTGACGCGTGTCGTGGGCCCGGCCGTGCGGGCGCCTGTCCGCACGACCGGGCTCGCGCGACGGGACCCGCATGGCGGGGCCCGCAGGACGGCGCCGGCGCGATGACTCCCGCCGGCGCGGTCTCGCGATGCGTTCGGACGGGCCGCGCGGTTCAGGTGGCCCCGACTCGTCCGGCCAGGGCCGTGTTCGATTCGCGCCAGCCCCGAACGGCCTCGCGCGGGCGAGGTCGTCGACCTCCAGCGCGGGCCGAGCGCCCGTCGTGGCTGGCCGTGGTGATCGGGGCCGGCTCGGTCATCGTCGTGCCGGCGTCCCCGCTCAGCGTCGACGGAACAGCAGGTCGAATACCGCGTGGCCCAGCCTCAGGCCGCGCTGCTCGAAGCGGCTGAGCGGCCGGTGTTCCGGTCGCGGCGAGTAGCCGCGGCCCGCGACGTTGGCGAGCTGCGGCTCGGCGTCCAGCACGTCGAGGATCTCGCGTGCGTAGTCCTCCCAGTCGGTGGCCACGTGCAGGTAGCCGCCGGGTGCAATCCGCGAGGCGAGCAGTGCGACGAACCCGGGCTGCAGCAGCCTGCGCTTGTGATGGCGCTTCTTGTGCCAGGGGTCGGGGAAGAAGACGTGCACCCCGGCGAGCGATGCGGGCTGGACCATCTCGCGCATCACGTCCACGGCGTCGTGCTGGACCACGCGCACGTTGGTCAGTCCGAGGCGTCCCACCTTGTCGAGCAGGCTCCCCACGCCGGGGCTGTGGACCTCGACGCCCAGGTAGTCGATCTCCGGGTGGGCGGCGGCGATCTGCGCGGTGACCTCGCCCATGCCGAAGCCGATCTCCGCCACGCGCGGCGCACGGCGCCCGAAGACGCGATCGAAGTCGACCGGGGCAGGGGAGTAGGGCAGCCCGAGTCCGGGCAGCAGGGTATCGAGCGCACGCTGCTGGGCGCGCGTGATGCGACCCTGGCGCAGCACGAAACTGCGGATGGCTCGCCGGGGGGCCTCGGTCCCGCCTGCGACTGCAGGGTCGGGCGCAGCGTCCGGTCCGCCTTCGGGAGCGGCATCCGCCGTGCTCACGGCGCGGTGCCCGGCCGCGAGCACGGGTGCCGGGCGCTCACGCAGCCTTGCCCGCCGTCGGTGCGATGGTGCCGCCCACCGGGGAACTCGGCGCGGCGCTGTAGGTCTTCTTCGGCATGCGTCCGGCGAGATACGCCTCTCGTCCGGCCTCCACCCCCTTGCGCATGGCCGAGGCCATCAGCACCGGGGAGCGGGCTGCCGCGATCGCGGTGTTCATCAGCACCCCGTCGCAGCCCAGTTCCATCGCGATGGCCGCGTCCGAGGCCGTGCCCACGCCCGCGTCGACGATCACCGGCACCTTCGCGTTGCCGATGATGATCTGCAGGTTCCACGGGTTGAGGATGCCCATGCCCGAGCCGATCAGGCTGGCCAGCGGCATCACGGCCACGCAGCCCGCCTCCTCGAGCTGCCGGGCGAGGATCGGGTCGTCGCTGCAGTAGACCATCACCTGGAAGCCCTCGCGTACCAGCGTCTCGGCCGCGCGCAGCGTCTCCGGCATGTTGGGGTAGAGCGTGTGCGGGTCGCCGAGCACCTCGAGCTTGCACAGGTCGTGGCCGTCGAGCAGTTCGCGCGCGAGGCGCAGCGTGCGTACCGCGTCCTCGGCGGTGTAGCAGCCGGCCGTGTTCGGCAGGATCGTGTAGCGCGAGGGCGGCAGTACCTCGAGCAGGCTGGGCTCGCCGCGGTTCTGCCCGATGTTGGTCCTGCGGATCGCCACGGTGACCACCTCGGCTCCGCTCGCCTCGATCGCGAGCCGGGTCTCCTCGAAGTCCCGGTACTTGCCGGTGCCCACGAGCAGGCGGGAGCCGAACCGGCGCGTGCCGATGGTGAGGGTGTCCTGGTTGTTCATGGCGTGGCTATCGTCGGGCATGGGGGAGGGCGGGGATGTGTTCAGCCGCCGCCGACGGCGACGACGATCTCGATCCGGTCGCCGTCGTCCAGGCGGGTCTGTGCGAGCCGGCTTCTGGGGACGATCTCGCCGTTGCGCTCCAGCGCGAAGCGCCGCTGGGCGAGGTCGAGTGCGGCCACGAGTCCCGCGCAGTCGAGCGGCCCGGGGAACTCCCTGGGCTCGCCGTTGACCTCGATGCGGATGCGGCGGGTGGCGATCGTGTCCATGCCGCGATTGTAGCCGTGCCCTCGCGAACGGCGTCCTGCCTGTGGAACTGGCCATCCCGCGTCGGGGTGGCCGCCGCGGCCTGCGCCCGCCGGTCGGGCGGAGTCCGGCCCGGGGACCCATCGGGCGCGGGTCGGACCCGGGCGGCCCGACGACGCCCGGCCGCGAACCGGGGTGGCGAGCCTGCAGGGTCGATCCGCGCGTCGGCAGGGCCCCCGCGGTCCGGGATTGGCCTTAGAATCGTGCCGTCGCGGGTGTAGTTCAATGGTAGAACGAAAGCTTCCCAAGCTTTAGACGTGGGTTCGATTCCCATCACCCGCTCCAGGTGCCACCGTGTCGTGGCAATCGAGCCGCACGTCGCCGTCGGGCACGCAAGCGCCCGAAGCGGCGGGTAGTCGTCGCATCCGGGCAGCGCCCCGGGCACGCGGCCGAGGGCGGCGCCGATGCCGGTTCGCGCGCCTGGCGCTCCCGCAACCGCCGGCGGCGCATCCTGCGCGCGACCGGCCCCACGACGGGCAGCACGACTGCGGGGCGGGTGATGGCACCGACCGGACGACCGGTGGCAGGACCGGCGGCCCGCGGTCGAGCGACGCGGTCGCCGCGGGCATCCGGGTGCGTGTCCGCCCGCGCCCGCATCCGCGCCCGGACCCGCGCGCGCAACCGTTACAGCAACTCCGTGTCGTCGTGCGAATAGGCCGGCGCACAGGCGCAAAGCAGCACCAGGTCTTCGAGCCCGTCGTTGTGCAGGGCGTGCGGTGTGCCGGGCGGGATGCACACCGTGTCGCCCGCCGCGACCGGGAAGTCGGACGTGCCCAGCAGCATGCGCCCGCGGCCTCGCACGAAGTGGTAGATCTCCTCGGTCAACGCGTGGCGGTGTCGTTGCGTGCGCGCACCGGCCGGGACGACGGCCTCGGCGAGGCTCTGCGCGGCGTTGCCGTGAACGGCCGGGTGCATCAGTTCGCGAACGGTCGATCCGTCGCGAGTCACGTACGGTTCGACCCGGTCGCGCTGCGTGGACGCCGGGGGCGGGCGAATCGGATCGGTGGACGCAGGCATCGGGAGGCGGCAGCGAGGGGGGCGACAAGGGACCGGGAAGGGTCCGGGTGGAGGCCGGAAGATCGCGAGGGCTGCGCACGCGCCGCCCTCGTGCGGACAGGGTAGCCGAGCCGGGCGCGGACGGCGCCCTGGCCCCGGTTGCCCGCTAGAATCCGGGCCGATCGCATCCGCACGCGCGTACGCGTGTGCGTCCCGTCTACACCGCGGCCCCTGATCGACGCCCCGTGCCTCCCACCGCCCGCCCAACCGGCTCTACCGCGGCATCCGATCCGCACCGGTCCGGGTCGACGCACGACCTGCCGCCCGGCGCGGATCGCGGACCGGCGTTCGCCGAGCGGGTCATCGACTGGCAGCGCCGGGCGGGACGTCATGGCCTGCCGTGGCAGGGTACGCGCGATCCCTATCGCATCTGGCTGTCGGAAATCATGCTGCAGCAGACCCAGGTCGCGACGGTACTGTCCTACTACCAGCGGTTCCTCGACCGGTTCCCGGACATCGCGGCGCTGGCGAGCGCGCCGCCGGACGAGGTGCTCGCGCTCTGGAGCGGCCTGGGTTACTACTCGCGCGCGCGCAACCTGCACCGCGCCGCGGGCGTGGTGGTGGCCGAGCACGGCGGGCAGTTTCCACGGAGCCTGTCGGCCGTGCAGGCACTGCCCGGGATCGGTCGATCGACGGCCGCGGCGATCTGCGCGTTCGCCTGGGGGGAGCGGCATGCGATCCTCGACGGCAACGTCAAGCGCCTGCTCGCGCGACACGCCGGTATCGAGGGATGGCCGGGGCAGCCCGCCGTGCAGGCTGCGCTCTGGCGCGAGGCCGAGGCCCGGTTGCCGCCCGCGCAGATCGAGACCTACACGCAGGGGCTGATGGATCTGGGCGCCGGGCCCTGCGCGCGGCGCGCGCGCTGCGAGTGTTGCCCGGTGGCGGCCGATTGCGTGGCGCGGCGCGAGGGGCGGACAGACCGGATCCCCGCTCCGCGACCGCGCCGTGCGCGCGCGAGGCGCCAGGCCGAGGTGTGGGTCCTGCTGGCCGAGGGTCGCGTGCTGCTCGAGCGGCGCCCTCCCCGGGGGATCTGGGGCGGGCTGTGGAGCCTGCCGGAGACCTGTCCGCCGGCGGCGCAGGGGATCGACGCCGAGTCGCTGCCCGCGATAGCCCACGCGTTCACGCACTTCGACCTGGATATCCACCCGCGGTTGATACGGTTGCACGCAGCCCCCGTACGGGCGGCCGACGGGGCGTCCGAACGCGACTGGCATCGACTGGACGCGCTCGCGGGCGTGGGCCTGCCGGCCCCGGTGCGGGCCTTGCTCGAGTCCCTGGACACCTGATCCGCGCAGGTGCGGCGGCGGTCGGGCATAGAATCCGTGCATCGCGGTCGGAAGAGGGGCGGATCAATGTATCGGGTGCTGGTTGCGACGGACGGTTCACCCGCGGCGCTTCGGGCGCTGCGCTTCGCCCACGATGCGGTCCGTGGCCGGGGACAGGGAAGGCTGCATGCGCTGAGCGTGCTCGAGGTCGTGAGCGAGGATGTCCGGCAGCTCGTACCCGCGGCGGAGATCGATCGCGTGCTCGATGCGGAGGGACGCGCGATGCGAGAGGCCGTCGAATCCACGCTCGGCCCGCAGGCCGCGTCGATCGACTTCGAAGCGTTGCCCGGCCACGCTCCCCGCACGATCGTCGAGCGCGCGAAGGCGCTTGGCGTGGACGAGATCGTGATGGGCACGCGCGGACGCGGACCGGTCGCCGGGTTGCTGCTCGGTTCGGTGGCCGCGCGCGTGGTGCAGCTGGCGCACTGCCCGGTCACGCTGGTGCGCTAGGCCGTGGCTGCGCCGGAACCGGTCGGCCCCGCCTTCGCCGGCGTCCCGGTGCGTCGCTGATGTTCGAGGCCCTTCGCGACAACTGGCTCCGGATCGCGGCGGTGGTCGCCGTTTGCATCGGGGGCTGGAACTGGTGGAGCACGCGCCCGGTCCTGCCGCCCCCGGGCATCGGCGTCCACGCCTCCCCCGTGCAGAACGCGCTGTCGACCCCCCGGCGATTCGAGCACGAGGGGCATCAGGTCGAAGCGGTCGCGAGCTTCGACGTGACGGCGCGGGTGCTCGGGGTGGCTCGCTACTCGTTCGACCGCGCGGCCGCGGTCTCGCCGCTGGACCTCGCGCTGGGATGGGGGAGGATGTCCGACAGCGCCGTGCTCGACCGGATCGAGATCAGCCAGAGCGGCCGGTTCTACTACTGGAGGACACGCGATTTCCCGATTCCTCGCCGGGAAATCGAGGCGAGCAGCGCCAACATGCACATGATTCCGGCCAGCGCGCCGGTGCGCTCGCAGCTCAACGGCGTGAGGGTGGGCCAGATCGTCCGGCTGCAGGGCTATCTGGTGCGGGTGCAGGGACGCGATGGCTGGCGCTGGGCGAGTTCGCTCAGCCGCGAGGACACCGGCAACGGTGCCTGCGAGGTCATCTGGGTAGAGTCGGTCGAGATCCGCGGCTGAAGGCGGGACCCGGTCGCCTGCGCTGCCGCGGGCACCGCCGGGGAGGTCCGTGCGGATCGCCCGCGGTGGTAGGCTTCGCAGCCGGCCGATCAGCCGCCGCCGCCCCGCGCGGGTTCACGGCGTGCCGGAATGTCGAGTCCAGGATGCCGGGGCCGGTGCGCTCGACAGGCGGACGCTCCGGCAGCGGCTTGCGCGAGTCCCGTCGTGTCCTTCATCTCCATCGTCCTGCTGCCGCTGCTGTGCGCGGCGCTGCCCTGGCTCGCTTCGGCTTCGCAGCGTCGCCGGGCGGCGCTGCTTGCCGCCGTCGCGCCCGCCCTGGCCCTTGCGCTGCTGCTGTCGTACTGGCCGCAGGCGCGCTCGGGCGAAGTCCTGCTCGGTGGCGCGAGCTGGATGCCCGCCCTGGGCGTGAACCTGAGCTTCATGCTCGACGGGCTGGGCTTCATGTTCGCGCTGCTGGTGCTGGCCATCGGCCTGCTGGTCATCCTCTACGCGCACTACTACCTCGGCCCCGAGGACGATCCGAGGCGATTCTTCTCGCTGCTGCTCGTGTTCATGGGCTCGATGCTCGGCGTGGTGCTGGCCGACAACCTGCTCCTGCTGGTGCTGTTCTGGGAATGCACCAGCCTGTCCTCGTTCCTGCTGATCGGCTTTCGCCAGCACCGGGCGGAATCCCGGCGCGGCGCACGCATGGCGCTGACCGTCACCGGCGCCGGCGGCGTGTGCCTGCTGGCCGGCGCGCTCCTGGTCGGGCGCATCTGCGGGACCTACGAACTGTCGGCGTTGCTCGACCAGCGCGAACTGCTGCAGGGGCACCCGGCGTTCCCGCTGGTGCTCGCCCTGGTGCTGGCGGCGGTCTTCACGAAGAGCGCGCAGTTCCCGTTCCACTTCTGGCTCCCGCACGCGATGGCCGCGCCCACCCCGGTGTCGGCCTACCTGCACTCGGCCACGCTGGTGAAGGCGGGCGTATTCCTGCTCGCGCGACTGCATCCGCTGCTCTCCGGCAACGACCTGTGGTTCTATGCGGTCAGCGGCACCGGCCTGCTCACCCTGGTGTTCGCCGCGTGGGTGGCGCTCTTCCAGCATGACCTGAAAGGCCTGCTGGCGTACTCGACGATCAGTCACCTCGGGCTGATCACCCTGCTGTTCGGCCTGGACACGCCGCTGGCGGTCGTGGCGGGCCTGTTCCACATCGTCAACCACGCGACCTTCAAGGCCTCGCTGTTCATGGCCGCGGGCATCATCGACCACGAGACCGGCACCCGCGACCTGCGCCGGATCAACGGCCTCGCCCGGCACATGCCGTTCACGGCCACGCTGGTCGCCGTGGCGGCCGCGGCGATGGCCGGGGTGCCGCTGCTCAACGGCTTCCTGTCCAAGGAAATGCTGCTCGCCCGGGCGGTGTCGCTGGACACCGGCACCCTGTTCGACTGGGCGGTCCCGGTGTTCACCACCCTCGCGGGCGCATTCGCGGTCGCCTACTCGTTGCGACTCTTCCACGACGTGTTCTTCAACGGCGACCCGGTCGGACTGGCGCGCGACCCGCACGAGCCGCCCCGGTGGATGCGCGTCCCGGTCGAGGTGCTGGTGGTGCTGTGCGTCGTGGTCGGGGTGGTGCCCGAGGCCGTCGTGGGCCCCCTGCTGGCCGCGGCCGCCGGTGGCGTTCTGCTCGGGGACGTTCCGCAATACGGCATCCACCTGTGGCACGGCTTCAACCTTCCGCTCGCGTTGAGCGCGGTCGCGCTGGCCTGCGGGGTGGCGCTTTATGTCGGGTTGCAGCGCGGCTACGACCTGCATCGGTACCGACCCGGGGGGCTGTCGGGCCTGCGTGCCTTCGACGGCCTCACCGCGGCGTTCGCCCGCGGCGCCACGGGCACGGTGGCCGCGGTTCAGAACGGATCGCTGCAGCGCTACGTGGCGATCCTGGTCGCGATCAGCGTGCTGGCGGCGGGCATTCCGGCGCTGCATGCGCGTGTCGAACCCGGGGAGGCGCCGCTGCTGCCGATGTCGCTGCCCGCGCTGGCGGTCTGGTGTGCGCTCGTGGCCGCCAGCATCGCGGTCGTGGTGCTTCATCATCGCCGCCTGGTCGCGCTGCTCGCCACCGGCGCCGTCGGACTGCTGGTGAGCCTGGTGTTCCTGTACTTCTCGGCGCCGGATCTCGCCCTCACCCAGATCGCGGTCGAGGTGGTGACCGTGCTGCTGCTCGTGCTCGCGCTCGACCACCTTCCCCAGCACGACCGTGTCGAGCGCGACCGTCCGCGTCGCTGGCGCGACGCGGGGCTGGCGATCGCCGCGGGCGCGGGCGTGAGCGTGCTCGCCTGGGGCGCGCTCACCCGGGCGCCGGACAGCATCTCCGAGTATTTCATCCGCAACAGCCTGCCCGGCGGCGGCGGTGCCAACGTCGTGAACGTGATCATCGTCGACTTCCGGGGGTTCGACACGCTCGGCGAGATCCTGGTGCTCGCGGTCGCGGGGCTCGTGCTGCATGCGCTGTTCGACGGGGTCTCGCTCGCGCGCGCCGGTCGACCCGCCTCGGGATGGGCCGCCGACCTGCATCCGCTGATGCTGCGCCTGCTCGCCCCGTTCCTGCTGCCCTTCGTGCTGGCGATCGCGGTGCATCTCTTCATCCGTGGCCACAACGCGCCGGGCGGCGGATTCGTGGCCGGGCTGGTGGCCTCCGCGGGCGTGCTGGTGCTGTTCATGTCGCATGGACGCGCCGAGGTGTCACGGGCGCTGGGCGCGCTGGCATCGGCCGGCGCGAGTCCGGGCGACACGTCCTTGCGCCTGATCGCCGCCGGCGTACTGGTGGCGGTTGCAATCGGCATCGGGGCTGCACTGATCGGCTACCCGTTCCTGACCAGTGCGCACGGTTACCTGAAGCTGCCGGTGCTGGGCGACATCCCGCTCGCCTCGGCGATGGGTTTCGATCTCGGCGTGCTGCTGGT
>Ga0315900_10003751_pt1 | contig 21993 bp, 23 predicted proteins | sample LakEriMetagenome_FD_203521 | JGI IMG/M metagenome (GOLD analysis project Ga0315900, IMG submission 203521) | Freshwater fungal communities from buoy surface, Lake Erie, Ohio, United States - Buoy 12 MA114 | ecosystem: Environmental > Aquatic > Freshwater > Lake > Lake biofilm | place: USA: Lake... | reverse complement strand
TCCCGCGGCGGCCTCTCTGCTCGGCCTTCCTGAGGTCCGATCACGGACCGTGTCGTGTGTGTACTTCGAGGCCGACGAGCCGCCGATCGGTAGCCGGTACGTCGTGCTCGACGGCACCGGCCGCGGACCCGTGCTCAACGCCGCAGTACTCACCAACGTTGCGCCGACGTACGCACCACATGGGCGCCATCTCGTCGTTGCGGCGCTGCCCGGCATCATCGATGGAGACGTCGAATCGCTCGCACGTCGCCAGTTGCGTGAGTGGTGGGGTCCGCGGGTCGACCGCTGGAGGCTCATCCGCACGTATGCGATCGCGCACGGCGGACCGGTGCAGGCGCCGCCATTCCACCCGAAGCAGGCGGTGTCCCTCGGCGGCGGCCGCTTCGTGTGCGGCGATCACCGCGACACGGGATCAATCCAAGGCGCGATGTTCTCCGGCCGCCGGTGCGGAGAGGCCGTGCTCGCCTCACTCGCCTAGCCTGCGCGCATGCCACACGACGCGTCACGCAAGGTGGTCTGGGCGGAGCGGCTCGTACCCGCGAGCCCGGACCGCATCTTCGACCTCCTCGCCGATCCCAATCAGCACGGCACGTTTGACGGTTCCGGCACCGTGGTCGCCGCACGGCGCAGCGCGCCGTCACGGCTCTCCATGGGCGCGAAGTTCGGCATGGACATGCGGATCGGACTCCCGTACCGCATGACGAACACCGTCGTCGAGTTCGACGAGGGCACGCAGATCGGCTGGAGGCATGTGGGCGGCCATGTCTGGCGCTACGTACTCTCGCCCGTGGCGGGCGGCACGATGGTCCGCGAGGAGTTTGACTACTCGACGAACCGCGCCCCGTTGCTGCTCGCGCTCATGCGTGCGATCCCGACGAACGAGCGCTCCATCGAGCGGACGCTCGACAACCTCGCGCGGCATTTCGGCGCCAACGCCTGACCGTGCCGACCGAGCTGCCCCGCGGTTTTGCGGCGCACGTCGTCAACGTCGGTGTAAAGGACGACTCCGACGACTTCGTGCTCGTCGCGTGCGACGCCCCCTGTGCCGCCGCGGGCGTGTTCACCCGCAGCCGCTTCGCAGGGCCGAGCGTCGTCGTCAGCCGCGATCACCTTGCCGACCTGCGCGCCCGGGCGGTCGTCGTCATCTCGAAGAACGCCAACGTCGCCACTGGCTCCGAGGGCCTCGCGAACGCGCGCGAAGTGGTCGCCGGCGTCGCCCGTGCGATCGGATGCGACGAACAGGACGTCACGATCGCTTCGACCGGTGTGATCGGACGCCAGTACCCGATGGACCGCATCCGTGCGGGGCTCGCGGCACTGCCCACCCAGCCCACTGGCCGGCTGGCTGACGACGTGGCGCGCGGGATCATGACGACGGACACCGTCCCGAAGATCGCGGAGGCCGTCGTCGGCAACGGACCCGCACGTGTTGTCGGCGTAGCCAAGGGTGTCGGAATGATCGAGCCCGACATGGCGACACTCATCTCACTCGTCTTCACCGACGCAGCCGTTGACGGACCCGAACTTGACGGCATCCTGCGCCGCACCGTCGACGTCACCTTCAACTGCGTCTCAGTCGACACCGACACGTCCACCAGCGACACCGCCATCGCCATGGCCAGCGGCGCGGCCGGATCTGTGGACACCGGCGCACTCGAAGCCGCCGTGCACGAGGTGCTTCGCTCGCTCGCCCGCCAGGTCGCCCGCGACGGCGAGGGCGCGGAGACGCTCATCGAGGTCCGCGTCGACCGCGCCCGGGATGCGTCCCAAGCGAGGCGCGTCGCGAAGTCAATCGTCAACTCGCCGCTCGTCAAGACCGCCGTGCACGGCGCCGATCCGAACTGGGGCCGGGTCGCGATGGCCGTCGGCAAGTGCAGCGACGACGTCGACATTGACGAGTCAACGGTCGTCATTCGCTTCGGCACGCAGGAGGTGTACCCCTCGCCCGTGGATGCGGATGGGTTGGAGCAGTTGAGCACCTACATGCGCGGTGACGAGGTGCTTATCCACGTTTCGCTCGGCACCGGCGACCACGAGGCAACCGTGTGGGGCTGCGACCTCACCGACGGCTATGTGCGGATCAACGCCGACTACACGACCTAGCGGGGCGGCAGCTCGTTAGCATCGGGCGTCGAGCCACGCCGCCACCGCGGCGCGGTGCGGCAGCACCGACTTGTAGCGCGCCACATCGTCTGGCAGACGAGCGACGAGATCGCGGACGACCCGCGCGTGCTCCCGCCCGCGCGCTATGTAGTCAGGGAGTGGCTGCTGATAGCCGCGGATCGTGAACAGAATCCCACCCGTGCGCGGCAGCCGGCGCAGCGTCTCGCGCTCCATGCGCACCCACAGCTGCGACGGATCCTCGACGAGCGGACCGTCAGGCACCTCCGGCTGGAACAGCGCGGGGTGGTCGACGAGCGTCCAATTGCTGCGCCACACCGGGCGCTCCGCCGACAACCGTCGCAGCACCGTGTCGACGGCGGCTCCGATGTGCTCCGCATAGCGCGGCACCGGGTCGTGGGTCTCGAGCATCGTTCGGCCCATCTTCGAGCGCAGCAACCAACGGCTCGGTGCGCACACCACGCCGGCGACGAAGCGTGGGACACCGTCTTGCTCGTCGGCCGGACCCAGCACCGTCAAGTCGTCCGCGACGAGCAGCGCGGCCTCGATGAGTGCCTCGATGCCCCGACCCTTCACATCCGCTCCACGCCAGCCGGCCACGAGGTGCGCGGCCTCCTCGGCCACCGCTTCGCCCCCATCGGTGCACGCGACCACCTCGTCACGACGCTCGGCGAGTAGCGCACGCTTCATCCCGATCGTGGGCCCGGACTCCTCGTCGGACGGGAGCCACTCGGCAACGTCAAGCGGCCGCACGCCGACGCGGTGGCGGAACTCGCCGTCGGGAGCCGGCGGCAGCATCTCGTCGCGGATCGGCATCGCACGGAAGCCCGCAGCCTCCGCGCCCGGCGCACGGTCGTAGGGCGTGAAGGGGTGGCTGTGCTGGACAAAGCCCATGGCGGGCCGGTCAGGTCACTTCGGCTGCATGCGGATGCCGCCGTCGACGCGGATCGTCTCCGCGTTGACGTAGCTGTTGGTGATGCACTCCACCACCATGCTCGCGAGCTCCTCTGGGTAGCCGAGGCGCTGCGGGAAAAGGACGCCCTTCTGCAGGTTCGTCTTGAACTGCTCGCTGTTCTCGCCCTGGCCGTAGATCGGTGTATCGATCAGGCCCGGCGCGACGGTGTTCACCCGCACGCCAATCGCCGCGAGGTCGCGGGCGATCGGGAGCGTCATGCCCACCACACCGCCCTTCGACGACGAGTACGCCGCCTGGCCGATCTGACCGTCGAAGGCCGCAACCGACGCAAGGTTGCAGATTGACCCGCGCTCACCGCTGTCAAGCGGCTCGTTGCGGCTCATCGCCGTAGCGACGATGCGGATGCAGTCGAACGTACCGACGAGGTTGATCGCGACGACCTTCTTGTACGCATCAAGATTCGCGGCCGAGTCGTACGTACCGTCCTTGCCAACGGTCCGCTGCGCCCAGCCGATGCCCGCCGAGTTCACCAGCGCCCGGATCGGGCCCATCGACTTCGCGAGTTCGGTGGCGTCGATGATGTCCTGTGTGCTGGTCACGTCGACCTTGCAGAACGCACCACCGATCTGCGCGGCGAGCGCCTTGCCCTTCTCCTCCTGCAGGTCGGCGATGACGACCTTCGCGCCGCGCGCGGCGAGCAGCGTGGCGCAGGCCGCACCAATGCCCGATGCGCCGCCGGTGACGATTGCTGACGATCCCTTGAGGTCCATGCGGCGGAACACTACGCACGGCCGGCGCCGGCGACCAAGGCGGAGGGCTACACCCGCCAGCCAGGTCCGGCATTCGGCGCACGACCGGCGTCGAGCGCCTCGGCGAACGTGCGTGCCCGCACATCGGCGGCCTCCTGCCGGGGGTGGCCTGTGTGGCCGCGCACCCACTCAAACCTGACGTCGCGTCCCTCGAGTGCCGCGTCAATCGCCTGGATCAGCTCAACATTCTTCACGGGCTTCCGATCCGTCGTCTGCCAGCCGCGCCGCTTCCAGTTGTGGATCCACACGGTCGCGCAGTTGATCGCGTACTGGCTGTCGCACTCGATCAGCAACGGAACGCCCATCCCGTGGGTGGCCTCGAGAAGTTTGAGGATCGCCGTGAGCTCGGCGACGTTGTTCGTCGCCGACGCCCATCCCCCCGCGGACCAGCAGGAGTCGTCGACGTACCAGCACCACGCGGCTGGACCGACCGGGTTGCGCAGTGCGGAACCATCTGCTGCGGCGACGATCGGGGACGGGCCTGCAGACACGGTGACCCGAACCCTAGAACGGTGTGGCGCTCCTGCAGTGCATGCCGCTCACGCGCCCCGACCTGCGAGAATGTCCACGTGATCTTCGACGGCTCGGTCCACCAGCTCCCCGACACCGATCCCACTGAGACCGCCGAGTGGCTCGATTCGCTCGACGCGGTGGTGGAGGCGCACGGCAAAAACCGGGCGCGCTACCTCCTCTCGCGGCTCCTTGAGCGTGCCCGCGAGTCGCAGGTCAGTTTCCCGGCCACGGTGTCGACGCCTTACATCAACACGATCCCCCGCGACCTCGAGCCGTGGTTCCCCGGCGACGACCACCTCGAGCGCCGCATCCGCGCATACATCCGCTGGAACGCCGCGGTCATGGTCGTGCGCGCCAACAAGCGTGCCGAGGGCATCGGCGGCCATCTCTCCACGTTCGCGTCGTCGGCCAGCCTCTACGAGGTCGGGTTCAACCACTTCTTCCGCGGACACGATCACGGCCCCGGCGACCACGTCTATATCCAGGGTCATGCCGCACCGGGCATCTACGCCCGCGCGTTCCTCGAACGCCGGTTGCACGAGGACGACCTTGACCGGTTCCGCCGCGAGATCGGCCGCGGTGGACGGGGCCTCTCGAGCTACCCGCACCCGCGCCTGATGCCGGAGTTCTGGGAGTACCCGACCGTGTCAATGGGACTCGGTCCGCTCACCGCCCTCTACCAGGCTCGGTTCAATCGGTACCTGCACAACCGAAAGCTCGACGACACCTCGGCGAGTCGCGTGTGGGCGTTCCTCGGCGACGGCGAGTGCGACGAACCCGAGACCCTCGGTTCGATCTCGCTCGCGACGCGCGAGCACCTCGACAACCTCGTGTTCGTTGTCAACTGCAACCTGCAACGCCTCGACGGGCCGGTGCGAGGCAACGGCAAGATCATCCAGGAGCTCGAGGCCGTGTTCCGCGGCGCCGGCTGGAACGTCATCAAGGTCATCTGGGGCTCGAAGTGGGACGAGCTGCTCGCGCGCGACACCAGCGGCGCACTGCTCAACAAGATGAACACGACGGTCGACGGCGAGTTCCAGCGCTACACGGTCGAGGACGGCAATTACATCCGCGAGAACTTCTTCGGCCCCGACCCGCGGCTGAGGGAGCTCGTCTCGCATCTCGGCGACGAGGACCTGCGGGTGCTGCCGCGCGGTGGGCACGATTACCACAAGTTGTACGCCGCGTTCAAGGCTGCGTCGGAGAACCTCGGCTCGGGACGACCAACGGCAATCCTCTGCAAGACGGTGAAGGGCTGGACGCTCGGCCCTGAGATTGAGGGACGCAACGCGACGCACCAGATCAAGAAGATGTCGGATGTGCAGTTGCACACGCTGCGCGACCGCCTGCAGCTGCACGAGGAGATCCCCGACGAGGCACTCGCAGGGGACGAGCCCCCGTACTACCGGCCGGGAGAGGACTCCATCGCCTACCAGTACCTCGCCGAGCGCCGCCGCGCACTCGGCGGACCGCTCCCGAAGCGGACTGTGTCAATCCGTCGCCCGCTCTCGCTGCCCGACCCGGCCGCATTCGCGGAGTTCAAGGGCGGCAGTGGCGGGCAGAGCGTGAGTACCACCATGGGCTTCACACGGCTGCTGCGCAACCTCGCGCGCGACCACGGCTTCGGTCCACGCGTGGTGCCGATCATCCCCGACGAGGCACGCACGTTCGGCATGGACTCACTCTTCCCCGAGCTGCGCATCTATGCCTCGCACGGCCAGAAGTACGAGCCGGTCGACCACGCATTGCTGCTCAGCTATGCCGAGTCGAGCGACGGACAGATCCTCGAGGAGGGCATCACCGAGGCCGGCAGCACGTCAAGCTTCATCGCTGCCGGCACCAGCTATGCCAACCGCGGCGTGCCAATGGTGCCCTTCTACACCTTCTATTCGATGTTCGGATTCCAGCGCGTCGGCGACCTCATCTGGCAGGCCGCCGACTCGAGGGTCCGGGGCTTCCTCCTCGGCGCCACGGCGGGGCGCACCACGCTGTCGGGCGAGGGGCTCCAGCACCAGGACGGCCACAGCCTCGTGCTGGCAAGCACTGTGCCTGCGTGCCAGGCGTACGACCCGGCGTTTGCCTACGAGGTTGCGTCGATCATCCGACGCGGCATCGAGCGGATGCACGGTCCAGCACCGGAGGACGTCTTCTACTACCTCACGCTCTACAACGAGAATTACCCGATGCCAGCGGCGCCGGAGACCGCGGACCTCGACGATGCAATCAACCGGGGCCTGTATCGATGGAGTGCGCCGTCAGGTGGCACGCACCCCGTCACGCTGCTGTTCTCGGGCTCGGCCCACGCCGCGGCGCGCGAGGCAGCCGCGGAACTGCTCGAGCGCTACGACGTCGCCGCGTCACTGTGGTCGGCCACGTCGTACAAGGCGCTGCGCGAAGACGGCATGGCGTGCGAGCGCTGGAACCGCCTGCACCCGGGCGAGGCCCCGCGTACGCCGATCGTCGAACAGCTGCTCGGCGCCGAGCGCGGGCCGGTGGTCGCCGTCACCGACTTCATGCGCTCAGTCCCCGAGCAGATCGCCCCCTACCTACCCAGCCACAGGTTCACCGCACTCGGCACCGACGGCATGGGACGCAGTGACACGCGCGAAGCGTTGCGCCGCTTCTTCGAGACCGATGCCGCACACGTGGTGGTCGCGGTGCTCAAGGCTCTGGCTGCCGAGGGCACCATGCCGCACTCGGCCGCGCGCGACGCGATCGTCCGGCACGGCATTGACCCCGACGCCGAGGCGCCGTGGCGGGTGTAGCTGGCTCACCCCGGCCGCTCGCCGTCACCGGCAACGACGCCGCCGACGAGCTACTGCGTCGCGATGGCACCGCACTCCTCATCGGCATGCTGCTCGACCAGCAGGTGCCGATGGAGTGGGCATTCACTGGTCCGTGGACGATCTCGCAGCGTCTCGGCCACTGCGACGCAAAGCGGATCGCCCGCATGGACCCCGACGAATTTGTCGCCGCCTGCCGCATCAAGCCCGCCATTCACCGCTTCCCCGACTCCATGGCGCGGCGTATCCACGCGCTGTGCGGCGTCGTGGCGAGTCGCTATGGGGGACGCGGCGAGCGCATCTGGGACGGCGTCGCGCGCGCCGACGAGCTCGTAGTGCGGCTCCGCGAACTGCCGGGATTCGGCGAGGAGAAGGCGCAGATCTTTGTTGCGCTCCTCGGCAAGCGCTTGGGCGTCCGTCCGCGTGGATGGCGCACCGCAGCCGGCCCGTTTGGCGATGGCCAGCCCCGGTCGGTGGCCGACATCCATTCTCCCGCGTCCCTCTCAAAAGTGCGGGCGTTCAAGAAGATGCAGAAGGCTGCAGGCACTGACAAACAGGACCGGCCGGTCCGAACGACTCGTTAAGGTGACGGCGTGACCGTGCTTGTCACCGGCGGAGCCGGCTACATCGGGTCACACACGGTACGCGCGCTCGTCGCGCAAGGCCGCGAGGTCGTCGTACTCGACACGCTTGAGCTCGGCGACCGTTCCCGGATCGAGGGCGTACCGTTTGTGAAAGCGGACATCGCCGATGGACGCGCGGTCGAGCGCGTCGTGCGCCGCCATGGAGTGACGGCGGCCATCCACTTCGCGGCGTACAAGGCGGTTGGCGAATCGATGGAGCAGCCGCTGCGCTACTGGTCAAACAACGTCGCGGGAAGCATCGCGCTGGTGCGGTCGCTGCTGGCTGCCGGTGTCGGTCGTCTTGTGTTCTCGTCGTCCGCCGCGGTCTATGGAACGCCCGACCGGGTGCCCGTGACCGAGGACGCCCACTTGCGGCCCGAGAGCGTCTACGCCGACACGAAGGTTGCCATCGAGCGCTTCCTTGCGCCATGCGAGGCGGTGGGACTGCGGTCGGTCAGCCTCCGCTACTTCAATGCTGCAGGAGCGAGCGATGACGCATCGATCGGGGAGGATTGGGATGCGTCACAGAATCTCGTGCCGCGCGTCATGAAGGCCATCATCACCGGCGAACCGATGCAGGTGTTCGGCGACGACTATCCGACGCCCGACGGCACGTGCGTCCGTGACTACATCCACGTCCTCGACCTCGCCGATGCACACGTCGCTGCGCTCGACCACCTTGCGTCGGGCGGCGCAACCGTGTCGTGCAACATAGGGACGGGCATCGGCACGTCGGTCGCACAGGTCATTGACCTGGCCGAGCAGGCGAGCGGTCGCCGCGTGCCGCGCACCGTCGGGCCGCGTCGACCCGGCGACCCGACCGCCGTCTACGCAGACCCCACCATGGCGCGCACGCTGTTGGGTTGGACCGCGCGTCGTGACCTGCGCGACATCGTCGCCAGCGCGTGGCGCTGGCACTCGTCAGTCCGCTGACCTGCAGCTACGGGCGCTGACGATCAAGCCAGCCGAACAGCATCGCCATGGCGCGCGGATCGTGGCGCAGTCGGTGTCCGGCGCCGGGGATCACCTGCAGCTCGGCTGAGCCGTGCGCCTGCGCGAGCACTCGCGAGTCGGCCGGCGGCACAATGTGGTCGTCGGCGCCGTGCATCAAGAGCAACGGTCGCGGCGCGTAGCGGCGCGCGGCGTCCGCCGGCCTGAACCGGCGCAGTTCGCGTCCCCACTCCTCAACTGACGGCGGGAATCCCGGACGCTTCACCGTGCCAATTTCGCGGGAGTGCTCGAGGAAGCGGCGCGGCTGGGCCGCCCAGTCGTCAAAGTCAGCTCGCGCACCAAGCAACGCGCAGCCCTCGACGCGCGGGTCGTCCGCCGCGACGCACAGCGCAAGCGACCCTCCGGTGTTGTTGCCCACCAGCCAGATCCCCGTCGGCGACACGACCGACACGACGTGCGAGATCGCGGCGCGCAGGTCGTCAACCCAGCCCTGCATCGAGAAGTCGCCCTCGCTGTTCGCACAGCCCCTGAACGTGAACGCCATCCCCACCCACTTCATCTCCGCAGCGATCTCGTCGACCAGCTCGGGAAACGTGCCGCCAGAGTGGCGGGCGTCAATGCCGCCACTCGGGTAGCCGTGGCACAGCACGACGGCTGGCAGCGGGCCGCGCGCCTCCGACGGCACGGCGACATGACAGGCAAGTCGCAGCCCGTCGGACAGGAAGAAGTCGTCCACTCGCGCGCGCCGCGCCGCGCTCAGGCTCTGGGCAGCCGGCGGCGACGGGACATTCCGGGCGCCGCCTCGGTGTAGCCACGGTTGCGCGCCTCGGCGAGCGTGTCGGGCCCGAAGCAGATGCCGACGCCGCTTTCCGCGATCTCGTCGATCGTCGACTGGTCAGACCACGCATCGGTGTCGTATACGAGCTGGGTGCGCTTGTCACCGACCCAGCGATAGCCCTCAAACCTGGAGTGACGCGCCATGACCAAGAATCTAGCGAAGTAGCGTCGCCACCATGACGGGGAATGCATCACCGCGGCCAGTCGTGGCCGCGCTCTTCGACGCGTGGGACTCGATTGAGGCGCTCTGCGGCGGGCTCGACGGCGCACAATGGGCGGTGCCCACCGAGTGCCCTGGCTGGAACGTCAAGGACGTGATCTCGCACCTGATCGGCATCGAGGCAATGATGATCGGACGGCCCGCGACCTCGCACCGTGCCGAACCCGCAGGGCATGTGCACAACCCGTTAGGAGAGATGAACGAGCACGAAGTCGACGCGCGACGTGGGCGTCTCGGCCGTGAGGTGCTGGATGAGTGGCGCGAGGTCTCAGCGATCCAGCGCAGCCGGCTCGTCGCCGCCGATGACGCATGGTTTGACACACCGACAGTCACCCCCACCGGTCCGGGGACGAACGCTGACTTCACGGCCATCCGTGTCCTCGACGCTTGGGTGCACGAACAGGACATCCGCCGCGCCATCGGCACTCCGGGCCACCAGTCCGGACCTGCTGCGGAACTCACCATCGACCGGCTCGCCGGTTCGCTTCCCATGGTGGTCGGCAAGCGCGCTGCCGCCGGCGAGGGACGCAGTGCCGCGATCGTGCTCGATGGACCCGTCGTGCGCAGGTGGACGGTGGCGGTGACGGGTGGACGCGGCGCATTCGCCGACGTCGCGGCGCCCGACACAACGGTCACGATGCAGAGTGGCGACTTCGTCGCGCTCGCAACAGGCCGCTGCGGCCCGGACGGTGCACCGTGGATGGCGATGGGAGACACCGACCTCGCCGCGCGCATCGTCAGCTCGCTGAACGTGATGATCTGATGCCGCGCGACGCCGAACTTCGGGCGTTGCACGAGCGGGACGCCGAGATCGGTCGCGCCGCGGAAGCGCGCGTGCTGCACACCTACGGCGAACGCGGCGGTGCGGATGGCTACCGGTGGAACGACTCATTCCGTCGCGACGAGCAGGCCAGCGTGCGGCTCGACTGGGTGCACGGACCGTGGCTTCGACCCGTGCGCTTCGCCTACCGCCACCTTCCTGCACCCCTGCGCAATCTCGCGAAGCGGGTGACATCCTGAGCCGCCAGATCGTCCTCGCGACACCGGCAGGCACGGTCGACGAGCTGCGGCGCACGGCACGTTCGGTACTCGCCTCCACGATGCGGCCTACCCATTGGATCGTCGCCGGTTCAGCAGTCGAGCACGAGCGAGTCACCCGCTCCCGCGACCTGCGGCGCAGTCGTATCGTCGTGGCGCGCGACGACCTGCCGATTGACAACGGCGCGATCGTCGTCTTTATGGACTCGGGCACGTTGCTCGACCCCGACGCGATCGCAACGATTGATGGAGCACTGCAGCCCGGATCGCCGCATCGCGGCGTCTACGGCGACTCCACCCACCGTGCCGAGGGACGACTCGCCGCGCCGGCCGAGGTTCGCCGTCCACAGTGGTCTCCCGAGCGGTTGCGGTCGCACTGCTACGTCGGCGACCTTGTCGCCGTCGAGGGAGCCGTGGCGTCGGCGGCGGGAGGCGCCGCGGCGCTAGCCCGGATGCACCCTCACGACCGTGCGCTGCGGCTCGCCGAAGCGGCCGCCGGCCTCGACCGGATCGCCGAGATCCTCAGCCACAGAGACGACACCGACTCCGCGCCGACGGCGTCGCTCGACGCGGTGCTCGCGCACTGCGCTCGCACAAGCGTCGACGCCGAATGCACCGCCGACCAGGTTGTCGCTGCCGTGCGCGTGTCACGACGCCTCCGCCGGCGACCGACGATCAGCGCAATCATGCCGACGCGCGGCACAGTTGGACCAGTACGCGGGCACGAGGTTGTACTGGGCGCACACGCGATCGCGTCGCTGCCGTCGGCCGAGGAGATGCCGGAACTGCAGATCGTCGCCGTCTTTGACCACGACACGCCACACGAGGCGCGCGACGCCATCCGCGCCGCGGCTGGCCATCGGCTCGTCGAGGTGGAATGGGAACAGCCGTTCAACTTCGCCGAGAAGGTCAACCTTGGTGTCCTTGAGTCGGACGGCGAACTGCTCCTACTGCTGAACGACGACACCGAGATGATCACGCCCGACGCGCTCGACGTGCTCGCCGGCATCCTCGAGGATTCGGGCGTCGCCGCGGCCGGACCGATGCTGCTCTACGAAGACGGCCTTATTCAGAGTGCGGGACACCTGCTGAATCCGATCCCCTACGACCTCTACCGCCACTGCGATCCAGCCCACGTTGGCGCCCAGAACCTTCTGCGAGTTCAGCGTGAGGTGTCGGGCGTCATTGCGGCATTCGCGATGGTGCGCCGCGCGGCATTTCTTGAGGCTGGCGGCCTCTGCCCGGCGTTTCCGCTCAACTACAACGACGTCGACTTCTGCCTCAAGTTGCAATACCTCGGTTACCGCATCGTGTGGACGCCCCACGCACAGGTGCACCACTTCGAGTCACGCACGCGCAATCCGTCGCTCCAGCCCTTCGAGATGGAGATGCTCGGTGCCCGTTGGCGCGACCGTTTGGATGACGATCCTTACTTCAACCCGCGGCTGGAGCGGTACGTCTCGACGTGGAAGCCCGACCGGTTCGGTCAGGACGCGCTGTCTGCAGCGCTGGGGCCGACGGCGCCGATCGCCTCGAAGTAGGCGAGGTGCGCACGCACCACGTGCAGCACATCCACGTCGTCCAGCACCTCCACTCCCGCAGCCGTCGCGCCTCCCAGCAGGTGTGCGACCAGCACCTCCTCAGCCGCGACGACCCGGTCGACGATGTCCTGCCTGCGGTCAATGACGTCGCGCGGCTGCAGCCCGTGATCGTGCATCCAGCGCAGGTGGAGCCGCAGCAAGCTGTCGAGCTCGGCGGGCGTCAAGCGAGCCTGCGTTGACGGCGGCAACCGGTCGGCGACGAACGACGCCGCCTCGTCGGGGTCGTAGACGGCGCGCGGCGCCAGCGCGTCAAGTCGGTGCGCCTCGCGTCCTACGGCTATGGCCGCAAGAGCAAACGTCGCCGCCGCGGAGACCGCCACGAACGCGAGCGTGACCGGATCCATCGGCGGAGCCGGACTAGATACCGATGCGGCGTGCCAGCAGCTCGCGGTGGTAGGTCGGGTCGCCGAACAGCAGCTCGCTCGACTTTGCGCGCTTGAAGTACAGGTGCGCCGGGTGCTCCCACGTGAAGCCGATGCCACCGTGGATCTGGATGTTCTCGGCGGCGGCGTGAAAGTACGCCTCAGAGCAGTACGCCTTGGCGAGCGACGCGACGGACGGCAGCTCCTGATTCATCTCCGCCGCGCACCACATGCCGTAGTACGCCGCCGACTTCGCCGACTCGACCTCGAGCAGCATGTCGGCGCACTTGTGCTTGATCGCCTGAAATGAGCCGATAGGACGGCCGAACTGCACGCGCACCTTCGCGTACTCGACAGCCATCTCCAGCACCTTCTGCGCACCGCCGACCTGCTCGGCAGCGAGCGCTACCGCAGCGAGGTCAAGCACGGTGCCGAGGATCTCCCAGCCCTTGCCCTCCTGGCCGACGAGTCGGGCGGGCGTACCGTCAAAGTCAAGGCGCGCCTGCTTGCGCGTCTGGTCCATGGTCGGCAGCGCCGTACGCGACAGGCCCTTCGCCCCCTTGTCCACGGCAAACAGCGACACGCCCTTCGATGTGCGCGCCGCAACGAGAATCAGATCGGCGACGTGGCCGTCGATGACGAACGTCTTCGTCCCGGTCAATGTGAAGTCACGCCCCGAACCAGTGGCGGGCATCGTCACCGACGCCTCGTCCCACTTGCCCGACGGCTCGGTCATCGCCACCGTGGCGATCGTCGAGCCGGCCGCGATACCGGGAAGGTGCGCGGTCTTTGCCTCCTCGTCACCGCTGTGCAGCAGCGCGCCGGCGGCGAGCACCGCCGTCGAGAAGTACGGCGCGCACAGCAGCGCGCGGCCCATCTCCTCCAGCACGACGCCCAACTCCACGAAGCCGAAGCCTGACCCGCCGTACTGCTCGGGGATTGCGAGGCCCTGGAGGCCCATCTGCTCGCCCATCTGCGACCACACCGCAGGGTCGAAGCCACGCTCGGTCTCCATCTGCTCGCGCACGGCGGACTCGGACGACTTGGCGTCGAGGAACGCACGGACGGTCTTGCGAAGTTCTTCCTGCTCGTCGGTGAAAGCGAAGTTCATGCCAACACTCTGCCAGCCCGCGGATCCACCCGTCCACACGCTTGGTGTACACGCGTGGACACATCTAGGCTGTCCACGTGGCCACCCGGGTCGTCGGCGTTCGTGAACTGCGGTCGGGACTGGCCGCATTGCTCCGTGCAGCGGGCAGCGGCGATCGTGTCCTCGTCACCGTCTCGGGTCGACCTGTCGCGGCTCTCGTGCCGGCCGCGGGGGCGGGCGCCTCGGCGGTTGCCGACCTCGTCGCGAGCGGTCAGTTGGAGCTGCCGCGACGCGACGGCTCACCAATCCTCGGAGAACCCATGTCAATCCACGCACCCCGCATCGACCGTGCGGTGCGCGAGGTGCGCGGGTGACGCTCGTCCTCGACTCGACGGCGCTGCTCGCCTCGGTCGTACCAGGACCAGCACGCGACATCGTCGCCGCGGTGATCGCCGTCGACCGCCTCCGAGCAATGAGTGCCCTCGCCCTACCGGAGGCACTCGCGGCGCTCGACAGGCTGACCGACGACCCGTGGGATCGGCGCACCGGCGAAGACGGCATCCGGTCGCTCGGCGACTATCTCGCAATCGTCCCCATCGACCGGCGCTGCCTTGACGAGGCCGCGCGGCTCTCGCGCTCCCAACCCATCGGAATCCCGCACGCCATCCACCTCGCCGCCGCCGCCCGCCTGCCTAGCCCCGTGACCTTCCTCACCTTTGACGCCGGCCAGATCCCCGTGGCCATGTCGCTCGGGCTGGCCGTCGAATCGCTCTAGGCACCGCCCACCGGCGGGGCAATACTGACGTCATGTCGCCGGATGGCACCCTCCACTGGCGGGACGCCGACGTTGAGGTGCACCGGGTCGTGGTCGGACCCGTGGACAACAACGTGTTCGTCGTGCGGTGCCGCGATACTGGCGATGCGGTGCTGATCGACGCAGCGAACGAGCACGAGCGTCTACTCGAGCTGTGCACCTCACTCGGCGTGCGCCGCGTGCTTGAGACTCACGGGCACTGGGACCACATCCAGGCCGTGCCGGCAATGCGCGAAGCCGGTTACGCCGTCGGCGTGATGTCGGCCGACGCGCCACGGCTCGCGGAAGTCGGATACGACGCATTCCTCGACCACGACGAGGTGGTCGAAGTGGGGCGCATGCGCATCAGGGTGATCCACACCCCGGGCCACACGCCTGGCTCCGTCTCGTTCGCCGTCGCTGGCACGCCGCTGCTGTTCACCGGCGACACGCTCTTCCCCGGAGGACCCGGCGCGACCTCGTTTGAGGGCGGCGACTTTCCGGCGATCGTCCGCTCCATTGAGCACGAACTGTTCGCATTCCCCGACGCAACGATCGTGCTGCCCGGCCACGGACTGGACACGACGATTGGTGCAGAGCGGTCACACCTCGACGACTGGATCGCGAGGGGCTGGTGACGCGGACGTTGCGCACGGGCGGCATGGTGCGCGAGGCCGCACTCCCCACAGCCATCACACCCGGATCGCGAGTCTCGGTGGATGGGCATCCGCTCCCCGACCTCCGCGCCGAGCTGCGCCGCATTCCGAGCGCGCGCAACGCACTCTCCGTGGTCTCCACCGCAGCGCAGACCGTCGTGATCATGTGGGCCGCCGTTGCGTGGCACCACCCCGGGGGGTACATCGTCGCATTTGTGCTCATGGGGCGTGCCCACGCGCAGTGTCTCGCCCTCATGCACGAGTCGGCGCACCGGCTGCTGTTCCGCACGCGACGGATCAATGACGTCGTGGGGCGCTGGGTCGTCGGCGCGGTGTCGTTCGTCAACACCGACGCATACCGCATCGCGCACATGGCGCACCACCGCGAAGAATTCGGGCCAAACGAACCCGACCTGTCGCTCTACGCGAACTACCCGGTCCCGCCCGCCAGCTTCTGGCGCAAGATGCGGCGTGACGCGACAGGTGCCACCGGGTTCAAGCTGCTGCGTGCGGTGCTGCGCGGCGTGCGCCGCGACGATCCACGCGTACGAAAGGCGACGTGGCGGATACTCGCCGTCCAGGGCGGGCTCCTCGGTGTATCGACGGCGCTTGCAAGCCCACTCGTCTACGTCGGCCTGTGGTTCGCACCGTGGCTCACGGTGTGGCAGGTGATGAACCGCCTGCGCTCGATCGCCGAGCACGGCGGCCTCCGCGCCGACATCGACACCCGCACCACCACCCACGACGTCCGCCAGCACCTGGGTGCGCGGCTGCTGTTCGTGCCGTACCGCCTGGGGTGGCACCTCGCCCACCATGCCGATCCAGGCATTCCGTTCCGCTCGCTGCCACGCTTCCACGACGAACTGCGCCGCGCCGGATGGATCACCGATGACATGACGTATCCGTCCTATCGGTCGCTCTGGCGGGCGCTGCGCGCAGGGTGAGCGTGTCCGCAGTCTCATCACACAACCCCCACAGCACGATCAGGACGCACTGACCCCGCCACAACCTCGGATTAGCACTATCTGGATAGTGCTAATCCAACGGTCGCGTCGTACAATTCCGATGTGGCTCCACTGCTGCAGATCGACAACCTCCACGCAAAGCCCGTCGAAGGAACCGACGACGAGATCCTCCGCGGCCTGTCGCTAACGGTGAACGCCGGCGAGGTGCACGCGATCATGGGCCCCAACGGCTGCGGCAAGTCGACGCTCGCCTCCACCCTGCTGGGATCACCGGAGTACGAGGTGGTATCCGGCTCGATCCGTTACAAGGGCGACGACGTCACCTCGTGGTCCACCGACGCCCGCGCTCGGGCCGGCATGTTCCTCGGGTTCCAATACCCGCAGGAGATCGCCGGTGTGTCGGTCATCCAGTTCCTGCGGCAGGCGCTCTCGGCTCGCAAGGGCATCGATCTCTCCGTGCTCGAGTTGCGGCTTGCGGCGATGGATTGGATGAAGCGTCTCGGCATGGACTCGTCGTTCGTCGACCGCTACTTGAATGAGGGCTTCTCGGGCGGAGAGAAGAAGCGCAACGAGATCATGCAGATGGCGCTGCTCGAGCCAGAGCTCGCCGTACTCGACGAGACCGATTCGGGCCTTGACATCGACGCCCTCCGGATCGTGGCGAAGGGCATCCGCGAGGTGCGCGTCGACCGTCCGAGCCTCGGCATTGTCCTCATCACGCACTACCAGCGGCTGCTCGACGAGATCCGTCCCGACGCCATCCACGTAATGGTCGACGGTCACATCGTCAGGTCGGGTGGCATGGAGCTGGCAGAGGATCTCGAACGCTCGGGCTACGAGGCGTACCGAGTCTGACCGGCATGACCCTCGACGTCGCGGCGATCCGCAGCGAGTTCCCCGTCCTCTCCAGGACCATCAACGGCAGTCCGCTCGTCTACCTCGACAGCGCCAACACCTCGCAAAAGCCGCGCGCTGTCATCGACGCCATGACGACCTTCATGGCAGAGCAGTACGCACCGATCAACCGCAGCGCGTACACGATGGCTGCCGAGGCGACCGAGCGCTTCGAGGGGACGCGATCAGCGCTCGCCTCGTTCATCAATGCGCGCAGTGCACATGAAGTGGTCTTCACGAAGAATGCCACCGAGGCGCTGAACCTCGTTGCCGGTTCATGGGGGCGCGCCAACCTGTCGTCTGGCGACGCCGTCGTGCTCACGCACATGGAGCACCACGCAAACATCGTGCCGTGGCACATGCTCGCCGCCGAGCGCGGCATCGAGCTGCGCTGGATCCCGCTCACCGACGACGGGCAGCTGGACCTCTCGGACCTCGGCCAACTGCTGGACGGTGCAAAAGTGCTCGCGTTCTCGTCGATGTCGAACGTGCTCGGCACCATCACCCCCGTGCGCCAACTCTGCGCTGCGGCACGCGAAGCGGGCGCCACTTCGATCGTCGATGCCTGTCAGTCGGTGCCGCACCTGCCAACCGACGTCCAGGCATGGGGTGCCGACTTCATCGCCTTCTCGTCCCACAAGATGTGCGGACCGTCGGGAGTGGGCGTGCTGTGGGGACGCGAGGAACTGCTCGACGCGATGCCACCCTTCCTCGGTGGCGGCAACATGATCGCCGACGTCCGCCTCGACGGATTCACCTGCGCGCCGCTACCGGCAAAGTTCGAGGCGGGCACTCCGGCCATCGCCGAGGTCGTCGCGCTCGGGGCCGCGGTGGCGTTCCTCCAGTCGATCGGCATGTCCGAGATCCGTCGGCACGAGATTGAGGTCGCCGGGTACGTGCTGCGGATGCTCACCGATCGGTTCGGTTCGGACATCACGATCCACGGTCCGTCGAACCCCGAGCTGCGGGGCGCGACGTTCTCGTTCGCCTTCCGCGGCATCCACCCCCACGATCTCAGCCAGGTGCTCGACCAGCGCAACGTGTGCGTGCGCGCCGGCCACCACTGCGCCAAGCCGCTGATGCGCCTCCTTGGCGCCAACGCCACAGCCCGCGCGAGCTTTTATCTCTACAACTCCACCGACGAGGCCGACGCGCTCGCCGACGCGCTCGACAGCGCGTCAGATATCTTCTGACGCCGACAAGGAGAGGGACGTGCCAGGACTCGAAGACCTCTACCGAGAGATCATCCTTGATCACTACCGCTCGCCGCGCAACCGCGGCCAGCTCGAGCCGCCGGCCGTCAGCGCAGAGGGTCACAACCCGCTGTGCGGCGACGAGATCACCGTGTGGCTCGACGTTCGCGACGGAACAGTTGTCGAGGTCCGCTTCTCAGGGAGCGGGTGCTCCATCAGCCAGAGCTCGGCAAGCATGATGACCTCGGCCGTCAAGGGCCGTTCGCTCGATGAGGTACGCGCCATCGTCGCGCGCTTCAAGCAGATGATGACCGTCGAGGAGGGCGCCGAGGGCGCGCCCGACATGCCGCTTGGCGACCTCGAGGCGCTCAAGGGTGTCGTGAAGTTCCCAGTGCGCATCAAGTGCGCCACGCTCGCGTGGAACACGCTCGTCGATGCCCTCGCCACGGCCAGCTGACGCCCTGCGCACCTGCGCCCGCTGCGGGCGCACCATAGAGCCGCGGCGCTCGCTCGCACGCAACTGGGAAGCAGTGAAGTGGTGCTCGGATGCGTGCCGACGCGCGGGGTTACGCGAAGTGGACGCGCGGCTGGAGTCGACCATCCTCCAACTCCTCGCGGCGCGTGCCGGCGGGGCGACCGTGTGCCCGTCGGAGGCCGCGAGATTGGTTGGCGACACGGAATGGCGCGGGCTGATGGAGCCGGCACGGTGCGCGGCACGCCGGCTCGTCGCCACCGGACGAATCGAAATCGTCCAAGGCGGGCGCGTCGTTGACCCCTCGACGGCGAAGGGCCCAATCCGGCTGCGCCTCGTGCGGCACGGATAGGTCAGCCGACGGGGTTCGGCGGTTCGCGTCCGTCGAGGACGGCGAGGCAGTTCGTCGCGGCGAGGTTCGCCATTGCGGTGCGCGTTTCCACCGTCGCCGATCCAAGGTGGGGGATCAGCACGGCGTTGTCGAGTCCGATCAGGCCCTCGTGCACCTCCGGTTCGCGCTCGAAGACATCCAGTCCCGCCCCCGCGATGGTTCCCGCGCGCAACGCCTCGACCAGCGCGGCTTCGTCCACCACTGGCCCACGTGCGGTGTTGACCAGGTACGCCGACCTCCGCATCGACGACAGGCGCACCGCATCGATCAGGTGGTGCGTCTCGGGCGAATACGGACAGTGCAACGACACGACGTCGCTCGTGGCGAGCAACTCGTCGAGCCCCACGTGCACCGCACCGAGCTCGGCAGCCGTCGGGCCATCAAGCGGCGTGCGCTTCGTGTAGGCGATCTCCATGCCAAACGACTTTGCGCGCCGCGCGGTGGCGGCGCCGATCTGGCCCATACCGACGATGCCGAGGCGGCGCCCCTGCAGGCCCGTGCCGAGCATGTAAAACATGCCCCACTGCCACGGCGTCTGGCTGCGGATCACCCGCTCGCCCTCGCCGAGCCGTCGCGTGACCATGAGGATCAGCGCCATCGCGATGTCGGCCGTCGCGTCGGTCAACACCCCGGGAGTGTTCGTCACGCGCACGCTCCGCGCCGCGCAGGCGGGAACGTCGATGTTGTTGTAGCCGACCGCCACGTTGGAGACGACCCGCAGCTGCGGGCCGGCCGCGTCAAGTAGCTCGGCGTCGACGCGCTCCGTCAGTAGCGACACCACCGCGTCCGCGCCCTTCACCCGCGATAGCAGTTCGGCTCGCGCGATCGGAGACTCCGAGTCCCACGCATCCACGTCGTGGGCCGCGCGCAGTCGCTCGACCGCGACCGCAGGGACCTTGCCGGTGACGACGACGCGTGCCATCAGGACGCGATCCACTCCCCGAGTCGGCCGAGGCCCTCACGGATGGCTGGTTCATTGATGCCCGAGAACGCGAAGCGCACGTAGTTGCGCTCCTCCCCGGGCTGCGGACGTCCGAAGTGCCGGCGCGTACAGAACGACACGCCGGTGGCGTGCAGCGCGTGCTCCGCGAACGCCGCAAGGTCGTCAATCCCCTTCGCTGCCATCGCCTCGGTGACGTCAGGGAACAGGTAGAAGGTCGCCTCAGGGCTGTGCACCCGCACCCCCGGCATCGCGTTCAGCAGCGACACCGCCGCGTCGCGACGACCTCGCAGCACCGACAGCATCGAGGCAGTGCCCGACTGGTCGCCGCGGATCGCTTCGACGCCGCCGTACTGGACGAAGTGGGTGGTGCACGACTCGTCGTTGGTGTTGAGTTTGCCAATCACCGCCGCGATGTCGGTGGGGCCGATCGCGGCACCGAGGCGCCAGCCCGTCATCGCGAACTTCTTGGAGAACGTATAGAGGATGACGGTGCGTTCCTGCATCCCCGGCAGCGACGCGATCGACGTCGACGTGCCTGAGTAGCGCATCTCGAAGTACGCCTCGTCCGACAGCACCCATAAGTCGTTGGCAATCGCGATCTCTGCGATTGCCTCACGCTCCGCGGGGCTCGACTCGGCGCCGATCGGGTTCTGAAGGTCGTTGTAGATGATCGCGCGCGTGCGCGGCCCGATCATTGAGCGCACCTGGTCGATGTCGATCGCAAAACCCGTACCCGTCGGCAGGTAGCGGTAGGGCCTTGCCACGCCGCCGAAGTACTCGATCTGGCTCTCGTAGATCGGATACCCGGGGTTCGGGTACAGCACCTCGTCGCCGGGGTTCATCACGGCCTGGATGAACTTCGTGATCACCGGCTTGCCGCCGGGCTGCACCACTACCTGCGACGGCTCGTATCGCAGACCGCGTCGCGCGCCCGTGTCTTCGGCGAGAGCCTCACGAAGCGGCGCAATGCCGGCAGCCGGGCAGTAGCCGGTTTTGCCGTCGGCGATGGCCTTGTCCATCGCCTCGACGACGTTGCGTGGGGTCGGCACGTTGAGGTCACCGAGATGGAAGGGGTAGATCGTGTTGCCCTTGGCGCCCCACTCGGCCGCTGCCAACGAGACCGCGAACGCCGTCTCCGTGCCCAGCCTGCTCAACCGCTCTGCAAGCGCCATGGTTCCCCCGTGATAGGCCGCTGATATATGACGACGTGAACCCTAGCCGTGCCCCGGAATGGTCGATTTCAGGGCGTCCACACGTAGAACCCGCGGGGCGCCACCCGACCGGCCGCCAGAGGCAGCCATCTGCTCAGTCGTGGCCGAGCACGAAGTAGTGATGCATCGCCACCATCATCGATCGCCAACGCTCGAGCTCGCCGTCGCCCATCAACGGATCGAGGTCTCGAAAGATCCGACCGAACGTCGCGAACTGGATGAACAGGGCGAGTTCGCGCGGATCGGTCGTCGACGACACCAGTCCCTTGCCCCGAAACTCTTCGATCTGGATGGCGATCGCCGACGTGAGCCCGGACTGGACCCGGCTGAGCTCCTCCCACAACGCGGGACGGTGCCGAGCCGCGGCGAGCACCATGACGCGGTTCCAGCGGACGTCCTCCGGCTGGCGAATCACTGCATCGATCATCAGTTCCACCGTCTTCGCCACCTCGTCGCGGGTGGTGCAGCGCTGCATGAGCTCGATGATCAACTCGATGTTCCGCTTGACCTGGCGGCTGTACAACTCAATACAGGCCTTGCCGATGATCCCGTCGCGGTCGCCGAAGTGGAGGTAGAGCGAACTCTTCGAGATCCCCGTTCGATCGAGCAGC
>Ga0315900_10003747_pt1 | contig 22006 bp, 3 predicted proteins | sample LakEriMetagenome_FD_203521 | JGI IMG/M metagenome (GOLD analysis project Ga0315900, IMG submission 203521) | Freshwater fungal communities from buoy surface, Lake Erie, Ohio, United States - Buoy 12 MA114 | ecosystem: Environmental > Aquatic > Freshwater > Lake > Lake biofilm | place: USA: Lake... | reverse complement strand
AAGAAAGATTAACTAAATCTGAAGCAGATAGAGGTATTAAAATAGGAAATAAAAGAATTGGTAAAAAACTTTTATTTGGAGATGAAAATGTTTATTCAGCCGCTAAAGATCCTTATGAAATTGCTAAAGCTCAATATCAAGATAGTTTAGAAAAACAATCACAATTAGCTAGTGCAATGGATACTGCAAGTTTAGCTAGTAGAACTACTGAAGCTAATACTGGCTTTAATGTAAAAGGAGGTAATATGGCTAAATACGGTGGAAGTATTGAATACTTAAAAGGAGGAATAGCTAAACCATTACCTAGAGGAGCTAAAGAATATATAGGTAATAAACATGAAGAAGGTGGAATTGATCTTCCTGGTAATATAAATGTTGAAGGAGGAGAAACAGAACAAGATAATTATATCTTTTCTGCTACACTAAAGTTACCTACAGGTTTAACTTATGCTCAAGCTCATAAAAATTTATTAGCATCTGGAGCATCATCTGAAGAAATTAAACAACTTGCTTTGTCTCAAGAAGCAGCAGCAGGTAGAAATCCTAATCAAATTAAAACTATGAAATTTGCTAAACATGGGGGATCTTTAAAATATGAAAATGGTGGACCTGAACTTAATTATTTTACAAGTGGACAATTTGCTAAAGATCAAATGTTAAAAAATCCAGAAATAATTAATACTGGAAGATCTAAAGAATATTGGCAAGCTGTAGATTGTATACAAGACCCTGAAAGTTGTATAGGTGGAAAAAGAACTAAAGCTAGTATAGCAGAAACTTTTGCAAAAAGACGAAATTATAACATGAGAAATTTTGCTTTAGGATATAATAAAAATGGGGCAAGATATGGAGCAGATCAAAATGCATATAATATGTTTATGTTAAATCGTGAAGATTATTTAAAAGCAGAAGATCCTGATTCTATGAAATATTTAATGCAAACATATCAACAAAGAAATCCTGATGGTACTATATATAATTCTCAATATGTAGAAAATCCAGACATAAGAAATAAAATAGAAAAACCATTTACACCTGAAGAAATTGCATATTACAAAGGAGAAACAAATAATCCCGATACTTATAATATTGTATACGATGAAAGATTAACACCTACAATTAAAGTTGGAGGAAGGTCTAAAGATTACTGGCAAAATCTTTCTGAAGAATGTTATAGAAACCCTGGTAGTTGTACTTCTCAAGAAAAAAAATATGCTTTAAGACATATAGTAAGAAATTTTAATGGTAGATTAAGAAATGAAATTCTTAACTTGCCATATAATAATTTAAGTTATGAAGAATTTGTAGATAAAATGTCTAAAGATAGAATGAAATCTAGTAAAGATTATCTTAATCCAAGTAGAAATGAAGGTTTAATATATTCTGAAGGACTTGAATTTATTCCATCAAAAGAAGAATTTGAATTTTATAAAGGATTAAGAAGTAATCCAGATTCTGAAATTTATAATCCTAATATTGGAACTACAATACCTAAAGGAGAAAGAATGAGTGCAGAACTTCCAGGAATGGGAACTGCAGTTAATTTTACTCCTACTTCTGCTACAGAATATTCTGCAGAAGCTGCTAAAAATTTACCTAAAACTACAAAAGCTAGAGAAGCATTTAATAAACTTCAAAATAAATTAAAAGAAAAAGCAATTCAAAAAGCAGAAAATAATAAAATATATAATGCTCCTACATTACCTGAAGTAGTTATAAATAGTCCTAATTCTCAACAAGAAAATTTAAATTTAATACAAGGTAAAGATGTTACTAAAATACAAGGTCCTACTTCTAATTTAGAATTAGCTCAATATAATTTATCAGAAATTAATATGAAACCAGGAGTAAGTACATTTGTTCCTGATGAAATTGCAAATCAAATAGAAGATAATAAAATATATCAAGGTACAGATTTACCTGAAGTAGTAATTAATGCTAGTAGACCTAAAACAAATACTCAAGTTGTTACTACTAAAAAAGATCCTACAGAAGGAATGACAAAAGAACAAAGATTAGATTATTATAGAAAACAAAGAAATTTACCTGAAGGTACAGTAATGCTTCCTCCTACTGTAGCTGGAAGTAAAGCTCAAAAAGATATGTTACTTAATGAAGATAAAGAATTTGGTAACTTTCAATCTAATATAGAACCTATTGTAGAATCTAATGAAAATTTAAATACTGAAAATAAAAAAAATTATAAAATGGAATTTCCACCTCCACCTAAATACATTCCTACTAAATCTACTAATAACATTGGATTACTGCAAACTATTCCTGCAGCTTTTGCAATGGGTAGACCAATTAATGTATCTCCTATTTCTCCTGCATTAGCATCTGGATATGTACAAGCTGGATCTATAGGTAAAGTTAATTTAGGAAGAGTGCAAATGAATGCTGAACGTGCAGCTAATCAACAAAATGCTGCAGCAATTAATCAAGCATTACAAAATATGTCTGGACCTGGAGCTATTGCAGGAATGGTAGCTGCTAAAACAAAAGCTGATCAACAAAATTTAGCTATTGCACAAGCCGAACAAAATGCTAATGTTGGATTAGCTGCTAAAGAACAAGAATTAAATACTGGTATTTCTAGATTTAATGTAGGATCAACCATGCAAGCTCAAACTACTAATGCTGGAATTGCTCAACAAAATGCAGCTAGAATACAACAAGCTAATCAATTTAATGAACAACTTAAGTATACTAAAAATGTAGAAAATAGAGACCAAATGTTATCTGCATTAGATAGAGCAACTGCTGCTATTGTACAAAACAATTTAGCTAATAAACAATTAGATGCTACAGAAAGATTAGCTAGTATTTATGACGCTTATAATGCATATAATAGATATTTAGAAGCTTCACAAAAAGAACCTGAAAAGAAAAAATTTGGTGGTGTTAAAAAATATGTTTCTAGACTTGGAGACTTAAAAAACGTAAAATATAAAGTATAAGAGATGGCTTATAAATTTGATCCTGTAATTAATACATATGTAGATCCGCATTCTGTAGAGATCTCTAAAACTTTAAATCAAAGATTTGCTCAAAATTTTCAAATACACAATGAGTTAGAAAAACAATTGTTTGATATGGATGCTGCTGGTTTTGAAAATGATCAAAAGTTAAAAAATGAATTATTTAAAACTACGCAAGCTACTTTAGAAGCAAGAGCTAAACAAGGTGATTTTGAAAATTTAGGATTTCAAGTACTTACAGATGCTAAAAATTTTAGTAAAGCTTATAAACCTTTATCTGAAAATTATGCACGAGTTCAAGCATATATTAAAGATGTAGAAGACCAATACAAAGCTGGCAAAATTAATTCAGTAGCTAGACAAGAGGCTTTAGGATTTTCTTCAAATAATTATAAAGGTATAGAAATTGATCCTCTTACAGGACAAGCTATTACTGGAAGTTTATTTAATGGAGTAAAAATTGTTCAAGATCCTGATATTCTTAAAAAATTAAATGAAGGATTAGCTCGAATGAAAGCTAGTGGAGATACTAGTAAAATTAAACAGATAGGTCAAGGACCTGATGCAAAATTTGAAGTACTTACTGAAAAAGGTTGGGAAGGAATTAAAGCTTCTGATATTAAACAAGTATATGATGCTATTATATCTGAACCTGATGTAACTGCGTTTTTACAACAACAAGCTGATTTTACTACGTATAAATTAAATGATCAATATTTGCAAAATTGGGCAAATAATAGTTTAGAAAAATATAATTCAATGCTTCAACAAAAAGGATTGGATAAAAACACTATTGCACAAATTAATAATAAAATTACAGATTTACAAGCTGCTGGAAACGATCCTGCACAATTAAGAGCACTTGCTAAAAAATCTGTAATTGAAAACAAATTACAAGAATATCAAACGTATGCAATTAAATCTACAGAGTATTCTAAAGCAAGTAGTGCTTATGAAACTTCTTGGGATCAAAAATGGTTAATAGATTACAAAACTATTGCCGAAAATCCTGAATTACAAAAAATGTCAGAAGTTACAGCTAATGCAATTGATGGAAAAACTGTTGATGAAAAATTAACTAATGTAAGAGCTTATATAGAGCAAGCAACAAAACTTGAAAAAGAAGCACAAGATACATCTTTAGATCCTAAAGTAAGAGAAGAAAAATTAAGAAGTGCTAAACGATTTAGAGATCAAGCTTCTACTATTGAACAACATATTGCTCAAGCTACTGATGCTTCATATACAATAGCAGATTTTGAAAAACAAGATCCTACTTTATTTGGAATAATTAAAGAAATGTATCCAGGAAAAACTGCAGGAGAATACGCAGTAATTATGGCAAGAACTTTTGATAGTGCTTGGGATCAAGATTATCAAAATTTTGAAAAAGCATTTGATAAAAAATATGGAGAAGGTTCTTTTATAAAACATTTTACTCGTTTTTATAATGCATCTAGCGCAGTAGAAGTTGGTGAAGGTAAAACGGACTGGAAATGGATGACAGCAAATCGTCCTGAATTAGTTCGTCAAGATCCTTCTGTAAATGAAAATGATGATCCTACTGCAAAAATTGCAGTTAATTTTGATAAAGGATTTAAAAATTTAATGGGAGATAAATTTGGATGGCTTAAAGGAGATAAAGTAAATGGAGCAATTGCAGAATTAAAAATATCAAATCCTGTACAATATGGAGCTTTACCAGCAATGTCTACTAAAGAATCTGCAACAGCTACTAAAGCTGCTAAAGCGTACTTTGAAGGATTAGTTATTCCTGAAGATGCTACAGTAACAAATGTAGAAGAAGGAGAAGTTAAAACTTTATCAGGAGCAGACCTTGTAAACTATAAAGTTGCTAGGTGGGGATTTATGCCAAAGTTAGGAGCAAACGGATCTTGGGAATTACAATTAGTATCTAATAAAGAAGGAGAAGCTCCTAAAACAGTTATTATGTCGGCAGATGAAGTAACATCTCCTGAATTGCAAAAATATATGAATAGTCCTAGTGTGAAATTTACCCAAAAAGTAATGTCTATGGATACTGGTGTAAAAGGAAATGAAACAGTTTTAGATGTTACTTTAAATGATGATAATAATTCTAAAATACAATTACATGTAAAAGGAGATGATCCTAGTAATCCATTAATTGCTATTACTAAAGTAAATGGTGAAAAAACAAAATATATGAGAATAAATGATCCTGCATTAAAGTCTTTAGTAGAGTCAGGAATGTTACAACTTTATTAAGTATATTTGCTATATGGAAAATAGTACACTTGATTCTATTAGTGCTCTTACAGGATTACCTATAAATAATGTAAAAAATTCAACAGGTATAAGAACTCCTCAAGACGACGCAGTTTTTAATTTAACAGGAGTAAAGAATATTAATCCAACTCCTAATTCTGGACGTCCAACTGTTGATCCTTTAGATACTTATAGTCAATCTGTTGATTTAACTCACAGATATAAAGATCCTATTGAAAGTTATCAAGACTACAATGTTCCTTTAAATCCTTTTTTAGATTGGAGTGAAAAAAGAGCTGAAAATCAAGGTGTTGTAGAAAAATGGACTAGAGGTACTATTAAAATGGGAGGTACTATTTTAGGAACAGTTGCTGAAAATACTATAGGTATTGTAGCAGGTATTGGTTCTATGGCTTCTGGAGATACGTATGCTAATAATTTTGTAGGAAATAGTGTAGATGAAATGAATGGATGGCTATCTGAAAATCTTCCACATTATTATACTCGTGCAGAAATGGATCCTAACAGATCTGTATTATCTTCTATGGGAACTGCAAATTTTTGGAGTGATAAATTTTTAAATGGATTAGGATATTCTTTAGGATCTATTGCTACAATATGGATGAGCGGAGGAACAGGATTATTAGGTAGAACCGCAAGTGCAGCAGCAAGAGGATTAATGACTGCTGAAACTATTGCTGGTGTTGCAAGTACTGCAAAAACAGGAGAAACTTTAAAAAACATATATGCTGCCAGTAAAATGATTAAAACTGGAGCAAAACTTACAGATGACATTGCTAAGTATAGTACTATTGCTAGAGGATTAAATGCTGTTAAAACTTTAGAAGTAGGAGCTATGATGTCTTTAGGAGAAGCATCTGTAGAAGCTCGTGAAAAATCTAAACAACTAAGAGAAGAATTAATTTCTGATTGGGAAGAACAAAATCCAGGACAAGAGATGTCTAGAGAAAAACTTACAGAAATTGAAGAAGCTGTAGCAGCTATGTCTAATACTACATTAGCAGCAAACTTAGCTGTATTAATGCCAACTAATTTATTAATGTTTGGTAAAATGTTAGCTGGTGCAAAAGTAGGAGAAAAGGCTACTTATGATTTAGTTAAACAAGGAGATGAAATTACAAAAGCTCTTCCTAATACAACATTTGGTAAAAGGTTTGCAAAAATTAATGAAATTGCAAGTCCAGTATATAAAAATGCATTAGTAGAAGCATTTCAAGAAGGTGCTCAGTTTATGATTGGAGATGCTGGAGTAGATTATTATAAAAATAAATTTCAAACAGGAACTGAAGATCTTTCAAGTTCTTTATCAAAAGCCTTATCTAATACTTTTGGAACTGCTGATGGTTTAGAAAGCATGTTGTTAGGAGCATTAATTGGAGGAGGTATGGGCGGAGCTTCTACTTCTTTTGGAGCAGATGCCAAATTACGACAAGCTAAAAGTCAAAATACTGAAAAATTAATTGCTTTATATAATTCAAATACTTTTAAAACATTAGCTGCAGACTTAGCTTTAAAAGAAAATGGAGCTAATCTTATATCTGCATTAGATGCTGCACAAGTATTAGGAAATAAACAAGTTGCAAAAGAATTACGTACAAATTTAATTGCTAATGAAGTACTTCGTTATGAGCAATTAGATGCATTAGATTTAGCATTTGAAAGATTAGACGACCTTGCAATGCTTACTGATGAAGAATTTGCAAAAGCTTTAAGATTTGATCTTTCTAAACCGTTGTCAGAACAACTAGATGGTAAAAATAAAACAATGGTTGTAGAAGAACTTAAAAAAGAAATGAAAGATCTTTCTAAGCTTGGAAAAGACATTGATAGTATCATTGAAACTATTAATCCTAAAACTACAGGCATAGGAGCTTTATTTCAATCTAAAGAGGCAAAACAACAAGAAGCAGCATTAGCATTACAAAATCAAAAATTAAAAACTTTATTAATGTCTAGTATGATAGGCATTAAAGAAAGAGATAATAATATTGATGAAAGTATTCAAGAGTTAAGAGATTTGTCCCCACAATCTCAAAGTTTTGTAACAGGATTTGCAGCATTTGACAGAGATAAATTATTAACTGCAGTTAAACGAAATAAAATTACAGTTAATGAGCAAGGAGAACTAATTATTCCTAACAATCTAGTTGACATTAATATTACAGATACTGAAGCAGAAAAAAAGAAAGATGAAAAACCTTTATCTACAGATGAATATTTTGATAGAATTGAACAAGCTAAAATTAAAAATTCTTCAAAATTAAAACGTAGACAAAAAGAAGATGGGGAAGTAATTACAGCTTTAGACAAAGCTATAGAAGCATCTAAATTATATGACGCAGTTGCAAAAGCTAAATTTGATAATGCAATAATTAACTTATTTAGAAACATTAATGCAAGAGAAAATGCTATTGCTGCATTTAATGAATTAGTTACTAATCCTAATAAACGTGAAGTAGTAATGGCTGCTAAAACTGCAGCCGCTACTAAAGCTAAAGTAGACCAAGCTAATAAAGAAGCTGTTAGTATTTTAGATAAACTTCAAACTACTGAAGATGTTGATAATTTAATTGATTTTGATAGACTTACTCCAGAAGTAGCAGAAGATGTAAAACGTAAATACGAAGAACTTAAAAAAATTGAGGATCAATATATTCGAGATTACTCTTCTTTTTCAGATGAAAACCTTTTAGATTTAATGAAAGGATTTGAAGAAATTAAAAGTCAAGATCCTCAAAGAGCATTAGCATTACAAAAAGTTGCAAAAGCTAGAGCTACTGAAACTCCTGAAGAAAAAGAACAACGTCTTCAAAATAAAACTCCAGAACAATTAGCTGCTGAAGAAAAAGTTAGACAAGAAATAGCTTCTCAAGTTTCTAATACTCAACAAGAAATGAGTAATGCAGAAATTCCTAAATTTCAAAATAACTTTGAAATTATAGACCCATCTGGAACTATTATAAGAATTAATGGAGTTACTTATACTAACTTAAATGCTAATCCAGTAGATGCTCTTACAATAGAAGAGGTTGAAGTTGTAGAAGAACAAACAGCATCTGCAACTCCTAATTCTGATATAGAAGCTAAAAAAGCTGATATAGAAAAAAGAAGACAAGAAAGGCTTACTCCTATTTCCAAAGAAAATCCTAACGGTTATTTTGAAAATACTGGAGTTTATAAAAAAGACAAAATAACAGGAGAAGAATACTATGACCCAGACACAAAAAATGGTACTTATAGTGTTGACTTTTCTGAAGATAAAGAAATAGATGATTTTATTGATGCTAATAGTATACAAGAATTAAAAGATAAGATCAATGCTAAATATGATGCAGAACTAACTGCTTTAGAAGGTATTCAACCTGCATCTACTAAAAAAGAAGAAACAGTAACAAAAGTTACTTTAACTAATGAGTTAGGACAAGAAGTAATATTTAAAAGAGAAGACAATGAAGAGTTAGTTAATGAACTTGCTCAGATTTTAATGATTATTCAACAGTCTGAGGGTACAATAGAAAGTATTAATATTGATGAAAATAAACTAACTGAAGATTTACAAACAGAGACTACAATAAATACTAAAAACTTTAACATGATTAAGTTTAAGTATGATGTACCTGTAGCTCAAATGTCTGATGATCAATTAGTTAAAGCAGTTAAAGAATTAACAACTCTTGAAACTGCAGTTGTTAATACTATTAGTAAATATAGAGCGCAAGCATTTAGACAAGGAAAAGATATTACAGATGTAAATGCAATCCCAGAAGTTAAAGCAAACATAGAACTTTTAGAAACTATAAAAGAATCTAAATCTAAATTTGCTTCTGAAAATTTTGACAGAAATAAAATAAATAGTACTATATCTGCACAAGAATCAGTACCTGGTACATTATCAGAAGAAGAAGAAAAAAAATTAGTAGAAGAACTAGGGCTTGCTAATAAAATTGTAACTGATTTAAAAGAAAAAATTACTAATCTTAAAAATAGAATTGAAGATTTTGAATCTGGAATTGCTATAGGTGTTCTAGGGGAAGATGCAATAGCAGAAAAAACAAATTTAGAAGAAGAATTAAAAGAATTAAATATTAGTTTAGAGCAAGCTAATGCAGATGTAATTAATAAAAGTAATATTTATGAAAGTAGAAAATCAAGTGAAACTGATTCAAACATACAGGACGCCAAAAGAACTGAGGGCAATCTTGAAGAACAAGGAAGTGAATCAGAGGATCAAAGAGATGCTGAAGTATCTCAACAGGAAAAACCTGATGTAAATGCTTTAGTTGATACATTATACGAAGCAGAAGAAGTTAGTGATCTTGCTTTAACAGATGCTGTTATTTCTGAAAGTATAATCACTTTAGGAGAAGATGAAGAAGAATTAACATATGAAGATAATGTAGAAGATCCTGTTCCTGTTGTAGAAGGAGATGTACAATCTACTTTAGAAGGGGTTAATGTAAATGTTGCTGATTCAGAATATGCTTATAATGTTGATAACAAAGTAATTATAAATGAATTTGAAGAAACTAGTAGAAATCCTTATTTTCCATACGATCATTCTACAGAAGGAATAGCAATTGAGCAAGATTACTTATCAGATCAAGAGTTAACTCCTATAGGAACTGAAGTTACATTTGAACCTCGTCCTGATTTACCATATTTTAGCGATCAAAATATTCCAGCAAATGAACAATGGAAAACTGTTCCTATTTACATAACTGTTATAAACCCATTTACAAATGAAAAAGCAGTAATAGGATTATTAGAACCATATAATCCTACACATGCTAAAGGAAGAACAGGAAGTAATAGACAACGTATTTTTGAAGAATTTAAAAAAGGAAATACAGTATCTGCTATTTTAACTGGTAAAATTGCAAGACCTGCAAATGCTGTAGGAGAAGATAATAACCCGTATTTTTTTAATCCATTAAATGTAGAAGGTTTTGTACCAGGCATTGTAGTAGCTACTCCTGAAAATGGATTACCTAAATGGTCATTAGGAACTCCTGGTACAGAATTAGATTCTGATTTAGATACAAGCGCATTTAAAATTAGTTCTAGTGAATTAGGAACTGTAGCATTTGTATTTAAACATCCAAGTGAAGGAGTACAACATTTAAAAGGTGTTACTAAAAGAATTACAGATCTTGCTTATAATAGAGTTGTAGAACTTATTGAAGAAGGTAATGATGAAGCTGTATCATTAATTGTAGGATTTAATAAAATTGATAACAGTGGAATTGAAAACACTGATAAAAGTTTAGTCTTACAAAGAGTAAGTGGTAATGGTAGAAATACAATTACTAGTTATATTTTTTATCACACTGCTGCTGATTCCTATATTCGTATTTCCTCTAATGATTTAAAAAATGCATTAACAGGAAATACTTTTAAATACAGTTTTGTAGAGTTTAATAGAAATGCTAAAAATAGTATTGATATTGAAGCTGTACAAAAAACTCCAGAAGAATATGCAAAGTATGCTCCTCAAGTAGCTGATTATTTTCAAGAAGCTATTATGAGTAAACGTTTCCAAGTAGATCTTAAAGAATTAAGAAGAGATGCTACTAGAACAGAAGAGGATACATTTATAAGTCCAATGGATGGGGAAACAGAATATGCTACATATTTAGAGTTTTTAACTGATCCAGATGCTGTAGGAGATATTGAAAATCAAGGACATAGAGGAATTTTAAGTCATGATTTAGTTTTAAATAATGATAATAATCCATATTTTCATACTCAACCTAGATTTGGAAATTTAATTATTAATGGAGCTACTCTTGAAGAAGAACGTCAAACTATTAATAAAGAAGTTAAAAAGTCTAAAGTAAATACAACTGTTCCTGCTAAAAGAAATGATGATACTTATGAAGAAGAATCTGATGATAATTCTGTAGATCCTGACTTTGCAGTAAGTAATGATAATAGATATTTAGATGACGATGAAGATACTATTATTCAAACTGCTGAAGAATTGGAACAAGATGAGGATAGTGCTCCAGAAGCTAATCCAAATGCTACTAGTTTAGAAAGTTTAGTAGGAGGTAGAACTGTTGAAACTATTGAACAACCAGTTACTCCAGATAAAGAAGAAACTCTTAAATCTTCTGTACAAACTGTACTTGATAAAATTCAAACAGAAGATTTTGAAGGAATGGTTGTAGATCCTATTACTAAACAAGAAACACATTATTTAATTAAAGGATTAGAATTAGATAGGATTACATCTAAAGTATATGGTGAATTTAAAGGAACTGAACAACAAAAGAAAAATTCATCAAGTGCAGGTACTGCTGTCCACAATTTTGTAGAAGCAGCTTTTGAAAACAAACCTTTTAGTAGACCTGAAAATTTAAGTCGTTTAGCATTTTTGCAAATTAAATCTCAAATTGAACGAATTAAAGAACACATAGCAGGTAAAAAACAAACTATAGTAGCTATTGAAAAAATAGTTTATAATATAGAAAATAGAATTGCTGGAAGATTTGACTTGTTAGTTAAAAATCAAAGTGGCACTTATACTTTGTACGATATTAAAACAGGATCAGAAGCTGGATTAGAAAACTATGATAAAGAGTATGTTAATCCTGAAACTAATGAAAAATCTCCTAGTAAACGTCAACTTCATGGAACTCAATTAAGTATATACGGTTATTTACTTAGAGGGCACATGATGGATAATAATCAAAAGATGGATATTAGTAGAGGTAATGTTTTATATATTCCATTAGATATTAATGAATCTGATGGTTTAGTTAAAAGTGCAGGTACTTTTGAAGAAAAAAGTTTTGTTTTGTCTAATAATTTAAAGAACTTATTAGCAGGAACTGAAACATTTGAAAAGAAAGAAACTAAAAAAGCTGCAGATCCAGCAGTTAAAAATGCTGGTAAAAAGAAAGCTACTACATCTACTAAAAAGAATGAAGATAAAGGAAATTTTAAAGTTAAAACAACTGAATCTAAATCTAAAAAAACAAGTAGTGATAGCAATATTAAAGTCAAAAGTGCAAAAGATGTTATCAATAATTTTGAAAAATTTGATACCTTTACAGACAGATTTGCTAAAACAGATGCAGACAAAGTTGGCTCTCTTATTCATTTCTTTACTAAACCTAATAAATCTGGAACTAATTTTTTAGATAACAGAGATAGAGCAATTCCTATGATTATAGAAGAATTTGAAGATGTATTAGGAATTGAATTAACTGAGAAAGAAGCTGTACAAGTAAGAGAGTTAATGCTAGAAAAATTTTGTAAATAAAAATATAACATGATATTTTGTCCAAATATTAATCATCCAGATTGGAAAAAACTAGTTAAAACAAGTAAAACTCCATATAGTGACTGGCATGATTCAACAGGAAACATAAATACAGATACAACTTCAACTGTTTCTCCTAATGAAAATAGAGAGAAAAGTATAGCATTTCTTTCAAAATTATTTCCTGGAGAGGAAACTGTATTTTATGATTTTGCAAAAGAAATTGGAAATAATACTATTCATGGTATTGTTGAAAATGGAGTTATCAATCTTTGGACACAAGCAGATGTAGGAGTTGCATATCACGAAGCTTACCACAAAGTATTTCGGTTAATGCTTTCAGAAGCTCAAAGAACTGCATTATATAAAGATGCTGAAAAACAATTTGGAAAACCCACTGCTGAAGAACTTAAAAATTTAAAAAACATGTTTCCAGATCTTTCTGATTCTGACCTATATAATTTAGGATTAGAAGAAAGAATGGCAGAAGGATTTAGAGAATACATGTTAACTGAAGAACAATCTACAGGTCTTTTAGCATCTATTGCTAAATGGTTTAGAGATCTTTTTGCATGGATGAAAGGAATGGTTACTAATAATCTAGCACTTAAAGATGTTTATTCTTTAATGGGTAGTACTAAAGTAAATCAATCTTTATTTGGAAGAAAAATTTTAAGAAATCCTGAAAAAATAAATAACGATATTAATCCTACTTTTTACAGACCAGGTATATCTAAAGATTTAACAGATTCTATTATTACTGGACTAACTAATATGGTAGTAGATTCTATTACTAATTCTCCAAAAGAAGCAAATATGTCTGATTTAATGGGTAAAGGAAGTAATAAAGGAGAAATTATACAGTCTTTGCTTACTAAATTATATGGATTTACAGATAAAAGAGAAATTAAACCTGCAGATATAGATATCCTTAATAATATTTTTAATCTTCATAAAAATATTATTTTGAATGAAGAGGCTTTTGCAAAAACTGGTAATATAGAATACAATAAAAAAGCTGACGAAGTTGCTAAAATATTTAGAGAAGCTCGTAAAAATGCAGGAGTAGCATTAATTAACTTTCCTGCTATTAATGCAGAAACCATGTCATTGCGAGAAAGAGAAAAAGCAATGGCTGCTAGACGTACTTTCAGATTGTTGTTTGATGTTGTAGATAACTGGTTTGGAAAAGTTGAACCTGTTACTAAAAATACAATAGTACCTGCCTGGAGAGATGCAGTTGAAAGAGAATTGGCTAATTATGGTTTTAAAATTAAAGCTGATAAAATAGAACAAGTAGAATCTGAAGTAAATGTTGAAGACCAATCTTTAGAATCTGTAGATGGAGTAGAAGAAAAAATCTATGATAAAAGCCATTTTGCAGAATCTTTAGATAAAAGACTGGGTCAAATGGCAAGAACTTTATTAAGACGTATTCCAATTAAAGAAGAATATATTGAAAATGGGAACGTAATGTATAGAAAAGTTCCTAATAAAGTATTTGCAGATCAACCTACGTATTATAATGTAGAATATGTATATAAGCAATTAGCGGAATTATGGGCAGATGCTAAGTCATTTACTGAAATGAAAGCACGTTTATTAAATTTTGCTAAATATAGACCTGATTATAAAGCTATTTATGATAGAATTAGAACATTAAATGCTGCTGAACAAGTAACTTTATATAGATCATTTGCTAGCACACTAACAGATTTTACTATTGTTGTTACTGGAACTAAAAGTAAATTGTTCAATGCTAACAGTAATACTACTGCTACAAAAGCAAAACAATCTTGGAAAGCTCAAGCAATTGAAGTTGGGGGAGTAGACATTGTAGCTAGTGATAGCGATAGAGCTTTATATATTAAATCAGAATTAGACGATCAAGAGCAATTTAAAGTCAAAGCAGATCGTTTAACTAATATAAAAGATGCTATTAGTAGTGTGCATCAATTTATTACTAGTAGAGAAAAATTAGTTTATATATCAGAAAATCCTACAGTTCAAACAATTGCAATGAGTCATTTGTTATGGAATTTAGGAATTAATTTAGGAGATAATACTGACATTAAAGATACTATTAATAATCTTCAAGCTCTTTTAAATACTGGAATTTCTTTTGTAGAAAAAGGAAAACTTAAAACCTACATAGGAGAAGATCTTTATAAGAAAATTTATACTGATGGACGTCTGTTTAGTATTGTAAAATCTATCGTAAATACATCTATTACTAATAATGTATTACAATTTGGAGACGCTATATCTAATCCTACTCCTTACTTTGATTTAGAAAATTCAGGGGTAACTTTTTTAGCAGAACTTACTCCATTTTTTATGAATAGAACTTCTCAATCATTTGTAAATATTGATGGAGAACTTTCACATCCAATTAATTTAAAAACTCCAATTGATGATTTAGTAGCAGATATTAAAATTGAAGTTGCTACTAAAAAAGATCAAGCTTTTGAATCATCATTTAAAAAAGATGTATTTCATGTAAATAAATTTACAGGTGCTAGTCATTTGCTAAATCATTTAATGAATAACCCTAAATTTTTAAAAGCATTTAAAACTGTTACTACAGATGGGATTAAACCATTAGATGAAGACGGTCAAGGGTTTGGAGATTTTAATGAATCTGATCACTTGCTTACAAGGCTTTATCATTTTATAAATAATAATAATAAAGAGTTTTATTACGCAGTAGTTCCTTCTCAAGCAGACCGTGAAAGAATGATGTTCATGTTAATGCCTAGAATATTTGGACATGATAATATAACATTAGATTATTCTACTACAAAACGTGGAGGTAAACCTGTTAAAAGCTATGCTAAAGTATTTAGAAAAGCTATTTTAGAAGATCTTTTACGTATCAATGCTGCTAAAAAAGTAATTGCAGATCCAAATGCTGCTAAACTTAAAGGATATCACACAGGTGATATGAGAGGTATTAGTGATAAATACATGCAATTTGATGGAGATACTTTAGAAGGAACTCCAATTGTACAAGATTTTTTACTTAAAGCTACTGGACAAAAATTATATATGTCTGATTTAGTAGAAAGTTATATAGAAGCTACCTCTACTGGGACTCAATTAGTAGGAGAATTAAAAGAATTTGAAAATAAACTAGTAGAAATGCTTACAGGTCTTAATGATTTTTATGAAAGATCTGCTAGTAATCTTAGTAAAATGCTTATTGACTCAGGTAGATTTAAAGAAGTTGACCCTAAATTTATTAAAGAGTGGTCTTCTACTGGGAAAAGTACAAAAAATGATTTAAATGATTTAATGTTAGATTTTATAATTCATGAAGATTTAGGAAGAAATGAAATTGTAAAACTTACACGTGGTAATAGAGCTTTATACAAAAGTAATGAAGACTTTACAAAACGTATGAGGCTATTAACAACTCCTGGAGAAGTACTTGCTATGAAAGGAGATGTAGGAAGTTTAGAAGGTATTACGGGTGAATATGGAATGAATCCTACATTTACTGATTTTACATTTTTAGATCTTAAAGGAGATCTTACAAGTGCTATTTTAAATCAAACTAAAACATGGGTTCAAAATACTGTTTCTAAACTTCGTGAATTAGGATATACTGAAAAAGAGATATCTAGTATTTATGGGTATAACCCACAAGAGTTTGAAGAAACAGATGGTTTAGGATTAATTAGTATAGATTTTTATAGATCTATTGAGCAAGGAAGAGGTCAATGGAGAGCAGAACATGAAGAAGCATATAAAGCTTATAAAAGAACTGGAGAATTTGTTTTTCAAAAAAACTTTGTTCCTAAAGGATTTAAAGAAGGAGATGCAGTTCCTATTGTACCATACAAACCTTATGTAGAAGATTTAGAATTAGTGTCAGGAGTTATTGTTACTGAAACTCAAAAAACTGCATGGGTTCCTTTATTAAAAAATTACACTAAAGATAAACCTGTAATGAATGATGTCAGACATAGAATGGAATTAAATCCATTAGAAACTGACAATCCATATATAGGACAAAATTTAAAGAAGGTAGATGTTGCTCACGCTTTGTCAGTTAAAAAAACAAAAGTAGTAGATGTATTTGATTTTAAATCTGCTACTAGAACTGTTGATATTACAGATGAAAATGGAACTGTAACTGGTACTAAAACAGATTATGTTCCTGGAAGTCTAAATGTTATATCAGTAGCAGATCATAGATCTAAAGCTATTAGATTCCCTCAAACTTTAACTGCTAAAAAAGATTCTAATCCTGAAGTAACTTTAAATAGACAGTTAAAAAAGAATAGTATTGCTAATATAAAAGATCTTGCAGTATACTTTATGAATGCAGGACTTTATAATGCTGAAGGAGCGCCTATTCAAACAATGATGCTTGGTAAAAACTTAAAAGACTTATACCATACAGCATTAGAAGAAAAATTAAATAGAGATTTTGAAAGAGTAGAAAATCAATTAGGTTTAAGTAAATTTAAAAAGACAGTAGAAACTATTAAAAATAGTATTGAAGGAAACGCTAAATCTAAAATAAATTCAATTCTTGCTACTAAAGAATATCAAGCAGCTAAACTAGAATTACTTCAAAGTATTCGTAAACATATGGAAAGATTTGCTTATGATAGAGAATTAGTTGACAGTTATGTAGAAGCTTTAAATATTACTATTGATCCTGTAACACTTATACCAAGATTTACTATTCCTTTAGATCTTCCTATTTATGGAAGAAAGTATCAAAGTGCAATTTTTAGTTTGTTTAATAATTCAGTATTTAAACAAAAAACTTCTGGATATGAAGCAGTGCAAACTGGTATGCTTGGAGGATTTGACACAGATTCTACATTAAAATTTTTAGAAATTACAGAACATAAAGATGTCCCAGAAATTGCAAAACAATTTGATTATAAAGGATACAGACTTGTACATGCAGAAATTGCATTACGCCCTGATATTCTTAGAAAATTTGGATTAAAAGAAGGGGAAACTTTAGATTCTATTCCAGAAGATCTTCGTCGTGTTATAGGTTATCGTATTCCTAACCAAGATAAAGCCTCTATGGTAATTTTTAAAATTGCAAAAGCTTTAGATCAAAACTATGAAAAAGCAGTTTTAGTACCTCCACAATTAGTTAAGTTGATGGGATCTGACTTTGACGTCGATAAAATGTTTTTGTTATTCCCAAAAGCTAAATTTAATGAAAAGACTAAAAAATACGAAAAAGTAATTCCAGATTATAATACCATATTTAGGGATTTATCTAAAGTAAAAACATTGTCAGATGAGGAATTAGATAATACTATTTTGGATACATTTGAAGCAGTATTATCAAGTGAGAATCATTTTATTGAAACACTTAGTCCTTTAGATAGTAATATTCTTAAAGAATATAAAAATAGACTTAGTTCAGAAATTCCAGGACTTGCATCTAAAAATCAATGGACTGGAGGAATGTATGAGACTCAAAGTGCTATTAGAAATCTTTTAGGAAACAAATTACGTGGACTTTGGGCTAATGCACTTGCAGGAAGAAACGTGGCATCCTCTTTAGAAAACTTTAATGTACTTGATGAATTTGCTATAAAAATTACTGGAAGAGAAGTTAATCATAAATTTTTAACTAAAACTCCTACTATTGTTAATACTAATGGAGAAGAAACTGCAGATTCTAATATTTATACAGATAAAATTATATCTAGATATCTATCAGCTGCTGTAGATGCTGCTAAAGATCCATTCCAATATATTATTAATGATAATATAATTACATTTCCAGTAGAATTAATGTGGGTTAACTTTAATGGAGATACAGAACTTTTGCATTATTTCTTAAATCAACCTATTATTAGAGACTTTGTAGATACAATGGCTAATAAGTACGGTAATAACTTAAGCAAAGTTCATAATGCTTATCAAGCAGTTGCTCAAAAATATAAAATTGAACTAGGATCTAATGAAAGACTTCCACTTAGTTATAAGTCTATAGCTAAAACTCTTGCAATGAGTCCAGAATCTATTTTAAAATTTAAAGTAGATCCTGCTGTAGCTTTAAATAACTTTATGAAAATGTATGTAGGAGGAAGACAATTAAAAGAATTGTTTAAAGTTATTACTCCTGATACTATGGATGGTATTAATCGTATGGAAGCTTTAGAATCTTATCTAGATAGAAAAGATAAGTTTGCTAATCCTTTTAACGGATTTATAGATGGTGCCCCTGTAGCTTTTTACGGAGCTACTAAAAATGATAGTATATTAAATCAAGTACTTAGTGAAAATTCTCAATATGGGTATCAAAAAGGATATTATGATTTAATTTTAAAAACATTTTCATCAGCTAGTGCTTTATTTCCTATTCAAACATCTGGAGAATTTTTAAAGTTTAAAGAAGCTATTAAAAATATGGTTAACAAAACTACGTTTACATCAGAACAACATAGAGATGTAAATGCTGGTATAATGTTTACTTTATTAACTAGACCTGATTCTCCTCTTCGTCCTTATTTAGATAAAGCTTATAGTGATGCAAACTACATTCCATCTAAAACAGGTACTACTTTATTAAGTAAAATTAATAAAATGAAGAAAAAGTATCCTGGATTAAAAAATAATGAGTTTTTATCTAAACATTCAGAAAATACAGAAAACGCTTCTTTTACTAAAGATGGATTTAAAACTTTTGGATTTAATAATTCTGAACCTTATTCTCCAGAAGAAAAAAATAGAATTAAATCTGATATAGAAAATTTATTATTTAGACCTGAAGCATATTTGCCTAAAGAAACTTTAAAAGATTCAAAAGCAAAAGCAGAAGCAGTGCAAGAAATTAGAAAGTTTACTTATCAATTATTAATCCATCCATTTATTGTAGGAGGATTTAAAAATAGTTATGCTAGTATTGATAGTTTAATTCCTCCAAAATTCTTTTTAGAAAAATTTGACAGAAGTGGGGTTAAATTAGAACCTATTAGTATTGCAGAATACTTACATCAACAGTCTTTAAAAATGAATAATACTAATTATTTTAATACAGATGATTTGATTAAGTTTTTTAGAATATTTGGTGAAATGCGTCCAGGAGGTCAAAATCTTGTGGAAAGATATTCATCTGAATTTAAATTAGCTCCTGTAGAAACAATACCATATTCAGGAAGTCCTGACGATATAGCTAAAATTAAAGTATTTAGAAGTGGTGTAAATCAAGAGTCTGAAATTTATATTTTAGATGAAGAAGCTACTTTAAAAAATAAAGGTAACAAGAAAGCAGTTTATTTATCTTTGTATAAAACATCTAACAATAAAAAACATATTGTAGGAGGTAAAAATTTAGATTATACTAAAGTAGGTAAAGATCAAAATATTGAAGACTATAGAGGATTTTTCAATGTTTATTTACAAACTGCTGAACCTAGACAAACTACTCCTGATGATTATGTACAATTATGTAGATTGTAATAAAATTTATTATATATGAAGCAATGCCAAACTTATGAATTTTTTAGAGGAGATACTGCTCAAGAATCTCCTGAACTACAAAGTTTTTTTAATGCAATAGAATCTTTGGATCCTGAAATGCCTTTAGAAAAAGCAATTAAAAATCTTAAATATTCATTAGTAGATGCATTTCCAGCTGATGCACAACTTACTCCTTATGGAGATGTTTTGTTTAAAGGAGATATGAATAGAAATTCTAATCATATTCTTAATAAAATTAATAAAGCTTTAGCTGCTCATTATGGAGAAGTGTATCAAAATTCTCCATTTAGTCCTCAATTTATTAAAGGCACTCCTAGAAAATTAAGTACTTATGGACTTCCTTATACTGTAGTAGAATTTGGATCTACATTTTTTGAAAAATCTATTGTACCAAAAAATAGAATATACCAAAAACAAGAAGTTAATAATACTATTTTAAAAACTGTAAGTGATCAATTTGGACAATATATAATTCCTTTTGAAGAAACTTTAAAAGTTGATAAAAATCAAAAAAGTAAAGAATCTAGAAAAATACAATCTGAAATACCTTTTACAAGTTCTCCAAATATTGAAAGCCAATTAATTCATTTAAAGAATTCTTTTGCTGCTGCTGGAATTAGTATTAGAGTAAAATATAATTACAATTTACCATCCAAAGGTGCTGTAACAGGTATATCTAATAATATTGCAGAAATAATATTAAACCCAGAATTAATGACAGCTGATACTCATATACATGAGTTTAGTCATATTCTTATAGATTTATTAGGAGATAATCCATTAGTAAAACAAGCTATTCAAATAGTAAAAGGTACTAGTTTGTATGAAGAAGTAAAACTTGCATATCCTGAATTGCAAGGAGATGCTTTAGATAAAGAAGTACTTGTAACTGCAATGGGTTTAGAAGGAGCTAAAAGATCCACTACTAAAGTTGGTCCTATTAGAACAGCTGTAAATAAAATCCTTAGAGCTTTAAAGTCTTTATTAGGGATATCTGATGATGCTGTTACACAACTTGTAGATAAACTTTTAAGCAAACGCTTAAATGCTATTGAATTTACAGGAGAATTAAGTCAAGAAACTAAAGAAAGTAAAAAAGTAGAAAAACGATTTGAAGATTTTACAGATTTAATTGAAAAAACTGCAATAGTTTTAAAAGATCGTTTGACTTTGTTAGAAACAAATCCTTTAGTAAATGATACTAATAGAATAGAATTAAATTATCAGTTAAATAAAATTTTAGCTATTAAAGAAGATAAATCTAAACAAGTAGAAGATTTTATTGATTTTGTTAGGTACTTAGATAAATTAGCAAAAGATTCTGCAGAAACTTTAAATGAAATTTCTAAAAAATATAGTGACAACAAAGTTATTGAAAACCTAACTCAAGAAGAGCGTTTAGAACTTGCACAGCAACTATATAAAGTTGGAAATAATATTAAAGATTTTTATGGAGGAGGAACATCTGAGCAAAGTGTTATTGAAAAATTAGAACATGTTATAAATAGAAGAAGAGATAAACTTTCAAAAGATGGTAAATCTGAAACTAAAATTACAGCGTTAGAAGATAAATTAGATGCTGTAATTAAAAAGATGAAGCGTCAAGAAAAACAATATTATGACACTAGTGTAGTTATTCAAGCTGATATTCTTTACGATTTTAATGATGATGAAGGAATTAATGCTCAATTAAAAGACTTAATTAAAAATATTACTGATAACAAACGTACAAACTTTGTAAAAAAAGACGCAGCATACATTAGAATTCAAGAAAGATTTAAAGCTAAAGATATAACTGAAGCACAACGTAATGAAGCTATAGTGGAACTTACTGTTAATCAGTTAAAAAATAAGATTATATCTAGGGAAACTTTAATAAATGAATTAAGAACTGCTCAAAAAGATAAAGGACAGTATTCATATATGATGGATCCATTTATTTATTCTTCTCAAGTTACATTACAGTTATTTGCAACACTTGTAAAGAATCAACTTTACATGGCTAATGAAAAAACAAGAG
>Ga0315900_10003746_pt1 | contig 22007 bp, 22 predicted proteins | sample LakEriMetagenome_FD_203521 | JGI IMG/M metagenome (GOLD analysis project Ga0315900, IMG submission 203521) | Freshwater fungal communities from buoy surface, Lake Erie, Ohio, United States - Buoy 12 MA114 | ecosystem: Environmental > Aquatic > Freshwater > Lake > Lake biofilm | place: USA: Lake... | reverse complement strand
GCGTCGCAGGATTGGGCCAGTTCACGGGCCAGTTGCAGCCGCTGGGCGCTGCGGGGGGAACCATCCACATGGACCAGAAGGCGGCGCAGCGGGTTCATCGGGCTGCCCGCGCTCAGAACCGGGCCACGACGCCGGCGGTCACCTGGTCCACGTCGACCGACTCGCCCTGCAGGCGACCCCGCAGCCGCTCGTACTCCAGGCGCGCGCCAAAGTTCTTGGCCCAGTCCACGCCCACGCCCGCACCCCAGCCAAAGTGGGTGTGGGTTTCGCGTTGGCTGGTGCCCAGGTCTGCCACGCGCAGCGTGCCCGACATACGGGAAGTCAGCAGCCCGGCCTTGCCGAATACCGACCAGATGCCCTCTCTCGCCACTGCCAGACCGTAGAGCCCCAGGCCCTCGCCCTTGAGTTCACCGTTGACCACCGTGCCGTCGGCCAGGCTGCCCGAGAACCGGGCGCGGCCCTGCCGATATATCTCGGCCTGCGCGCCGAAGTTGGGGTGGAACATGTAGCCGCCATACAACTTCCAGGCCGTGCCGTCGCGGTCGCAGGTGAGGGCGCCGGTGCAGTCGATGTCGGCACGTGAGGTGCCGGCCGACAGGCCGATGAAGCTTTGGCCCTGAGCGACGAAGCTTTGGCCCTGGGCATTCAGGCCCGCCAGCCCGAGCAGCAACGTGGCCAGGGTGGGAACGAGTGTGCGGCGTGTGCCGAAAGTCTTTACATGCATGGTGCTGATCTCCTGGGATACGCCGTCGGCAAGAGCCGACAGCCGATACCCGGATCGTGCCCAGTACCGCCCGGCCCCGATTGCGCATGCGCAGCGCCCCGCCGCGCCGGAATACTTCACAGGTGCTCACTTCTCAGGGAAATACCTTCTTGGAAGCGCCCGCCCGGCAGGGGATGATCCAACCCATGAACACGACATCCGACGCGCGCCCGCCGCACCGCTGGAAGTTCTTCCGCACGGGCGGCTTTGACCAGGTTTGCATCGAGACCGCGGACGACCTGCGGCACCTGGACCAGCTGGACCAGAAGCTCTGGGCGGTGCTGACCGTGCCCACCGGCGGCCTGGAACTGGACGAACACACCCTGCAACTCATCGACAGCCGGGGCGAAGGCTGCGTGCGGGCCCCCGACCTGCTGGCCGCGGTGAAGTGGACTTGTGAAGTGCTGCGTGATCCGCAGATCCTGTTTGAGCCCGGTGATGCCCTGCCGCTGTCAGCCCTGAACGAGCAGCATGCCGACGGTGCCGCCGTGGCCGCCGCTGCCCGGGCCTTGCTGGCGGCCTTGGGCCGGCCTGACGCGCAGACCGTGGCGCTGGCCGACCTGTCCGACACCAGCGCGCTGTTCGCCCCTCACCAGTTCAACGGCGACGGGGTGGTGGTCCCGGGCCTGACCCAGGAAGCGGATCTCTGTGCTGCCATCGCCCTGATCGTGGGGGCGCAAGGCGGCGTGCTGGACCGCAGTGGCGAGCCGGGGGTGGACCAGGCCGCGCTGGACGCATTTGCCGCTGCCGCTCAGGCGGTGTGCGACTGGCGCGCCCAGGGCGAGGGCCCGGCCAGTGCGGTGATGGCCTGGGGTGCCGACACCCCGGCCGCGGCGGCGGCCTTCGAGGCCGTGCGGGCCAAGGTGGAGGACTACTTCACCCGCTGCCGCCTGGCGGCGTTTGACCCCCGTGCCGCAGGCGCCTTGAATGCCAGCGATCAGCACCTGGCCGACCTGTCGGCCGGCCTGCTGGCCACCGATGGCGCGGCCATTGCCGCCCTGCCGCTGGCCCTGGTGCGCCCCGAAGCCCAGTTGCCGCTGCGCCACGGGGTCAATCCCGCCTGGAGCGCCGCCATCGGTGCCTTGCGTGACTGCGTGGTGACACCCGTGCTGGGTGAAGTCGACACCCTGAGCGTCGAGCAGTGGCAGAGCCTGTCGGCACGTTTGCAGGCCTGGCGGGATTGGTACGCCACGCGGCCCGCCACCCCCGTGGCCGACTTGGACGCTGCGGTGCTGCGTGACTTCGTCGCGGGCGACATGGCCACGCGCATCGCCGCGCTCATCCAGGCCGATACGCAGTCGGGCGGCGCCGCCCAGCACCTGGGCCTGCTGGAAAAACTGCTGCGCCTGCGGCGTGACCTGCTCACCCTGGTCCGCAACTTCGTCAACTTGGCCGACTTCTACTCCCTCAAGGGCAAGGCCATCTTCCAGGCCGGCACCCTGTACCTGGATCAGCGCAGTTGCGACCTGGTGATGCGCGTGCGCGACGCCGGCCGGCATGCTGCCTTGGCACCGCTGTCAGGCACCTTCCTGGTGTATTGCCAGTGCACCCGCAAGGACGAAGCGCCCATCGACATCGTGGCCGCCGTCACCGGAGGTGATATCGACGAGATGATGGTGGCCGGCCGCAACGGGGTGTTCTACGACCGCCAGGGCCGGGACTGGCACGCCAGTGTGACGCGCATCGTGTCGCAGCCCATCAGCGTGCGTCAGGCCTTCTGGCTGCCCTACAAGCGCCTGGCGCGGATGGTGGGCGAACAGGTCCAGAAGTTCGCCCTGGCCCAGGACAAGAAGATCGAGGCCTCCTCCACTTCGCTGGTCAACGCTGCGGGCGACAAGGTGGCCACTGCCGACAAGGTCGACAAGGCGGGCAAGCCGGCCGCGCCTGCGCCAGGTACCGCGCCAGCCGCCTTCGACATCGCCAAGTTCGCCGGCATCTTCGCGGCGGCGGGCCTGGCGGTGGGCGCCCTGGGCACCGCGCTGGCCGCCATCTTCAGCGGCTTCCTGTCGCTGCCGGCGTGGAAGATGCCGCTGGTGGTGCTGGGCCTGATGCTGCTGGTGTCGGGCCCGTCGATGCTGCTGGCCTGGTTGAAGCTGCGCCGACGAAACCTGGGCCCGCTGCTGGACGCCAACGGCTGGGCCGTGAACATCCGCGCTCGCCTCAACCTGACCTTCGGCGCCCGGCTCACCCGCGTGGCGCAGCTGCCCAGCGGCGCCAGCCGCGCCCTGACCGACCCCTACGCCGACAAGGGCCTGCCCTGGGGGCGCTGGCTGCTCACCTTGCTGGGACTGGCCTTGATCGTCATCGTCGCGTTGCGGGTGATGGGCGTTCTTCGCTAGAGGCTCAGGCCGGCGCCCGGTCTTCGTCCCCCAACCACCAGGACGGCAGCAGCCGACGCACCGCGGGGCGCCGGTAGCGGTCGTCCAGCAGCCACAGCCAGCCGCGGTCCTCGGGCGTGCGCAGCACGCGCCCGGCGGCCTGCACCACCTTCTGCATCGCGGGCACCAGGTCGGCGTAGCCGTGGTCCGGGCCGAAGAGCTGGTCCAGCCGGGCTTTGAAGGCTTCCTGCACGGGCGACACCGGGGGCAGCCCCAGGGTGGCGACGAAGGCGCCGATCAGGCGCGAGCCCGGCAGGTCCACCCCTTCGGCAAAGACGCCGCCCAGCACCGCGAAGCCGATGCCCTGGCCCTGGGGCTCGAAGCGTTGCAGGAACGCGCGGCGCGCCGCCGCGTCCATGGTGCGTTCCTGCCGCCATTGCGGGATGTCCGGGCGCAGCCGCTGCAGCCACTCGGCGGCCTGTTGCAGGTAGTCATGGCTGCTGAAGAAGGCCAGGTAGTTGCCGGGATGCGCATCGAACTGGCGCGTCACCACCTGCGCCAGGGCCTGCAGGGATCGGCTGCGGTGGGCGTAGCGCGTGGACAGCCGCTCGGCCACCTGCACGCACAGGTGCTCTGCCGGGAACACCGGCGGCACGTCCAGCCAGCCGGTGCCGTCGGGCAGGCCCAGCAGGTGGGTCTGGTAGTCGGGCGGGCTCAGCGTGGCCGAGAACAAGGTGCAGCCGTGCAGCCCGGCCCAGCGCGGCCGCATGAACGGGGCGGGTACCACGTTGCGCAGGTTCAGGCACAGACCGTCGTCGGTGTCGGCGCCCTGGGTCATGTCCAGGAGGGAGTGCGAACCCAGCGTGTCCGTCAGCTTCAGCAGGTGCTGCACCTCGAAGTGGAAGTCCAGCAAAGGCCCGGTGGCCAGGGGCTCGCCCTGGAAATGGTCGGCCAGGGCCGCCCCCAGGTTCTGCAGCGCCAGGCCCAGCGCGTCAGGCAGGTCGTCCAGGGCGGCATGGGCCGTGCCTTCGGGCGGCGCAGCGTCTTCCATCGCCCGCTGCAGCCGCGTGAAGTGCAGCCTCAGGCTGTGTGGGGCGATCTGCGCCATGCGCTGCACCGTGTGGGTGGACAGGCTCGCGCTGTACATCTGGCGCGCACGCTCCACCAGGTTGTGCGCCTCGTCCACCAGCACGCCCAGCCGCCACTGCAGCGATTGCGACAGGCCCCACAGCAGAGCCGTGCCATCGAAGGCGTGGTTGACATCGCCCACCAGCACATCGCTCCACCGCACCATTTCCTGGCCCAGGTAGTAGGGGCACAGGCCATGGTCGCGGGCGATGCGCCGCTGCGCTGCGGCGTCCAGCCAGCCTTCGGCGGCGGCCTGCGCCCGCGCCGCCGGCAAACGGTCGTAAAAGCCTCGGGCGAGCGGGCAGGACTGGCCGTGGCAGGCCTTGTCCGGGTGCTCGCAGGACGACTCCTTGGCCACGATGGCTTGCACGCGCAGGGGCGGGGTCCGGTGCTGGAACTGACCCGGCAGGCCCTGTCGCAGGTGCTCCAGCGCCTCCAGCGCCGGGCCTTGGGCCGTACCTTTGCAGGTCAGGTAGGCGATCCGGTCCAGCCCCTTCTCCCCCATGGCGCGCAGGGCAGGGAACAGCGTGCCGATGGTCTTGCCGATGCCCGTGGGAGCCTGCGCCAGCAGGTGGCCGCCTCCGGCCAGCGCCCGGTAGGCGGCCTCGGCCAGGTTGCGCTGGCCCTGACGGAAGGCGCCTGGCGGAAAGTCCAGCGCGCGCAGTGCCGGGTCACGCGCCTGGCGGTGGGCGGCCTCCTGCCCCGCCCAATGCTCGAAGGCCGCGCAGCGCTGCAGCAGCCCCTGTTCCAGTTCGGCCGCACCGAACACCTGGAACATCTCGCTCTCGGTCTGGCTGGCGATGTCGAAGTACACCAGCGCGAGGGCCAGTTCCTCCACGCCGCGTGCGCGGCAGAACAGGGCACCGTAGGTCAGCAGTTGTGCCCAGTGCAGATGGCGGCGGTTCTCGGGGATGTCTTCGGGCTGCCCGCGGATGGTCTTCACCTCCTCCAGGCAGCGGCGTCGCGGGTCGTAGCCGTCGGCCCGGCCGCGCAGGCGCAGCGGGCCGCACACGGTTTCCAGCGGGATCTCCGTCTCGTAGTCCAGCGAGCGTCGGCTGGCCACGATGGACTGTCCCTGCAGGCCTTCCAGGGCGGTGGCCGCGGGGGTGAAACGGCGGTCCAGGTCGCCGCGCTTGGCCGTGAACTCGCACAGGCCGCGCACCGAGACGGTGTAGGTCCAGGCAGGCCCGCCCGCCACCGGCGGCTGCGTGGCCCCGTCTTCGGCCAGCGGCTCAGCCACGCCGGTCGATGCGCTCCAGCGCCTGCGCCACGTCCGCTGCCTGGGTGGGCCGCACCAGCCGGCAGACCTCCTGCCCGTCGCGCAGGAACACGAGCGTCGGCCAGAGCTTCACCCCGAACTGCCGCCCCAGGCGCCGCCCCGGCCCGTCTTCCACCTTCAGGTGCCGGACCGCGGCGTGCCCTTCCAGAGCCTGCACCACCACCGGCCCGGCCGCCCGGCAGTGGCCGCACCAGTTGGTACCGAAGTCCAGCACGGCGGGGCCCACGAGGGCGCCTGTCGACTCAAGGGCAAGGGTTTCAGGGGTGTAGTCAGGAACATCGGCCATGCGGGAATCTTCGCACCGTTCGGTTCTTGCGTTGGAACACCGCTTGCGCTGGAACACCTTGCAGGGGATGATCCGAAAACTGTATTTATATACAGTATTGCAATGGACTTCCCTGCCTCTGCCCGCCTGCTCGACCCCGAGCGGCTTCACCCCCACCTCTGGCGCGCGCACCAGTTGGGCGGGGCGGCGCATGCCGTCATGCCTTCGGGATTCGCGGTGCTGGATGCGCAGTTGCCGGGCGGTGGGTGGCCTTGCGGCGTATTGACCGAACTCCTGCTCGCGCAACCGGGGGTGGGGGAAGTGCGATTGCTGGCGCCGATGATGGCTGGCCTGCCTCCGGCTTTCCAGCGGGAATGGCCAGAGCGTGTCAGCGTCATGCTGTTCGGGCCGCCTGCCATGCCCTGCACCCAGGCGCTGCAGCAGATGGGGGTGGACGTGGGGCGTCTGATCGTGGTCCACGGGCGTGAGGGTGTGCGCGGCGCGGCCTTGCGCCACCTGCTGACGTCCTCCGATCTTCTGTGGGCGCTGGAGCAGGCGCTGCGCAGTGGCCAGGTGGGCGTGGTCGTCGCCTGGCTGCCGGAGCGGTTGGCCGCCGAGTCCCTGCGCCGCTTGCAACTCGCTGCCCAGGCCCACGAGGGGCCGGCCTTCATGCTGCGCGGCATCGGCGAGCGCTGCAGGCCCAGCCCGGCGCCGCTGCGCCTGGCCCTGCATCCCGGCCGTCGCCCTGACGAGGTGGCCGTGCAGGTGCTCAAGCGGCGCGGACCGACTGGCGGCCCGGCCTTGCACCTGGCGCTGCCGCCCGTGTTGTCGGCCCCGGCGCGTCGGCGGTGGTCGCCCGTGGCCCCGGCGCCGGCCACTGCCGAACGTCCCTTGTCGCGGGCCGTGGTCCCGGTCGAAGCCGACGCCATGCCGCCTGCGGGTTGACGGGGTCAGCGTGAATCGGATGCCCTGCTGGATCGCCGTGCACCTGCCGGCCCTGCCCATCGAGGCCTTAGCGGCCACGGTCGGGCCCGATCAGGCCCACCGGCCGCTGGCTCTGCTGGACGGCGCGCTGATCACGGCCGTCGATGTCCGGGCCTGGGAGGCGGGGGTGCGCCCGGGACAGCGGCGGGCCACCGCCCTGGCGCTGGAACCGGCACTCCTGCTGGGCCGGGCCGAGGCCGAGCGGGAGCGCCAGGCTTTGCGGGCAATCGCCGTTGCGGCCTTGCAGTTCACCCCTTGCGTCACCGAGCAGGCGCCTCACACCGTGCTGCTGGAAGTGGCCGCCTCGCAGCGGCTGTTCGGCGGCCTGGCGCTTCTGGCCCAGCGTCTGTGCGACGCCCTGGCACCGCTGCGTCACCAGATGCAACTGGCTTGCGCGCCCACGGCCTGGGGTGCGGCCTTGCTGGCCCGCTGCGCAGGCAGCGAACCAAGGCCAGCGGATGCAGGGCAGGAGACATCCGGCCCGCTGCAGACCCCGGTGGGCCAGGCGTACTGGCTGGGGCGGGACCTGGGCCCTCATGCGGCCAGCCTCAAGGCCCTGCGCGCGGCCCTCGACCCCTTACCCCTGGCCTTGCTGTGTACGCACGTGAGCGAGCAGGAAACGTTGCAAGGCATGAGCCTGCAGCGCGTGGGCGACCTGCGCGCCCTGCCGCGCCAGGGGCTGGCCCGCCGTTTCGGCCCTGAGTTGCTGCGCCGGCTGGACCAGGCCCGTGGCGAGGCCCCCGATCCCCGCGAGTGGGTGAGCCTGCCCGCGGTCTTCGAGGCCCGGCTGGAACTCTTTGCGCGGGCCGACACCACCGAGCAGGTGCTGCACGGCGCGGACATGCTGCTGAACCGACTGGTGCACTGGGCGCAGGCCCGCCAGGCCCGGGTGTCGGGCTTCACGCTGGAGATGGCGCATGAACACCGCCATCGCGGTGATGACATCCCGGACCGCAGCCGCCTGCCCATCGCCCTGGCCCAGCCCTGCGCCGACGTGGCTCACCTGCGGGGGCTGCTGCGCGAACGCCTGGCCCGCACCCCCTTGCCCGCACCCACGCTGGAACTGCATCTGCATTGCGACCAGCTGGCCTTCGCCGCCCCGCCCGATGGCGAGCTCTTCCCCACCCGGGCGCGGGCCCAGGAGGGCCTGGCGCGCCTGGTCGAGCATCTGCAGGCGCGGCTGGGAGCCGATCGGGTTCACGCCCTGGCGCCCGTGGCGGACCACCGCCCCGAGCGGGGTGCCGGGCATCAGGTGCCCTCGCGCAGCCCGGAAGCTCCTCATCCGACCAGCCTGTCCGCCCAACCGGGCTTCGGCGGGGGCCTGCCGCACCTCACCCGGCCGGCCTGGCTGCTGCCACAACCGCGTCCCTTGCCGGAACGGCAGGGGCGTCCGGTGCTGGAGGGTCAACCGCTGCGCTTGCTGGCGGGCCCCGAGCGCATCGAGGCCGGTTGGTGGGACGGCCCCGCGGTGGCCCGCGACTATTTCATCGCCGGCACGCCCTCAGGGGTGCTGGTGTGGATCTACCGTCACCGCCTGCCCCAGGCCTCGGCCCAGGCAGAAAGCGGCTGGGTGCTGCAGGGGTGGTTTGGCTGAGCCTCAGCCAGGGTCTGGCCCCTGGGGTTGCGCACTCAGGAGACGCCGGCGTCGGCGTTCACGGCTGCCGGGTCCACGCGCAGTTGCGCGGCCGCGTCCAGGATCTCCTGCCAGGTGGTGCCGTCCACGGGAATGCCCTGGGCAGTACGCTGCGCCCTGTTAGCCCGCTCGGGCTCGCCGGCCACCAGCACGCTGTCCACGCCCTCTCGCGGCGGCGAGGCCTTGACCCAGTCGATGAAGGCCTGGGCCTCGCGCTCGAAGGCGCCGGTGTCGCCCAGAGCGGAAGGGTCCAGCAGCACGCTGAACATGCCGTTGAGCACGCGGCGCTTGCTGTCGTCGCCGTCACGTTGCGTATGGCCGCCAGCCAGCGCACCGCCCAGCAGCTCGCACATCATGGCCAGTCCGTAACCCTTGTGCGCGCCGAAGGTCAGCAAGGCGCCCCAGGGCGGGATGACGCTGTAGCGCGGGTCCTGCGTGTCGCGGCCCTGGTCGTCGATCAGGCAGCCGGGCGCGACCTGCTCGCCCTTGTTGTGCGCCACGCGCGTCTTGCCCTGGGCGATCATGCTGGTGGCGAAGTCCAGGATCACCGGGGGGCGCCCGGGCAGCGGCACCCCGATGCACACCGGGTTGGTGCCGAAACGTGCGTCACCGCCACCGAAGGGGGCCACCACGTTGCGTGCCACCACGTTCACCAGGTGAATGGAGATCAACCCGGCCTGCGCCGCCTGCTCGGCCCAGGCCCCGATGCGGCCGATGTGGTGGGCGTTGCCCAGGGCCACGATGCAGCTGCCGTGTCGCCCGGCGCGCTCGATGCCCATGGCCATGGCTTCCTGGCCCACCACCTGACCGAAGCCGGCCTGCCCGTCCAGGCGCAGCAGGGTGCCGGCGTCCAGCACGGTGCTCACGTGGCTGTTGGGCTTGAGCCCCCCCTCCAGGAAGGCCTGCGCGTAGCGCGGCAGCATGCCGATGCCGTGCGAGTCATGCCCGGTGAGGTTGGCGTCCACGAGGTTGCCGACCACGGCATGCACCTCCGCCTCACTGCTGCCAAAGCCGCGGACCACGCGATGCATGGCCTGGGTCAGGCGGTCCAGGGGGATGAGGTGCGTGGTGCTCATGGTGGGTGTTGGCCTTGGAATGGGCGGTGTGGACAGGCGTGTGGTCAGCAAGGACAGCGGGGCAGGAGGGACGCCCGCGGGTGCGGCCTCGGTCTCAGGTGCCTTCAGGGTCGGATTCGAATCGCTCCGGCGGCAGTTTCGAGCGTCGCCGCACGATGAACAGCAGCACCACCACCGCCAGCACCAGCAACGCGGCCGGGCCGTACCACAGCACGGCCGTGCTGCTCTTGACGGGCGGGCGGTAGAGCACGAAGTCACCGTAGCGGGCCGTCATGTAGTCGGTGATCTGCTCCGGGGTGTCGCCGCGCTTGAGCATCTCGCGTACCTGGTTGCGCAGGTCGACCGCCAGGCCGGCGTTGGAGTCGGCAATGGTCTGGTTCTGGCACACCAGGCAGCGCAGTTCCGCCGAGAGCTTCATCACGCGCGCCTCTAGCACCGGGTCCGGGCTGGCGGGCAAGGCCACGCCGGGAAGCGTGGCCGGCGAGGCCGTGGGTCCAGTGGCCGGGGAGGACGTGGCGGCGGGTCGGTCGGTCTGGCTGGCGGCGGGCCCGGCGCTCAGGCTGGCCCATGCAGCGCACAAGGCCCAGGCTGCCAGGCGATGGCTGCCCGGCCGGAGAAAGCTCAGCTTCCAGTCCATCTTCCACGCAAGCATGAGGAATCGGCTGGTCACCTCAAACCCCCAGTTCCTTGAGCAGCGGCTCGATCTTCTGGCTGATGACCTGGCGGGTCAGCACGCCAACATGCTTGAAGCGCACCACGCCCTGGGCATCGATGACGAAGGTCTCCGGCACGCCGTAGACACCGAAGTCGATGCCCACCTTGCCGTCGAAATCGATCAGCGTGGCGGCATAGGGGTCACCCAGGCGCTGCAGCCAGGTGCGGGCGTCGCCGGGGCGGTCTTTGTAGTTCAGGCCGATGACCGGCACCTTGCGTTCCCGGGCGAAGGCCACCACCAGAGGGTGCTCCTCGCGGCAGGGCGCGCACCAGGAGGCCCAGACGTTCATCACCCAGACCTTGCCCAGGAGGTCTTCACGCTTGACGGTCTGCGTGGGGTCGTCGAGGCGGGGCAGGGCGAAGGCCGGCGCAGGCTTGCCGATCAACGGTGAAGGCACTTCCCGTGGGTTCAGGCTCAGCCCGGCATAGAGAAACCAGGCCAGGGCGACGAACAGGGCCAGGGGAATGAGGAATCGCAGGCTCTTCATCGGAAGCTCACGCGGTTGCCGCGGCCGCCGTGGTGGCCGCCTCCTGCGCGGTCTTTTTCTGCCGGTAGCGTCGGTCGGTGGCTGCCAGCAGGCCGCCCAGCGCCATCAGCACGCAGCCGCCCCAGATCCAGTCGACAAAGGGCTTGACGTACAGGCGTACGATCCACGCACCACCTTCGACCGGCTCTCCCAGCGAGACGTACAGGTCGCGCACCAAGCCGGTACGGATGGCGGCCTCGGTCATGGGCATGGTCTGCACCCGGTACACACGCTTCTCGGGCTGCATGCGGGCCACCAGACGGTCGCCGCGCGAGATGTCCGTTACGTCCACCAAGCCTCGGACCGCCTGGTAGTTCGGGCCCTGGACGTCCTTGAACTCCTGCAGGGTGAAGCGCAGATTTCCAATGGTGGTGTAGTCGCCCGGTTTCATCTTCACGTCGCGCTCGACCTCGTGGGTCTTCACGATCGTGACGCCAAAGATGAACACCGCCACCCCCAGGTGCGCCACCATCATGCCCACCGTCGCGCGCGTGAGCTGAGAGGTGCGCCGCAGCATCAGGCTCAGGCCCTGGCCTTTGGGCGACACGCGTTCCCACAGGTCGGTCAGCACACTGGCCACGATCCACCACGCCAGCATCAGGCCCAGCACCGACATGAAACTGATGCGTTCGGCAATCCAGGCGCTCAGGCCGGTGGCCAGCACCGTGACCAAGGCCGCCCAGCGCAGCCGCATCGCCAGATCAGGCAGCTCGGTTTGCTTCCAGCGCGCCATCGGCCCCACGCCCATGAGGAAGACCACTGGCGCCATCAGCGGGGCGAAGACGGCGTCAAAGTAGGGCGGCCCCACGGAAATCTTGCCCTTGCCCAGTGCGTCCAGCACCAGCGGGTACAAGGTGCCCAGGAGCACGGCGGCGCAGGCCACCAGCAGCAGCACGTTGTTGCCCAGCAGCAGCGTCTCGCGCGACAGCACGGAAAAACGCGCGCCCAGGCCCACGGTCGGCGCCCTCCAGGCGTACAACGCCAGCGACACCCCCACCACCACCACCAGGAAGCCGAGGATGAACAGCCCGCGCGTGGGATCGGTGGCGAAGGCGTGCACCGAGGACAGCACGCCCGAGCGGACGAGGAAGGTGCCCAGCAGCGACAGCGAGAAGGCCATGATGGCCAGCAGCACCGTCCAGCTCTTGAAGCTGCCCCGCTTCTCGGTCACGGCCAGGGAGTGGATCAGTGCCGTGCCCACCAGCCAGGGCATGAAGGAGGCGTTCTCCACCGGGTCCCAGAACCACCATCCGCCCCAGCCCAGTTCGTAATAGGCCCACCAGCTGCCCAGAGCAATGCCTACGGTGAGGAACATCCAGGCCACCGTGGTCCACGGGCGCGTCCAGCGGGCCCACTGCGCATCCAGGTTGCCGCCGATCAGTGCCGCCACGGCGAAGGCGAAAGCCACCGAGAAGCCCACGTACCCCATGTAGAGCAGGGGCGGGTGGAAGATCATTCCCGGGTCCTGCAGCAGCGGGTTCAGGTCGCGGCCATCGGGTGCCGCCGGGAACAGGCGGTCGAAAGGGTTGGAGGTCAGCAGGGTGAACAGCATGAAGCCCACGGTCACCAGGGCCATCACCGACACGATGCGCGCCAGCACCGGCAGTGGCAAGTGGCGGCTGAATCCAGCCACCGCCGCCATCCACCCCACCAGCATCAGGATCCACAGCAGGAGCGAGCCTTCATGGCCGCCCCATACGGCGGCTATCTTGTAGGCCATCGGCAGAGCGGTGTTGGAGTTCTGGGCGACGTACAGCACGGAGAAGTCGTCGCGCATGAAGGCAGCCGTCAGCGCCAGGTAGGACACGGCCACCAGCAGCAGCACCCACACCGCACCGGGTCGGGCCAGGGCCATCCAGCCCGGACGTTGGAGCTGGGCGCCCGCCAGGGGGACCACCCCCAGGATCAGCGACAGGCCCAGCGCCAGCCACAGAAGAAAGTGTCCGAACTCCGGAATCATGGCTTGGCTCCCTGTACGGTCTTGCCATAGGCTTGATCGCCCCCTTGCGCCTTCTTCATGGCCTCTGCGGCTTCGGGCGGCATGTAGTTCTCGTCGTGCTTGGCCAGAACCTCGCGCGCCACGAAAACATCGCCTTGAAGTTGCCCCTGTGCCACCACGCCTTTTCCTTCCTTGAACAGGTCAGGCAGGATGCCCTGGTAGCGCACTGGCACTGCCTTGGCGGTGTCGGTGATGACGAAGTTCACCTGGACCCCGTCACGCTTGACGCTGCCTTCCTCGACCAAGCCGCCGATGCGAAAGATGCGCTGCTTGGGCGCCTCCTGGGCCACCACCTGGGTGGGCGAGTAGAAGAACACCAGGTTGTTCTCGAAGGCATTGAGCACCAGGGCGGTGATGGCGCTCACGGCGGCCAGGCCGCCGAGGGCCAGCGCCACGCGCTTGTGACGGGTTTTCATTCGTCCTCCTCGTCTCTGAGTGAGAGGTTGCCTTGTTGCGCGTCAGCCTCTGCCAGGGCTCGTCGCCGCCGGCGCGCCGCCAGCAGGGGTTCCAGCGTCATCACCAGCAGGCACACGCCATAGGAGCCCCAGACGAACAGCCCATGACCGCCCATGTCGAAGAACTCTGCCGGGCTGCTCCAGTTCATGGGTGGGTTCCTGTGCGTTGTCGGTTCGCAAGTTCCCGCACCCAGCTGGCGCCTTGTTCGCGCTCCAGCACCAGGGCCCGGGTGCGTGTGAAGACCACGGCGAAGGCATAGGCCCAGAACGCCAGGGACATGATCAGCATGGCCGTCAGCATGGTGGTGGCCATCTTGGGCGCAGCGTTGAGGCTGACCGATGCCCCCTGGTGCAGGGTGTTCCACCACTTCACCGAGAAGTAGATGATCGGCACGTTCACTGCACCCACCACGGCCACCAGCGCACCGGCTTGGTCAGCGCGTCGAGGGTCGTCAATGGCCTCGGTCAGCGCGATGAATCCCAGGTACAGGAACAGCAGGATCAACTCGGAGGTCAGCCGCGCGTCCCACACCCACCACGTGCCCCAGGTGGGCTTGCCCCAGAGGGCACCGGTCCACAAGGCCAGGAAGGTGAACAGCGCACCGGTAGGAGCGATCGCCCGTGCCACCATGGACGCCAGCCGAGCGTTGAAGGCCCAGCCGATGGCCGCCCAGAAGGCCATCACCAGGTACAGCAGCATCGACATCCAGGCCGCGGGGACGTGGATGAAGATGATGCGATACACCTCGCCCTGCGTGGCATCGGTGGGCGCCACGAAGAAGCCCATCCACAGGCCGACGGCGGTCAGCACGATGGCCAGGGTCCAGAACACCGGCACCAAGACCCCCGTGAGCGCGTAGAACCGCGGGGGTGAGGAAAAGGTGTAGATCGTCAGGGGCATGCGGGGGCGTGGCTCAGGTTCGCAAGGTCAGGCGGCTCAGGCCGTTGGCTCACTCGGTGGATATTCTCAGGGCTGCCGCCGTGGCTGCTGGCGCCCCGGCCAAGGTCGCGATCAACAAGGCGGCCAGCAGCGAATGATGCCCTGCGGCGGACAACCCTGACTCCACCGCGTCTACGGCGCCGGCGCCGAAGATCAGGGCTGGGGTGGCCAGCGGCAGCACGATCAGGATCAGCAGCATGCCGCCGCTGCGCAGGCCCAGGGTGAGCGCGGCGCCCAGCCCGCCCAGCAGGCTCAGGATAGGCGTTCCCAGCAGCAGACCCAGCACCAGTGTGACCATGGCGGGCCCGGACATGTCGAAAAGCAGTCCGATCACGGGCGCGGCCACGATCAAGGGCAGGCCCGCCACCAGCCAGTGGGCGGTGGCTTTGGCCAGGGCCACGGCCACCCCCGACGCGGGCGCGCGCAACATCTGTTCCAGCGACCCGTCGGCCATATCCCCGGCGTACAGCGTATTGACCGACAGCATGGTCGCCAGCAGGGCGCAGACCCAGACGATGCCCGGGGCGATCTGCCGCAGCGTCTGCGGCTCAGGCCCCACACCCAGGGGAAACAGACTCACCGCGACGAGGAAGAACACCACGGGCAGCAAGGAATCGACACGGCGGCGTGCTGCGAGCCGGAGATCGCGGGCCAGGATGGCCAGGAACAGGTGTCTCATGGCCAGATCCTCACGCCAGCACCGAGTAGTCGTCCAGGTTCAGCACCTGGGGCTCGGGGTGGCGCAGGCTCAGGGCCTGGTGGCTGGTCAGCAGCACCGCGCCACCGGCCGCGGCGTGGTCGGCAAGCAGCCGGTTGAGCACCTCCACGCCCCGGTCGTCCAGCGCATCGAAGGGTTCGTCGAGCAACCACACGCGCGGAGCGCGGGGCAAGGCCAGCCGGGCCAGCGCCACGCGGCGCCGCTGCCCCTGGCTGAGCGTCCTGACAGGCGCGCCGGCGCGGGAGGCGATGCCCAGACGCTTGAGCGCCTCCCCCACTTCGGCAGGTGAAGGCGTGTGCCCCGACAGGGCTCCCACAAAGCTCAGGGCTTCGGCGGCCGTGAGGTCGTCCTTCAGCGCGTTGGCATGTGCAAGATAGCCCACTGCAGAGCGCAGCGACACGGGCGCACTCTGCAGGCTCTGGCCCAGCACCTGGATCTCCCCCTGGGCGGGGGTCGACAAGCCGGCCAGCAGGCGAAGCAGGGTGGTCTTGCCCCTGCCGTTGCGCCCGCGCAGCCACATCACCTGGCCGGCAAAGAGGCTGATGGCCAGGTTCTGGAAGAGCCGTCGCTCCCCCCGGCTGCCAGCCAGAAAGGTCACCTCCAGCAGCGGCGTATCCGGTGGGGCGCTTGAGTTGCTGGTCTGCATCGGCTCAAGGCCTCATCGCGGCCATCGTACCGAGCCCGTGGATTCGAAGGTTGCCTCGGTGCCCAGCACGCGCTCCAGGGTCCCCCCTGTCAGGCGGCCCTTCAGCGTGTAGGGCAGGTCCCCTCGCGGCAGCTTGTCGGTCAAGCCCAGCATCTGCAGGGTTTCGAATGGCGCCGAGACGTTCACCGGTACCTTCAGCAGGGTCTCGCCATGGGCGGGCACCAACCCCGAAGCGTCTGTAACCCCGGTGCCTACCGTCCGGTTGTTGAGCTCCAGGGTCAGGGCGATCCCGTTGAACGCAATCGGTTTCGGATTCGGGTTCTGAATCCGCAGTTGAAGATCGAACCTGCGCTCCAGGGGTTCACCTGGCAGGCGCTCCACCGACATCAGGTACACCGTGGGCGCGCTGGCCGCCCAGGGGGTCAACGCACATCCGGTGGTCAAGGACAGCGCTGCCGCAACGCCCGCGGCGGCCATGAAGCGCAGTGCCATCCGACGGGCCGGCTGGGCCTGGTGATGGATGGGGGCAGGACAGTCGGCCATATGCAGGCTCCGGTTCGTCGCAACGCGGGGGCGTTTCAGGCAGCGGCAGACGCTGTCCTGGGTCGCGCCAACGTCATCAATAGGCCAGCCCCATCGCTTCGCGCACGTCGCGCATGGTCTGTCGGGCCACGCTGCGTGCCCGCTCAGTGCCCTCGTCCACGATGGCGCGCACCCGCCGGGGGTCCGCCACGAGGTCCGCAGCGCGCTCGCGCCAGGGTTGCTGCTCATGAAGGATGGCGTCGATCACCGGCTGCTTGCACTCCAGGCAGCCGATACCGGCCGTGGTGCAGCCGCGCACCACCTGCTCCTTCGTGGCGGCGTCGCTGTACACCTGATGGAACTGCCATACCGGGCAGCGGGCCGGGTCACCCGGGTCGGTGCGCCTCACGCGTTGCGGGTCGGTCGGCATGCGGCGGATCTTCACCTCTACCTGCGCGGGTTCCTCGCGCATGGCGATGGTGTTGCCGTAGCTCTTGCTCATCTTGCCGCCGTCCAGCCCAGGCAGCTTGGCGACCTCGGTGTGCAGCGCCTGCGGCTCCATCAGAACAGTCTTGCCGCTGCCACGCAGGTGGCCGTTCAGCAGCTCGGTGTCATTCGGTGTCCAGCCACTGACCGAAACCGCTGCCTTGCGCAGGATGGCCTCGCCCTTGGCCAGCGCATCGGCGGAACCCGTCTCCCCAAAAGCCTTGCGCTGTTTGTCGAAGTAGCGCGCGTCGTCCTTGCCCAGCTTGGCCAAAGCCGCCAGCGCCAGGGCCTCGAACTCGGGGTGGCGCCCGTACAGGTGGTTGAAGCGGCGGGCCACCTCGCGGGTGAGCTCCACGTGTGAGGCCTGATCCTCGCCCACCGGCACGTAGGTCGCCTTGTAGATCAGGATGTCTGCGGCTTGCAGCAGGGGGTAGCCGAGGAAGCCATAGGTCGCAAGATCCTTGTCCTTGAGCTTTTCGATCTGGTCCTTGTAGGTGGGCACGCGTTCCAGCCAGCCCAGCGGCGTGCCCATGGCCAGCAGCGTGAACAGTTCGGCATGCTCGGGCAGACGGCTCTGGATGAAGATGGTGGACTTGGCCGGGTCCAGGCCGGCGGCCACCCAGTCGATGACCATGTCGAACACGGTCTTCTCGATGACCTCGCGGCTTTCGTAGTGAGTGGTCAGCGCGTGCCAGTCGGCCACGAAGAAGAAGCACTCGTGCTCGTCCTGCAGCCGCACCCAGTTCTTGAGCGCACCGTGGTAGTGGCCCAGGTGAAGGGCGCCAGTAGGGCGCATGCCGGAAAGGACGCGGGATCGCATGAGGTCAGGCCGGAAAGGGGAATCCCAAGATTCTCGCAGACCCCATGCGCCTGACCTGCCCCGGCGTGCCCGCCCGTACACTGTTTTCGCCCATGAAGCGCATCGTCATCCTGATCTCCGGTCGTGGCTCCAACATGGAGGCCATCGTGCAGGCCTCAGCCCACGAGGCCTGGCCGGCGCGTGTGGTCGCCGTGATCAGCAACCGCCCGCAGGCAGCCGGCCTGGCCTTCGCGCAAGCCCACGGCATTTGGGCCGCGGTGGTGGATCACCAGTCCTACGCTGACCGGCCCGCGTTCGACCAGGCCTTGGCCGATGCCATTGATCAGCACCAGCCGGATCTGGTGGTTCTGGCCGGGTTCATGCGCGTCTTGGGCGAGGCATTCGTGCGCCATTACGAGGGCCGACTGCTGAACATCCATCCCTCGCTGCTGCCGGCCTTCCCTGGCCTGCATACCCACCGCCGGGCGCTGGAGGCAGGGTGCAAGGTGGCCGGCGCCACGGTGCATTTCGTGACGAGCCAACTGGACCACGGCCCGGTGGTGATGCAGGCGGTGGTGCCGGTGCTGCCGCAGGATGATGAGCGCAGCCTGGCCGCCCGCGTATTGAACGCGGAGCACCTGATCTACCCCCGCGCCGTGCGCTGGTTCGTCGAGGGCTCGCTGTGCCTGGAGGCAGGTGTGGTGCGCCAGTTGGAAGGCCAGCCACAGTTCCTGTTGGCGCAGCCCTCGGGGTCTGCCCCGCAGTCCGGCTGATCGATCGTTGCTGCTGCAGCCTGGCTTGCGCTGACGGCCCAGGCTGTGCCCTGACCTCGGCTTTACCTGGCGGGCGGGTCCTGTGGGTCCAGCGGAAGCCAGAGGTGGTCCTCGCCGGGCGCGCCAGCGAGGGACTCTGCTGGGGGCTGCGTCCCGGGCCTGGCGGATGCCGGGGGGGCAGCGACTGGGGCTGCCGTGTTCGAAGGGGACGGCTGAAACGCTGCAGGGCCTGCAGGCGCGGTGGCAGGGGCCTGCTGCACGGACGCCACACCGGCTTCCCGGCCTGGGGCCAGGGTTCGCTTCAACTGCTGCCCCGTTGCCAGCAATCGCGCGAAGTGTTGTTCCACCGGCAGGCCTGCGGCCACGTGCCTCGCAGCCAGCTGCGCTGTGGCCAACAGATCGTCCAGCAGCTCTGCTGACTTTTGCGCGTGCTGCTCGATCTGCTCGGCAGCGTGCAGCCGGCGTGCGTATCGCCTGAGGTTCAGGTGCAGTTGGACTTTCGACCGGACGGTCTCGGCGCGCAGCGGCGTGTGGAGCACATCCGCCGCACCTTGCAGCAGCAGGCGAGACTCGGCGTCGGCATCGCCTCGCTCGGTCATCAACAGCACCGGAATGCTCGCGGTCCGTGGGTCCTTTTTCAAGGCGCCGAGTGCCCGCGCCCCAGACATGTCAACCAGTGTGGCGCCCAGCACCATCAATTCCGGCTGCCAAGCCTGCGCATTCCGTAGCTCCTGTTCCCCAGAGGTGCCAAAGGACACCTCGCCAAGATCGGCCAGGACATCCTGCAGCACGCTCTTGTCGTCCGCGGCGCCGCAGACGATCAGGATGTGGGGACGGTGGTTCATGAAGGGTGATTCTGCGCCGTGTTCGGCGCAATGGCCACCCGGCTTGAAAAGGTGCCGCATCTGGGGAGAGGTCTGACCGGGATAATCCAGCGATGCATCCTGGCGCTCTTCTCAATCTGACTTCCTCCTTGCTGCAGGCGGTCCTGCGCCTGGACCAGCCCGCCGACCGTGTGGTGTCGGCGTTCTTCAAGGCGAACCGTGCCTTGGGCCCGCGTGAGCGACATACCTTGGCTGAGACCGCCTATGCGGTCTTGCGTCGTCGTCTGCAGCTGCAGCACTTGGCCCAGAGCGGCACCGGGCCGCTGGAACGCCGCCTGGCGCAGCTGGCCTGGCAGGGCGACCGGGACTTCCTGCGCCGGGGAGCCACGCCCGAGGAAAACACTTGGCTGGAGCAGGTGCAGCGCATCGACCCGGCGACCTTGGCGGACAAGCTTCGGCACAACCTGCCGGACTGGGTGGCCACGCCCTTGCGGCAGGAACTGGGGGCTGAGGGATTCTGGGCGCTGGTGGGCACCCTGGATGGCGTGGCGCCGCTGGATCTTCGGGTGAACACCCTGAAGGCCAAGCGTGACGACGTACTGGCCGGCCTGGCCCGCGACGGGGTGGTGGCCGAACCCACGCCGTACTCATCCTGGGGACTGCGCGTCCAGGGCAAGCCCGCCCTGAACCGCGTGCCTGCTTTCCTGCAGGGCGAGGTGGAGGTGCAAGACGAGGGCAGCCAGCTGCTGGCGCTGCTCACGAGTGCAGGCCGCGGGGAGATGGTGGTGGACTTCTGCGCTGGTGCCGGAGGCAAGACTTTGGCGCTGGGGGCCATGATGCGCAATACGGGCCGCCTGTACGCCTTCGACACCTCAGACCACCGGCTGGCTGCGCTGAAGCCGCGCCTGGCCCGCAGCGGACTGTCCAACGTGCATCCCGTGCGCATCGCGCATGAGCGCGACGACCGGATTCGTCGGCTGGAGGGCAAGATCGACCGCGTGCTGGTGGATGCGCCCTGTTCGGGCCTGGGCACGCTGCGGCGCAATCCTGACTTGAAGTGGCGGCAGTCGCCCGCCTCCGTGCAGGAACTGTGCGCCTTGCAGGCCCGCATCCTGGCCTCGGCCGCGCGCCTGCTGCGTCCGGGTGGTCAGCTGGTCTATGGCACCTGCAGCCTGTTGCGCAGCGAAAACCAGGACATCGCCCAGGCCTTTTCGGCAGCGCACGCCAGTTCTTTCGAACCTGTGCCCGCCGGCGAGGTGCTGGCCGAGGCGCGTGTGCAGGGTGGCGAGGGCCTGGTGTCCGAAGGTTTCTTCAGGACCTGGCCCCACGTGCACCAGACCGACGGATTCTTCGCGGCGGTGTGGCGAAAGCGCTGAGGCGGCAAGGTCGGTTCAGGCGCTTGGGTCCGGCAACGGTTTGACCGCTGTCAAGCCCGGTCTTTTTTCCTGCCGGGTGGACGTCAGGCGGCCACGACTGCGGGCAGGGTCAAGCGACACAAACGGATGGTCGGCTCCTACAATGGGCTCATAGGCCGCATCACGGCACAGAGGGTGAAGGATGGAAGTTTTCTGGTCGATACACGACGCCGTCGTGAACCTGTTGGCCCACGGGCTGCTTGGCGCGAGTTGGTGGCAGATGGTGCTGGCTGCCTTGGTGATGACCCACATCACCATCGCCGCGGTGACGATCTTCTTGCACCGGTCCCAGGCCCACCGGGCGCTGGAATTGCACCCCATCATGTCGCACTTCTTCCGCTTCTGGCTGTGGCTGACCACGGGCATGGTGACGAAGGAGTGGGTGGCCATCCACCGCAAACACCACGCGAAGTGCGAGACCGAGGAGGATCCTCACAGTCCCGTCACCCGAGGTATCGACACCGTGTTCTGGAAGGGCTCCGAGCTCTACCGGGCTGAGGCCAAGAACCAGGAAACGCTGGCCAAGTACGGACACAACACGCCCGACGACTGGATCGAGCGCCGTCTCTACACCCCGTATTCATGGCAGGGCGTGGCTTTGATGATGATCGTGAACGTGGCCTTGTTCGGCGCCGCCGGGGTGACGATCTGGGCCGTGCAGATGATCTGGATACCGATCACTGCCGCAGGCATCATCAACGGCATCGGCCACTACTGGGGTTACCGCAACTTCGAGGCTGTGGACGCGTCGACCAACATCTCGCCCTGGGGCATCATCATCGGTGGCGAGGAGTTGCACAACAACCACCACACCTACCCCACCTCGGCCAAGCTCTCGGTCAAGCCTTACGAGTTCGACATCGGCTGGCTCTACATCCGAATCATGGAAACGGTGGGATTGGCCACCGTGCGCAAGACCCCTCCCCAGCTGCGCCTGGGCGCCATCAAGCCTGTGGCGGACAACAAGACTCTGGAGGCCTTGATCGCCAACCGCTACGAGGTCATGGCCCGCTATGCCCAGGCGGTACGCCAGGCCGTTGGTTCGGAGCTGGAGCGTTTGAAGGCCCAAGGCGGGCAAGGTTCGGCCCGGTTGGCACAGATGCGCCTGGCCCGGCAGTGGTTGCACCGCGATGCGGACAAGATTCCCCAGAAGATCAAGCCTGAACTTGAGCAGGCGGTAGGCCAGAGCCCGGCGTTGGCCAAGTTCATGACCATGCGGGAAGAACTGCGGCAACTGTGGACGCGCACCAACGTGTCTGCCGAACAGCTGGTGGCCGATCTTCAGGCTTGGTGCAAGCGTGCCGAGGAAAGCGGGATTGCGTCGCTGCAGGACTTCGCCCGCAACCTGCGCGCCGCGCAGGCCTGAGGTCTACCTGCTACCTGCGGGCCCTAGCCTGGGTTCGCAAGGGCTTGGTACCGCAGAGCTTCAAGCGATAGACGTTGAAACGAAAAACCCGCCAGCGGCGGGTTTTTTCATGAGCATCTCCCTAGGCGGGAGGGTGCGAACTTGCCCGAGAGCACGGGGCACCCGGGGCTGTTCTCACTTGAGCTTCGTTTCCTTGTACAGGACGTGCTTGCGCGCCTTGGGGTCGAACTTCAGGAATTCGAGCTTTTCGGGCGTCGTCTTCTTGTTCTTGTTGGTCGTGTAGAAGTGGCCGGTACCGGCCGTTGACTCCAGCTTGATCTTTTCGCGTCCACCTTTGGCCATGTCAGTCTCCGTGCGGGCAGGCCGCCTTAGATTTC
>Ga0315900_10003744_pt1 | contig 22010 bp, 29 predicted proteins | sample LakEriMetagenome_FD_203521 | JGI IMG/M metagenome (GOLD analysis project Ga0315900, IMG submission 203521) | Freshwater fungal communities from buoy surface, Lake Erie, Ohio, United States - Buoy 12 MA114 | ecosystem: Environmental > Aquatic > Freshwater > Lake > Lake biofilm | place: USA: Lake... | reverse complement strand
GCGTGATCCCGAAGGCCGAACGCGGCCAATATGACCTGGTCGGCTCCGTGCGCGGCTATGTCCGCTACCTGCGCGATCAGGCGCTGAAGGCCCAGGCGGGTGCGCCAGACTATGCAGCGGAACGCGCGCGCTTCATCCGGGCGCGGGCCGACCTCGCCGAGATGGAGGCCGAGGAAAGGCGCCGTTCCCTGATCGCGGCCGACCAGATCGAGGCGGCTTGGATCGCGGTGTTGGCGCTCTTGCGCACCCGTCTGCTGGCCCTGCCTGACCGGCTGGCCCCGCAGGCCTTTGAACAATCAACCGTCGGAGACACCCGGAACCTGATCCGCGCCGCCATCCGCGAGGTGCTCGATGATCTCGCGCAGCCAGACATTGAACTCGAAGCCGACATTGACCTTGCAGGGGTCAGCGATACTGAAGCGGACGGTGGCCAAGGCACTGGCGGTGCTGAAGCCGCCCCCGGATCTGACGATCAGCGACTGGGCAGACCAAAACCGGCGGCTGAGCTCTGAGGCCAGCGCCGAGCCTGGCCAATGGCGCACGAGCCGCGCGGAATACCAGCGCGGGATCATGGATGCGATCTCGGATCCGGCGGCCGAAACCGTCGTGATCATGTCGAGCAGTCAAATCGGTAAGTCGGAGTCGATCCTCAACATGGTCGGCTACCATATCGACCACGATCCGGCGCCGATCATGGTGGTGATGCCCACCGAGCGCGACGCGGAAACCTGGTCGAAGGACCGCTTTTCGCCGATGGCGCGGGACACGCCCTGCCTGCAGGGCAAGATCGCCGATCCCAGGTCGAGGGACGGCAATAACAAGATCCTGCACAAGCGGTTTCCGGGCGGGCATCTGACGATCGTGGGCGCCAACGCGCCCTCGGGGCTGGCAAGCCGACCGATCCGCTTGCTCCTCTGCGACGAGGTCGACCGCTATCCGTTCAGCGCGGGGGCCGAGGGCGACCCGGTCAACCTCGCCAAGAAGCGGACGGTGACATTCTGGAACCGCAAGATCGTGCTGGTCTCGACGCCGACGAACAAGGGCGCCAGCCGGATCGAGGCGGCATTCGAGGAGAGCGACCAGCGCCGTTTCTGGGTGCCGTGCCCCGCATGTGGCTCGGAACAGGTGCTGATCTGGGGGCAGGTCAAATGGGACAAGGATGAGAGCGGCGGCCATCGCCCCGAAACCGCGCGCTACCACTGCGCGGACTGCGACGCCGCCTGGAAGGATGAGACCCGCTGGGCTGCAGTCTCGAAGGGACGCTGGATCGCGGACGCGCCGTTCAACGGGACGGCAGGGTTCCATCTGAACGAGATCTACTCGCCCTGGGTGCGGCTCGAGGCCATGGCCAAGGCGTTCCTGTCGGCGCGCGCTGGCGGGGACGAGACGATGAAGACCTTCGTCAACACCTCGCTGGGCGAGACCTGGATGGAAAGCGGCGAGGCCCCGGACTGGCAGCGGTTGCAGGGGCTGAAGGAGGATTGGCGCGCGGGCACGGTGCCGGCGGGCGGGCTGTTCCTGACCGCTGGGGCCGACGTGCAGAAGGATCGGATCGAGGTTGATGTCTGGGCCTGGGGCAAGGGCCTGCAAAGCTGGCTCATCGATCACATCGTCATCGACGGTGGTCCGGGCGAGCAGGCGTGCTGGCAGAAACTGACCGACCTCCTGGGCCGGACCTGGGCCCACGCCAGTGGCACGCCGATGACGATTGCGCGGCTCGCAATCGACACGGGCTACGAGACGGCCGCCGTCTACGCCTGGGCGCGGCAGGTGGGCTTTGGACAGGTGGCCCCGATCAAGGGGCTCGAAGGCTTCAACCGCGCAAGCCCTGTCACGGGGCCGACATTTGTCGATGCCACGGTGGGGGGCAAGCGTTTGCGTCGCGGCGCGCGTCTGTGGTCGGTGGCGACCTCGACGTTCAAAGCCGAGACCTATCGTTTCCTGCGGCTCGAGCCGCCGGAAGCCAGCCCGGCGGGTGGGGAGAGTTTCCCTCCCGGCTTTCTCCATCTGCCGGGCTGGGTCGACGCTGAATGGTTGAAACAGCTGACGGCCGAGCAGCTCGTCACGGTCAAGAACAAGCGCGGCTTTGCCAAGCTCGAATGGCAGAAGCTGCGCGAGAGGAACGAGGCGCTCGACGCCCGCGTCTATGCGCGCGCTGCCGCATGGATCCTCGGGGCAGACCGATGGTCTGAGGCGCGCTGGGAGGAGATGGAGCGGTCCATCGCGGTGGAAACCGGCGCCTTGGCGCCTGCCCCAGCCAAGGGTGGGGCGGCTTCCACGCGCCCATCCGCTCGGCGGCGGACGGTGCGGTCGAGTTACATGGGGTGATGCTCAGCCGGCGAGCGTGCGCTGAACGATACCCGGATCCTTGTCGATCAACGCGAGCAAGACACGCGCCGGCCCCTCCGGCGAACGCCGATGCTGTTCCCAATTCAGGATCGTCGACTTCTTCACGCCGATGCTCCGGGCAAACTCGGCCTGCGACAGCCCGGTGCGCACCCGAATGGCCCGAACGTCCGCTTCCGGGATCTCGATCTCGTGGATCGTGACCTTCTTGTCGCCCCGTGCATGGGCAAGCGCCTCCTTCAGGCCCTGCTCGATGCTCTTGAATGTGTCGCTCATCTTGCGCTCCTATAGCTGTCGGCCAGCATTCTGCCGAGGGTCTTGACCGTTTCCGTTTCTGCCTTGGTCAGGTTGGCCTTCTCGTTCTTCGCGAAGATGGTGATCAGAAAAATCGGAACTTCCTGACACCGCTACCGATGGGCACGCCTGCCATCGGGTTGCGCGCCACATAGTCGATGAGCGCCATGCGTTCGTCATCGCTCAAGGGCGCACGAGCGCGGCGCTGGAACTCGGGTGTTTCGGCAACCGTGATGATGGCCATGACGTCATATGTGCGCCATTGGCACATAAGTCAATGGCGCAATGGGGGCACCATGCTGACGATCACCGACCTCCGCGCCCGCCGCGAGGCGCTCTCTGCGCAGCGCGCCTCGGGCGTGGCGCGGGTGAGTTATGACGGCAAGACGGTGGAGTATCGCTCGGTCGCCGAGATCGACCGGGGCATCGAGGCGTTGGATCGCGACATCGCGGCGGCCGAAGGGCGGCGGATCGTGCGGCAGGTTCGGGTGACGACGGCCAAGGGGCTCTGACGCGATGCGGATAATTGATCTCTTTCGTCCTCGGAGCGCTGGCGGCCCTGCGTCCTCCGGGCTTACGCGGCTCCCCCGGAGCCACGGTCCCTCCGGACTGCGCGCGCGGCTCGAAGGGGCGATGGCGAAGCGCCGGCTCAAGGGCTGGAACCCGCCCTTGGAGAACATCAACGCGCTGGTCGCTGCGGGCGGCCCGCGGCTGCTCGCGCGGTCCCGCGAACTGGTGGTGACGAACGGCTATGCCGCCAATGCCTGCGAGGCCTTCGCGGCAAACCTCGTCGGCGACGGGATCAAGCCGTCCTCGCTCATCGAGGATGCGGGCCTGCGCGATCGGGTCCAGCGTCTTTGGCTCGCCTGGACGGACGAGGCCGACGCGGACGGGCTCACCGACTTCTACGGGCTGCAGGCCATGGTCGCGCGCGAGATGTTCGTGGCAGGCGAGTGTTTTGTCCGGCTGCGTCCCCGACGCGCCGAAGACGGTCTGATGGTGCCCATGCAGTTGCAGCTCCTGCAGTCCGAGATGCTGCCCTTCGAGAAGGCCGAGACAGCCGCCAACGGCAACCGCATCCGCTGCGGGATCGAGTTCGACGGGATCGGGCGGCGCGTCGCCTATCACTTCCGCCGCCGCCACCCGGGCGACAGCACGGACCAGCGAGTGGCGGTGCCGGATACTGTCCGCGTCCCGGCCGAGGACGTTCTGCACATCTACCGCCCCATCGATGCGGGCCAGATCCGGGGCCTGCCGCATGTAGCACCCGCCATGGTGCGGCTCTTCCTGCTCGATCAGTATGACGACGCCGAACTCGACCGGAAGAAGACCGCGGCGATGTTCGCGGGCTTCATCACCAAGACCGCGCCGGAAGAGCCGATGATGGGTGAAGGCGCGGCCGATACCGAGGGTGCCGCGATTGCGAGCCTCGAGCCCGGCACCATGCAGGTGCTGCTGCCGGGAGAGGACGTGAAGTTCTCGAGCCCGGCCGATGTGGGCGGGGGCTACGAGGCGTTCCAGTATCGCACGTTGCTCGCGGTCTCGGCCTCGCTGGGACTGCCCTACCACCTCGTGACCGGCGATGTCCGGCAGGCGAACTACTCGAGCCTACGGGCCGAACTCGTGGAGTTCCGCCGCCGCATCGGCCAATTGCAGCATGGCGTGATTGTCCACCAGTTCTGCCGCCCCGTCTGGGCGCGCTGGATGGAAACCGCGGCGCTGTCGGGCGCGCTCGATCTGCCCGGGTTCGCTGCCGCACCCGGCCGGTTCCGGGCCGCGCAATGGATCCCGCCGCGCTGGGACTGGGTCGATCCGCTGAAGGATATCCAGGCGCAGGTGCTGGCTATGGAGGCGGGGATCACCTCGCGCCGCAAGGTGGTCGAGGCCACCGGCTACGACGTCGAGGAGGTCGACCGCGAGAACGCGGCTGATGCCAAGCGGTCGGCCGATCTGGGCCTCCGCTACCGGACAAGCCCCGGCGAGACGCAAGGCGCGCGGGCAACGCCTTCAAGTCTACCCGACCCGGAAACCGATGGATCTGACGCGGCCGCGCAATCCGAACAGGAGTGACAGGATGAAGAACTGGTACACGATCCGTGCCCGTGCCCCGGGCGCGGAAGTGCTGATCTATGACGAGATCGGCGCCTATGGCGTCAGCGCCAAGGGGTTCCTCGCGGAACTCGGCGCACTGCCGGACGGGGTGCCCATCGATCTGCGCCTAAACAGTCCAGGCGGCTCGGTCTTCGACGCCGTGGCGATCTACAACGCGCTCCAGCGGCATGACGGCACGATCACCGTATGGATCGACGGCGTGGCCGCCTCGGCCGCCTCCTACATCGCCATGGCGGGCGATGAGATCGTCATGCCCGAGAATGCCTTTCTGATGATCCACGACCCCTCGGGGCTCGTGATGGGCACCGCCGCCGACATGCGCGAGATGGCCGACACCATGGACAAGATCGCAGGCGGCATGGTCCGCGGCTATGCGGCAAGGTCCGGACGCACCGAAGAGGAAATCGCGGCCCTGATGGCGGCCGAGACCTGGTTCGATGCGCAGGCGGCCCTTGAGGCGGGGCTTGCCACGCGCATGATCGAGCCGGTGCGGATTGCGGCGAGCTTCGACATCGCGCGCTTCCGCAACGCACCGCCTGCGCTGCTCGAGGACGTCGCGGCAACCGTCGCCGCCACCGACGGTCTTGAAGGCGATCCGGACCAGACGGCGGAGGCACCCCCGACGGCTGCGCCCGAAAGTGATGTTGCGAACGACAACATCACTTCGGGCGACACCACCAAGGCATCAGAGGATCCATCGGCACCGACTGGGCAAGGCGAGGGTGTTTCCGTCGGTCACACCCACCCATCGATCCCGTCCGAGCGCCGTGTTGCCGCCGCAAACACCGGGCTCGATGCAAATGGCATCCGGGCTGAGGCCATCGCCCATGCGCGCGCGGTGATCGACCTCTGCCGCCTCGCGGGGCAGCCGCAGATGGCCGGGCGCTTCCTCGAGGAGGGCGCGGACCTCGATGCGGTGCGCAACCGCCTCCTCGCCCTCAGGGCCGAGACCGCGCCCGAGATCAGCGCCGCCCATGCCCAACCCGGCCGGGCGGCCCCCGTCAACCCCTGGGGCGACGTGATCGCCCGCACCTTCCGACAGAAAGGATGATCCCCCATGCCCACATTGACCGAAGGCAGACACGCAGGCGGCTTCCTCGTCTGGGAAGGCTCGCGCGACTACACCCGTGAAACCGTCACCATCGCCTCGGGCGCAGGCAAGCTCGAACCCGGCACGGTGCTGGGCAAGATCACCACGGGCGGCAAGTTCACCGTGCTCTCCCCCGGGGCCTCCAACGGCAGCCAGAACGCGGCCGCGATCCTCTGGGACGGGGTCGATGCGACTGCCGCCGATGCCCCGGGCGTCGTCGTGCTGCGCGGCCCCGCGATCGTGAACCGCCACGAGATCGCCTTTCCGACCGGCGCGACCGAACCCCAGATCGCCGCCGCAACCGCTGCCCTTGCCGCGCTCGGCATCGTGCTGCGCTGATCCCTCCATCGAAAGGACATCCCCATGGCAACCATGGACATCTTCGAGAGCGATGCCTTCTCGCTCGTCGAACTGACGCGCGCGCTCGAGAACATCCCCTTCCGCCCCGCGACCCTTTCGGGCTCGGGACTCTTCGGCAGCAGGGGCGTGCGCACGCGCAGCGTCATCATCGAAAGCCGCGACGGCACGCTCGCCCTCATCCCCTTCTCGGAACGCGGCGCGGGCTACGACAACCAGAGCCCCGAGCGGCGGCAGGTCCGCGCCTTCGTCTGCCGGCAGTTCAAGAAGCAGGATGTACTCTGGGCCTCCGAGATCCAGGCCCTGCGCGACTTCGGGTCCGAAAGCTCGGCCCAGCAGGCGCAGGCCGAAGTGGCGCGGCGCATGCAGCGCCTGCGCTCGGATGCAGAGTTCACCTTCGAATACCACCTCCTGAACGCGATCCAGGGGCTGGTGAAGGATCCCCGCGACGGGGCGACGGTCATCGATTACGCGAGCGAGTTCGCGATCACGCCCGCGGCCGAGATCGACTTCGACCTCGACAATGCGACGCCCGCCTCGGGCGCTCTGCGCAAACGCTGCCAGGCGCTGATCGAGAGCGTCGAGGACAGCCTCGGCGGGCTTGCCATCGGGCCGGTGCAGTTGCGCGCCGAATGCGGTTCGGCCTTCTTCGCCGATCTCGTCGCCCACAAGGAAATCCGCGAGACCTACCTCAACACGGCAGCGGCGAACGAGTTGCGCGGCCGGGTCGTGGACGAGTTCACCTTCGCGGGCATCACCTTCCGCCGCTACGGCGGGAACACGACCGTGGGCGTGCCGACCGACAAGGCGTATTTCTACCCTCAGGGCATCGAGGGCCTCTTCGAGATATACTTCGCCCCGGCCGACACCTTTGAGACGGTGAACACGCTCGGCCTGCCGCTCTACGCGCGCATGATCCCCGACCGCGACCGCGACGAATGGGTGCGCCTCGAGATCGAGTCGAACCCGCTCCCGATCTGCACCCGCCCGCAGGTGCTGCGTTCGGCGCGGCGGACGTGATGGCGGCCTTCGCCGACGCGGTTGAGGCCCTCTTCGCGGATCCGAACCTTTCCACCCCGGCGCTCTACCATCAGGCGGGCGTCGGGGTGGAGCGCAGCGTTCAGGTGATGCGCCGCAGTCCGGACCGCATGGTCGAGTTCGGGGCGGCGCGGCTTGTGAGCGACAGCGTGGTGCTCGATGTGCGGGTTTCCGACTGCCCCGAGCTTGCCGCGGGTGACCGCTTCGAGATCGCGGGCGAGATCTTCGTCGTGCAGGGCGCGCCGCAACGGGATCGGGAGCGCCTCGTCTGGACGGTGGAGCTCTTGCCCTGGTGGCCCGACCCGCATGCAGATCCGGCTTCATAGCGCGAGGGCGCCGGGATGATCCGCATGGAGATCGCGGGCGACATTGCGCGGCTGATGGCGGCCGAGGCCGCGGCAGGCGAGCGCGCGGTCACGGCCGCCATCCGCTCGGCCGGGGCCGGGCTCAAGGCGGCCTGGCGCGCGCAGATCATGGGCGCGGGGCTCGGGGCCCGGCTTGCCCGCACCATCCGTTCGGAGAGCTATCCCAAGGCGCGACCCAGCCTCAACGCCGCGGCCCTCGTCTGGTCGAAGGCGCCGACGATCGTGGGCGCGCATGATGAGGGCGCGCTGATCCGGTCGCGGTCGGGCTTCTGGCTCGCGATCCCGACCCCGGCGGCCGGCAGGGGCAGCGGCGGCAAACGCCTCAGCCCCGCCGAGTGGGAACGCCGCCGCGGGCTGCGGCTGCGCTTCGTCTATCGCCCACGCGGCCCGAGCCTCCTCGTCGCCGACGGTCGCGTGAACAGCCGGGGCCTTGGTGTGGCGTCGCGCTCGAAGACCGGGCGCGGGGCGGCCAGCGTGCCGATCTTCCTGCTCGTGCCGCAGGTCAAGTTGCGCAAGCGGCTCGATCTCGCGCGCGATGCCAGGGCCGTTCAGGAGCGAATCCCCGGCGCGATCGTGGCCAATTGGGTGGAAAGATAGACCCGATGACACCCCGCGAGACCATCCTGACCGCCTTGGCGGACCTCTTGCGCACGGTGCCGCATGTGCCGCTCCTGCGCGGCGAGGTTCTGCCGGAACGCATCCCGCCCTCGGGCCTCATGATCCTGCGCGACGGGAACCCCGGCGAGCCCGGCGTCACGCTCTCGCCGCTCGTGTATCACTACCAGCACCGTGCCGAACTCGAGGTGATCGTGCAGACCGGCGAGGACCGCGACGCGCGCTTCGACCGGCTGATCGGGCGGATCGGGGCGGCCATCGCCGCCGATCGCACCCTGCGTGGCCGCTGCGACTGGGTCGAGGCGGAGGCGCCGGAGCCCGTCGATCTGCCAGTCGAGGGCGGAGCGGCCATCAAGGCGGCGATCGTGCCGATCGTGCTGCATTACGCCACCAGCGACGCGCTGGCCTGACCACCTGACTTTTACGGAGACAAACTATGGCACGAGCCCAGGGGGCGCGGGCGCAGATGGCGCTGGCGTTCGAGACGACCTATGGCACGCCGCCCGCGAGCGGCTTCACGCGCATGCCCTTTGCGAGCACGACGCTCGGGGCCGAGCAGCCGCTCTTGGCCTCGGAGCTTCTGGGCTATGGCCGCGATCCGCTGGCGCCCATCAAGGATGCGCTGACGGCGGATGGCGATGTCGTCGTCCCGATCGATGCCGAGGCATTCGGCTTCTGGCTGAAGGCGGCCTTCGGGGCGCCCGTGACGACCGGGTCTGAGCCGGCCTTCACCCATAGCTTCCAGTCGGGCAACTGGACCCTGCCGTCCTTTGCGATCGAGACCGGGATGCCGGAGGTACCCCGCTATGCGATCTATGCCGGCTGTAAGCTCGACAGCATCAGTTGGCAGATGGGCCGCTCGGGGCTCCTGACCGCGACCGCGCGGATCATCGCGCAGGGCGAGAGTGTGGCCACGGCGTCGGCGGCCGGCACGCCAGCCGAGCTGGCGCTCAGACGGTTCGGGTACTTCAACGGCGCGGTGACCCGCAATGGTGCGAACATCGGTAACGTGGTGTCAGCCGACATCACCTATACGAACAGCCTCGACCGGGTGGAGACGATCCGCTCGGACGGCAAGATCGAAGGGGCCGATCCGTCGATCGCCGCGCTCACCGGCAATATCGTGGTGCGCTTTGCCGACCAGGCGCTGGTGACCCAGGCCATCAACGGCGAGGCCTGCACGCTCGAGTTCGCCTATGCGCTACCTTCGGGCGAGAGCCTGACGCTCACGGCCCACGCCGTCTATTTGCCGCGTCCCCGGATCGAGATTGCGGGGCCGCAAGGCGTGCAGGCGACCTTCGACTGGCAGGCGGCGCGTGACCCAGGCCTCGGTCGCATGTGCACGGTCACGCTCATCAACGCACGGGAGGCGTACTGAGATGCTGCGGCTGAACCTCACCCAAGAGGCGCAATGGCTCGATCTCGGCCATGGCGTCGAGATCCTGGCCGCCCCCATGACCACGGCGCTGATGATGGCCGCGCGCAAGGAGGCGCAGGGGCTGATCCCAGACCCCGCGGGCGCGGACCCCTCCGACGCGGCGCCCGACACCGATGGCATCGCACTTGCCCTGGCCAAGGCCGTCGCCCGCGTCTCCATCAGGGACTGGAAAGGTGTCGGGGACGCAAACGGCTTTCCGGTTCCGGTGAGCGCTGAGGGGGTCGACGCGCTCCTCGACATCTGGCCGATCTTCGAGGCGTTCCAGACCCGTTATGTCGCCCGCGCCATGATCCTCGAGGCGGAAAAAAACGCCTCACCGCCCTTGCCGAGTGGGAATTCAGCGGGGGCGGCGACTACTGCCAAGCCTGCCCGCAAGACTGCCCGGACTGCCCGTCGCGGTTGAACGCCCCGCAAAGCCTCGAAGGCTGGCAGGTCTGGGATCTGGTCCAGCGCCTCGGGGGGCAGCTGCGGGTGTCAGGTTCCGCCGTCATCGGCTGGGACATGGGCGCCGCGCTGCACTTGGGCGCGGCGCTCGGCATCCCCTCCCTCGCCATCGCCGAACTCCTCCCCACCGTTGAGGCGGCGATGGTGCGCAAGGTCAACGAAGAGGTGCGATCAGGCAGCGCGGAGCGCCGGGATGGGTAACGCGCAGAGGCTAACGCGACCGCACCCCGTCAAGATGGCAGGGAATCATGATCCGTGAGCAGCAAGCGCCGATCTCACGCGCGTACCTTCGCGACGAAGGTTACGCCCGGCAGCCCGTCAAAATGCCCGTCGCAGGTGACGAGTTCCGCGCCCTCTGCGGTCGCTGTCGCGTAGATGATCGCATCAGCAGTTGCGAGGCCGTGCGTGCGCGACGCCTCGGCGGCTCCAAGTGCAGTCGCGGTGTCGAGATCGACGACGCGGCAAAGTTGCGTGAACGCGATCACCTGATCGGCCTTTTCCTCGCCCACTTCGCGGGTTAGCCATTTGCACAACTCGAGTTGGACCATCGTAGGCACCACCCAGGCGGCCTGCTCGGGCAGAAGCGGCGCGAGGCGCTCACCTGTGGGCGTTCCCATAAGCCATTCGATCCAGGCTGATGTATCGATCAGGACCATCAGGCGCGGTCCGAGCGATCGCGGACGTCGCGTGGATCGGCGCCGCGGGCGATGCCCTTCAGCGTCTCGCGCTTGGGGATCGGCACCAGTAGAACTCCGGTTCCCTTCGGTATGAAGGCGAAGGTCAGGCCCGCGTCCCACCGCCGGGGCGCCCGGATCGCCTTGGGGATCGAGATTTGGAACTTCGTCGAGAGGGTCGCTGTCTCGGCCATCATCATACCTGCAACTCATCGATCTAAGGAAAGTACGACTTCAGGTGCTGCACTGCAAGGCTAGAGGTACGCTCGCCCGAAAGCGCCGCGCTGCAGGGAGGGGCGGTGATGGAGCGCGATGTCAACGAAGAGGTACGATCAGGCAGCGTGGAGCGGCTGAATGCCTGATACGTCGACGGTCTCGCGCGCGCGGGCCAGATCCCAGGCCCGCTGCAGGTTCATCCAGTATTCGGGCGTGGTCTGGAAGAAGGCGGCGAGGCGCATGGCCGTGTCCGCCGTGAGCGCTGTCTCACCCTTGACCAGACGCTCGATCCGCGTGCGGGGGACCTGCAATTGCCTGGCCAGCGTCGGCGCCTTCATCCCCAAAGGCGCAAGATAGAGCTCAGCGAGCACCTCGCCGGGGTGGGACGGTTGGGTCAGCAGGCTCATGGCGGCTCCTTTCAGTGGTAATCCACGATTTCGACGTCAGCTGGGCCCTGATCGGTCCAGACAAAGCAGATGCGCCATTGGCCATTGATGCGGACCGAATGCTGGCCCGCCCGGTCACCACTCAGCGCCTCCAGATGGTTGCCCGGCGGAAAGCGCAGATCCTCAAGAACATGCGCCGCATCCAGCGCCGAGAGCATTGCGCGCGTTCGTTTCACCAGATCGGCGGGGAACCCCTTGCCGAACTGGCCCGTCATGGCCTGCTCGGCGAGCTTTCCGCGGGTGCTCATGATCATGATGCCCGTGTATCACGACGTGATACATGAATCAAGGACCCTGATCCCATGGCCACCAAACAGGTTTCTGTCCGGCTGGTCGCCGAGGGCGGGCGGCGGGTGCGGGCGGAGTTGCAGGGGATCGGCGAGGCCGGGCAGTCGGGGTTTCGCGCGATCACGCGCGAGGTCGATCTTGCCGCGGTCGCGCTGCGCCGCCTCGCGGGGCTCGTGACGACAGCCTTCGGCCTGCGCGAGATCGTCGCGATGACCGACCGCTGGACCGACCTCGGCGCGCGGGTCGCCCTTGCGACGCGGGCGCAGGGCGAGGGCGCGGCCGTCATGGACCGGCTCGCGGCCGTCGCGCGGCGGACATATTCGAGCCTCGATCTGACGGTCGAGAGCTATCTGGCCAACGCGACCGCGCTGCGAGAACTCGGCCTCTCCACGGCCGAGACGCTCGACTTCACCGAAGCGCTGAACAACGCACTCGTTGTCTCGGGGGCCAAGGCCGAGCGCGCGGCCTCGGTGCAGGGCGCGCTCTCGAAGGCGATGGCGCTCGGCCGACTGTCGGGGGATGAACTCAACACCGTGATCGCCTCGGGCGGTCGGGTGGCCGAGTTGCTCGCGGCCGAGCTTGGCACCACCGTCTCGGGCCTGCGCGGCCTCGGCCAGCAGGGCGCGATCACCGGCAATGTGATCCGCCGGGCGCTCATCGGCAATCTCGAGCAACTCCGCGCCGAGGCAGACAGCATGCCGGCCACCATCGGCGATGCCTTCACGCTGATCGGGAACGCGGCCCTGCAACTGGTCGGGACCTGGGACCGGATGGCTGGCACCTCCGCCACGGTGACGGGGGCGCTGATCGGCCTTGCCGACAATCTCGAGCGGCTGGCGGCCATCGCCATTGCCGTCGCGGGCGTCATGGCCGGGCGCTGGGTTGCGGCCTTCGTCGCGGCCCGTGTCGCGACGCTCACGCTCTCGGGTGCGCTGACGCTCCTGCGCGGCGCCCTCATCCGCACCGGGATCGGGGCGCTGATCGTGGGGGCGGGCGAGTTGATCTACCAATTCGGCCAGCTCGCGCGCGGCGCGGGCGGGTTCGGGGCGGCGATGGGGCTTCTGAGGGATGTCGCGGTCGAGGTCTGGGACCGGATCGGGCTCGGTGCCGCGGCGGCGGGGGCGCAGGCCACGGCGATGTTCTTCGACATCAAGTCGGACGCCGCCGGCGCCATGGCCTCGGCGATCGAGAATGTGGTCGGCTTCGGCAATACGGCGGTGAACACCTTCCAGGGCACGTTCTACGCGGTGCAGGCGGTGTGGAACGCGCTGCCGGACGTATTCGCCCGCATCGGCGCGCTCGCCATGAACACGCTGATCGAGGCGATGCAGTCGGGTCTCGCGGGCGTCACCGAGGCGATCAACACGCTCCTCACCCTGGGCGGTCGGCGCCCCGAATGGGCGATCGCGCCGCCCGATCTCGGCGACTGGATGGCGGTGGTCCCTGAGGCCGTCGACATCGGCGGGCGCGCGGCCGAGGGCTTCGCCCGCGGGTTCGAGACGAACCTCCTCGCTGTCCCCAACCTCGGTCTCGGGGCGATCGCGACCGAGGCGCTGGGCAGCGCCAACGCCTATCGCGAGGCCGCCGAGGATCTCGCGCGCGGAGCAACAGCGCCGCTCGCCAGTTGGCAGGCGCTGACGGATGCGGTGACCACGGCGGGCAGTGATGGTGCTGATGCGCTGACGGAAGCCGAAGGCGCCGCCCGCCTTGTGACCGATGCGCTGGAAGAGACGGAGGAGCAGGCCAACCGCGCAGGCGGGGCCGCGCTTCAGGCGGGTGCTGACGCTTCAGCCGGGGCGAATCATGCCGCCACCGGCTGGCGCGCTGTCTCCGCCGCGCTCGCCGATTACGCCCGCGACGCGAAGGAGTGGGGCAAGGGCTTGGGCGAGAGCCTGGTGGGCGCGTTTCGCTCGGCGGAGACCGCATTCCGGGCCTTCGTGAAGACCGGCAAGCTCGACTTCAAGGGGCTGGTGGCCTCGATCCTCGAGGACCTCGCCGTGCTGCAGTTCCGCAATGCCGTGCTCGGGCCCATCGCCGATGCGCTCTCCAGCGCATTTGGCCCCTGGGGCGGCGGCAATGTCACGGCGGCCGTGTCGCATGCCGGCGGCATGGTCGGGCTTTCCGGACATTCCCGGCAGGTGCCGGCGCTGGCTTTCGCCGGCGCGCCAAGATTGCACAGTGGTGGCTGGGCCGGGCTGCGGCCCGACGAGGTGCCAACCATCCTGCAGCGCGGGGAGCGGGTACTCTCGCGCCGCGACGTGGCCGCCGGCACCCAAGGCGCCGGGCCGCAGCGACTGGAGATCTCCGTCAATGTCGAGGGCGCGCGCGGCAACCGCGAGATCGAAGAGATGGTGAATGCGGGCGTCTCCGGCGCGCTGCAGCACTATGACCGGCTGATCGCGCCGCGCACCCTCGCGCGCGTCGCACAGGACCCACGGCGGAGGGGCTGATGGCGCTGACCTATCCGCTGACCCACGCCCAATTCCTCGGCGCCCTGCGCATCGAGGAGGTGACGTTCCGGCTCTCGCACCCGCAGGAACACACGCGCCTTGGCGATGGCTCTGTCATCAGCGCGAGCCTCGGCGCAGCGCTCTGGACCGGCTCGATCCGGCTCGCCCAGGCCAGCCATCCGCACCACGCCGGGATGGAGGCGCTGATCGCCCTGATGGACCAGCCGGGTGCGACCTTCCTTTGCCACGACCCGCGCCAGATCGGCCCCGCCGGCGATCCGACAGGGGCGATCCTTGGGCCCGCCACGCCCACGATCCACAGCCTCGCCGCGAACATGCGCGAGTTGCGCGTCACCGGTCTGCCGTCGGGATATGTCCTTTCCGCAGGCGACATGCTGTCCTTCCAGTATGGCGCGAGCCCAGTCCGATACGCGCTGCACCGCATCGTCGTGGGCGGCACGGCCTCAAGCGGCGGCCTCACCCCGATGCTCGAGGTGGTGCCGAACCTGCGCGCGGGCGCTGTCGCAGGGCTCACGATCTCGCTGATCCGACCGGCCTGCAAGGCGCGCCTTCTGCCGGATCCGACCTATGGCGCTGGGCGTCAGGCGCTCAGCCGCGGCGCCAGTTTCGACTTCATCCAGACGCTGAGGTGAGGCGGTCGGATCATGACAAGGGCCGCCTTGGGCATATCAGCTGAAGTCGACATCGCGCGGGACAATGCGGACCCTCTCAGGCTCAGGGTCGATATCCGAAAGCCCCGGAGTGCAAAGCTTCGCGACCAGATTTTGCGGCCCATCGACCAAGCGGTGGTAATCGACCCAACTGAGCAGGACGTGAGACGGTTGGCCTTCATCGGTGATCACCACCGGCCACTCGTCTGCCATGCGCAACGTCAGTTCGGGATCCTGCTCGAAGTCGTGGCTCGAGATATCGTCCGGGCGCATGATGGTCTCCTTCATCTCGCGCGGGTCAGAGCCCCGCGGCCTTTTTGAGATCCTCATCGATCCTCGTCTGCCAACCGGGCCCGGTCGCCTTATAATGCGCAACCACGTCAGGGCTGAGGCGGATCGAGATCGGCACCTTGGTCGGCGCCTTCTGCGCCCCCCGGGTAGTACGTGGGAACGCCGCCAGAACCTCGCCGGGCAGCACGGCATCGGGCCTGCCGGCCTTGGCAAAATCTGCCCTGGTCCATTCCGGGTTATCAAGGTCAGCTTTCTTCCTGGTCTGCGACATAGCGCTTGATCTCCCGTGCATGGGCTCGACGCAGGCTGATCGGGCGGACCTTCCCGCCTCGGACCGTGAAGGCCAGCGCGAAGAACACGCCATCGATCAAGCCCCAGGCCCGATATCGCTGCTCGCCGTAATCGAACCGATCATCCTCGAGAACGGCCAACATCTCGAAGCTGACGGCATCCGCGAGTGAGACGCCGTGCTTGACGCGGTTCGCCGCGTCATTTTCGGCGTCAAACTCCAGATCCATCGCGCTTGTATATACGATTAGATCGCCCGTTCGTCAAGACGAGGCGAAGAAGGACCCCCATGCGCATCCTCGATCCTGCTTCCGCGACCTATCTCGCCGCCCGCACCGGCGTGGCGAGCCGCCACATGGTGCATGTCGTCGCGCGCAATCGTGCGACGGGGGCGCAGGAGGCGCTCGGCCTCTGGCAGGGGGACGACCACCTCACCATCGCCATCGGCGGGGTGAACCGGACCTATTACGGCGCGGGCGGTCTGATCGGGGTGGAACCGATCCGGGCCGGCATCGGGCTCGAGGTTCGGATGCTGCAAATTGCGCTGAGCCCGCTCACGCCCGAGGTCGCGGAGCTCCTTCGAGGTCATGACGCGCGACTGGCGCCTGCCGAGGTGCACCGCGCGCTCCTCTCGCTCGAGACCGATCAGCCGATCGCCGAGCCGATCCGGGTGTTTCGCGGCTGGATCGACGCGGTGCAGATCCGGACGCCCGAGGTCGGGGGCACGGGCGAGGCCACGGTCACGCTCGCGAGCGCCGCGCGGGGGCTGACCCGGGCGCTGACCTTGACGCGCTCCGACGCCGAGATGCGCCGACGGAATGCGGGCGACGCGTTCCGCAGCTACAGCGACATCGCGGGCGAGGTCGAAGTCTGGTGGGGCGAGAAGCGGGAGCGCGCCTGATGGACCGGCTTTCCTGGCTCATCGCCCATGCCACGGCGGCGGGCGCGCGCCCGTTCCGGCCGGGGCGCCACGACTGCGCGCTCTTCGCGGCGGGCTGGGTCAAGATCGTCACCGGCCGAGACCTCGCGCGGGGCTGGCGCGGGCGCTATCGCAGCCTCCGCCAGGGGCGGCGCCTTCTCGAGGCAGCGGGACACGCCGACCATATCGCCCTTGCCGCCGCCAACCTGCCCGAGATCCCGCCCGCCTTCGCCCAGCCCGGCGATCTCGCCGTCCTCGAGGCCGAGGCCCTCGGCATCGTCGCGGGCGAGATGATCTATTGCCTGACGCCCTCGGGCCTCGGCCTTGTCCCCCGCGGCCGGATGCGTCGCGCCTTTGCCGTGAGAACCCCCTGATGCCCGCAGTCGGTGCCGCCATCGCCGCCCTTGGCAGTGCCTTGGGCGGGGCGATCTCTGTCGTCTCGGCCTATGCCGCGGGCTCGTTCGTCGGCACGCTTCTCGTCAACACCGCGATCTCGGCGGGCATCTCGCTCATCGCGCGCGCGCTCGCCCCGAAGCCCACGATCCGCCAGGGCGGTATCCAGACCGCCGTCACCACGACCGGGGGCACCGAGCCGCAAGCCTTCATCCTGGGGCGCACCGCCACCGCCGGCCACCATGTCTGCCCGCCCATGAGCCATGACGATGCGGGCACGCCGAACGGGTTCCTGACCTATGTGATCGAGCTCTCCGACATCCCCGGCGCAGCACTTCGCCGCGTCATCCTCAATGATGGCTATTCCGACCTCGGGGCCAGTGCGCATCCCGATTACGGCCATCCGCTGCTTGGGCAGCGCGTCGGCGACACCGACCACGCCTGGATCCGGTTTTACGACGGCACCCAGACCACGGCCGACCCGATGCTGGTCGCAAAATATGCAAGCTACCCCGACCGGCCCTGGTCGGCGGCGCATGTGGGCACCGGCACCGCCCATGCGATCCTGACCTTTCGGCTGAACCGCGCGGTCTTCAACACGCTGCCGGCCGTCCGCTTCGAGCTCGACGGGATCGCGCTCTACGATCCGCGCTTCGATGCTTCCGTCGGCGGCGCGGGGGCGCAGCGCTGGGCCGAGCCCGCCACCTGGGCGCGCTCGGCAAACCCGGCGGTGATGATCTACAACATCCTGCGCGGCATCCGGCTCCCATCCGGCGACATCTGGGGCGGCGCGGTGGCGGCCGAGGATCTGCCGCTCGACAGCTGGTTTGCCGCCATGAACGCCTGCGACGCGCCGATCGGCAGCCGCCCGAGCTTCGTCGCCGGCCTCGAGGTCAGGCTCGGGACGGAACCGGCCGAGGCGATCGAGGAGATCGCCAAGACCTGCCTCGGGCAGCTCAGCGAGATGGGCGGGGTGTTCCGGCTGCGCGTCGGCGCCCCGGCCCCACCCGTGCTCTTCATCACGGATGAGGATATCGTGATCTCGGCGCCGCAGGAGCTCGACTCCTTCCCAGGGCTTGCCGCCAGCGTCAATGCCATCGCGGCCGAGTATCCCGAGCCCGCGAGCCTCTGGGCGGCACGCGCGGCCCCGCCCCTCTTCAACCCGAGCTGGGAGGCCGAGGACGGCGGGCGGCGCCTGTCGACCAGCATCGGCTTTCCGGCCTGCCCTGACCTCAGCCAGGTCGCGCAACTGATGGCCGCCTATGTCCGGGACGCGCGGCGCTTCCGGACGCATCGGCTCGTGCTGCCGCCCGAGGCCTTCGTGCTCGAGCCGCTCGACACCATCGCCTGGACCTCGGCGCGCAACAGCTATGGCGCGAAGGTCTTCGAGGTGGTCGAGATCGCCGACCTGCCCGGCAGCATCAACCAGGAGGTCGTTCTGCGCGAGCGCGACCCGGCCGATTACCTCTGGTCCCCGGCCGAGGATCTGCCGGCGGTCGTGCCCGCGACCGGCCTCGCTCCCCGCCCGCCGCAGGTGATCGAGGGCTGGTCGGTCGCCGCCACGACGATCCGCGACGGTCTCGGGCTTGATCGACGCCCCGCGATCCGCCTCGCCTGGACCGGCACGGCCGCGCGCGACGCGGCCCTCGTCGGCTACGAGATCCGCCTTGCCGCGAGTGCCGCGGTCGTCGTCGCGGGGGTCGCGGATCGGGCCGCGGGCGCGGTTCTCGTCTCGGAGGGGCTCCTCTCCGCGACCGCCTATCAGGCGCGGGGGCGCTATCTCGCCGAGCGCCCGACCGCCTGGTCGAGCTGGCTCGATGCGACGACGCCCGCCGTCTGGCTCGACGAGAGCGCCTTCGAGAACGGCGTGCGGGGCCTTTTCGCCGATGCGGGGCTGAGCGCGCCCGAGATCGTCGCGACGCTGCCCGTGTCCGGCGCCTTCCAGGGCCAGCTTGCCTTCTCGCGCGCCGACAACCGTCTTTATCGCTGGACCGGCAGCGCATGGACGGCCGAGGTGCCCGCGGTCGCCGTCACGGGCCAGCTTGCCGACGATCAGATCGCGGCGATCGCCGCCGCCAAGATCGCGGGCCAGATCACCACCACCCAGATCGGCGAGGGGGCGGTCTCGACGGGCAAGCTCGCCGCCGGCGCGGTGACGGCGGGAAAGATCGCGGCTGGTGCGATCGATGCCGGCAAGATTGCCGCCGGCGCGGTGACGGCAAGCGCCATCGCCGCGGGCGCGATCGATGCGGGCAAGATCGCGGCTGGCACCATCACCGGCGACCGGATCGCGGCCAACACCATCACCGGTGGCCTCATCGCGGCGAGCGGGATCATCACCTCGGCAGCGCAGATCGGCGATGGCCTCATCACCACCGCAAAGATCGGCAATCTTGCCGTCTCGACCGCCAAGATCGCCGACAATGCCGTCACCTTCCCGAGCTTCATCGAGGGGCCGGTGACCACCATCAACCGCGTCGGCGGGGGCGAGACGGTGCTTGCGAGCCTCGCCATCGTGCAGTCGGGTGCGCCCGTCTGGGTCATGGCGGAGGCCAATGTCACGCATCTGACCGGCGGGCTCATCCTCTCGAACCGATACGCGCGCATGAACATGCGCATCCGCGCGGATGGGGTCATGATCGACGGGGTCTCGGGCCCGATGGTCTCGGGGCTGAACGTCAGCGCCTTCGTGCAGGACACGACCCATATCGCGACCGGGCCCGTCACCTACAGCTTTACCTGCGAGCCGACGACGGGGGACGCCGATCAGGTCCACATCGTCGGCGCCTCGCTCTTCATCATCGAGTTGAAGCGATGATCCGCGTGAGCTTCCATGCGCTGGCGACCGGCGAGATCACGCGGCGCGCCATGCTCGCCCCCGAACTCGTCGCGCTGAACCTCGCGCCGGGCGAGGGCGTCGTCGCGGGCTGGGTCGACGGGACGCGCGCGCGCGTCGTCGCGGGGCAGATCGTGCCGAAGCCCGAGGCCGAGATCGAGGCCGAGGCGCTCGCGCGCGCCTGGGCCGATCTGCGCATGGCGCGCAACGCGCGCCTCGCCGCCTCGGACTGGACGCAAGTCCCCGACGCGCCGGTCGACCGCGCAGCCTGGGCGCGCCATCGCCAGGCGTTACGCGACCTGCCCGCGTCGACCGCCGATCCGCGCGCGCCGCTTTGGCCCGATCCGCCCTGACGGATCCGCGGCGTCGTCGGCAGACCACACCCATCATTCAGTCACCCCCCACCCAACCCCATGGAGAGGAGATCCCGCCATGTCGTTCCAATTCTCGGATATCGCCCGCAACGCCGCCCTCGATGCGATCGAGGCCGCGATCGGCACGAGCCCCATCCTGCAGATCCGCTCGGGCGCGCTGCCCGCCGACACGGGGACAGCCGATGCGGGCAATCTTCTGGTCGAGATCGCGCTCCCTGCGGACTGGCTCGAGACCGCCGCGACCGGCACCAAGACGATCAAGGGCGTCTGGACCGGAACCGGCACCACCGCCGCCGCGGGTGGCACCAACGCGGGCCATTTCCGCATCAAGAACACCGCCGGCACGCTCACCCATCTGCAGGGCAGCATCACCATCACCGGTGGCGGCGGCGACATGGAACTCGACAACCCCAACATCGCGCAGAACCAGTCGGTGAGCGTCACGACCTTCACCCTGACCGCCGGGGGCGCCTGATCCATGGCGCGCCTCGTCAACCGCGCGCGGATGACCACGCCCACCACCGGCACGGGCACGCTCGCGCTCGGGGCGGCGGTCGAGGGCTTCCAGTCCTTCGCTGCCGCGGGGGTCGCGGATGGCGACGCGCTGCGCTATGTCCTCGAGGAAGGCCCGGCCTGGGAGATCGGCCTCGGGATCTATGGCGCCTCCCCCCCGAGCCTCACGCGCGCCCCTTCCGAAAGCTCCGCGGGCGGGGCCGCGATCGCGCTCGCTGGGCAGGGCCGGGTCTTCGTCACCGCCGCCGCGGCCGAGTTCGAGGCCAAGCTCGACGCGACCGACCCCCGCCTTTCGGACGCGCGCGAATGGAGCGCCGCGACCATCGCCGAGGCCGAGGCCGCCGCCGGCACCGCCACCACCCGACGCGCCTTCACGGCCGCGCGCGTCCGGCAGGCGATCCTCGGCTGGTGGAACGGATCGGCGGAGAAGACGAAGCTCGATGGCATCGCGGCCGGGGCGCAGGTCAATGTCGCAACCGATCTCGGACAGGGTGGCACGGGCAACGCCCGGACCATCACCTCCTCGACCGGGAGTGCCGTCACCGTCTCGACCGCGAGTGCGACGCATGCGGGCTTCATGTCGACGGGGGACAAGTCGAAGCTCGATGGCATCGCGGCGGGGGCCGAGGTCAATGCGGTGACCTCGGTCGCGGGCCGGACGGGCGCGGTCAGCCTTGCCAAGGCCGATGTCGGGCTCGGGTCGGTCGACAACACCGCCGACAGCGCCAAGGTCGTGGCCTCGGCCGCGACCTGGACCACGGGCCGCACCCTGACGCTCGGCGATACCGCCCGGACGCTGAACGGCAGCGCCAATCTCGCCTGGACGCTCGCCGAGATCGGCGCGGCGGCGGCGGGGCATGGCCATGCTGACGCCACGACCTCGGCCGCGGGGTTCCTCTCGGCCGCCGACAAGTCGAAGCTCAATGGCATCGCGGCGGGGGCGACGGCGAATGCAGGCACCGTCACCTCGGTCTCGGGCGGCACGGGGCTGAGCGGCACCGTCACCACCTCGGGCTCGATCGCGCTCGCCGCCATCTCGGCAGGATCGGCCACGACCGGCGCGCTCTTCTACAACGGCACGACACGCGCGGCGGGCCAACTCTATGGCGGCACGACCGCGCCCGCCTCGACGACGCGCCTCAACTACGATGGCGCGCTGCATGTGACGTCGCTGCAGGCCTCGGGCGATGTCACCTCGCTCTCGGACGAGCGGCTGAAGACCGACTGGGCGGAGCTGCCCGATGACTTCGTCGCGCGCATCGCCGAGGTGCGCCATGGCACCTTCCGCCGTGTGAATGGCACGAGGCGCGAGATCGGCGTCAGTGCCCAAAGCCTCGCCCGCGCCGCGCCCGAGGCGGTGCGGGGTGGAGCTGACGGCGGTGCGATCGGGGACGGCTCCGATCCAGGCTTCCTCTCGGTCGCGCACGGCCCTGCGGCACTTGCCGCCGTCATCGCGCTTGCGCGCGCCCATCTCGCGCTCCGCCAGAGGCTCGAGAATCTCGAGGCGCGCCTCGGGGTGCGCGCGGGCTGACGAGTTGGCGTGCCCCTGACC
>Ga0315900_10003742_pt1 | contig 22013 bp, 21 predicted proteins | sample LakEriMetagenome_FD_203521 | JGI IMG/M metagenome (GOLD analysis project Ga0315900, IMG submission 203521) | Freshwater fungal communities from buoy surface, Lake Erie, Ohio, United States - Buoy 12 MA114 | ecosystem: Environmental > Aquatic > Freshwater > Lake > Lake biofilm | place: USA: Lake... | reverse complement strand
GACCCCCGGCGCGGCCCGTGGCGTCGGCGCGCGCATCAGCCGATCCCCGCAAGGGCTGCCGGATCGAAGCCTGCGCCGGGCACGAGGGTGACCCCCTCGCGCGTCATGCGCACCTCGACCCCGGCGGCGATCAGCGCCGCCTTCAGCGCATCGACGGGCGCGAAATCCCCCGAGGCGCGGGCGGCGGCGCGGGCCGCATCGAGCCGTGCCGCGAGACGGTCAAGCGCCGCCCGGTCCTGCCCGGACCCCGCCGCGAGCGCAAACCCCATCAGTGCCGCCGAGGCGCGCAGGCCGGCGGCATCGCCCGCGGCGTAAAGGGCGTGCAGCGCCGCGATCGCGCCCGGGGTGTTGAGGTCGTCTGCGAGCGCTGCCAGCACGCCGGGCGCGGGGCCCGGGGCGGGGTCGATCCCCGCCCCGGGCCCTTCCCCCCGCGCCTCCGCGGCCTGCACGAGCGCCCCCCAGCGGCGCAGCGTCGCCTCGGCCTCCTGCCGGCGCGTCTCGGTCCAGTCCATCGGCTTGCGGTAATGGGTCGAGAGCAGCACGAAGCGGATCACCTCGCCCGGCACGCCGCGCTCGAGCAGGTCGTGCATGGTGAAGAAGTTGTCGAGGTTCTTCGACATCTTGCGCCCCTCGACGAGGAGCATCTCGTTGTGCATCCAGATCGAGGCGAAGCCCGCGCCGGGGTGCGCGCAGCAGCTTTGCGCGATCTCGTTCTCGTGGTGGGGGAACATGAGGTCGATGCCCCCCCCGTGGATGTCGAAGCTCGCGCCGAGGAGCCCCTCGGACATGGCCGAGCATTCGATGTGCCACCCCGGCCGGCCGCGTCCCCAGGGCGAGGGCCAGCCGGGTTCGTCCTCGGCCGAGGGTTTCCAGAGCACGAAATCCATCGGATCGCGCTTGAAGGGCGCGACCTCGACCCGCGCGCCCGCGATCATCTCGTCAAGGCTGCGGCCCGAGAAGCGCCCGTAGTCGGGAAAGCTGCGCACGTCGAAGAGCACATGCCCCTCGGCGGCATAGGCGTGGCCGCGCCCGATCAGGGCCGCGATCATCGCGACCATCTCCCCGATCCAGTCGGTCGCGCGCGGCTCGAAGGTGGGGCGCAGCGCGCCGAGCGTGTCCATGTCGGCGTGATACCAGCCGATCGTGCCGTCGGTCAGGCCGCGGACGATGTCATTGAGGGCCCGCCCGTCGCCCTCGGCCGCAATCTCGCGGGCGCGTTCGTTGATCTTGTCGTCGACGTCGGTGAAGTTGCGCGCATAGCTCACGTTGTCCGCCCCGTAGATGTGGCGGAGCAGGCGGAAGAGCGTGTCGAAGACGACGACAGGCCGGGCATTGCCGAGATGGGCGCGGTCATAGACCGTCGGCCCGCAGACATACATCGAGACCTTGCCGGGAACGACGGGCTGAAGCCGGCGCTTGCGCCGGGAACGGCTGTCATGAAGCTCGATCGGGATCATGCGGCCTCCGGTGTGCGGTGGGGCAGGTCTTTGCCCTCTGCTAGTCGCTTCCGCGCTGCAGGCCAAGGGGGGCGGGAGCGCAACGATCGGTTCACCCTCTTGTGGCATCCCGCACGTGTGCCCGGGGCCGCGAGGATCCGGGTGCGGTTTCCTCCCTGTCGGACTGGCCGCGTCGGACACCCGACGCGGCCTTTTTTGCCCGCCGCCGCCCCGGCGTGATGAGGTGCAAGGCGCGAAGATTCCAGTTGACGGATGGAACCCGCCCACATACCAATTTCGCAAAATCGTCGGCCAGTCCGGCAGGGGGTGAGGAAAAGGGTCGTCTCCGGCCCTTTTTCTTTTCCCTCCGCACGGGGGTCAGGCGGATTGGTCCGGTTGCGGACGTTCGGGTGATTGTGATGATGCGGCAGATTGCAGCGGCAGTCGCGGGGTTGGCCTTGTGTCTGTGTGTCATGCCCGTGTCGGGCATTGCCCGAGCGCAGGGGGCGGGTGATCCTGGCCCCGTTGCCCCCGTTGCCCCCGCCGCCCCTGCTGATCAGGCCGTAGAGTCGCCATCGCCGGAGACCTCCGCTCCGCTGGCGACCACGCCGCAGTCTATGCCCCGCGGCACGGTCTATCCGGCGGGCCGGTTCGATGCGTGGGAAATGCTCTGCACCAAGTCCGACCTCGCGGCCGACCCGTGCGAACTCTATCAGGCACTGCGCGACGAATCGGGGGCGCCGATCGCCGAAATCAACCTCATCAACCTGGCCGAGGGGGATGGAGCCGCCGCCGCCGCGACGGTTCTGACACCCCTTGGAACCTACCTGCCCGGGCAACTGTCGCTGGGCATCGACGGCACCCCTATCGGAGCCTTCCCCTTCGTCTACTGCGCGAGCATCGGCTGCGTCGGACAGATGTCGCTGTCGCGCGCCGACATTGAGATCCTGCGCCGCGGACGCACCGCCGAGGTGACGATCTTCGCCGTCGATGCCCCCGAGGTTCCGATCCGCCTTGCCATGCCGCTCGACGGGTTCACCGCCGGCTATGGCGCGATCTCGCGGGCCAATGCCGCGGCCGATGCCGCTGCGCAACAGGGTGCGCCGGCACCACCCGGGGGCAACTAGGGCGCCGACATCGCCTTGCCGAGCCGCGGCAAGCCCGCGCGGCGCAGGAAGGCCCGAATCGGGGCAGGCGCATCGGGGTGGCCGGCCGGCGGCATGGTGCGGCGCGCTGCGGCGATGGCACGCGCGACGGTGGCGGGGTCGCCCGACCAGAGCATATGCAACACCGAATCGGGTGATTCGCGCCTGAGGCCATGCGCTGCCAGCACGCGGGCGGGGAAATCGCTGTGGTTGAACGTCATCACCGCCTCGGCCCGCCCGGCGATGGCGGCGGCGAGGACATGGCAATCATCGGGGTCGGGCAGGCGGAGTGCCGCCTCGATCTCGGGCGCGGGCGGGACGGTCGCGTCGGGAAATGCCGTCTGCATCGCAAGCCAAGCCTCTGCCGCGCGCGCCGCCGCCTCGGTGCCGCGGCGCGCGGCCGCGTGCTGCCACTCGGCGATGATGCGCGCCGACCAGAGCGGCACGATCAGCCCCTCGGCCGCGACATTGAGGACGATGCGCCGCAGCGCGTCGGGGACGAGCACGCAGGCGTCGATCAGCGCCCTCATCCATCCAGCCGGAACGCCAGCGCCTTGAGGTAGCCCGTCTCGGCCAGTTGCGGCAGCACCGGGTGGTCGGGCCCGGCAAAGCCCGTGTGGATGATCTGCCCCCGCCGCCCGGCCCGCCCGATCCCGCGCACCGACGCGCTGCGAAAGGCCGCGAGGTCGGCCGCATGCGAGCACGAGCAGAGCACCAGGTACCCCCCCGGCGCCACCAGCGGCGCGGCGAGCCGCGCGACACGCTCATAGGCGCGCAGGCCCGCCTCGAGCGCGGGGCGCGCCGGCGCGAAGGCGGGCGGGTCGCAGACGACGAGGCCGAAGCGCTCGCCCGCCGCCGCGAGGTCGGCCATCACGTCGAAGGCGTCCCCCTGCCGCGTCGCGAAACGCTCGGCGAGGCCCGAGGCCTCGGCCCCCCGCGCCGCGAGGGCAAGCGCCGGCGCCGAGCCATCGACCGCGAGCGCCGAAGCCGCCCCGCCGGCGAGCGCCGCGAGCCCGAACCCGCCAACATGTGCAAAGATATCGAGCACCCGCGCCCCGCGCCCGAGCCGGGCCGCAAAGGCGTGGTTCTCGCGCTGGTCGTAGTAAAGCCCCGTCTTCTGCCCGCCCTCGAGGTCGGCCATGTAGACCGCCCCGTTCATCGGCACCGCGACCGGCCCCGCCAGCGCACCCGCCAGCACCCCGCCCGCGTCATCGAGGCCCTCGGTCGCGCGCGTGCGCCCCGAGGCGTTCTTGACGACCGTGCCCACCCCCGTGACGCGCCGAAGCGCCGCCACGAGGTCGGGCAGATGCGCCTCGGCCCAGGCCGCGTTGGGCTGGATCACGGCCGCATCGCCGAAGCGGTCGATCACGACGCCCGGCAGCCCGTCGGCCTCGGCGTGGACGAGGCGGTAGTAGGGCGCGGGATAGAGCGCCTGGCGCAGCGCGAGCGCGTGCGCGATGCGCGCCTCGAACCAGCCCGCGTCGATCGTGGCGGCCGGGTCGTGATCGAGCATCCGCGCCGCGATCTTCGAGCCCATGTTGACGGCGACAAGCCCCATCGGCCGCCGCTCGGCATCCTCAAGCACGGCGAGCGTGCCGGGGGCGATCGCGCGGGTGCGCCGGTCGGCCACGACCTCATCGGCCCAGACCCAGGGCATGCCGAAGCGGATCGGGCGCGGATCGGCGCCGGGGCGCAGCCGCACGACGGGGCGGGGGGCGGAGGGGGTATCCATGGGCGGGGCTTCTAGCGCCCCGGGGGCGCGGGCGAAAGGGCCGCCGCGCCCAGCCCAGCAAGGGCATTGACGGAATGCCACCAGCCGATGAATCTGCAACCGCGCGATCACGCGCGGCACCGGCAAAGGGGGGACGACATGTGTGATGCCTGCCTGATCGAGAACATCAAGTCCGCGATGCTGTCGCGGCGCGCGCTCTTCACCGGGGCGGCGGCGACGACCGCAGCCGTGGTCGCGAGCGGCCTGACGACCGCGCGGCCCGCGCTCGCGCAATCGTCGGGCAGGGTCGTCGACCTGACGCATGCCTATGACGGCGAATTCCCGACCTTCGACGGCAACCCGGGCATCCTCTATGACCCGGCGGTGAAGTTCGCGGAATCGGGCTATCAGCTCTGGAAGCTCACGATCTGGGAGCATACGGGGACGCATATCGACGCGCCGCTGCATTTCTCGGCCGACGGAACCTCGGTCGCCGATCTCGCGCCCGAGCGGCTCGTCTGCCCGCTCTGCGTCATCGACATCAAGGGAAAGGCGGCCGAGAACGCCAACGCCATGGTCGAACCCGCCGACATCGAGGCGTGGGTGTCGGCCAACGGCGACATCCCGGCCGGTGCCTGCGTCGCGATGCATTCGGGCTGGGCCGCGAAGGTCGGAAGCCCCGCCTACCGCAACACGCCCGAGGGCGCCTTCGCCTTTCCGGGTTTCTCCAAGGCCGCGACCGACATGCTCGCGGGGCTCGACGTGGCGTGCATCGGGGTCGATACGCTCTCGCTCGATCCGGGCAACTCGGCCGATTTCGGGGTGCATTTCAGCTGGCTGCCGGGCGGACGCTTCGGGATCGAGAACCTCGCGGGGCTCGACGGCGTGCCGGCCAAGGGGGGCACGATCTTCATCGGGGCGCCCAAGCACAAGGGCGGCACGGGCGGGCCCGCGCGCGTGATGGCCGTCGTCTGATGGCGACCGTCCCCATCCTGACCGACGAGGCGGCGGGGCCCGAGGCCCGCGCCGTCTTCGACGACATCAGAGCCAAGCGCGGCACGGATTACGTCAACGACTTCTGGCGCGCGCTTGCCAACGACCCGGCGCTCCTGCGCGCGACGTGGGAGAGGCTCGGGCAGGTGATGGGGCCGGGCGCGCTCGATCCGCTGGTCAAGGAGATGATCTATATCGCCGTCTCGGTCACCAACGGCTGTTCCTATTGCGCCCACAGCCACACGGCGGCGGCGCGGGCGCGCGGCATGACGCCCGAGATGCACGGCGAACTCATGGCCGTGATCGCGATGGCGGCGCAGACGAACGCGCTCGCGACCGCGCTGCAGATCGAGCCCGACGCGCGCTTCAGGGTCTGAGGCACGCGGGCCGGGGCGGTTGCGTCCGTTACCGCTAACATGATAAGCGCGCGGCATTCCCGAGCCTGCCAGAGGAGGCCCCGATGCCCCTGCACCCCGTCATCGCCGATGTGACCGCGCGCATCCGCCGCCGGTCCGGACCGGGGCGCGCGAGCTATCTGCACCGCATCGAGGCGGCGGCCGCGCGCGGCCCGGCGCGGGCGCATCTGGCCTGCTCGAACGCCGCGCACGCCTTCGCGGCGTCGGGCGCCGACAAGGACCGTCTGGCCGAGGGGCGCGCGCCGAACCTCGGGATCGTGACGGCCTACAACGACATGCTCTCGGCCCATCAGCCGTTCGAGCGCTTTCCCGACATCATCCGCGAAGCCGCGCGCGCGGCGGGGGCGACGGCGCAGGTCGCGGGCGGGGTGCCGGCGATGTGCGACGGGGTCACGCAAGGCCGCGCCGGGATGGAGCTGTCGCTTTTCTCGCGCGATGTCATCGCGCTCGGGGCAGGGGTCGCGATGGCGCACGACTGCTTCGATGCCGCGCTCTGGCTCGGGGTCTGCGACAAGATCGTGCCGGGGCTGGTGATCGCAGCGGCGACCTTCGGCCATGTGCCGGCCGTCTTCGTGCCCGCGGGCCCCATGACGAGCGGCCTGCCCAACGATGAAAAGGCCAAGGTGCGCCAGAAATTCGCGACCGGCGAGGTCGACCGCGCGGCCCTGATGGCGGCCGAGATGGCGAGCTATCATGGTGCCGGCACCTGCACCTTCTACGGCACCGCCAACACCAACCAGATGCTGATGGAGGTGATGGGCCTGCATCTGCCGGGCGCCTCCTTCGTCAACCCCGGCACGCCCCTGCGCGACGCGCTGACGCGCGCGGCGGTGGCGCGGGCGGCCGCGATCACCGCGCTCGGCCCCGACTGGCGGCCGGCGGGGCGGATCCTCGATGAGCGCGCCTTCGTCAACGGCATGGTCGGGCTGATGGCGACGGGGGGGTCGACGAACCTCATCATCCACCTGCCGGCGATGGCGCGGGCGGCGGGCATCATCCTCGAGCCGCAGGATTTCGCCGACATCTCGGCGGTGGTGCCGCTGATGGCGCGGGTCTATCCGAACGGGGTCGCGGATGTGAACCATTTCCACGCGGCCGGGGGGCTGGCCTTCATGATCGGCGAGCTGCTGGCCGCGGGCCTTGTGCACGAGGATGTCGAGACGGTCGCGGGCACGGGGCTGCACCTCTATGCGCAGGAGCCCAAGCTGCGCGACGGTGCGCTGAGCTGGGAGGACGGGCCCGCCCGCAGCCACGATCCGCGCATCCTGCGGGGTGTCGCCGAACCCTTCGCGCCTTCGGGCGGGATCGCGCGGTTGCAGGGCAACCTCGGGCAGGCGGTGATCAAGACCTCGGCCGTGCCGGCCGACCGCCACCGCATCAGCGCGCCCGCGCGCGTGTTCGACGATCCGGCCGCGGTCACGCGCGCCTTCAAGGCGGGCGAATTCACCTCGGATGTCGTCGTCGTCGTGCGCTTTCAGGGGCCGCGCGCGAACGGGATGCCGGAGCTTCACAGCCTGACCCCGGCGCTGAGCGTGCTGCAGGATCGCGGGCTGCGCGTCGCGCTCGTGACCGACGGGCGCATGTCGGGCGCGAGCGGCAAGGTGCCGGCCGCGATCCATGTCGTGCCCGAGGCGGCGGACGGCGGCCCGATCGCGCGGCTGCGCGACGGCGATGTGATCACGCTCGATGCGGGTGCCGGCACGCTCGAGGTCGCGGCCGATCTGTCGGCGCGCGCCCCGGCGGCCCCCGATTTGTCGGCCAATTCATGGGGCACGGGGCGCGAGATGTTCGGCCTCTTCCGCGCCCATGCCTCAACCGCGGCCGAAGGCGGATCGGTCCTGTTCGGCGGGCGCTGAGATGTCGGAGATGTGAGCGATCTGCGGTCTGGCACCCGTCATTCCGGTCCTTGACATTCATGACGCAGGCGCCGGGAGGCCGCTGGCCGAGGCGCGCGGTTCAGGGGCGGCCTTCGGCGTCGCGCTGGGGATGACGCCCCCGCTCGGGGCGGCGGTGGCGCGCGACGGCCTGCCGTTCCTGCCCGGTGCGGCGACGGCCTCCGAGGTCATGGCGCTGGCCGAGGGGGTGGGCGGGGTCGCGCACTTGCGCGGGCTCGCGGGGCCGCCGCCGCGGCCCTGCGCCCGTGCGCCCGTGCGCCTAGGCGCCCCGGCGGCCGATGAGCCGCGCGAGCAGCGGCACGAAGCCGAGTGCGACGGCGGCGAACACGAACGCGCCCCGGAGCCCCACGACCTCGGCGATGAGACCGAGCGTCGGCGGTCCGAAGAAGTAACCGAAATAGCCGTAGAGGGTGGCGCGCGCGATGGCGCGGGCGCGCGCCTCGGGCGCTGCCAGCCGCCCCACCAGCGACAGAGCCATGGGTGCGATGACCGAAGAGCCGATGCCCATCACCACGAACCCCGCGTAGGCCATCGCCGGCCCGGACGCGGCGGCGGCGATGATCGCCCCCATGGCCGAGATCGCAGCCCCTCCGGCGATGAGCCGGACGGGTGCCACGCGCGCGACCAGACTCTGCCCCGCCAGCCGCGCGGCCGCCATCGTCAGGGCAAGGGTCGCCGGGCCCATCGCCCCCTCGGCCGGGCTGCCGCCCAGCGTCTTCTCGATGTGCAGCGCCGACCAGGCCTCGGCTGCGTGCTCGGACATGAAGGCGATGAGGACGATCGCCCCCCCGATCAGCGGCACGATCCCCAGCCCGCTGCCCGCCCCGCGCGCCGGGCGCCGAAGCCCCTCGATCCGGCCGTCACGCTCGATCGCGACCAGCGCGAGGATCAAGGCGACCGTCGCGGGCGCCGACATCACCACCCCGGGTGGCAGCCCCTCGGCCCGGAGCACGCCCACCATGATGGCCGAGATGCCGTAGCCCAGAGAATAGCCGGCATGGCAGAGGTTCATGAGATGAGCGCCCCGCGCGGCCTCGAGCGCCGCAACGCGCGCATTCATCAAGACGTCGAGCAGCCCCGTCGTCGCGCCGCAGGCAAGGAGGGCGAGCACGAACAGCGCCGGCGCCGCAAGGTGGCCGGGCAGGGCGAAGGCCGCTGCCATCGCGAGCACCCCCGCCGGCAGCGCGAAGCGGCCGAGCGCGCTGCCCGCCTGCGCCGCGATCAGCATCGCCGCCACCCCTGCCAGCGGGGTACCAAGCAGCATGACGCCGAGGGCGCCCTCGCTGACGCCCAGCATGGCCTTCAGATCGGGCAGGGTGGCGGCGAACCCGCCCCAGAGCACACCCATCGCGCCGAAGGCGGCAAGCGGTGCGCGCGCGGTCGCGAGCAGGGCAAGGGGCGGCATCGGGGCACCTTCGGAATTTCCGGACCGACCGGCTAGCCCGGACGCATCGTGCGCGCAAGGCACGAGATTTCCCTTTCCTTCGCGCGCGCTTGCCGCTATCAGCCCTCGGTCCGGACGTGCACCCTTGGAGGACGGCCGGCATTCAAACCTAGGAGACCCTCATGGCTGGCGAGATCCCCGATCTTCAGGCCGAGGTACGGACGGGGACAGGCAAGGGGGCCGCCCGTCAAGCCCGCAGAGAGGGCTACGTACCCGGTATCGTCTATGGCGGCGGCAAGGAGCCGCTTGCGATCAACATCAACTACTACACGCTCCTCAAGCGGCTGAAGGCCGGCCGCTTCCTCTCGACGCTCTTCAACCTCAAGGTCGAAGGGCACGAGGATGTGCGCGTGATCTGCCGCGGCGTGCAGCGCGACGTGGTGAAGGACCAGCCGACGCATGTTGACCTCATGCGCCTGCGCCGCACGAGCCGCGTGAACCTCTTCATCCACGTCGACTTCATCAACCACGACAAGGCGCCGGGCCTCAAGCGCGGCGGAACCCTGACGGTGGTGCGGCCCGAGGTGGAACTCGAGGTGACGGCGGGCGAGATCCCCGACCACATCACGGTCGATCTCGACGGCAAGAATATCGGCGACGTGATCCACATCAGCGATGTCGTCCTGCCCGAAGGCGCGGTGCCGACCATCCGGCGCAACTTCGTCATCGCCAACATCGCGGCGCCCTCGGGCCTGCGGTCGTCCGACAACGAAGCGGGCTGATCGAGCCCGAACGGCGCGCCCCGGCCATTCAGGCGGGGGCGCGCCTGATCCGTCAGCGCAGGTGGGGCGGCACCTCGGCCGGATCGGCCGATAGCGTCAGCACGTCCTGCGCATACTGCGCGACCGACCGGAAGGTCACGAGCGTCGCATCCCCCGCTTCGTCGAACCAGAAGGCACAGGCCACCTGCGCAAGCCGCGTGCGCCGCACCTCGCCCGCCGGCAGGCGGTCGGGCGCCAGATCGACCGGGCAGAGCTTCGAGAGGACCGCCCGCACCGGCCCCTGCGAGAGTGCAAAGACCGCGCGCGCATCCGAGACATCGGCGGCAAGATGATGCGCCGCCCCCATCGCCTTGGCGATGGCGGCAAGGGCCGCATCCACCTCGGCCCGGGGCATCATGAGGAGGAGTTCGTCGGGCGACATCCACGCCGCGGCGCGGTCGGCGGCTGTCACGATCCGGCGGAGGGCGGGCACGGCGGTGCCGACGGCGGCCTTGACCGACTTCTTCGTCGCGGCCGCGCCGAGGTCGGCCCGCAGCACGATCATGCCGCGGTCGGGGACGCGCGCGATGGCGATGGCGCGGGGCCCCGACGCGGTCAGGGTTGCGACAGCCTCAGACATTCTGCTTCTCCCCTGCCTTGTCGTAGAACACCGGATCGCAGATCCGCGCCTGCACCGTCCGCCCGTCGAGGGTGGGGAAATCCACCACCTCGCCCATCCGCTCGGGGCCGCGCGCGATCAGGCCCATGGCGATGCCCCGCCCGAGCGTGGGCGAGAAATAGGTCGAGGTCACGCGGCCTTGGGTGTTGCGCTGGCCGTTGGCGTTCGTCCCCGGCGCCACCGCATAGGCGCCATCGGGCAGCACCGAGCCGTCGAGCGTCTCGAGCCCGACGAGCCGCCAGCGGTCGGGATGGCTGAGGAAGCTGCGCTCCTGCCCGCGCTTGCCGAGGTAATCGGCCTTCTTCTTCGAGATCGCCCACTGCAGGTTCAGATCCTGCGGCGTCACCGTGCCGTCGGTCTCATCCCCGATCATGATGAAGCCCTTCTCGGCACGGAGCACGTGCAGCGCCTCGGTGCCGTAGGGGGTCGCGCCATGCGGGGCGGCGGCGGCCATCAGCCGCTCCCACATCTCGAGCCCGCGGGCGGCGGGCACGGCGATCTCATAGGACAGCTCGCCCGAGAAGGAGATGCGGAAGACGCGCGCCGGGATCCCGCCCAGCGTGCCCTCGACCCACGCCATGAAGGGGAACGCCCCGGCCGACACGTCGAGCCCGCCGAGCGCCTCGAGCACGGCGCGCGCCCTGGGGCCCGCGACCGCGATCTGGGCATACTGCTCGGTCAGGTTGGCGGTGTAGACCTTCCAGTCCCACCACTCGCACTGCAGCCAGTCCTCCATCCAGCCGTGGATGCGGTCGGCCCCGCCCGAGGTGGTGTGGCACAGGAACGTGTCCTCGGAGAGGCGCGCGACCACGCCATCGTCGCTGAGGAACCCGTTCTCGTTGCACATGAGGCCATAGCGGCACTTGCTGACGGGCAGCGTCGACATCACGCCCGTATAGAGCATGTCGAGGAAGCGGCCCGCGTCGGGCCCCTTGACGAGGATCTTGCCGAGCGTCGAGGCATCGAGCAGCCCGACCGAATTGCGCACCGCGAGCACCTCGCGCCGGACGGCGTCGGCGTGGCTCTCGCCGCCCTGCGGGAAGCAATAGGGCCGGCGCCACTGGCCGACGGGCTCCCAATGGGCGCCGCGGGCCTCGTGCCAGCCATGCATCGGGGTGCGCCGCAAGGGCTGGAAGACCGCGCCGCGCGCCTCGCCCGCGAGCGTGCCGATGACGACGGGGGTGTAGGGCGGGCGGAAGGTCGTGGTGCCGACGGCCGGGATCGGCGCGTCGATCGCGCCCGCGAGCACGGCGAGCCCGTTGATGTTCGAGGTCTTGCCCTGATCGGTCGCCATGCCGAGGGTGGTGTAGCGCTTGGCGTGCTCGACCGACTGGTAGCCCTCGCGGGCGGCGAGCTCGACGTCCGAGACCTTCACGTCGTTCTGGAAGTCGAGCCACATCTTGGCGGCGAGCTTGACGCCCGCGCCCTGCGGCATCCGCCAGACGGGGCTGAGCGGCGCCTCGGCCGGGGCTTCGGCGATCGGGGCGGTGACGGCACCATCCGGGGGCGTGCCGGGGGAAGCGGCCTCGGGGGGCATCGAGCCCCCCTCGGCCGCGGCGCGCCGCCCCGCCGCATGGGCATCGGCAAGGCAGGCCGCGGCATGCAGCGCGCCGGCGGCGGCCCCGGCCGGGATCACCATGGCCGCGCCGTCGGCGCCCGTCGGCGGGCGCGCGGGGTCGGGGCGGAACATGGCGCCCGCGTCATCCCAGAGCAGCTTGCCGCCGCAATGGGACCAGAGGTGCACGACGGGCGACCAGCCGCCCGACATGGCGACGGCCTCGCAGGGGATCTCGTCGATGACGGCGCCTTCGCCGGCCTGCAGGCAGGTCTGCACCGCCCGCACCCGGCCGCGGCCGAGCACGCGGGCGATGGCGCGCCCCGTCTCGACCCGGACGCCGCGGGCCCTGACGGCGGCCGGCAGCGCCCCCGTCGCCTCGGGGCGGGCATCGAGGATCACGGGCACCGAGAGGCCGGCATCAAGGAGCGCGAGCGCCGTGCGATAGGCATCGTCGTTGTTCGTCACGATCACGGTGCGGTCGCCCGGGCTCACGCCCCAGTTCACGACGTAATCGCGCACGGCCGAGGCGAGCATGACACCCGGGCGGTCGTTGCCGGCGAAGGCGAGCGGGCGCTCGATCGCGCCCGTGGCCGCGATGACGCGCCCCGCGCGGATGCGCCACAGGCGCCGGCGGACCCTTCCGGGTGCCGGATCGTCGGCGAGCGTCTCTTCGGCAAGCGCATAGCCGTGATCGTAGATGCCCGCGACCATGGTGCGGGGCAGGAGCGTGACATTGGCCATCGCGCGCAGACGGGCGATGGCGGCCTCGACCCAGTCGGCCGCCGCCAGCCCGTCGATGCGGTCGCCGTCGACCGGGGCGCGGCCGCCCCAATGCGCCGCCTGTTCGGCAAGGATGACCCGCGCCCCGCCGCCGGCGGCGGCAAGCGCGGCCGCGATCCCCGCCACCCCGCCGCCCGCGACGAGCACGTCGGCGAAGGCGTAGACCTGTTCGTAGCGGTCGGCGTCGCGCGCGCGCGGGGGGCGGCCGAGGCCGGCGGCGCGGCGGATCACCGGCTCGAAGAGGTGCTTCCAGAAGGGGCGGGGGTGGATGAAGGTCTTGTAGTAGAAGCCCGCGGGCAGCAGGCGCGCGGCGAGATCGTTGAGGATGCCGATGTCGAAGGCGAGCGTGGGCCAGGCGTTCTGGCTGGCGGCAGTCGCGCCCTCGAAGAGCGGCTGCTGGGTGGCGCGGACGTTGGGCTCGAACCGCGCGCCCTCGCCCAGGCCGAGAAGCGCGTTCGGCTCCTCGGCGCCCGAGGCGAGGATGCCGCGGGGGCGGTGATACTTGAAGGATCGCCCGACCATAACGCGGTCGTTGGCAAGGAGCGCCGAGGCGAGCGTGTCGCCCGCATAGCCGCGCAGCCGCGCCCCGTCGAAGGTGAAGGCCATGGGGCGGGTGCGGTCGATGAGACGGCCGCCGGTGGCGAGGCGCGTGCTCATGCCCGGCCCTCCCAGCCCGGCCGGCGGGCGCGGATCGCGGCGAGGACGGACTCGGGCGGGGCCGCGCTCTGGGCCGGGTAGGTGGCGAAGACCTCGAGCGTCGCGGTGCAGCGGGCGGCGAGGAACCACTTGCCGCAGCCGTAGGCGTGGCGCCAGCGTTCGAAATGCACGCCCTTGGGGTTCTCGCGGGCGAACATGTAGGCCTCGAACGCCTCGTCCGGGGAGCCGGGGCCGAAGCGCTTGAGATGGGCCTCGCCGCCGGGGGCGAGTTCGGTCTCGTCGGCCGTGACGCCGCAGTTGGGGCAGGTGAGGATCAGCATGGCGCGACATCCGGGGTTCGGGGGAGGGGCCGGGCGCCGGGGGCTGCGCGCCCCCGGACCCCCGCGGGGTATTTGGGCCAGGATGAGGAGGCGGGGCGGGGGGCGGAGGTGCGGCGCATCAGTGCGCGACCCCGGCGGCGACGGATTCGTCGATGAAGCGGCCCTCGCGGAAGCGGTACATGGAGAAGTCGGCGGCGAGGGCCCCGGGTTCGCCGCGGGCCATGAGATCGGCCATCGCCCAGCCCGAGCCGGGGATCGCCTTGAAGCCGCCGGTGCCCCAGCCGCAGTTGATGAAGCAGTTGCCGAGCGGGGTCTTCGAGATGATGGGGGAGCGGTCGCCCGTCATGTCGACGATGCCGCCCCATTGGCGCAGCATCCGGAGCCGCGAGAGCATGGGGAAGGTCTCGACGAGGGCGCGCAGCGTTTCCTCGATGTGGTGGAAGCTGCCGCGCTGGGTGAAGTTGTTGAAGCCGTCGGTGCCCCCGCCGATCACCATCTCGCCCTTGTCGGACTGGCTCATGTAGCCGTGCACGGTGTTGGCCATGACGACGACGTCCATGCAGGGCTTGATCGGCTCGGAGACGAGCGCCTGCAGGCAGAGGCTCTCGACGGGCAGGCGGAAGCCCGCCATCCGCGCGAGCTGGCCCGAATGGCCCGCGACGACGATGCCGAGCTTGTCGCAGCCGATGGTGCCGCGGGTGGTGGTGACGCCGGTGACGCGGCCGCCCTCGGCGGTGATGCCCGTGACCTCGCAGTTCTGGATGACGTGCATGCCCATGGCTGAGCAGGCGCGGGCATAGCCCCAGGCGACGGCGTCATGGCGGCCGGTGCCGCCGCGGGGCTGCCAGAGCGCGCCGAGGACGGGGTAGCGCGGCCCCTCGATGTTCATGATGGGGCAGAGTTCCCGCACGCGCTCGGGCCCGATGAATTCGGTCTCGACGCCCTGGAGGGCGTTGGCGTGGGCGGTGCGGCGATAGCCGCGCACCTCGTGTTCGGTCTGGGCGAGCATCATGACGCCGCGGGGGCTGAACATGACGTTCATGTTCAGATCCTGGCTCAGGGTTTCGTAGAGGGCGCGGGATTTCTCGTAGATCGCGGCCGAGGGATCCTGGAGGTAGTTCGAGCGGATGATCGTCGTGTTGCGGCCGGTGTTGCCGCCGCCGAGCCAGCCCTTCTCGAGGATGGCGATATTGGTGATGCCGTGGTTGCGGCCGAGGTAGTAGGCCGAGGCGAGGCCGTGGCCGCCGGCGCCGACGATGATCGCGTCGTAGCGGGGGCGGGGCTCGGGGCTCTGCCAGGCGCGTTCCCAGCCCTGGTGCCACGACAGCGCCTGGCGGGCGATGGCGAAGACGGAATAGCGCTGCATGGGCTCCCTGCCTGAACTGGCCGCGCCTCGGGGGCGGCGTCGTGGATTGGTCAGACCCGTGTTTAGACCGATCTCGTCGGCGCGCAAACGGGAAAGAAAGCGACATCTCGGCGCGGGGTGGGCGAACGGGCTTTCGTGGCCGGCCCGGTCGGGGTAGAGGGCGGAGACTGCGGGGGTGGCGCGATGGGCATGTGGTTCTGGATCGCGGCGGCGGCGATGGTGGCGGGCAGTCTGCTCGGGCCCTTCCTCGTGCTGCGCAGTGCAGGGCGCGGCACCCCGTCCGCATCCCGGGCGCAGGCGCTGGCGGTCTATCGCGACCAGCTCGACGAGGTCGCGCGGGACGCCGCCCGAGGCACGATCGGGGCGGCCGAGGCCGATGCGCTGCGCGGCGAGATCGGGCGGCGGATGCTCGAGGCGGACCGGGCGGGACGGGGTGCCGAGGCCGCGGTGCAACCGGGCGCCGTCGGGGGTGGCCCGGTGTTTGCGGCGGCTCTCGCGGGTCTTGCGGCGCTCGTGGCGGTCGGTGCCTATCTGGAGCTTGGTCGGCCGGATCTGTCCGACCAGCCGCTCGACGCGCGGCAGGCCGCCGCGCAGGCGTGGCTCGATGCGCGTCCGGCGCAGGCCGATGCCGAGGCGGCCGCGCGGGCCGGGGGCCTCTGGCCGGCACCGGCCGAGCCCGATCCCGAGTTCGTGCGCCTTGCGGGCGAGGTGCGCGCGGCGGTCGCGGGGCGCCCCGACGACATCGAGGGGCACCGGATGCTCGCCTGGACCGAGGCGCGGCTCGGCGAATTCACGGCCGCGCGCCGTGCGCAGGAGCGGGTCGTCGAACTCGGCGGTGCGGCAGCCGCGACGGGCGATCTCGAGGTGCTGGCGGGGATCATGATCGAAGGGGCGGCGGGCGCGGTGTCGCCCGAGGCCGAGGCGGTGCTCTTGCGCGTGCTCGAGCGCGACGGGGCGAACGGGCCCGCGCTCTTTCACCTCGGGCGGCTTTACGACATGGCCGGGCGGCCAGACCGGGCCTTTGCGCTCTGGGACAGGCTGTTGCGGCAGGCGCCCGCAGGCGATCCCTGGGCCGACGCCGCGCGGCAGGGGATGGGCGCGCTCGCGTGGCGGGCGGGACAGCACCGCTACGAGGTGCCGGCGGCGGCTCCGGCGCCCGGACCCGATGCGGGCGACATCGCCGCGGCCGAGGCGATGAGCCCCGAGGAACGCGCCGAGATGATCCGCTCCATGGTCGCGGGCCTCGCCGAGCGGCTTGCGACCGAGGGCGGGCCGGCCGCGGATTGGGCGCGCCTCATCCAGGCCTATGGGGTGCTGGGCGAGGCCGAGGCGGCGCGGGCGATCCATGCCGAGGCGCTCGAGCGCTTCGCGGGCAGCGCGGGGGATCTCGCGCTCATCGCCGAGGCGGCGGCGGCGGCGGGGATCGCGCCATGAGGGCGTTCGACGATATCGCGCCCTTCGCGGCGGCCCTGCCGCGGGGACGGGCGGTCGCGGGGCTCGACCTCGGGACGAAGACGATCGGGGTTGCGGTGTCGGACGTGATGCGCGCCATCGCCTCGCCCCTGCTCACGATCCGGCGCGGCAAGTTCGCGGCCGATGCCGCGAGGCTGGCCGAGATCATCGCCGGGCGGCAGATCGCGGGGCTGGTGATCGGGCTGCCGCGCAACATGGACGGCAGCGAGGGGCCGCGCTGCCAGTCGGTGCGCGCCTTCGCCCGCAATCTCGAGGGGCGGATCGACCTGCCCGTGGTGTTCTGGGACGAGCGCCTCTCGACCGTCGCGGCCGAACGCGCGCTCCTTGAGGGCGACACCTCGCGCCAGCGCCGGGGCGAGGTGATTGATCAGGTCGCGGCGGGGATTATCTTGCAGGGCGCGCTCGACCGGATGGCGTATCTCGCGGAGCATGGCGGATGAGCGACGAGGTCTGGAAACGCGACGAGATCGCCTCGCCCTGCGTCAAGGTCTGCGTGATCCACCCCGAGGCGCGCCTCTGCGTGGGCTGCCACCGCAGCATCGAGGAAATCAGCGTCTGGTCGCGCCTTTCCCCCGAGGCGCGCGCGGCGATCATGGCCGAGTTGCCGGGCCGGGCGGGGCAGATTGCGCGCCGCCGCGGCGGCCGGGCGGGGCGCGAGGGGCGCGTCTAGAACGCGTCGAAGGGCGCGCGGACCGCACGCTCGCACGCGGCGGCCAGCGCCTTGCGGTCGGGGAAATCCGCGACCTGGAGCGGCGGGTGAAAGACGACCTCGACCACCCCCTGCCGGCGCGCGCCCAGCGTCTTGAGCAGATGCGGCCCGAAGGCCATCGTCCCCCACCAGCCGTAGAAGCGCGCCTCGGACCCGTCGGGCGCCCGATAGATGAGCGAGACGGGCTGGATGCGCGTGACGCCCGCAAGCCCGTCGGCGAAGAAGGCGGCAAAGAGCGTCGTCTTGAACGGCAGCACGCGCAGCCCGTCGGTCGAGGTGCCCTCGGGGAAGAACAGCAGCCGGTGGCCCGCCCGCAGCCGCTCCTCGAAGAGGCGCGTCTGGTTCAGCGCTTCGGCCCCCTTGCGAGCGATGAAGACGGTCCCCGTCGCGCGCGCGAGCCAGCCGATGCCGATCCAGCGCGCGACCTCGGCCTTGGCGACGAAATAGATCCGTTGCGGCGCGTTCAGCGCGAAGATGTCGAGCCAGCTCGCATGGTTGGCGACGATCGCGCCGACCCCCGCCATCGGCTGGCCGCGCACGCGGTGGCCCATCCCGAGGATCGCGAAGGCGGCCTTGCACACGCCTTGGGTGATGAAGGGCGTGACCGGGCGCGCATGTCCGCAGAGCGGCCGCTCGAAGAGCCGCAGCGTCAGGAGCACCACAAGCCCCGCATAGACGACGACCCCGAGCGGCAGCCCGCGCAGGATCACCCGCACCCAGCCGCCGGGGCCGAGGCGCAGCGGCTCGGGCTCATCCTCGGGCGTCCAGGGCGGCGGGCTCATGCCTTCCCCCCTGCCCCGCGCGCGTAGAGATCGCGCAGACGGCTCGAGATCGCGCCGGTGTCGAGCACGAGGCAGACATCCGTCGTGTTGAACGCGTGATCGATCCAGGCCCCCTCTCCGACGACCCCGCCAAGGCGCAGATAGGCCCTGATGAGGGGGGGCATCGTGCGCATCGCCGTGCGCGCGTCCAGATCGCCCGCCGCGATCATGTCCATGGGCTGAAACCGTTCGGGGCGGGCGCGCGGCCGCAGGTCGGGCGGCGCGAGGTGGCGGTGGTGCAAGAGTCCGAGGGCCTGGGCAATCGGGGCGGGATCGGTGCCGTGAAAGCTCGCGACCCCGAACAGCACCTCGTGGCCCCCGCCGATCACATACCCGGCCAGACCGTTCCACAGCAGGTGCAGCGCCGCACCCCCGCGATAGTCTGGGTGGACGCAGGACCGGCCGAGTTCGAGCAGCCGCCGCCCGCCTCGCCGCAGCGGTCCGAGATCGTATTCACCTTCGGAGTAGAACCCGCCGAGCGCGTCGGCCCGTTCGGCAGGCAGCAGTCGATAGACGCCCACCACATCCTCGAGCGTGGCGGGATCGCGGCGCCGGTCGATCAGCAGGAGGTGATCGACATGCGGATCATAGGCATCAGCCTCGATTTCGGCCTCGTGGTCCGCCGAGGCCCCGCCGGCCCCGAGTTCCTGCACGAAGACGCGATAGCGCAGCCTCTGGGCTGCGCGCAGGTCCCGCTCGGACCCGGCCAGACGCAGCACGAGATCGGGGGATGCGGATGTCAACCGGGCCGCCTCTCAGCGCACTTTGGAACGGATGTTCACGATTTCTTAAGGATCGGGGTTGGAGGTTGCAACCGTCGCGACGGAATGGTTGGGTCGGGCCATTGCGACGTCAGAATTCCACGACCGGGATCAGTATTATGCCCTCGCCACCGAAGACGACCTTCCCGGCATGCTCGAAATTGACCGTGACGCGCCCCTGCGCGTTCGATTGCACTTGCCCCGTGCCCCAGTCCGGCCGCGTCGGGTGGCGCACCAGATCGCCGGGCGCAAGCAGTCGGTTCGGGCCGAGGTCGGGCATGATGCGGGGCCTTGGTCGGGTTTGCGGGGTGGCAGGCTGATGGTGGGCGCGGCCTTGGGGGACGAGCTTGCGGCCCTTGTCGGATCGCGCATCTGCCACGACCTTGTCAATCCGCTGGGCGCGATTGCCAACGGTGTCGAACTCCTCTCGATGGAGGATCCGCGCCAGGGTCCGGTTGCCGCGCTGATCGGCGAAAGCGTCGCGAGCACGACGGCTCGGATCCGCTTTTTCCGCATGGCCTTCGGCGCGCCGTCGGACGAGCGTATCGGGATGCCCGAGACGCTCGACACCCTCGCGGGATATCTGCGCGACCGCCGCATCACGCTGCAATCGGACGCCATGGGCGATCGGGCGCGCGCCGACGTGCGGCTGTGCTTTCTTCTGGTCCTGTGCATCGAGGCCGCGATGCCCCGCGGGGGTGGGCTGCATCTGGGCAGCGATGCGACATCGCTGGCTCTCGTGGCCGATGCGCGCGATCTGCGCGCCGATCCCGACCTGTGGGCCGGGCTGCGCGGCGCGGCCGGCTTGCCCACGCTGACGCCTGCCCTCGTGCAGTTCGGGCTGGCGCGTGCCGCGATTGCCGCCCATCCACGCCCCGTCAAGCTGGCGATCGACCCGGAGGCGCGCAGGATCTCGGCGCGCTTCTGATCAGCCCCGGATCGTGCCCTCGCCCTCGACCAGATAGCGGAAGGTCGTGAGCTGCTCGGCCCCCACGGGGCCGCGGGCGTGCAGCTTGCCCGTCGCGATGCCGATCTCGGCGCCCATGCCGAACTCGCCCCCGTCGGCGAACTGGGTCGAGGCATTGCGCATCAGGATCGCCGAATCGAGGCCCTCGAAGAACGCCGCCGCGGCGGCGTCATCCTCGGTCAGGATCGCCTCGGTGTGGCTCGATCCGAAGCGGCGGATATGGGCGATGGCGCCCGCGACATCCTCGACCACCTCGGCCGCGATGATCATCTCGAGGAACTCGCGCCCGAAATCCTCGGGCGATGCCGGCCGCACCCCCGGCAGGTGCCGGAGCGCCGCGCCCCCCCGCACCTCGACCCCAGCCGCGATGAGGTCCGCGATGATGGCGGCCCCGAGCCCGTCCACGATGGCGCGGTGGATCAGCAGGCATTCCGCCGCGCCGCAGACCTCGGTCCGCCGCGTCTTGGCGTTCAGCACCACTCGGCGCGCCTTGTCGGGGTCGGCGGCGGCATCGACATAGATGTGGCAGATCCCCTCGAGATGGGCGAAGACCGGCACGCGCGCCTCGGCCTGCACGCGGGCAACGAGGCTCTTGCCCCCCCGCGGCACGATCACGTCGATGAGGCCCTGCGCCCCGAGCATCGCGCCCACCGCCGCGCGGTCGGTCACGGGCACGAGCTGGATCGCGGCCTCGGGCAGGCCGGCGGCACGAAGCCCCGCCACCATCGCGCGGTGGATCGCGGCCGATGAGCGCGCGCTTTCCGAGCCCCCGCGCAGGATCACGGCATTGCCCGACCTGAGGCAGAGCGCGCCCGCATCCGCCGTCACGTTCGGCCGGCTTTCGTAGATGACGCCGATCACCCCGATCGGGCTGCGCACGCGCCGGATCCTGAGGCCCGAGGGCATCTCCCACGCCGCGATCACGGCGCCCACCGGGTCGGGCTGGGCGGCGACGGCGCGCAGGCCCGCCACGATCCCCGCCACGCGGCCCGGATCGAGCCGCAGGCGGTTCAGCATCGCACCCGAGATGCCGCGCGCCTCGGCCGCCGCCATGTCCTCGGCGTTGGCGGCAAGGATCGCGCCCTCGGCCGCCGCGACCGCATCGGCGGCGGCGACGAGCGCGGCCGTCCGCCGCGCGGCCCCCGCCTGCGCGAGCGCCGCCTGCGCCCCCTGCGCGGCGCGGCCCATCCCCTCGATCAGCGCGGTCGCATCGGTCATCCCCGCCCCCCCTCAGATCGCCATGTCGTCGCGGTGGATCAGCGCCGCGCGGCCGGCATAGCCGAGGATCCCCTCGATCTCGGCCGAGCGGTGGCCGGCGATGGCGCGCGTCTCGGCCGCGGTGTAGCGGATCAGCCCCTTGCCGATCCCCGCCCCGTCGGGCCCCGCGATCGCGACCGGATCGCCCCGCCCGAAACTGCCCGTCGCCCGCGTGACCCCCGCAGGCAGGAGCGACTTGCCCGCCGCCAGCGCCGCGACCGCGCCCGCGTCGATCGCGACCTCGCCCTTGGGCTTCATCGCGCCGATCCAGCGCTTGCGCGCGGCCTGCGGATCGCCCTGCGGCAGGAACCAGGTGCAGGGCGCCCCCGCCGCCAGCGCCGCGAGCGGGCGGTCGACCGCGCCCGTCATGATCGCCATCGCGCAGCCCCCCGCCACCGCCGTCTTGGCCGCCATGAGCTTCGTCTTCATCCCGCCCTTCGAGAGGCCCGAGACCGGATCGCCCGCCATCGCCTCGATCTCGGGCGTGATCGCCTCGACCACGTCGAGCCGCCGCGCGCCTGCATCGGTATGCGGGTTCGCGGTATAGAGCCCGTCCACATCCGACAGCAGGACAAGCTGGTCCGCCCCGACCGTGACGGCGATCTGCGCCGCCAGACGGTCGTTGTCGCCGAACCGGATCTCGTCGGTCGCGACCGTGTCGTTCTCGTTGACGATGGGCACCGTGCCGAAACCGAGGAGCGTCGCGAGCGTGGCGCGCGCGTTGAGATAGCGCCGCCGGTCCTCGGTATCCTCGAGCGTCACCAGCACCTGCGCGGCGCGGATGCCATGCGGGGCGAGGACCTCCTCATAGGCGCGCGCAAGCCGGATCTGCCCGACCGCCGCCGCCGCCTGCGACTGTTCGAGCGGCAGCGCCCCCTCGGGCAGGCCGAGCACCCCGCGGCCGAGCGCGATCGACCCCGACGA
>Ga0315900_10003741_pt1 | contig 22016 bp, 23 predicted proteins | sample LakEriMetagenome_FD_203521 | JGI IMG/M metagenome (GOLD analysis project Ga0315900, IMG submission 203521) | Freshwater fungal communities from buoy surface, Lake Erie, Ohio, United States - Buoy 12 MA114 | ecosystem: Environmental > Aquatic > Freshwater > Lake > Lake biofilm | place: USA: Lake... | reverse complement strand
GTTACGAACATTGTCTTTGCCAACTAGATACCAAAAACCATTTCGGCTCACAAGACCATACGGACGCACGGTTCGCGATTTTCCATGGTAAGTGAATGTGATGGGATGAGATGAAGAAATTGATCCCCACAAGGTTGGCAACACGTCACCACTTGCAGGAACGTGAGACGCTGTTGGCGCACCAGAGGCAACCACATCTCCGCCGAGCCACAACACTGCTTGTTTGCCCCACGTTGTTCCAGTTTGTACCAGTGCCGCGGCTTCTTGTAGCGCGGACATTTCTTCTGGAGTCAAACCAAAGTCGACAAGACCGTAGCCACTCTTATCAATTGCGTATGCCGTCTTTCCGGCGTCGGCTCCACCGAGTGTTTTCATTGTGAACGGAACACCAAGATCACGAAGAACTTTCTTGTCACGTTCAAACGCAGTACGTCGTGCTTCATGTGCCGTTGGGTATTGTGCACCCATTCGGTTCATAATCTCGTCAAAGGTGAGAGGACGAAGTGAATTGGTCAACAACGCCAACAAGTTCAGCATTCGCTCGGTTGCACGTTTCGGATCTGCGGTTGCCACCTCGCGAAGGATAGACGACAAAAATACTGATCACTAACTACGATGCGTTAAATACCAATGCAATAGTTCATTCGTTGATGAATCAAACTCTGACACACCCCCGCCGTTATGCAGTGAATGAACAACTTCCTTGGCAATTGTTTTTCCAAGTTCAACGCCCCATTGGTCGAAACTATTGACACCCATCATCCATCCTTGGACGACAGTTGAATGCTCATACAAAGCGATCATCTCACCGAGAACCTCGGGATCTAATGCTGTTGCGAAGATGGTCGTACTCGGTCTGTTACCTGGCGATTGTCGATGCGCGACCAAATCTCTCGCAGAGCCCGCTTGCTCAATCTCTTCACGCAACTGACCAAAGGCCAGTGCTCGCGACTGAGCGATCATGTTTGCAACAAGCTCTTCGTGCGCGTCTTTGTCATCACCCGTTGGCTCGGCAACGCCAATGAAATCAACGGGGATTGTTTGCGTGCCTTGGTGAAGAAGCTGAAAGAAAGCGTGTTGGCCGTTAGTGCCTGCCTCACCCCACACAACAGGCGACGTTGAAAACATCACTGGCGTGCCATCTGCACTCACCGACTTGCCGTTGCTTTCCATGATGAGTTGCTGCAAATACGCTGGCAACCGAGCAAGGTCGTGACTATATGGAATCACGGCAACAGAACTCCAACCCGCGATTGATGCATTCATAAATGAGATCAATCCGTGCAATGCAGGAACATTTTGTTCTAGCGGTGTTGTCGCGAAGTGGACATCCATTGTGTGCATACCATGCAACATTTTTCGAAAATTCGCTGCACCAATTCCCATGAGCAGCGAAAATCCTGCAACTGAACTCAACGAGAATCTGCCACCAACCCACGACCAAAAGGTCAGCACTCGCGAGGGATCTACACCCCAGCGCACAGCGACATCGGGTGCAGACGTGCAGGCGACAAAGTGATCTGTTGGGCGTACAACTCCGGCTTCTGTCAACCATCTCACCGCACGATTTGCGTTTCGCATTGTCTCAGCGGTGGTAAATGTTTTTGACACAACCACAAATAACGTCTTGCTGGGATCGCAAGATGACAGCACCGAGTCAAGATCTGCAGGATCAACGTTGGATACAAAATGAATCCGAATCGGCTCTTGATACCTGCGAAGAGCCGCATACGCCATTGCTGGCCCGAGGTCGCTACCACCTATTCCAATGTTGACGATGTCGGTGTAATCAATCTCACGCATTTTGCTGGCGAGTGCTATCGCGGTGTCGAGTTCTTTGCGCGCCAGTTGCGCTTCTTCAGTAGACGACGATTCATCTCGCAAAGCCGTATGCAACACCGCGCGCTGCTCGGTCGCATTAACTAATGCTCCAGACAACATCTCGTGTCGACGTTGCTCCAAGCCACTGTGACGTGCGAAGTCACATAACTTCGTCAAAAGATCGGTAGAGACGAACTGTTTTGAAAAGTCTGCGTACAGATGACCGCACTCCAGCGACAGCGTTTGTGCGCGCCATTCATCAGATGCAAACAACGACGCAAGCCCTACATGCCGTAACGATTCAAATCCGGAACGCACCGCTGCAAGATCTGTGAAGAACTGCGACGGTTCGCCAGGCATGGTGGGCACGTATTGAAACTACATAAACCGCATTAGCGACGTGAGGCAAGGGCCCATACGGCAGGTGCGATTGCACCAGCCAAGGCCATCTTCAAGACGTCACCCACCAAGAACGGAGTGACACCAAGAGAAATTGCGTTCGTTTCGCCAGCGGCAAAAGGAATATTCAGGTGGATTGACAACCATGTGGCGCCACATGCATAGATCGCCACTGTGGCCATGGCCATTGCCGACATAGACGACACGAAATTGCGATCGTTTCGACGCTCAGCGAGGTACCCGACAATGGCAGCCGCAACCATAAAACCAACGAAGTACCCCAACGTGGCACCGGTGCCTTTTGACCAGCCACCTTCGCCACTGGCATAAAAAGGCAGGCCTACGAGACCCATCGCCCAGTACAGGCCCTGGCTTGCAACCGCGCGACGCATACCAAGGACACTGCCTGCAAGAAGCACCGCAAATGTTTGACCTGTTAGAGGAACTGGCGTAAACCCGAGCGGAATCGACACTTGCGCAGCAAGAGCCGTGAAAAGAGCAAAGCCGACCACAAGCACGGCGTCGCGTGCAATCGTGCCACGGCGAGCAAAACGTAATGGAACAAGGTCGGAAAGAACAGTGGCTCTTGCTGAGTTCATAGGAGTTAAACACTACTACCGTGGGTTATATGGCAGAAATTACTGAGGACATGAAACACGCCACTTCAGACAGCGAGACGCCACTTTCGTCAACGATTCAGGTTCTCCCCTGGTGGAAGAACCCGCTCAACATCGTTTTGATCGTGATTGCTGGTCTCCTGGCCTCATTCGGGATTGGCTATTTGCTCGGCAGTCAAGAATCCGATCTCAGTCATAACTCTGTTGATGTTGGATTCCTCCAAGACATGCGTATTCACCACGAACAGGCGTCCATCATGGCGATGACATATCTTGAAGCGTCGCCAAATGGCAACACGGTGCAACGGATGATCGCACGCGAAATTCTGCTGACTCAGTCAATGGAAACAGGTCGCATGATTCAAATGTTGCGAATGTTCAAAGAATCTGAAGCAAATCAAACTGACCAAGTCATGGGTTGGATGAACGAGCCAACTCCCATAGACCGAATGCCCGGATACGCAACCGATGACCAAATGGAACAGCTGCAAAAATCCCGCGACGCAGAAGCTGATGCACTGTTTCGTGATCTCATGATTGCCCACCATTTAGGCGGAATACACATGGCTGAATACGCAATGGAGAACGCTAAGCATCCTGAAGTAAAGAAAATGGCCGAGGCAATGCTGCGCGAGCAGAGCGGCGAAATCAACGAGTTGCGCTCACTCGCAGACGACGCATGAACTATCCAACCATTGCCGCACTTGACGTTGGGACTAACAGTTTCCATCTCGTCGTGGCTCGGGATACTGCAAACGGATTCGAGGTCCTCACACGAGAAAAGCGAAACGTCCGCCTCGGTGAGGGTGGCGGCGATATGAAAGTCCTCAGCGATGAGGCAATAAATCGTGGTATCGAAACATTGCATCACATGAAGAAAGTTGCCGATGCACACAACGCGTCCATTGTCGCAGTCGCAACAAGTGCAGTGCGAGAGGCATCGAATAGTGCAGAGTTTGTTGCTCGAGCCGCGAAAGAAACCGGGATCACAATTGAGGTGATTTCTGGGGTTGAAGAGGCACGATTGATCCACGCCGGTGTTCAACAGGCATTGCCTCTGTCTGACGAAACCGCGTTACTCATCGACATTGGCGGTGGCTCCACCGAAGTGACTGTCGCCGACCACGGCATCGAAACATTTGTGCGTAGTTTTAAATTAGGTGCTGTTCGTCTCACCAACAGATTTTTCGCAGGCACTGCAATCCATCCGGCAGCTCCACAAGCGTGTCAGGCGTTCATTCAGTCACTGATCGAACCCGTTGCTCGCGAGATCAAGTCTGCACAACACAACATTGCAATTGTCACATCAGGTACTGCTGAGACATTGGCAAAGATGTGCTGGCTAGCAGAACGTGGCGAGCTACCTCGCATCATGAACGGTGCAACATTTAGCGCAACTGAACTTCACCGCATCACTGAACAACTGATGACAGCCCCAAATGCGCAGACACGATTGGCTATTCCAGGCCTCGACGGCAACCGTGCCGACATCATCGTGGCTGGGGCACTTATTCTCGACACAATGGCGCGTTCATTTAACGTCGCCACTTTCACCTTCTGTGATTACGCGCTTCGCGAGGGAGTGTTGCTAGAGGCGTCGCGCCGAGCGCATCCAGAATTCCATGGTGACTTGCGAGACATCGCGATCGAAAGCGCGATGCGACTAGCGCGTCGCTGCTCCCCTGATATGGCTCACAACATTCATGTTGCTCACCTTGCAACAAGAATATTTGATGACATCAGTGAAATCTCTCCCCTCCATTCTCGTTACCGCGTCTACTTGGAAGCGGCAGCGCTCATGGCTAACTGCGGGCTAGTTATCTCACACAGCAAACATCACCTACATTCGTATTACATCATTCGAAATGCCGACCTCATCGGCTTCAACGAACACGAGTTAGAAATTGTTGCCCAGGTCGCTCGTTATCACCGTAAGAGTGAGCCGAAGATGTCGCATGAACAATTTGCTGAATTATCTCAAGAAGACCGTGACAAGGTGTCATTACTTGCAGGCATCTTGCGTGTTGCTATCGGACTTGATCGCACTCACGATGGTCGATGTATCGATATCAAACTCAAAAAGAAGAACGATTCTCTACGATTGAAGTTGTACGGCGATCATGACATTGATCTGTCGCTCAACACCTACGCAACCCAAGAACGAATCGACCTTCTGGAGCGTGCGCTCAACATGCCAATAGAAATCCGCGCGAGCGAACTCAGTTAGACCCAACCACAAGAGTTGAGTCATCCACCGGCAGGTGGCGCGGGTGGGACCGTTGTGGTCGTAGTAGTTGGTGTTGGACGAGTCGTAGTTGAACGGGGCACAGTTGTTGTGGTCGTCGAAGTAGACGTTGTCGTTGTGTAGTTCGGATCGTCTTTATTGAAGATCGGCGGTGGTGAACCGTAATCTTCAGGCTCTTTAATGCCATCAAACACATACACACGGTCGCCGTAGTTCACCATCGCAGGGAAATATTCAGAAATGAAAATTGGTATTCGGATACAACCGTGCGATGCGGGGTATTCCGGAACCTGCATCGCCCCATGTACCGCAATGCCGTAATTGAAATACACCGGATTCCACATTGATCCGAGTTGACTCTCGCGCATTCCACTAACCCGTCGATAGAAGTAATAGATGCCACCAGGTGTCCAAGAAACACCGCACACACCTTTTTTAATTGGTTCCTTACCGTTACGGTTGCCGTCTTCACCCGGATCGATGGTGACTTCCTCGCACCACTCCTGGCCATCGCCTGAGGAGATGTGAGTCATCAAAATTGGCACGCGATCTTTGAACACCACCATCGCTTGTTCAGGAAGATAAATCTCCACATGTGTTGCGGTTTGGGCACCGGGTCGACGTGGAACAACTTGAATGTCTCGTCGCATGACATCCCACATCTCAGGCGTCACAAGACTGACAATCTCGTCGCGCTGATACTTCATCACTAATTTCTGGAACGCCCACACCGCCATTGCAGTGTCACCACCAAACACTCCGTCAATTGGGCCCGGATCAAAACGCAAGTCCTTGAGACGTTGCTGAATGCGGCGTACGTCCTCGCCTTGATCACCACGTTTCACAATACGTGTGATGGGCTCTAGCGATACTTGGCCTTCTGGAATTGTCGTCGTGGCTACCGCCGTCGTCGTCACCACAGCACTACTTGAATCATCACCGTCACGAGTGAGCACGATCGCGGCAACGACCGTTGCAAAAACAGCTGCTGACACAAGCGCTGGCCGCCACCGTGTGTACCAATGCACTACGGAGTGTGTCTCAATGATCTCAACGCCGTCATCCCCCTCTGGTGGATATGGAGGAGGCATAGGGGTGTCGCTCACAGAACAAAGACGCTACCAACTGAGCAATCACGACTGTCAGCGCCCGGCCATTAATACCGGTTGTTACAGCGGCTTGTTAACGCGGCGAGGTCGATGCGTCACCAACAACTGGTGACAGTCCACGCAATTCTTTACGCAGGGACCAGGCTTCACGCAGGATTTTCACGATGACGCGAGGCGAACTCAGCGTCGAGACTCCTCGAGTGCGCGGAAAGTAGTCCGTACCGAACTGAATCACGGTGTAGCCCAGTTTCTTTGCCCGCACCATCAATTCCGCATCGATAAATGAACCCTCACTTTTCAAAGTGACATGTTCAAAAATACGGGTTCGACAAATTTTGAATGCAAAGTTGATATCTCGCATACGTACACCAAATAAAACGCGCACCAGCATGTTGTAGAAGAATGAGTACACCGTGCGTACGTATCCCTCACCAGTGCGATCAAATCGGTATGCACTTACAATGTCTGCGTCGTAGTAACGTAACAACCGAATAGCGCGATGCACATCATGCATGTCAAAAGGCAAGTCAGCATCCGTATACAAAACAAGATCACCGTCTGCAGCCATAAAACCTGACTTCATTGATCCGCCAAGTTTGCGGTTGGTGTCATGATGCACTACTCGCACTCGCGGATCATTTGCTGCGAGCTTGTCTGCAATTTTCCCTGTTTCATCTGTCGATGCGTCGTTGACAATGATCAACTCATAGTCGGCGATTTCACGAGAGGAGATCAGTTCTTCACATTCCTCACGAGCGGCATCAATCGCACGTTCGATGTAGTTCTCTTCGTTCCACATTGGAAAAAAGACAGAGAGTTTGCGGAAACTCGAGTGATCCATGCAGGTCATAGGCTAGTCGTGACTTTCTGTGAGCGACATCGGGTACTACCGTGTTGGCAATGACGTTCCCTCCGGTAAAGGGCCTCACGCAAAGTTGGCGTTACATCGCATTGACAACGTGGGGTGCAGTGCTGTTTTGCATGATTGCAGTTGGCGTCACTGGTCGAACGGTAGGGAAAGCCCCGTGGTGGCTCGGACCATCAGTTGATCCCGCACCACTTATGTATATGCTGATTATCGCAGCGATCGTGGCTGCGCCAATCGTGACAGTGCTGTGGTCGTCTCGATGGGCTCCCATCGTCGGACTTTGTGCCGCGGTCGGCATCGCCGTGTGCGCATTACCCGACATCTCGGATTCTCCTGGCATTGCAGTAGTGGAACTTGCTGTTTCGCTCGCCGCCGCGATGGGTTCTGTATCACTCTTTGCCGGCCGGGAGTGAATCCACCACGTTCCCGTGCGACAAGTTCAGTACCGTGGAGCCATGTCAAAAGTCCTGACCTCCCTTCCAACAGGTGAAAAAGTTGGCATCGCATTCTCTGGTGGTCTCGACACATCCGCAGCAGTTGCATGGATGAGAGAAAAAGGTGCTGTTCCGTGTGCGTACACCGCCGACTTGGGACAACCCGATGAGCCCGAGTTAAGTACCGTTCCCGACAGGGCAAAGGTCTACGGCGCGGAAATCGCACGACTCATTGATTGTCGAGAAGAACTTGTCCACGAAGGACTCATCGCGCTCCAATGCGGAGCGTTCCACATCACCACTGCCGGCAAGACATATTTCAATACCACTCCCCTTGGCCGCGCTGTTACTGGAACATTGCTCGTGCGCGCGATGCAAGAAGACTCCGTCGACATCTGGGGAGACGGAAGCACATATAAAGGCAACGACATCGAACGCTTCTATCGGTATGGCCTCATGGTTAACCCCGCGTTGCGCATATACAAGCCATGGCTTGATCCAACATTTGTTGAACAAATGGGCGGACGCACAGAAATGAGTGAATTCCTGCAGGCGCGCAATTTGCCATACCGAGCGAGCAAAGAAAAGGCCTACAGCACGGACGCAAACATTTGGGGCGCAACGCATGAAGCTAAAGCGCTCGAAGAATTATCCGCAAGTATGGAGCTTGTTGAGCCAATCATGGGTGTGGCTCATTGGCAAAACAACGTGATCATCGAACCAGAAATCATCACGATTACTTTCCATGAGGGTTTTCCAACTGCGATTAATGGCAAAGAGTTTGCGTCACGTGTCGAACTCGTGAATGAAGCGAACACTATTGGTGGTCGTCACGGTTTGGGAATGAGTGACCAAATCGAAAACCGCATCATCGAAGCAAAAAGTCGTGGCATTTATGAGTCACCCGGACTTGCCCTTTTGCATATCGCGTACGAGCGTCTCGTCACTGCGATTCACAATGAAGCAACAATCGAAAATTATCGAACTATGGGGCGTCGTCTTGGTCGCTTGTTGTATGAAGGTCGCTGGTTTGATCCGCAATCACTGATGCTTCGTGAGCCACTTATTCGTTGGGTGGGAACCGCGATCACCGGCGAAGTCACATTGCGCCTGCGCCGCGGTGATGACTACACAATTTTGGACACCACTGGCCCACATCTCACCTACGAACCCGACCGCCTCAGCATGGAACGTGTTGAGGATGCGGCGTTTGGGCCACTTGATCGAATCGGGCAGTTGACGATGCGCAATCTCGACATCGATGACAGTCGCGCAAAACTTGATGTTTATCGCTCAGCGGGAACGCTCGAAAGCGGAGGCATCTTGTCCATCGAACAAAGTCGCTGACAGATTCCTGCGATAAGTGCAGCGCGTGTTGGCAACGATGACACATAAATAAATTCGGTCAATGTGTGAGCTCCTGCGCCTACTGCACCGAGTCCATCTAATGTCTGAACACCACATGCAGCGGTGAAGTTTCCATCTGATCCACCACCCACATCAACGCCTCGCATTTCATGCACGCCAATCTCGTTTGCAACGTCATGCGCGATAGCCATTAGCGACGTTGAAGCACTCGAGTGCATCGGGGGGCGCGTAACAGCTCCGCGTACTTGAATTTTTGCTTCGGGATGCGAGCATCTCAGCGCGGCCAGAGCAGATTCGATGCGAACTTTTTCATCCATGTTTTGAACGCGCACATCGACAGCACACGTTGCTAGTGCGGGGACGACGTTGTCAGCAGTACCAGCGGATGCAAGTGTGGGGGTCACCGTTGTGCCTTGAGATACATCAGCGAGTGCAACAATTTGAGGAAGTAGTGCCGCAAGTTCCGTAAGCGCGTTCACTCCTTTTTCCGGTTCGAGCCCAGCATGTGATGCACGACCATGAACCTCAACCGTGAATGTTCCCGTTCCTTTGCGTCCGGTCTTCAGAGCACCACCATCAGCTGATGGTTCAAGAACCAGTGCAGATCCCGCAACTTGCGCGCGCTTTTCCAACAATGTGCGTGATGCGTGCGAACCAATTTCTTCATCGGCCGTCAACAAGATCTCAATACCCTCTAATAATTTCGGATCAATACGACGCAACGCACCGACAGCATGTATCGCCTGCACAATTCCGGTCTTCATGTCAAAGATGCCTGGTCCACTTGCCCGATCACCATCGATTGTGAAGGGAAATTGTGCGAGTGTGCCAACAGGATGCACTGTGTCGTGATGACCAAGAATAAGGGTGCGTGGATTCTGTCCACCTTGCCAATGAATGTGTGGACCGACAGGTGAATCAATCAATGTCGGAGCGGAACCCAAATGCTTCTTCATCAGCTCCGCAATTGCGCGAGCGTGGGTTGTGAGTTGTGCGATGTCGCGTGAAGGCGACTCAATTGAAACCAAAGCTTGAATATCAGCCAGCATTTCATCGGCGGAAAACTCGTCGACAGAGAGCATCGCTGGCGAAATAGTCATAACCGTTATCGTGTCACGTGAGCCAACTGAGTTGCGGTCTCAATTTCTTCTTTCCAGGGAATTACGCCAATTCCGAGGCCCTGTGGCACGCGAAGCATCCCTTCTTCAATCTCGAACGGACTCGTGACGTCATATTGGAAATAGCGATGGGAAGCTGAGATGTCGTGGGTGATGGTGAAGTCTGGAAGAGCCGCGAATGCAAGGACCGCTGCACGACCTACGCCTGATTCCAACATGCCACCACACCACGGCGTAAGACCAGCCTGCACCGAGCGGTTGTACATCTGAACGGCAGTGAACAGACTGCCCACACGCGAGGGTTTGAGATTGACAAAGGAACATGCTTTTGCCGTAATCGCTGCATCGAGATCAGCCATCGTGATGATTGATTCATCAAGACAAACCGGCGTTGATATCGTTGCTGCAAGTTGTGCGTGATCCGCAATCGCATCGGCAGCAAATGGTTGTTCAATAAATTGCAAACCAAATTCATCAAGTTGGGCAAGATGTGCAATGTCGTTTGCTGTGTATGCACCATTTGCATCGACTTGCAAGGTGAAATCTTTGCCCACCCTGCTACGAACCGTCCGCACAACATCGATGTCACGACCTGGTGCAATCTTTACTTTGATCCGCGTGTATCCGAGCGACACAAAATAATCGGTCATTCGTTCTAAGTCAGCCTGTGAGTCATACAGGCCCATCACCACGCCTGCCTGAATTCGCGTACGAATTGCCCCGATGTACGCGGCGAGAGACCGGAACTGGTGACGAAGCCAAAGGTCGGTGACGGCCATCTCAACGGCGTACTTTGCCATGTTGAATCCATCAATGTCGGCGAGAAGCGGTGCAACTTTTTCAGGAGTGATGTCATCACATGAAAGGACCTTCGGAAGCATCTGGTCGATCATCACGCGAATTGATGAAGCAGCGTTTTCGCCAACATAAAAATCACCAATCGGAGCAACGTTTTCTCCCCAACCAGACTTTCCTTCACTTTGTGCGCGCACTAACACCGCATCGCGTGATTCATGAGTTCCCGTTGCCGTGCGCAATGGTTCGTTCAATGCGAGCGGAATCGAAAAGACTGACAGCGACTCAATATTCATGTGGCACCTTCCCCGTTATGGCCAGTCTCCACACTGACAAATGACGTGCCCGGAGTGGGAATCGAACCCACAAGGTGTTGCCACCCGGGGGGTTTAAGCCCCCTGCGTCTGCCTGTTCCGCCATCCGGGCCGGAAATGTCAGGCTACGCGGGCGACAGGGGACTCAGACGTGCTGGCACGGTACGTGAACTGCAACATTGTTGGCCACAGCGCATTGCGCACGCGATCGGCATCAGGTGGCTGCAACCTATTAATTGCAATGACACCTTCAATCATGTCGGATACCACAGCGGTGAAGGGACGGTCACGCAGTCGCACCGCCACAACCCCGCCAACACCATCTGGTGATCGGCGAATAGTGCGATCCATGCCGACAATGCGCGGTGGAGTGCGAAACCCGGGGACAACAAGTTGTAGCGCGTGAGCTGCATCAGCAAGTACACGAGCGGCGTCGGCAAAAGTTGAGGTGAGAGTAGTAAGAGGTGTAGCCGTCGCCCGCATGTCCCACACTGTGTCAGAGGGGTGTGGCAAGGTGACAAGCGTGACCGATAGCCAACTCAACCCCCTGCAGTCTGAGGTACTCGACGCTCTGGGTTTACCCGAAGGTTGGCAGCCACTGCCTCACGACGTCGTCGACACTGTCGAATCTCATCTGACCGCTGCGCTCTCAGACCTTTCCGACACTTTCGATCCAGAATCTCCGTTACGGGTGAACAAGCACTATTTGTCAACAGTTCATGGTTGCGAAAGCCATCACATGGCGATTCGTGCCGAACCATTTGCGTGGAACATCAACACCGTACGTGGCACCATCGTTCACAAAGCAATCGAATTGTTAGTGAACTGGCGCGCACCCGTTGTTCCCGGAGACGTTGTCGACGCAGCAATTACAAGCGTTGCCGATAATCCACGAGAGAGCGCATCGGAATTTCTCTCACAATTATCGGCTCACGAGATGGCTGAGCTCCGAGGTGCGGTCAATGGCGCAGTATCAAACTTTGTTGAGTGCTTTCCACCCATCAAGACAACTTGGCGACCATTAGTCGAATACACCGCACGTTACGAACTTTTCAATCGTTCGATCATTCTCACCGCTCGCATGGACCTGGTGCTTGGTGCAGTGGGCCGCAAGGTCATCATCGACCTAAAGACAGGTCGCATCACCTCCACTCACCGCGATGACTTGCGGTTTTATGCATTGGTTGAAACATTGCGATCACGCCAACCACCTCGACAACTTGGAACCTATTCACTTGACGCCGCACGACTTGATCACGAAGAAGTCACAGAATCTCTGTTGATGGCCGCCGTACGACGCACTGCCGACGGCATTCGCACCATGGCCGAACTTGTTACTGCTACTCGTCCTCCGACACGACGCACAGGAACTCAGTGTTATTGGTGCCCGCTCAATGAATCATGTGAAGACGGTCAGCGTTTCTTACGTCAACGCGATGATGACACAACCGACGACGACTACGACAGCAAATGAGCAACCCGGTATTCCATCATTCGCTTAATTAGTGCGAATGTGTGGGGACATCACCGCAACTGCAACATCCAAACCAACTGAAGAATGAATAGTGGAAATCTTGCGTCCTTGCTGCACTGCATCGCGCGGGGGCGTTGCGACACTCTCACCCACTTGCTTCCACCAGTGATCAATATCATTTACCGTCAACACAAATCCCCACCACTTTGCACCAAGGTGCTTTACATGCGGACCAGTCACCAATTCCAAAATTGTGTTGTCCAACTTATGGAACGCTTGAGTTACTGAATGTCCGGCGTCGCGAGTACGAGCACGAGAAACACCAAGAACATTTTCGATTGCGTCGCTTGTTCGATCAAGATCGTCAGTTGTAATCACGATGTGATCGATTCCAATGAAATCAACACCATCAAACGTGCTCGAGAGTTCGAATGCCGGAAGCGGCCTCGAACGAAAGTGGTCATGCCATCGAATAGGTAGGCCATCGATCTCATCAAACCCGGATTGATTGTCCGCGGTCTGATCATGAGAGAACGAACACGACAGCAACCCCTCTTGATCATCATGGATGTCTATTGCGACACCTGATGCCAGACCGCGCGAATCCTCAATTTGCAGACCGAGCCTTCGCCACGAGGTGACATTGCCACCAACCGCAACTTCTTTGAGTTGCACCACAGCAGATCTCACCTCAATTATTTAGTAGCGAGGTAAAAGTGATTCGAATAGATTCGGCTCAGCCGCGACCGAGGTTCGGGCGCTTGCCATGATTGGCTTTTGAGCGGCGAAGCCGTGCCTTGCGCTTCTTGGTCTTCTTCGACATAGGGGTGTCACGCTATCGGGGTCGGGGCCCATTTAGCCACCCGTAACCCGCGGCATTCGTCGTCAAGTAGCGCGCGAATCATGCCAGCCTCACTGGGATCGACCGATAGCGACCACCGCGCCTTCACCGATAACCACAAGGAGATATAGGTGCAGCGATAATCGCGCCGAGGGGGCATCCACTGAGACGGATCACGGTCTCCCTTGCTCTGGTTGACCGAGTCTGTCACCGCCATGAGCGATCGTGAATCTGACAGATCATTTGCAAACGCTCGACGTTTTTCGCTACTCCACTGCCATGCACCTGAGTCCCAGGCTTCTTTCAGCGCCACTACATGATCGATGTCAACGTCACTTGGGTTCTCCCACGTAGCGCCGTCATACGGTGAATACCAATCTCCGGCAATCACTTTGCAGCGATACGGATCAATCTGTGGCGTGCCTTGACTGTCGCGAATCAGTACTTCTTGCCGTGTGTCGCAATCGTCACCATCGTCATCGACCCAATGCCGAAAAAGATCCCTGTCATAGCCCGATCCCACTTCATTGGAAACCATTAATTGCGACAGAACATCTGTTGCTGCAAATGAATTTTCTTGCTGGCTGCCCTTGGGCGGTGCGCTCGACTGGGTGGTATCCGTTGGGTCAGAACTGGTTCCTTTTGGTGGAAGCGAAGTTGTTGGTTCTGGCTTCACCGGAATTGATTTTGTTGGCGTAGTCGTTGATCCGGTTGTTATGGGTGGGTCGACTGGCGGTGGCGTTGATTCTGACGACAAGAGGACCGATGTTGTTGTTGAAGCGATTTGTTGTGAACTGTTGTCGACATCAGCACACGCTACGAATGCAAACTGTGCAGTGATAAATAACGCAACGACACGCCGTGATGACTTCACGATCGGAAGTGGACTACAGAATCTGGTCGGTAATCGAGGGCGAGCCACCCAGCGCGTAGTCATCATGATTGACGACTGTATTACAACGCTCACAAAAAACTAAGGGTGACACAGTGGTTCCACATGCAGCATGTGTGATGGCTGTTGTGGAATTGTCCCCGGACAACCACTGGTCTCCCCATGCTTTCAACATGACAAGCGTGCCAAACAAGTCACGTCCCATGTCGGTGAGTTGGTATTCGAATCGTTGAGGGCGTTCGGAGTACTGCACGCGTATCAGGACACCAGCACCAACAAGTGAGTTCAAACGGTCGGACAACACATTTCGTGCGATACCAAGTTGGCCTTGAATTTCGTCATAACGCGTGCGTCCAAGAAATACTTCGCGAATGATCAGCGGTGTCCACCATTCACCAACAACTTCCAGAGCTCGCGCAATGCCAGAGTTGAGATGAGACACACTTGAACGTTTCATGATGTAACCAATGCTAAATCACGCATGCGTCACGGATTTACAAATGCAAACTCAGTAAACACAATCACTCACTTGTTGCGAACACGAAACACCATGAAACGTTTGATCACAGTGAGGCAGTGGCATCAATACCGAAAACAAATGTTCATTGTTTTTGACACATAGCGTTTGCACTTTGCTAACCATCTCTCATGCTTCGCGTCCGATGTTCTGAGATACCTCAACATCTCCAATAAGTTGCGATTCGCTATCGACAATTATCTCGTTCGTTGGTTGCATCACCGAACTGACTATTCCCAGCCAGGTCATGCGCCTTGCTGCGCATCCAATGTCGATTTCGCTCGTCAGATGTTCGGACTGGTGACGTTCAACGGTGTGCCATATGCAACACCGACAACATCATTTTCAATCTCAATGAATATGCATTCACCCGGACAAACATCAGCAGCTTTTACCACCGCATCAAGATGACGAACAGGAACTTCAGCAAGAGACCCTGACCCACCCGGATCATTAAGCGGAGTGCCGTTTTCGATGACATAAGCAATGCCATCTTCCAATTGACCAAAGACATCGGGGCAATGATCAACACAGAGTCCGTCGCCGGTGCAAAGGTCTTGGTCAATCCATACGCGCACACCCACACGGTACATGGCTCTCTGCCATAACCTCAACCGTGATGTCTGATGCAATCCCCTTCGCCCCACAACGTGATCACCGATGGGAGCGGCCAACTGGTTCTGTGTCGGATCCCTACGCATGGCTTATTAATAAAGATGACCCCGCGACGATCGCTTACTTGGAATCTGAAAATGCATACAGCGACGGTTGGTTTGCCCAGCATTCACAGCAGATTGAAGACGTATTTCAAGAAATAAAGTCACGCATCAAAGAAGATGACGTTGCACCACCAGTGCAAAAAGGTAACTGGTGGTACACGACCAAAACACAAACTGGCCAGAGTTACGCCATTCACACGCGTGGCAGTGCATCAGAGACGGCAACTGAGCATGTTGTTCTTGATGAAAATGTGGAAGCCGCATCGCACGAATACTTTGCGATTAGCGCGTTTGACATCAGTACAAATGAACGATTGCTCGCTTGGTCATCAGATACTGACGGGAGCGAACTGTACGACTTACGCATTCGTGACATTGCAAGCGGCGATGATCTTGATGATCTTGTTCGTGAGACATCGTGGGGTGGAACCGCATGGTCACTTGATGACACGTGGATCTTCTATGTCCGACCAGACGATGCAATGCGGCCATGGCAGGTGTGGCGTCACCGAATCGGTACCGCTGAATCAGACGACATCAAAGTATTCGAAGAACCTGATGAGCGATTTTTTGTTGGCATTGATCGCACACGATCCGACAAATGGATCGTGATCGAAACATCAAGTCGCACATCGAGCGAAGCGTGGATTATCCCAGCAGATGACCCCACTGCATCACCTCGTTGTTTCACCAAGCGCCAGGATGACATTGAATATTCCATTGATCATTGGGGAGATCGTTTTGTAGTCCTCACAAACAAAGTTGGTATTGATTTTGCTGTGATGACAACAAGCGAGAACGACACCACAAACTGGGTCGCTTTCATTCCACACATTGCCGGAGATCGAATAGTTCAATTTGATTGTTTTGCCGATCACGCAGTAATGCAGCGCTGGAGCAAAGGACAGCAAATCATCTCAGTGATTTCGCGCGCTGGAGACGTATCACCAATCGCGATCAGTGATGAACCGCACGAAGCGGACCTGGATTCGAATCCAAATTTCTCAACAGATGGCGTTCGGTTCACCTTTCAATCCTTGACAACACCTGCGTCTGTGGCGTGGTATTCCATCGAGCACAAATCAATCTCAATTCTCAAACAAACCGAAGTGCCAAATACAGATGTAACGCAATACACCTCATCACGCGTTTGGGCGACCGCTGACGACGGTGTAATGGTTCCGATCGATATCGCACATCATCGATCAACGCCACTTGATGGCACCGCTCCAACGTTGGTCTACGGATACGGTTCATACGAGATGTCACTTCCGCCGTGGTTTTCGGCAGCGCGTTTGTCCCTTCTGGACCGCGGCTGGGTATGGGCGCTTGTTCATCCTCGGGGTGGAGGCGAAATGGGACGTAGTTGGTATGACAACGGAAAATTGCTCAAGAAACGAAACACGTTTACTGACACCATCTCAAGTGCCAAACATTTGGTCACCACCAAGGTTTCTGCCAGCAACAAACTTGTGATTCGCGGTGGAAGTGCAGGAGGCTTACTCGTTGGAGCGTGTATCACTATGGCGCCCGAAGTATTTGCAGGAGCTATCGCCGAAGTTCCCTTTGTGGATGTCGTTAACACAATGAGTGATCCTTCGCTCCCACTGACGGTGACCGAATGGGAAGAGTGGGGCGACCCTCGAAGTGAACCGTACGCCTCGTACATCGCAAGTTACTCACCGTATGACAACACGATTGGCACTTTGTACCCTGCGCTTTATGTCACCGCGGGTCTCAATGACCCGCGTGTTAGTTATCACGAACCAGCAAAGTGGGTTGCCAAACTTCGTTCCGTATCGCCACAGACCACAGTCGTCTTGCGCTGCGAAATGGGTGCAGGTCATGGTGGCCCTTCAGGGCGCTACGACAGATGGCGCGACGAAGCGCGAACGCTGGTCTTTGCTATCGCCAGTGTGAACCAATAACGAGTGGCAGACAGCGCCAAACGCGATCAGGCGAACGCGGCTGAGAGAAAAAGGAGTGCAATCAAAACGAGATTGCGTAGAACGTCTTTGCCCGATGGAGGTCTACGTAAGAACGAACCAAAGCACGCGCAAGGAACATCACTTGAAACGCGAATCTGCGCAATGAGAAAAGCTGTGAACACGAGCAACAATGTGGTGGATAACCCGAGAACAACTGGTGACACGGGAAGACCAACAAGACAACCACCGAGTATCAATTCCACGAACGGAATGACAACCGCGACGGGTTTCCACACTGCTTGTGATTGAGCGTCCCGTAACCACTGGGCCATGTTGACGACTTTTGAGGCGCCGGCAAGGAGAAATACCACTCCCACACACACCGCAGCGATACGACTAACCATACGTGTGCAACTAACTACGAGTTAGTGCGTTCAACACCCGAGACTTTTCCGCGGTAAAACACCATTGCATTCACATCGGAACCAAGTTCGGCGTCGTGGTGTGCCATGTGGGCAACATCACCAACAACAAAATAGTGATCCCCTACTTCGCTAACAGAACGCACCGTGCAGTCGATCCACGCCACACATCCGTCAATGATCGGAGAACCGTTAGGAGCGGGCGTCCACGTGACACCTTGAAAACGATGATCTGATTCTTTTGCAAACTGCCAACAGAGTTCTGTTTGATCAGCGCGCAACACGTTGACACAAAATGTTCCACTCGGCTCAATTGCTGCCCACGTCACCGAATCAAGCGTCGGGAAGAATCCAACCATTGGAGGTTGCAGTGACACCGACACAAACGAACCGATTGTTATACCTTGCGGTTCGCCAGCTGCATCAAAACCAGTCACCACAACAACTGAAGTGGGCACATGACTCAACACAGATCGAAAATGGTTGGGGTCAACGGATGCGGACATGGTGCAACACTAAACGAGGCATGCTCAGAGACAGAGTGTCATTCCCTCACGTGAAATAAACGTATGTACGCCATGATCGTCGTTCTCATGAGACACGTAAGGAGAATGATCAAGATCGTGATCAGTTCGCGAGGGGTCATGATGGAATAATGCAAGCGATTTCACACCACATTTTTGCGCGGTCGCAATGGCGAATTCTGGTGTGCAGTGTCCCCAATGAGCGCGTTGTTCAAACTCAGGGGGTGTGTATTGCGAATCATGAATTAGCAGATCTGCATCCGCAGCAAGTTCTAGAATTGCCTCATCGACTACGTGTGACCCGTCAGTGGGTTGCTGAACGTCTGGCAAGTACGCAACAACAACATCTTCGTGAGTAATGCGAAAACCTAGAGTCTCGCCAATGTGCGGTATTGACCGCGCGCTGATGTGGAAATCGCCCAGATCAAAATCCTTGTTAACAATTGAGTGAAACCGAAACTCGCCAGGAAAATCTGACAAACGAACCGGAAACATTGGCGGTTTGATCATCTCGCGCATTGCAGTGTCAAACGAGATGCCATCATTTTGAACCGGACCGTATACATCAAGAGTCGCACCCGGATTCAACATCGGTGAAAAAAATGGCAAACCCATTACGTGATCCCAATGCAAATGTGTCAGTAATGCTCGCGCATGCATCGGTTCACCTGCATTTTCAAATGAGTGACGATGAGCATTTCCGAATGTGCGCAGACCTGTACCAAGGTCAAGAATGAGCGGGTCACCTTCGCCAGCGCGCAACACAACGCACGAGGTGTTTCCCCCGTAACGAGCGGTGTCTGGTCCTGGACACGGGGTTGATCCCCGTACACCATGAAACGACACATGGACTTTTGTATTCCCCCGAATAGTCACTTACGTTACGCCCGCACCCCGATTGCTGTAAACCCGCTGTTCGTGACCTGTGTCGCAAACAGCGGGTACGGTGCTTTCATGGACTCACGTATTTCAGCCTCTGGTATCACGGTCAATGGAATGACCATGAGTTTTCTGGAATGTGGCAGTGGCCCCTTAGCTCTGTGCCTGCACGGCTTTCCAGACAGCGCTCATACATGGCGTCATCTCTTGCCGACACTGGCTGACGCCGGTTTTCGTGCAGTCGCCCCATTCACTCGCGGTTACGCGCCAACAACCATTCCTCCTGACGGTCTGTATCAAACGGGCGCACTATCCCATGACGCAAACGTGTTACATGAGGTCCTCGGCGCAGATGAGAACGCTGTGATTATCGGTCACGACTGGGGAGCGCCAAGTGCGTACGGCGCAGCTATTGATCAACCACAACGTTGGAATCGGGTCGTCGGTATGGCCGTGCCACCCGGAGCTGCGATGGGTATGGCGTTCATGTCCAATCTCGATCAATTGAAACGCAGTTGGTACATGTTCTTTTTTCAACATCCGCTCGCAGACATTGTCGTTCCATCTAATGACCTCGCATTTATAGACATGATCTGGCGCGATTGGTCGCCGAGTTATCAAAACAAAACTGACGTGCAACACGCAAAGGATTGCATGTCATCACCAGAGCATTTGGAAGCTGCTCTCGGTTACTACAGAGCAACATTGGGCGCAGGCAAAAGAGACGCCCGCTATGACGCCATACAAGCATCCGCATCAGCTACTCCTCCGCCACAACCAACGATGTATCTCCACGGCGAAGAAGATGGATGCATTGGTACTGAAGTTGCACGGATGGCTCACGAAATGTATCCCGCTCTCAAAATGCACATAGTGAAAGACGCGGGGCACTTCCTGCAACTTGAGCAACCAGAAGTTGTGAATCGACTTATCGTTGACTGGGTAACTGCGCACTGACTCAGCACTGACTCAGCACTCCCTCGCTTACGGTGCGCTAATCACATTCCCTGAACGAACGAGCAACCCTTCAGCCACAAGATCATCAATAAGTTTTCCCACTCGAGAACTTTGCGTTTCATCTGAAAAATGCAATAGCACGTCGGCAATATCGTGTGAATTCGATTGCGAGGATGAATCCAAGACAATCCGAAGTACTGCTCCACGTAGTTGTCGATCAGATCCTTCAAAACGTGGTTGAGGTTTACTTGCCCCCGCCGATAACGATGCAGGATCAATATCGCTCTCAGTTGATGCGTACACACACCACTTCTTGATCGGGCAGTCATTACAGTGAGGCGATCGTGCAATACATACTCGCCCACCGAGTTCCATCAACACCTGATTCCATTCCCACGACAAACCAAGTGGTACCAGCGAATCAGCCATCTCTTGCAAGGCTTTTGCTTTCATTGGTTCACCACATACGCGTGAAAAAACTCGAGACACATTCACGTCAACAACGGCAACGTCGCGACGAAATGCAAATGCGAGGACCGCTCGTGCGGTGTATGCGCCAACACCAGGCAACGACAACAACACTTCAAGATCGTCAGGAACGACACCACCGTGATCATTCGTGATCACTATTGCCGCTTCGCGCAGGTTCCTACAACGTCGTGGATATCCCAGCCCCTGCCACAAAACCAATGCTTCACCGAGCGGTGCTATCGCAAGTGATTGCGGAGTAGGAAACGCCTCCACAAACGTGTCGAATTTGGGCAATACACGTGCCACCGATGTTTGCTGCAGCATGACCTCGGATACAAGAACATGCCAAGGGTCAGACGCACGTCGCCATGGCAGATCACGCAATTCACTGCTTCCCCACCGCAAAAGCTCCGCGGTGATGTGGTCTGAATGCTTTAGTCGGCCCACACGTCCTGGCCGTCGTATGGACGACGGCGTTGCGGAGCAAACTCGCGCTTCCACACCATCACGCGACGTTTGAAGTAACACACTTCTTTGCCGTCTTGATTGAAGCCTTTTGTCTCCACAGTGACAATGCCACGATCATTCTTGGATTTGCTCTCTTGCATATCGAGTACACGAGTCTCAGCATGAATTGTGTCTCCGTGGAATGTTGGGAACTTGTGTTGCAATGTTTCAACTTCAAGGTTTGCGATTGCTGCACCACTCACATCAGGCACGCTCATGCCGAGAACTAGTGAATACACAAGATTGCCGACAACCACATTGCGACCCTGCACACTTTCTTTTGCAAACCAATCATTGGTATGCAAAGGATGATGATTCATTGTGATCATGCAAAAAAGGTGATCGTCGTACTCAGTGATCGTCTTACCGGGCCAGTGACGATAAATGTCGCCAACCGCGAAATCTTCGAGGCATCGACCAAAGGGGCGTTCGTGACTTGTCATGCCCCACACGCTACTCAGGGCGCTGGCGTACCGCCGGTGTCGTCTTCTGTGAACTCCAAATCTTCTGGACGCAAAGTCGGCATGGTGAATTGTCCGGTGCGATCTCGTGGCGCAAACTGCTCCACCCATTCAGCTCGCGTCAAGCCACGCTCTGCCTGAGACAAAGCCACAGACGGCAAGGGACGAAGTCTTTTTCGTCGATCAATTGAAAACGGTCCAACCCGCAGCGACAAGTAACACGCCCAACCAACAACGATTGGCAACCAGTATTGCGCTACTCGATACGACAACACCGAAACAGTTGCGGTGGATCGAGTGAGTCCAAATCCGACGAGCATCGGGATATACACTCCT
>Ga0315900_10003737_pt1 | contig 22023 bp, 22 predicted proteins | sample LakEriMetagenome_FD_203521 | JGI IMG/M metagenome (GOLD analysis project Ga0315900, IMG submission 203521) | Freshwater fungal communities from buoy surface, Lake Erie, Ohio, United States - Buoy 12 MA114 | ecosystem: Environmental > Aquatic > Freshwater > Lake > Lake biofilm | place: USA: Lake... | reverse complement strand
GATGGCCCCGCTGAATTGAGGGTTTCGATGCGCACCACGACGGCGAGGGTGGCTAGTTTTTCCCCATGACCGCCACCGCGACCCTCACCTCCGACGAGCAGAAGGTCTCGTCGCTCATCGACGAACTGCTCGCCGAGTTCCCCCCGCGCAGCACGGACGGAACGACCTTCCTCGGAGCGCAGTTCGACAAGGGGCTCGCCTGGGTGCACTTCGAGGTCGGTCACGGCGGACTCGGCCTCAATCCCAAGTTGCAGCGCACCATCAACGAGCGTTTGTTCGCCGCCGGCGCCCCGAATCCGGTGGCCCGTAACCCGATCGGTCACGGCATGTGCGGACCGACCGTGGCGGTGTGGGGTTCGCCCGAGCAGAAGAAGCGGTACCTGCGCCCTCTGTTCACCGGTGAAGAGGTGTGGTGTCAGCTGTTCTCCGAGCCCGGCAGTGGTTCGGACTTCGCCGGCTTGTCGGCCAAGGGGGTGAAGGACGGCGACGAGTGGATCATGAACGGCCAGAAGGTATGGACGACCCTGGCGCACCTGTCACGTTTCGGACTCCTGATCGTGCGCACCGACGCCGAGGCGGTGAAGCACGCCGGTCTCACCGCGTTCGTGGTGGACATGCAGGCCCCGGGCGTCGAGGTTCGTCCGCTCTATCAGATCACCGGTGAGGCCGAGTTCAACGAGGTCTACTTCACCGACGTCCGCGTCCCGAATCATGAGATGCTCGGCAACATCGGAGACGGCTGGCGAGTGTCGCTCACGACGTTGATGAACGAACGAGTGTCCATCGGTGGTGCGATCCCGGCAAAGGGCTCCGGTCCGATCCGTGATGCGCTCAAGGTTTGGAAGGATCTTCCCGCCGATCGTCGTGATCCCGCCACGCGGGACGAGTTGATGTCACTGTGGGTCCGGGCCGAACTTCTCCGACTCACCAACATCCGTGCGTCCCAGAATCGCAAGATGGGTGATCCGGGCCCCGAGGGTTCCATCGCGAAATTGGCCATGGCGGAACTCAACAAGGACATCTACTCGTTCGCGGTTTCACTGTTGGGCGCGGACGGAATGCTCTTCCCGAGCGGGTATCAGAAGATTCGTCCGGAACAGGCCATGGGTCTCGAGAATCCGCAGAAGGCGTTCCTGCGCAGCCGTGCCAACTCCATCGAGGGTGGCACCAGCGAGGTCATGCGCAACATTCTCGGCGAGCGGGTGCTCGGACTGCCCGGCGACGTTCGCGTCGATCGCGACGTGGCGTGGAGCAAGGTCCCGCGCAACTGACGCTCAGGCACCGGTTCGCAGGAGCAGTCCCACGAACATCGCGCCGAGCCCGGTGAGCAGCCCCAGCGCTCCTCCGATGGCCAGAGCCAACTTGCCCCGACCGAGTGAGTGGACGACCGCGAACATCGCCGTGGCGACCGCCAGCAACACGTGGACGAAGAGCGTGACCTGATACTCGGAATCGGTGTCGGCGATCGAGACGTCGAGGATGTTCCAGATTCCGGTGATCACGGTGAGCCCGAACGCCGGCCAGGCCACGCGAGCGAAACCGTTGGCCGCGGTCTTCAGGCTCTCGGGATGCGCGGCCCGCAGGCGGGGCACCAGGCCACCGAGGACGATCTGTCCGCCGACCCACACCGAAGCCGCCACGACGTGCAGGAAGAGACGCAAGGTGTCGAGGTCGGGACTGATCATGTCTCCAGCCTGACACACGGCGCCCCTCGGCCGACATCCGGGCCTCTCCTACACTGACCCGATGAGCGGCATCGAACTCGCGGTGACGGGCCGGATGTTCCACGCGCCGACACCCGACGCGTTGGGGATCATCGACGGCGTGATCACGGTCGGTGCCGACGGTGTCATCCTCGACGTGGTGCACGATGCTTCGTCGCCGATGGCGATCGAACTCGTGTCGCGAGCACGCACGGTGTGGCGAATGGCGCCCCACGAGCGGTTGTTGCCGGGACTGGTCGACACCCACGTCCACGCACCGCAATGGCCCCAGTTGGGAACCGGATTGGACCTGCCACTCGAGAGCTGGTTGTTCGATCACACGTTCCCGCTGGAGGCGCGTTACGCCGACGTCGGCTTCGCTCGCGACGTGTGGGAGCACATGGTGCCCACGCTGCTCGGTCTCGGGACCACCACCGCCGTCTACTACTCGTCGATTCACGAGGATGCCACTCGACTTCTCGCCGAGCGATGCGCGGTCGGTGGTCAGCGGGCTTTCGTCGGACGAGTGGCCATGGATCACCCGACGGGAACACCGGAGTGGTACCGCGACGAGTCCGCCGACGTCGCGCTGGAACGATCGCGCCGATCGGCCCGCGACGTCTTCGAGATCGGCGCGACCGCCGGGTTGGTGAAACCGATTTTGACACCACGCTTCATCCCGGCGTGCAGTGACGAACTACTGGTGGGGATGGGGCGGTTGGCCGACGAACTCGGGTGCACCATTCAGACCCATTGCTCGGAGAGCGACTGGGAGCACGCGAACGTTCGTGATCGATTCGGGCGTTCGGACACCGAGATGCTCGACGCGTTCGGGCTGCTCCGCGAGCGGACCGTGCTGGCGCACGGAAACCTGGTGTCGACGACGGATGCCGCACTCATCCGTGCCCGGGGTGCGGGCATCGCTCATTGTCCGTTGTCGAACTCGTACTTCGCCAACTGCGTGTTGCCCCTGCGACGACTTCTCGACGCCGAAGTTCGGGTCGGACTCGGATCGGACGTGGCCGGTGGAGCATGGCCCGGGCTGTTGCCACAGTGCGCCCATGCCGTCACGGCGTCGCGGATGTTGGAAGACGGCGTCGACGGCTCGATCGACGGCGACTGCCGTGGAGTCTCGGGCTCGCGCATCGATTCGGTGACCGCGTTCCACGTGGCGACGGCCGGAGGTGCCGCGATGATCGGTCTCGATGCCGGTGCGTTCATCCCGGGTCGTCGGTTCGACGCCTTCGCCGTCGACACGAAGCGATCGGCGAACGGAATGCGTGAATGGGACGGCATCGACGACGAGTCCCGAATCTTCGAGAAGATCGTCCGCTTGACCGGACCGGAGGCGATCACCTCGGTGTGGGTCGACGGGCGACTGCGGGCGGGACGGGCCGCGGTCGTCTGATCAGCGAGTTGCGTACATGCGCAGCAACGACACGTAGTAGTCGACGCGGAACTGGCTGCCCTTGCGGTCGTAATGAATGCCGTCACCCTCGAGACGTTGTATCGGCGCGTCGGTGGCCCAGTCGGCGACGAAGAAATTGGGGGTGGTCATGGCGGTCACGGTCAACGCGTCGTTGATCGTGCGGGCACGGGCCATGCAGTCCTTCATCTGCAGGTTCACCCAGACCACCACGTGTTCGTCACCGGCCAGAGCGGCGATGCGACGAATGTTCGGTTCGACGGTCTCGATGGGAGTGGCGAGACAGGCGTCGTTGGCGCCCAGAGAGACGATGATCAGACGCGGGAGAACGCCCCGGCCCCGGGACGACTCCAGCAGATCCGCGCCCTCGGCGATCGTGCGATCCTCGCGGGCGTCGATCGTGGGGAGCCATCCGATGCGGGCGATCGATTCGCCGAGCCCGAGACCGTCGGTGTCGGTGGTCAGGAAATCGCCGACGATCAACACCTCGGGCGCCGATGGCGTGGTGGTGGTGGGCAAGGGCGGATAGGTGGAGGGAGCCGCCGATGCCGGCGTCGTCGACTCCGATGCGCCATTCGACGATGACGTGCAGGCGACGAGGGTCGTCGCGAGGAGGATGACCCACTTCGGGCCCGCGAAGATGGTCGAGCGGCGCATCGATCAGTCCTGCAGCGAGGCGAGAACATGGCTGGCGGCCAGGGCCCGATCGTCGACGATCGGTCGCCGGGCCAGTGAGCCACCCGACATCGTGGTGATGGCCGTTTCGATGGCACCTTGCAGGTCGCGCAGATTGCGCGGGGGTGGGAAGTACTCGTCCTCGTCGGTGATGCGAACCTCCTCGACGCCGTTGCGAGGCGCCAGGCGGGCGATGACCGCGTCGACCAACTCCTCCGGCGCGGACGCACCGGCGGTGACGCCCACGACTCCATCCAGATCGTCGGGGATCTCGCCGGCGGTGTTGACGCGGAACACACGGTCGCAACCGGCCTCGCGGGCGAGCCGTTCCAAGGCCCGCGTGTTGGACGAGTTGGCCGAGCCGATCACGATGATCGCGTCACAGCGGGTCGCCAGGGACATGAGGGCGGACTGTCGATTGGTGGTGGCGAAGCACAGGTCGCTGCGACCGGGGGTCCAGACAGCGGGGAAACGTTCCTTCACCCTCACGGCAACCTCGTCCCAGTCGCGGTGGGACAACGTGGTCTGGGCCAACAGGGCGACCGGTTGCTCGAACGCGGGCAGAGCGTCCACCTCGTCGATGGATTCGACGCGCGAGATCGAGTCCGGGGCGACCGCCATCGTTCCGACCGCTTCCTCGTGCCCTTCGTGGCCGACGTAGACGATGCGGTATCCCTTGCCGGCGCGCACCTTCACCTCGTGATGCACCTTGGTGACGAGGGGGCACACCGAGTCGACCACCACGGACCCTCGCGAACGAGCGGCCGCCACGACGTCGGGAGCCGATCCGTGGGCCGACAACATGATCGGTCGACCCTCGGGCACCTCGGAAATGTCGTCGACGAACACGACACCGAGATTCTCGAAACGCTCGACGACGATCTTGTTGTGGACGATCTCGTGGTAGCAGTACACCGGAGCCTCGAAACTGCGAACCATCCACGCCAGGGCCTTGATGGCCATCTCGACTCCGGCGCAAAAACCGCGGGGAGCGGCCAGCAGCACGTGGTCGACGTTCATGGGGGGCAGGATAACGAACGACCCGTGCCCGAAAGTCGACGGGTAGCCTCGCCGTATGTCACCTCGCCGAATTCGTGGGTCGAGAATTCGGGAGCGGTCGGCATGAAGCAGTCGGCTCCCACCGTGGTGGCCGTGACAACCGACTCGCCCGCGTCTCGGGCCGGTTTGTGCGTCGGTGACGAGGTTCGCAGCATCAACGGAGTCTCGCCGCGCGACATCATCGAGTGGCGTCTGCTGGCCGACGACGCCGAGGTGGATCTCGAGATCGTCCGAGGTGGGATCGAGATGATCCTCGAGGTGCGCAAGCGCGACGGTGAAACTCTCGGGGCGGAGGTCTCGAGCGCCCTGTTCGATCGGGTGCGGACGTGCGACAACCATTGCGCGTTCTGCTTCATCTATCAACTCCCGCCCGGGATGCGCCGCAGTCTCTATTTGAAGGACGACGATTATCGCCTGAGCTTCCTGTACGGGAACTTCACGACCCTGACGCGATTCACCGAGGCGGACCTGGAACGAGTGGTCACCGAAGGGCTGTCACCGCTCAACGTGAGCATCCACGCCACTGACCCGTCGGTGCGCAGCGAGATGTTGCGCAACCCGCGCGGTGGAATGAGCCTGCGATGGTTGCGACAGTTGCTGAACCACGGCATCACCGTGAACGGTCAGCTGGTGGTTTGTCCGGGCGTGAACGACGGCCCGATCCTCGAGGACACCATGATCGGCATTCTCGATCGTTATCCCGACCTGAATTCGGTGGCCGTCGTGCCGCTCGGGATCAGTCGCTACAACACCGAATCGGCGATGCGCGCCCACACCCGAGCCGAAGCCGAAGCGGTGGTCGACCTCGTCGCGCGTTGGCAGGACGTCTTCATGTCGGTCCTCGGTCGACGCATGGTCTTCGCCGCCGACGAGTACTACCTCATGGCCGAACGGCCCTTTCCGGAGGGCGAGGAGTACGAGGGTTTCGGGATGCACGAGGACGGCATCGGAATGGCCCGCACGTTCGAATGGGAGTTCACGGGACGATTGGAGGTCCCGACCGGACCACAAAGCGGATTCTTCGCGTGGGTGGACGGAGCGCCGGCGGAGGGATACCGAGCGGTTCGTAATCCGGCCGGGGACACCGGATTGCGTGACCACGGTTCGGCGGTGCCGGTCGCGCTCGGTCGCCGGTCGGCGCCCGACGGTGCACCGGTCGGCGTGCTGACCGGGACCTACGGCGCTCGGGTGATCGGTCCCTTGATCGATTCGCTCGGGCGGCCCGATGTGCGGGTGATCGTGGTGCCGAACGATCACTTCGGGGGTAACACCGGTGTGACGGGTTTGATGGTGGGGACGGACATCTCGCGGGTTCTCGAAGGTGAACCGGTCGGTCACCGGTACCTTGTACCGGATGTCTGTTTGTCCGAAGGTCGCTTTCTCGATGGTCTCACCGTCGACGATCTGCCGCGAACGGTCGAGGTCGTACCGACCGACGGAATCGCGTTGCGGCGCGCCCTGGGGAGATGAGCAGTGAGCGAGATCGAGGAGACTCCGCTACCGATCGTCGTCATCGTCGGTCGCCCCAACGTCGGCAAGAGCACGCTGTTCAACCGATTCATCGGTGAACAAGCCGCCATCGTGGAGGATCGTCCCGGCGTCACCCGTGACCGCAAGGAGTTGGAAGCGGAATGGCTCGGTCGCCGTTTCCGCCTGGTCGACACCGGGGGATGGCTGCCGGCCGGATCGGAACTGGATGCCAAGGTGAGCCGTCAGGTCGAGGCGGCCGTGCGTTCGGCCGATCTCATCATCTTTCTCACCGATGGTTCGGTCGGTGTCACCGACGAGGACGAGGCCGTGGCGTCGTGGTTGCGCAAGGTGTCGCCACCGGTGATGTTGGTGGTGAACAAGGCCGACAACGACCGCCGCGAAGCCGATCGTTGGGAATTCCTGTCGCTCGGCCTCGGTGAGCCGTATCCGGTCAGCGCGTTGCACGGGCGTCGAGCCGGCGATCTGTTGGACGAGATCATCTCGCGCGTGCCCGACGCGCCGTTGAGCGACGAATACGTCGAGTCTTACGGACTCGACGAGGAGATCGTTCCGGTGGGGGATCAGAAGCCTCCGCGGGTGGCCTTGATCGGCCGTCCGAACGTGGGCAAGAGCACGTTGTTCAACCGCTTGGTGGGTGAGGACCGATCCGTGGTTCACGACATGCCCGGAACAACCCGCGACGCGATCGACACCCTGGTGGAAACCGAGGACGGGCCGGTGGTCTTCGTCGACACCGCGGGCATGCGACGCCGTTCGCGCATCGACGACACCGCCGAGTATTACTCGCTGGTTCGCGCATTGCGCGCGGTGGACGCGTCCGACATCGCTCTGTTCGTGATCGACGCGACCCAGGGGGTCACCGCCCAGGATCAACGTCTGGCGGAACGCGTCGATGCCGCGGGATGTCCGATCCTGATCCTCTTGAACAAGTGGGAGTTGATCGAGGACGTCGAGGATCGCGAGCGAATCGAGAACGAGGTGAAGCGCAAGTTGTACTTCATGGACGACGCTCCGGTGTTGAAGATCTCGGCGCTCACGGGCAAGGGGGTCCACAAGTTGCGGCCCGTCCTGCAGGAGGCGATCGAGCAGTATCACCGTCGCGTTCCCACTCGCGACGTGAATCGGGTCATCGCCGACGCTCAGCAGCGCCAGCCGGCGGCGGGCGGCGCCAAGGTGATGTACGCGATCCAAGGCGCGACGGATCCGCCCACCTTCACGTTGTTCGTCAACCGCGAGTTGCCGCACACGTATCTGCGATATCTGGAGCGCTCCATACGTGAGGCGTTCGGTTTTGGTTCGACCCCGTTGAAGTTGCGGGTGCGCAAGCGGGGCGACTGATGCCGTTCTGCGAGGAGTGCGCCAAGTATTGGGCGCCCTCGGCCATGCGCGAGGACGGATCCTGCCCGAGTTGCGGGCGCGTTCTCGAAGCACCGAAGGTGGCCAGCACGACGCCGAGCCACCGCCGTGTCACGGCCGAGAATATCGACCTACGACGTTTGGCGTCGGGTGACGTCGAGTCCGAGGCCAAAGCTCCGTGGCACTTCAAGTTGCTGGTGGTCGCGTTGTGCCTCTATCTCGGTTGGCGGGTGGTGGACCTGTTTCTGTGAGGCGGACCCCCGATAGGGTGGCGAGCACATATCTCGGGCTGTGGCGCAGCTTGGTAGCGCGCTTGACTGGGGGTCAAGAGGTCGCAGGTTCAAGTCCTGTCAGCCCGACCAACGATGCCCCGGGGATCCTGGCGATCTCCGGGGCATTTTCGTGTCCGTGATCATGGGTGGCTCGGTGACCGTTCCTGCGTCTCGAACCATCACGGCACTACCTTGGGGGGATGGACTCCCCCTCCTCACGTACCCTCTCGGAATCGGCGTCGAAGGCGCTGCTGCGTGCCTACGGGGTGCCGATGGCCGACGAGCGCGAGGTGACCGACTGCGACGCCGCGGTCGTGGCCGCCGAGCAGATCGGTCTGCCGGTGGTGGCCAAGTTGTGCGGAGACGCCATCGCCCACAAGACCGAGCGGGGACTGGTCCGGCTGAAACTGTCGTCCGCCGAGGCCGTTCGCGCGGCCGCCACCGAGTTGTTGGCCGCCGCCCGCCCCGACGACGGTCCCGTCACCGTGTTGGTGGCGCCCATGGTGCAGGGCAATCGGGAACTCATCGCCGGAGTCGTGCGTGACGAGCAATTCGGGGCCAGCGTGATGTTGGGTGTGGGAGGAATCCTGGCCGAGGCCGTCGCCGACGTGGTGTTCCGTCCGGCGCCGCTGGACCGCGTGACGGCGGTGGACATGATTTCGGATCTGGCCACGCAGAAGTTGCTCGGTGAATTTCGCGGCGAGGCCGCCGTCGACCGTGAACGTCTGATCGACGTGCTGGTGGGCTTGGGTCGCCTCGCCGACGAGAGACCGGATGTGGCCAGCGTCGACGTCAACCCGTTGATCGTTCGATCCGATGGTCTGCCGGTGGCCGTGGACGCCTTGGTCGAGTTGTCGGACCAGCGAGAGAACCGCGTCGAAGCACGACGTCGACCGAGCGACGAGCAGTTCCGTGCTCTGTTCGAACCGCGCGCGGTTTTGGTGACCGGGGCGTCGACGCATCCCGGAAAGTTCGGGTTCGTCTCGTTGCACAACATCCTCGCGGGCGGGTACGCCGGAGGTGTGTACGGCACGAATCTCCAGAGCGAAACGGTTCTGGGTGTTCGCACGGTGGCCGACATCGCCGATCTGCCCGACGGTGTCATCGATTTGGTGTTCGTCTGTACGCCCGCGTCGGCGAACCCCGACTTGTTGCGCGCCTGCGCGGCCAAAGGAATCAAGGCGGCCTTTCTCACGTCGGCCGGCTACGGCGAGGCGGGCGAGGAGGGGCGCCGGGCCGAACGCGAACTCGTCGCGTTGGCCGACGAATTGGGGATCCTGCTCGCCGGTCCCAATGGTCAAGGGGTGGTGAGCACGCCGGCGAACCTGTGCGCCCAGATCGTCGCCCCGTACCCGCCCGCGGGTCGCATCGGGGTGGCCAGCCAGAGTGGGAACTTCGTGTCGTCGTTCATGAACTACGCCCGGGCGACCGGCGTCGGTATCAGTCGTGCGGTCTCGGCCGGCAACGCGGCGGCCGTGACGGTGGCCGACTACTTGGATTTCTACGCCGACGATCCCGCGACCTCGGTGGGGCTGGCATATGTCGAGGGCATCACCGATGGTCGGGCGTTGATGTCCCGACTCGCCTCGGTGGCCGCTCGCAAACCGCTCGTGCTGGTCAAGGGCGGGGCCACCGAAGGCGGAGCCAAAGCGGCGGCCTCCCACACCGGCGCGTTGGCGGCCAACGACAAGGTGTTCGACGGCTTCTGTCGGGCGGCGGGCATCACCCGGGCCGCGACGGTGGAGGAAGCGTTCGAAGCCGCGGCCACGTTCGCCACTCAACCCTTGCCGATGGGTCCGAACGTGGTGGTGATGACGACGGCGGGCGGTTGGGGCGTCGTCACCTCTGACGCGCTCACACGCGATGGACACTTGAACCTGATGGAGCTGCCGGCGGATCTGACCGCGATGATCGACACCAAGTTGCCACCTCGTTGGAGCAAGGGAAACCCGGTCGACTGCGCGGGCGGAGAGACGCGTGACACGATTCCCGAGGTGCTGGAAATGATCGCCACCCATCGCGACGTTCACGCGGTGATTTATCTGGGAATCGGTATTCAGTCCAATCAAGCCCGATTGATGCGCGAAGGCGGATTCCATCCCGATCATGGACTCGATCGCATCGTGGCGTATCACGAGCGTCAGGACCAACGATTCGCCGAGGCCGCCGACGAGTTGTCGCGTCGAACCGGCAAGCCGATTCTCACCGCGACGGAGTTGGCGACCGCCGATCCCGCGAACCCCGGACCGGCCACCGTGCGCGCGACCGGCCGCTTGTGTTACCCATCGGGCAATCGGGCCGTCACGGCCCTCGGACATCTCTATCGAGCGGCGGAGTTCCGCTCTCGACGAGCCACGTCGTGAACGGTCGCCGGGAGACGGGGCGCAAGCAGGCCACGAACCCCGTGGCGTTCTTGTTGTTCGTCGCCGCATTTCCGACCGTCGTGCTCTTCGGGGCGTGGCGATTCGCATCCTCGCACGACGACAGCGCCCCACCCGCTGCGGACGTCGTCGCCGAGTTCGCACCGCAACGACCCCAGACGCCGGTGCTGTCGTTACGGCGCACCCCGGCGGTGTTGGCGCGCGAAACGTCGTCGACGGCGTTCGAGCAGGCGTTGCGGCCCTTGGGCGGGGCCGTGTTGCCGGGCTCGTGCGCCGCGGTGAGTGTCGACGGGGTCTTGGCCCTGTCCGATGGCATCGACACCGCGGTCACGCCCGCCAGCACGTTGAAGTTCATCGTGGCCGCCGTGGCGCTCGATGTGCTCGGCCCGGATCACGTGTTCACCACCGAGGTGCGAGCCGAGTTGGTGAACGGCGCCGTCGGGTCGTTGTATCTGGTGGGTGGTGGAGATCCGTTGCTCGCGTCCCAGTGGTACCCGGACGACGCCGCGTTGAACAGGTATCCGCAACAACCGGCGACCTCGTTGGAGGCCTTGGCCCAAGCGGTGGTGGATGCCGGGGTGCTCCAGATCGGCGGCAACCTCGTCGGCGACGCGTCGCGTTACGACGCCGAGTTGTACGTGCCCACGTGGCCCATCGGCTTTCGCGCGGTGGAGGGCGGTCCGATCGCGGGTCTGGTGGTCAACGATGCCACCGTGAACTCCACGCGAACCAAGACCACCGATCCGGCCGGCGGCGCGGCCCAAGAGTTCCTGCGTCTCTTGCAGGAGCGTGGCGTGACCATCGCCGGTGCTCCCACCGGTGGCACGACCCCGAACGGATTGCCGGTGGTGGCGTCGGTCTCGTCGGCGCCTCTGTCGGCGATCGTGGGTGAGCTCCTACGCAACAGTGACAACAACACCGCCGAGATGCTCCTGAAGGAAATCGGCTTCGCCAGTCGGCAAAGCGGCACGCGGGCGGCGGGTGTCACCACGGTCATGGAGCGACTGGCGGCATGGGGCGTGCCGCTACAGGGATTCAACATGGTCGATGGTTCAGGTTTGTCGCGCGAGAACAAGGTCGCGTGCTCGACGTTCATGGCGCTTCTCGGTCGTTACGCACCGGGGGAGACGATCGTGTCGGCGCTGGCGGTGGCCGGCCAGACCGGAACACTCGATCAATACTTCGTGGGGACGTCGATCGAGAATCGGCTCGTCGCCAAGACCGGATCGCTGAGCGACGTGAAGGGTTTGATCGGTTATCTGCCCGTCGAGGGTGGTTCGCTGATCCGATTCGTCGTACTGCTGGATGCGACCGGAATCGACGAGCCGTCGGCGTTCGTTCCGATCTGGGAAGAGTTGCTGGGAGAAGCGATCGGTTCGTACCCGTCGGGGCCGATCGCGGATCAGTTGCTCCCGCTCTCGGTCGTGCCCCGTTGAACGACGTGGTGCGTCCGGTGAGCCTCTCGCCGATGTTCCCGCTCGGTGGTCCCTTGATGCCGGGAGCGTTGTTGCCGTTGCAGGTCTTCGAACCGCGCTATCTGGAGCTGATCGACCGATGTCTGGTGTCGCGATCCGCGGAGTTCGGAGTGGTCATGATCGAACGGGGTAGTGAGGTGGGTGGAGGCGACGTTCGAACGAACGTGGGCACCGCGGCCCGCATCGTGGAGGTGAAGACGATCACCGAGGGACGTTTGGCCGTGCTGGCGGTCGGACAGCGTCGTATCGAGGTGGTCCGTTGGCTCGATGACGATCCGTTCCCGCGAGCCGAGGTGCGCGACTGGCCCGATGAGGATCTGGTCGACGGAGGGATCGTCTCGCCGTCGCAGGTCGCCGATCTGCGGGTCACGGCGATGAGAGGTCTCGATCGTGTCCGGGGCCTGGTGTCCGAACTCGGTGTCGAGGTTCCCGAGCGACCCGATCTCGATGATCTCGATCCGGTAGAGGCGAGTTATGCCGTGGCGACTCTGGCCCCGCTCGGGTCCGCGGATCGTCAGCGGTTGTTGTGTGCCGGAGGAGTGCGACGGCGCTTCGAGTTGTTCTCCGAGGTGCTGTCCGAGGTCGAGGACTCCCTGCGCTTCCGACTCCTGAACTCCCGCTCGGACGATTGAACGACTTCGACACGGTTGTTGAGGTGGGGTTTCGTGGATCTGATGCTAGAAACTAGGCGTGGCCGCCGCCGATCAGACCCCCGAATCGCCCCGCCGGCGCCGTGAGTCGGCGAGCGTCGGTGACGTCGTCGACCTGGTCCGCGACTACGCGAAGCAGGAGACCCTCGGACCGCTGAAGGGGGCCGGACGCTGGCTCGCACTCGGGACCGCCGGGTCGCTGTTCCTGGGCCTCGGACTGGTACTCGTCCTGCTCGGAGTCCTGCGCGTTCTGCAAACCGAAACCGACGCCTTCGACGGAGCTTTCAGTTGGGTTCCGTACGTCATCGTCCTGATCCTGTGCGTCGTGGCGTCCGTCGTGGCCCTGTCGCGCGTGAAGAAGGCAACTCTTGGGAAGGAACCTCGCTGATGGCCACCACCGATTCATCGTCGTCGCGCGTGTCGCGCCAGGACATCGAGGACAAGTTGCGGGCGCTTCAAGGAGACGTTCAGGGCAAGGTCGACGACCGTCGTTCCACGCTGCTGGTCGTTGCCGGTGGTGTGGGCGTGGCGTTGGTCGTCGTTTTCTTCCTGCTCGGTCGGCGCAGCGGCAAGCGCCGTTCGACCGTCGTCGAGATTCGCCGCGTCTGACTCGTGTCGCTCCTGACCTATCTTCGTGCCCGCAGTTTGAAGGACGGGTTCGGTCGTGGACGTCGCGGTTGGTTCGCCGTCGGTGTCGTGGTGTGGGGCGCTCGCCTGTTGCGACGTTTGGCGGGTCGTCGACCCCAGAACCTGTCCACCGAGACGTTGAAGCCCGGACAAAGCGTCACGGTGTCGGCCCTCGAGCCGGGTCGTTCGTCGAAACGGCGCCGCGAGGGACGTCGCCGATGAAAGTGATCCTGCGCAATCCTCGGCGCGAGATCGTCATCGACGGCCGACGTCGGGTTCATGCGTTGCTGGCCGAGCTCGAGCTGGCCCGAGAGGGCCACCTCGTGATTCGCAACGGAACCCTGGTTCCCGGCGACGCCGAGCTCGATCGGGACGATGTGATCGAGATTCGCCCGGTCATCTCCGGCGGAGCCTGACATGAAGTGTCGCACGTGCCGTGAGCCGGCGATCATCGACCTTCCCCGTCACAACGCCAATTTCTGTGCGGAACATTTCCTGCAGTTGTGCCGCCGTCAGGTCGCCAAGGCGATCCACGATCACGAGATGTTCACCGCGTCGGATCGGATCCTGGTGGCGGTGTCGGGCGGCAAGGACTCGTTGGCGGTGTGGGACCTGCTGGTGGATCTGGGCTATCGGGCCGACGGTTTGTACATCGCGCTCGGCATCGGTGAGTACAGCGACGAGTCCCGGGGGTACGCGGAACGTTTCGCCGCCGAACGGGGACTCGTCCTGAACGTCGTGTCCCTGCGCGAGGAGTACGGCTACGACGTACCGACGGCGGCCAAGGCCACCGGGCGAGTGCCGTGTTCGGCGTGCGGCATGAGCAAACGCCACCTCTTCGACAAGGCGGCTCTCGACGGCGGGTACGACGTGGTCGTGACCGGACACAACCTGGACGACGAGGCGGCCGTGCTCTTCGGGAACGCCTTGCGTTGGGACGTCGAGTACCTCGCGCGCCAACTGCCGGTGTTGCCGGCGCGTCACGGCTTCCCGAGAAAGGTGAAGCCTCTGATTCGTCTGACCGAGCGCGAGATGGCCGCGTGGTGCGTGGTGCGGGGCATCGACTACATCATCGAGGAATGCCCGATGGCGGCCGGCAATCGGCATCTCGGGTACAAGGAGGCGCTGAACTCCCTCGAGGAGAAGTCGCCGGGAACCAAGGCGTCCTACTACCTCGGGTTCCTCGATCGCATGGCGCCTCTCCTGGCCGATCTGGCGGCGACCGGCGCCGACAGCGTTCGCCCCTGCGCTCGGTGCGGGGCCGCGACCGGAGTGGCCGACGAGCACGCGGTCGACGGTGAGATCGTGTGCGCCTTTTGTCGTTTGGTCGAGCGATCGGCGGCCCACGCGCCGGTGTCCGTCGATCTGGTGAGGAAGAAGAGTCGCGCCGAGCGACGGGCGACGATGGAGGTCGAAGCGCGATGAGTGCCCAGTTCAACTACGGAGACAAGGTGCTCCTGATCGACGGCAAGCAGCGTCGTTATCTGATCACGCTCGCCGAGGGCGCGGAGTTCCACAGCCACGCCGGCTTCGTTTCCCATTCCGAGATCGCCGGACGGCCCGAGGGAAGTCGCGTGCAATCGACCAAGGGGGCTCGTTACATCGCACTGCGTCCCACGCTCGAGGACTTCGTGGTCGAGATGCCTCGGGGCGCTCAGGTCATCTATCCGAAAGATCTCGCACCCATCTGCATGCTGGCCGACATCGGCCCGGGTGTGCGGGTGCTCGAGAGTGGCGTGGGGTCCGGAGCGTTGTCGATGACCATGTTGCGCTACGGCGCGCACATCACCGGCTACGAACTACGCGAGGATTTCGCCAATCGTGCGGTCACCAACGTGCGGTCGTTCCTCGGCGAGGAGGCGCTCCAGCGTTACGACGTGCAAGTTCGTGACTGTTACGAGGGCATCGATGCGACCGACATCGACCGCGTCGTACTGGACCTCCCCGAACCGTGGCAGGTGGTTCCCCACGCCCAACGGGTGATGCGTCCCGGCGGGATACTCGTGGCCTACACGCCGTCGATCACGCAGGCCGCGCAAACGCGCGAGGCCCTGGCGAACCCGTCATGGACGGGCACGAGAACTCTCGAGGTTCTGCACCGCGGTTGGTACATCGAAGGCATGGCCGTGCGACCGGATCACCGGATGGTGGCGCACACGGGGTTCTTGACGGTGGGCCGATTGCTCGGCGAGTGACCGATCAGGGTTCGATGAAGATGCACTCGCCGGGGCACTCCTCGGCGGATTCCACGACTCCGTCGAGCTGACTGTCGGCGAAGTTGGCCAGACCGTCGGCGCCCTGGGGATTGCCCTTGGCGGTCGCGAAGATCTTGCTGCCTTCCTTCACGTAGGCCAAGCCGTCATCCAGCAGAGTAAAGACATCGGGGGCGATCTCCTCGCAGAGTCCGTCGCCGGTGCAGAGATCCTGGTCGATCCAGACCTTCATGTTTGCTCGCTTGCTCCTCGTGAAATGACGGCGGGTCCAGATGGCGATCCCGGCGTCGCGCACATCGGCGACGCATCGCCACTTTACAGGTCGGGGGGCTCATCGGTGGCACCGGGTCACGATGTTCCACGAGGCGGGGTGTGACCGGAATCGGGTTCCCCGAGGTGCTCGCCACGCCGACCCGCGAGGACCCGGTGTAGTTTTTCGCCAGGAGGTCCGGATGCAACCCGACGAATCGCAACCCGACGAATCGGACATCGAGTCGCTCCGCGGAGCCGTGAAGGTTCTCGAGGCCGAGGTCGCCGGCCTTCGGCGTCGATTGAACGAGGCCCCGCGACGCCTGCGTCAGTTGGAGGAGCGTCTGCTCGAGACCAAGGGTCTGCTCTCCCAAGAGGTCGAGAAGAACGAAAAACTCAGTCATGCGTTGCGGGGGGCTCGCGAGAACATCGCCTCCTTGCGCGACGAAGTCGACAAGTTGTCCCAACCGCCCTCGGCCTACGGGGTGGTGGTCGGCAAGAACGACGACGGAACGGTCGACGTGCTCACGAGCGGACGCAAGATGCGGGTGAACCTGCACCCCGAGATCGACATCGACACCCTGGAACGGGGCGCCGAGGTGGTGTTGAACGAGAGTTTCAACGTGGTCACCGCGCGTTCGGCCGAGGGAGCCGGCGACGTGGTCTCCATCAAGGAGGTGCTCGAGGACGGGGTTCGCGCCATCGTCGTCGGGCGCACCGACGAAGAGATCGTCTGCGAGTTGGCCGACGCCCTGCGCGGCGTACATCTGCGATCGGGCGACACGGTGCGACTCGATCCCCGCACGCACCTGCTCCTCGAGAAGCTTCCGCGTCCCGAGATCGAGGATCTGCTGCTGGAGGAGGTCCCCGACATCAGCTATCACGACATCGGTGGTCTCGACAGCCAGATCGAGCAGATCGCCGACGCGGTGGAGCTCCCTTTCCTCTATCAGGACCTGTTCGCCGAGCACGCCCTGCCGGCACCAAAGGGAATCCTGCTGTACGGACCGCCCGGTTGCGGCAAGACCCTCATCGCCAAGGCGGTGGCCAACAGCCTGGCCAAGAAGGTGGCGTCCAAGACCGGTGACGAGAAGGGTCGCAGCTACTTCATCAACATCAAGGGTCCCGAGTTGTTGAACAAGTACGTGGGTGAGACCGAGCGTCAGATCCGTTTGGTGTTCCAGCGGGCCCGTGAGAAGAGCGAGGAGGGTTGGCCGGTCATCGTCTTCTTCGACGAGATGGACTCGATGTTCCGCACCCGTGGCACCGGCATCTCGTCGGACATGGAGTCGACGATCGTTCCGCAATTGTTGGCCGAGATCGACGGCGTGGAGGGGTTGCGCAACGTCATCGTCATCGGGGCGACGAATCGCGAGGATCTGATCGACCCGGCCATCCTGCGGCCCGGACGTCTCGACGTGAAGATCAAGATCGAGCGTCCCACCGAGGTCGCCGCCCGGCAGATCTTCGCGCGCTATCTCACCGTCGACGTTCCGCTCGACGAGGACGAGGTGACCCGGGCCGGGTCGGCCGAAGCCGCCGTGTCGGCGATGATCGACGTGACCGCCGAGATGATGTATCGCACCGACGAGGAGAACCGCTTCCTCGAGGTGACGTACGCCAACGGTGACAAGGAAGTCCTGTGCTATCGCGACTTTTCGTCGGGCGCCATGATCGAGAACATCGTGCGTCGGGCGAAGAAGTTGGCCATCAAACGCGTGATCGCCGGGGGTACTCGCGGAGTGCGCACCCAAGACCTGCTGGACTCGATTCGTCAGGAGTTCCGGGAGCACGAGGACCTTCCCAACACGACCAACCCGGACGACTGGGCGAAGATCTCGGGAAAGAAGGGCGAACGAATCGTGTTCATCCGCACCCTGGTCAACGAAGGTCGCACGACCGCGGGTGTGGCCGGGGGCCGCGCCATCGAGCGCAGCGCCACCGGTCAGTACCTCTGACGGGCCGGAACATGGCCATTCCCAAAGTCTGCGGTATCGAGACCGAGTACGGGATTCTCGTGCGCGGGGGAGAGTCCAATCCGGTGGCGGCGTCGTCGGTTCTCATCAACGCCTACGTCAACGATCGTTCGCGACGCGTCGATTGGGACTTCGAGGACGAAACCCCCGGGGTCGACGCCCGCGGATTCTCGTACGAGGATGCGCTGGCCCCCGAGGTGGAATCACACCTCGTGAACGCGGTTCTCACGAACGGTGCTCGTTACTACGTCGATCACGCGCACCCGGAGATCTCGACACCCGAATGTTCCGACGCTCTGCAGGCCCTCGTCTACGACCGTTCGGCCGAGGAGATCGTCCGTCTCTCGATGGCGTTGGCGGCGCCGTTGTTGCCCGACGGCGCCGAGTTGCTCGTGCACAAGAACAACAGCGACGGCAAGGGCAACAGCTACGGCTGTCACGAGAACTTCCTCGTCGCCCGTGAGACACCCTTCGGTCGATTGGTGGCCGAGATCACTCCGCACTTCGTCACCCGCCAGATCTTCTGTGGAGCGGGCAAGGTGGGGGGCGAGGCCCCGGGTTTCTCGTCGACCGAGGTCCCGTTCCAGATCAGTCAGCGCGCGGACTTCTTCGAGGAGGAGGTGGGACTCGAGACCACGCTGAAGCGACCGATCGTCAACACCCGTGACGAGCCCCATTGTGACCCCCAGAAATATCGCCGACTCCACGTGATCGTGGGCGACGCGAACATGTCGGAGGGAGCGACGCTCCTGAAGCTCGGAACCACCAGCATCGTGTTGAGCATGATCGAGGATGGATTCCTCGGCTCCGATCTGGCCCTGGCCCACCCGGTGCCGGCCATCCGACAGATCAGTCACGATCCCACCTTGCGCCGCACGGTTCTCATGCAGTCCGGGTCGCGCATGAGCGCCCTCGACATTCAATGGAGCCTCTTCGAACGCGCCACCCGCTACGCCGACGAACGGGGTCTGGCTTCGGTCGGCGATCAGGTCGGCCGTTTGGTTCTGGCGTTGTGGGAAGAGGTGCTGACGGGCCTCGCGGGTGATCGCACGAGTGTCGCCGACATCGTGGACTGGGTCGCCAAGGAGAGACTGCTCGCCGCGTACGCACAACGTCATTCCATTCCCGCCGGGGACGCTCGTTTGCGGGCCATCGACTTGCAATACCACGACATGCGTCCCGGCAAGGGACTGTCGGCCAAGGTCGGCCTGCGCACGTTCGTCACGGCCGAGGACGTGTCGCGCGGAATCGAGCGGGCCCCGGAGACGACCCGGGCGTATTTCCGCGGTGAGTGCCTGCGCCGTTGGCCCGACGACATCGTGGCGGCGAATTGGGACAGCATGGTCTTCGACGTCGGTCGCGACCCCTTGCGCCGGATCCCGATGATGGAACCGTTGCGTGGAACCAAGGCCCACGTGGGCGAATTGTTGGAGTCCAGCACGTCGATCGCGGACCTGGTCGACCGTCTCGGGGCCTGAAGGTGACGATCACCCGCGTTCGGTGGCAGGATTGGGGAGAGGAGTGACCATGGCCGAACGAGTGCACAAACAGAAGCAGCCGTCCGATCGCACGGCGGAGGTGAGCGCCGAGGCGGGTGCCACGACCGAGCAAGGCGACAAGCTCCGCGCCGAGCTCGACGACTTGCTCGACGAGATCGACGACGTGCTGGAGTCGAACGCCGAGGATTTCGTGAAGTCCTACATCCAAAAGGGTGGTGAATGAGTGGTGCCGATGTTCGGTCCCCAGAACGATCCGGGTAGCAGTTTCGTGAACCTGCTCCGGAGAGTCGGAATCGAGCCGTTCGGCGTCGGTGACGCCACGAGCGGAGTCGCCCCGTTGACTCCTCACGCCACGACCGTTCTCGCCCTGCGTTTCGACGGTGGTGTGGTGATGGCGGGCGATCGACGCGCGACCATGGGCAACCGCATCTCCAATCGTGAGATGGAGAAATTGATGCCGGCCGATCGCTTCAGCGGTGTGGCGATCTCGGGTTCCGCCGGACCGGCGATGGACATGATCAAGGTCTTCCAGTTGCAGCTGGAGCATTTCGAGAAGCTCGACGGTCGCGCCATCAGCCTGGAAGGAAAGGCGAACCAACTGTCGCAGTTGGTTCGCGCGAACCTTCCCGCGGCCATGCAGGGTTTCGGGGTGTATCCGATTTTCGCCGGATACGACCTGTTGCGGGAAACCGGTCGACTGTGGGACTTCGACGGCACCGGAGGACGGTACGAGGAGCGCGACTTCGTCGCCACCGGTTCCGGTGGTGGTGTCGCGGGGACGGTTCTGAAAGTCGGCTTTCGTCCGGCGATGCCGGTCGAGGATGCGGTGACCCTGGCCTGTCGAGCGTTGCACGAGGCGGCCGACGTCGACGCGGCCACCGGTGGGGCCGACGCGCTGCGCGGGATCTACCCGGTGGTCGCCACCATCACCAAGGACGGCTGGATGCGCCGTGCCGACGACGACCTGGCTCCGCGATTCGAGGCGTTCCGCACCGAACAGCGCGCGATCCTCGAGGGAGGTGCGTCGTGAGTCAGCCGTTCTACGTGTCGCCCGAACAGGTCATGAAGGACCGGGCGGACTACGCCCGCAAAGGAATCGCCCGTGGTCGGGCGTTGGTGGCGGTTCAGTACGCCGACGGAATCGTGCTGGTGGCCGAGAACACCTCGAACACCTTGCGCAAGATCAGCGAGATCTACGACCGCATCGGTTTCGCCGGCGTGGGCAAGTACAACGAATTCGATTCCTTGCGCCGATTCGGTGTCCGCAATGCCGACGTGAAGGGTTACCAGTACTCGCGCGACGACGTGGAAGCACGCAGTCTGGCCAACGAGTACGCCCAGATCCTGGGGCAAACCTTCACGCACGAGATGAAGCCCCTCGAGGTCGAGATCCTCGTTGCCGAGGTCGGATTCACCCAGGAATCCGACCAGTTGTTCCACATCATGTACGACGGAACGCTGGTGGACGAGCAGGGCATGAGCGTTCTCGGAGGTGACGCCGAGGCGATCTCGGCTCGTCTGAGCGAGACGTGGCGCAAGGAGGACGACCTGCGCGCGGCCGTGCGCGGTTGCGTGGCCGCCTTGTGCGGTCCGGATCGCACCCTCGGGGCCGACGACACCGAGGTGGCGGTGTTGTCGCGTTCGAACGGGCGTCGTTGCTTCCGGCGCCTGGACGACGTCGAGGTGTCCGGCTTTCTCGCCTGAGCCCCGTACGTGCCGACGGGGACGGCCGCTCGCGACGGCTGGTGGATGTCCCGACCGATCACCGATATGGATCGCGAACTAGGTTTCCCCCATGGATCGGCGCATCTACGGACTCGAGAACGAGTACGGCGTCACCTGCACGTTGAAGGGTCAACGACGTTTGAGTCCGGACGAAGTGGCTCGTTATCTCTTTCGCAAGGTCGTGACGTGGGGACGCAGCTCCAACGTGTTTCTCGAGAATGGCGCGCGCCTGTACCTCGACGTCGGTTCCCATCCCGAGTACGCCACCCCGGAGTGCGACTCGATCTACGACGCGGTCGTCCATGACAAGGCGGGGGAACGCATCCTGGAGTCGTTGCTCGTGTCGGCCGAGGAACGCTTGCGCGAGGAAGGTATCCGGGGCACGGTGTACCTGTTCAAGAACAACACCGACTCGGCGGGCAACAGTTACGGGTGCCACGAGAACTACCTGACCGCTCGGGGCGACGACGCCGAGGCGCACGCCGCGGTGTTGATTCCGTTCCTCGTGTCGCGGCAGATCTTCACCGGCGCCGGCAAGATCGTCCAGACCGCTCGGGGTCCCGTGTATTCGATCATGCAACGAGCCGATCACATCTGGGAGACCATGTCCTCGGCCACCACCCGGAGTCGACCGATCATCAACACCCGCGACGAACCGCACGCCGACGCCGAGCGTTTCCGTCGCCTGCACGTGATCGTCGGAGACTCGAACATGAGCGAGTATTCCACGTTCGTGAAACTCGGTTCCACGGCGTGCATGCTCCGCATGCTCGAGGATCCGATGGTGGTCTTGCGGGACATGACCTTGGAGAACCCCATTCGTGCCATCCGCGACATCAGTCACGACATGACGTGTCGCCGAACGGTGAATCTCGCCAATGGTCGCGAGGTGAGCGCGCTCGACATCCAGCGCGAGTACCTCGATCGGGCCTTGCGGTACGCCGAGACCAAGGGTTTCCCCCCGATGGAGCAACGCGCCCTCGAGATGTGGGAACACTGCATCACCACCATCGAGAACGATCCCTTGAAACTCGATCGTGAGGTGGACTGGGTGATCAAGCACCGGCTGCTCGACTCCTACTGTCGTCGTCACGGAATCGATCTCGGCGATCCGCGCGCCCAATTGGTGGACCTGCAGTATCACGACCTCGTGAGCGACCGCGGTCTGTTCAACAAGTTGCAATCACACGGACTGGTGGAGACGATCTGCGCTCCGAACGACGTGGAGACCGCGATGGACACCCCG
>Ga0315900_10003736_pt1 | contig 22023 bp, 11 predicted proteins | sample LakEriMetagenome_FD_203521 | JGI IMG/M metagenome (GOLD analysis project Ga0315900, IMG submission 203521) | Freshwater fungal communities from buoy surface, Lake Erie, Ohio, United States - Buoy 12 MA114 | ecosystem: Environmental > Aquatic > Freshwater > Lake > Lake biofilm | place: USA: Lake... | reverse complement strand
AGAACGGCCAAACGACCGTGATCAACGCCGATCCGCCCGGTGGCGATGCCTTCAAGTACTACAAGCAGAACCTGGTGCAAGGCTCGCCCGTGTGCCTGGAGCTGCGGCTGACGAACAATTTCTCCGTGGCACGCGCGGAGACCATCTGTGAGACCCTGTGATGAGCGACCTGAACGACGACCTGCCCGAACAAGTGGACGACGGCGCTGAAAGCGGCGGCGTCAAGGGTGTGCCCGGCGCTGGTGGTGCGGGCACCTTCTCGGTGAGCGGCATGTACCGCGACTGGTTCCTGGATTACGCCAGCTACGTGATCCTGGAGCGTGCCGTGCCCGCGCTGTACGATGGCCTCAAGCCGGTGCAGCGCCGCATCCTGCATGCCATGGACGACCTGGATGATGGGCGCTACAACAAGGTGGCCAACATCATCGGCCACACCATGCAGTATCACCCGCACGGCGACGCCAGCATCGGCGATGCGCTGGTGCAACTGGGGCAGAAGGACCTGCTGATCGACTGCCAGGGGAACTGGGGCAACACGCTCACCGGCGACAGTGCGGCCGCGCCCCGCTACATCGAGGCGCGCCTCAGCAAGTTCGCCAAGGAAGTGGTATTCAACCCGAAGACCACCGATTGGCAGCTGAGCTACGATGGCCGCAACAAAGAGCCGGTCTTCCTCCCGGTGAAGTTCCCGCTGTTGCTGGCCCAGGGTGCCGAGGGCATCGCGGTGGGACTCAGCTGCAAGGTGCTTCCGCACAACTTCAACGAGCTCATCGACGCCAGCATCGCCGTGCTGCGCAAGCGGTCCTTCGAGCTGCTGCCCGATTTTCCCACCGGCGGCCTCGCCGATGTGACCAACTACAACGAGGGGGAGCGTGGCGGACGGGTCCGTTGCCGGGCCCGCATCCGCAAGGACGACAACAAAACGCTGGTGATCACCGAGATCCCCTTCGGCACCACCACCACATCGCTCATCGAGAGCATCATCAAGGCCAACGACAAGGGCAAGATCAAGGTCCGCCACATCGAGGACAACACCGCCGAGAACGCCGAGATCCTCATCCACCTGGCCGCCGGGGTGAGCCCGGACACCACGATCGACGCGCTTTACGCCTTCACCGATTGCGAGGTGAGCATCGCACCCAACGCGGTGGTGATCGAGAACGACAAGCCCCGCTTTGTCGGCGTGAAGGAGCTGCTCCGCATCAGCACGGAGAACACCCTGCGCCTACTGGAGCTGGAGCTGAAGATCCGGAAGAACGAGCTGGAGGAGCAGTGGCACTTCGCATCGCTCGAGCGCATCTTCATTGAGAAGAAGGTGTACCGCAAGATCGAGGAGGCCGAGACCTGGGAACAGGTGCTGGACTTCATTGATAAGGGCTTGAAGCCCCACGTCAAGGAGCTGAAGCGCCCGGTGACCCAGGACGACATCGTGCGCCTGACGGAGATCAAGATCAAGCGCATCTCCAAGTACGACAGCTTCAAGGCCGACGAGCACATCAAGCAGCTTGACCAGCAGATCGGCGAGGTGCAGCACAAGCTGGACCACCTCGTGGACCATGCGGTGGACTACTTCAAGGAACTGAAGAAGAAGTACGGGGCCGGTCGCGACCGCAAGACCGAGCTCCGCACCTTCGACACCATCGTGGCCGCCAAGGTGGCCGTGGCCAACCGCAAGCTCTACCTGGACCGCGAAGAGGGCTTTATGGGTTGGACCCTGCGGAACAACGAGTTCGTGGACGAATGCTCGGAGATCGATGACATCATCATCTTCCGCGTGAACGGTACCATGCTCGTGACCAAGGTGGCCGACAAGAAGTTCATCGGAAAGGGCGTGCTCCACGTCGGTGTGTTCAAGAAGAACGACGAGCGCACCATCTACCACATGATCTACCAGGACGGTCCGAAGGGCCCGTACTTCATGAAGCGCTTCGCCGTCACCGGCATCACGCGCGACAAGGAGTACGACCTCACGGCCGGCGCACCGGGCAGCAGTGTGGAGTACTTCACCTGCAACCCCGATGGGGCCAGCGAGACCGTGAGCGTGGTCCTTCGTCCGAAGCCGAACATCCGCAAGAACAAGTTCGATATCGACTTCGCCCAGTTGGCCGTGAAGGGCCGGGGCAGCAAGGGCAATCTGCTCACGCGTTATGCCGTGCAAAAGATCACCCAGAAGGAGCGCGGGGCCAGCACGCTGGGGGCCACCCCGATCTGGTTCGATGAGACCGTGCGCCGCCTCAACGACACCGGGCACGGCCGCTACCTGGGCCGGTTCTCCGGTGAGGACAGGATCCTCGCCGTGATGGCCAATGGCACCTACCAGCTCTTCCCCTTCGTGCTCAGTACACACTTCCCCGATGATGCGATCACCGTGGTGAAGTGGGATCCGAAGGGCCCCGTGAGCGCCGTGTACTGGGAAGGGGAGAAGCAGCAGTTCCAAGTGAAGCGCTTCCTCGTGGAGCCCTCGAAGGACGCGGTGTCCTTCATCACGGAGCATCCGGACAGCAAGCTGGTGACGCACAGCCTGGTGCCGCATGCCCGGGTGAAGCTCAGCTTCGACAAGCGCAGCAATCCGCGCGAGGACGAGGAGGTGGACCTCGAGGCGTTCATCGCGGTGAAGGGGGTCAAGGCCCTGGGCAACCGCCTCACACCGTTCAAGGTGAAGGACATCCTGCTCCTGGACCCGGTCTTCATCCCCATGACGCCCGAGCTGGAGGAGACGCAGGGCATGCTCATCAGCGATGATGAAGTCGGCAATATGGAAGCGCCGGAGGAGGAGGGTCTCGAGGAAAGCCCAATGAAACAGTTCAAGCGCCAGCAGGCCGCTGGCGAAGTGGAACGTTCACCGGAAGATCCCCTGATCGGCTACGAACCGGGCAAGCAGATCACGCTCGGACTGGACTGATCGGTCAAGACCGTCCCCTGTGCGGGATGATCGCGAACGGCTGCTGTCGGGCAAGTCCGGGTCAGTCGACCTTGACAGCGCGCAGCGTGCGCAGTCCGTCGGCCGTGCGCACGCGGATCAGATACGTGCCGTTGGGCTCTCCCTGCATATCGATCGTGAGCGCGTTCGCCCCTTGCCCGGTGCGTAGTGTGTTGACCAGTCGGCCGGTGGCGTCCAGCACCTCCACGGTGGCCTCCCCACGGGCGTTCACCAACAGGGTGGCGTTCTGGCTGAACGGGTTGGGGACCAGCACCGCATCCGGTGCACTTTCGGTCTCCTCCACCCCGGTGCAGATCTCCACCACGATGGTGGCGAGCCCCGTGCCCGGGCAGAACCCTTCCGCTTCACCCGTGAGCGAGACGATCCAGTTGCCCACGCCCAATGCTGAAGGGTCCACCAGGATGCTTGGTCCCTGGCCCGAGACCGCCCCGGACCAGGTGCCATCCACCGAGCCAATGAGGGCCACGGGTAGGCCATTGTCGCACAGCACACCAACGGGTTCGATGGTCACCGGTGTGGGAGGCAGGATCTCCGCCACCAAGCTGGAGTTGGTCAGGACGCAGCCGTTCGGTCCGTTCCATGTGTAGCTGATGGGGTAACTGCCGGTACCCAGGGCGGCTGGTTGGAGAATGCCGGTGGATGTCAACGGGGACGCCCAGCTACCTCCTTCGGGGAAGCCGGTGAATTGCACGCCACCATCGCCAATGCACAGTTGCAGGTCGGGTGCATTGTGCGCCACCTCCACGGAATCAACCAGATCGATGAACTGAAAGGCCGTGGCGCTGCACCCTTCCGGAGCGCGATAGCTGTAGGCGATCGCTGTGCTGCCTGGCCCGATGGTGTTGGGGTCTAGGAACCCATTGGAAATGCCCGTTCCGCTCCATATGCCACCAGCCGGGAAACCACCACTGAGGGGGAACGAAGCGCCTTCGGCACAGATCGGCGGTAGAGGAGCGATGCTCACCTCGGGGATGTCGGCGCTCACGGTAATGGTCAGGGTGTCGCTGCCGATGCACTGCTGCGGACCGGTGGGCTCCACGGTGAGGACCACCGTGTAGGTGCCCTGTCCGAAACTGGGGTCGAAGCTGGCGCCTGCTGAATTGAAGCCGGTGATATCGCCGCTCCAGATGCGGCCTGCAGGTGGTGCGTTCGCTGCCGTGATCAGCTGCGGCCCGTCGGTGATGCAGAAGGGCCCGGCCGGTGCGATCTCGGCCGGGAGGCTCGTCCACACCGTGGCATTGAAGAGCGCCACACATTCAGCGCCGGTATTGTCCGTGAACACGCAGGCGATGGTGTTGCCGGTGTAGGTGGCAGGGTCGAGCACATTGCCGGGTGCCAGGCCGCTCCACGCAGTGTTCGCGGGAGCCGAACTCATCACCACGGGCCCATCACCCGAACAGATCGGCTCTCCCAGGTCCGGGAATACTTGGGGCTCGGCCACCACACTCACCGTTGTGCTGGCGGCCACGGGACATCCGGCCGGTTCGTACAGCGTTCCACCGAGCGCCACGTTGTGGGAGCCCGTCAGGTTGCTGCGGTAGAACACGTTGTCGATCACCCACTCGCCGCTCCAGCGCGCACCCGCGGGTGTCGAGGCTGGCAGTGGGTACGGATCGCCGTACAGGCAGAGCGTATCGATCGAGGGAAGCTCCAGTTCGGTGGTGGGAGGCACCGTCAGGTTCGGATACCAGTACAGACCGTCATCCTGCTGCATCAACAGGTCATCGCGACCATCCCCATCCACGTCCATCAGCATCGGTGCTGTTCCGCGGGGTACCTCCGGCAGGTCGGCGCTGAAGGCCATGTCGTCCAGGCCGGTCATCCAACTGGCCCAACGTACGGGCAGCGACGGGTTATTGGGCACGAAGACCACCGAGGCCCCGGTGCCGCAGCCCATCTGGCCAAAGCCTGCAGGTCCGCCTGAAAGCCAGGGCTCGATCACTTCATCCGTGAAGGCGTTCCACGAGCCACCTTCGCCCACCTGGTTCCGGGCCCAGTGCACGGCCGTGGGGCCGCTGCCCACCACGTCGGGCAGGCCATCGGCATCCACATCGAGGAGTTGCGGGGCGTTGTAGGTGTACTGGGGGAAGCTGAGCAGGAGTTCCGGTTGCCAGGAGGAGGCGTCCCCGGCCGTGTTCAAGGCGGCCACCAGCCAATTGTTGCCGTCGCTGAGCACCAGGTCCACACCCCCGATCAGGTCCAGGTCGCCGGCCAGGATGTAGGGCGATGCCAAGCCGATGTGCAGGTCGGCGACCTCCGTGGCTTCACCAAAGGTGCCGCCTGTGTTGGAGATCCATGTGATACCGCCCCCATTGGCCGATTCCATGGAATACAGCACCTCGGGGAAACCATCGCCGGTGATGTCCGCACTGGAGAGCGCACCTACCGGGCCGAAGGTCTCGTGGATGTCTATCGGCTCGGAGCATTGCCCGTTGCCCAATGATTCGCAAAGCTGAATGTCATTGTCGCCCACTTCCATGAGCACCACGTCCATGTCACCGTCCAAGTCTTTGTCGAAGAGGTGCAGGAGCGCAATGTCCTCCGAGGTCTCCACCAGTTCCTCAGGCCCATCGAAGCCGGAGCCTGTGTTGGACATCCACTTCAGATGATGTCCGTTCACCACGAAGATCAGGTCCTGATCGCCGTCGCCATCCACATCCACTTGCTGCGCTTGGCCCGCATTGTCCAGGTCATGTACCAAGGTGCCTGGACCGAATTGCCCCCATGTGGTGGTCGGCCCTCCGAGGAGGACGAACAGCGGAAGTATCAAACGTTCGGCGACTGACATGCCCTGTGACCGGCGGGATGGGACCCTCCTTTCGATAGCGCTAAGGTATGGTGCTCATCGCCCATATGAAAAGGACTTTTGTCAGGTTGCCAGCCGTTGCCTGGGTCCCTGAGGATCAGCAACAAAGCACCGGTATGCGGGGGGCGTTCGTCAGCATCCGTTCCTTCTCCGCGTCGGCCATGTACCGGTATTCGTCCGAAGCCTGGGCCATGATCGCGATGCACCCGGCGTTGATGCGCTCGGCATACCGGATGGTGGGCTCCGCGAAACCGATGCTGAACAGGGTGCTGGGCTCGTTCGCCTCCACATGCCGGATGCCCTCTGACGATAGGCGTTCCAGCATGGTCGCCTTGTTGCTCAGCAGCTCATCCGAGGGCGATTCATTGGGCCTGATGAGCTGGTACACATGCACCTCGGATGCGTGTTGGCGTGCCATCATGCAGACGGCGTCCAGGAGGGCGTGGATGTCCGAATGACCGGCCACGGGCATCACGATCCGGGCCATCGGGTTCTGCAGCGGACTTTCCTCCTGCACCACCAGGGATGGAACGGCGGAACGGCGTACCACCTTCAGGATGTCGGCACCGAACAAGGCTTGGCGCAGTCCATGGGGACCATGGGTGCCCAGCACGAACAGGGAATGGCCATGGGCGGTCTCCTGCTCCAACGCGGGCAACAGGTCCCCTTCCTGCAGCAGTACACGCACCTTGCCGTCGCCACCGGCATCCATGATCTGGCGCTCCATCCGTTCAGTGACCAGCTCGCGGGCATCGCCAGCACGTTCATCCCTGCCCAGGACATGTAAAAGGGTCACGCGCGTACCCGCCCGCTCGGCCAGGTCCAAGGCATAGTGCAAGGCGGTGTTGGAGGCCTGGGTCAGGTCCGAGGCGCAGAGGATGTCGAGGGTCTTCATCATGGGATGCCGATGCACGAAAGTAGGTGCTTCCCCCAGCCCGCATCATGGGGCGGCGTCATGGACCGGTGAGCAAGCACTCCAAGGGTGTCGGCAGGTTGTGATCCCCGGGTGACCCGGTCGGAGCTCACTTCCGGCTACCTTTCCACCATGAACCTGCGTTCCTTTTCAGCACTTTCCCTTGTCCTTTTTGGTGCGGTCGCGGCCTGCGCCCAATTGAACATCCAGTTCGTCGGTCAACTCAACTACCAGACCACCCGCAACAGCAACCTGAGCAACCTGTGGGGCTACACGGATGAGCTCGGCAACGAATACGCATTGGTGGGGGTCTGTGGTGTGGATGCCCAGAACCCTGGAGGTATTGCCGTGGTGGACCTGAGCGACCCCGCCGATCCGCAGGAGATCTTCTTCTTCCCCGGCCCTGCCTCCATCTGGCGTGAGATCAAGGTGTGGAACGACCATGCCTACATCACCACCGAGGCGGAGAGCGGCGGCATCACCATCGTGGACCTGAGCCCCCTGCCGGCCAGCACCGATCTGGAGGCCATCGTGTGGGACGCACCCGATTGGAACACCTCGCACTCGCTCTTCATCGATGAGAACGGCCGTCTGTACCTGCATGGATCGGACCGGGGCAATGGCGGGGTGATCATGTATGACCTCACGCAGGATCCCATGGCACCGATGGAGGTGGGGGAGTTCGACACTTGGTACTGCCACGACAGCTTCGCACGGGGCGATACCCTCTATGCGGCACACATTTATGATGGCTTCTTCTCCATCGTGGATGTTTCCGACCCCGCATCGCCCGTACTGCTCGGTACACGGTCCACGCCCAATGACTTTACCCACAACGTCTGGCTCGATGCCAGTGGACAGCACATCTTCACCACGGATGAGCGGACCGACTCGTATGTCGCCTCCTATAACATCAGCGATCCAACCGACATCGAGTACATGGACCAATTGCAGAGCGATCCCGGGTCCGGGGCCATTCCGCACAACACGTATTGGTTGGACCACTACCTGATCACATCGTATTACACGTATGGCGTCACCATCTACGATGCGCTTCGACCGGACAACCTTGTGGAGGTGGGCCATTACGACACTTCGCCATTCACTGGTGATGGATTCCGCGGGGCCTGGGGGGTCTATCCCTACTTCGATTCCGGCCGCCTGATCATCTCCGACATGGAACAGGGCCTTTTTGTCCTGGATCCCACCTATGTGCGTGCTTGTTGGTTGGAAGGACAGATCACCAACGCCCAGACCACTGTACCGGTGAGCGGTGCCACGGTGGTGCTCGAAGGGACGGGCAACAGCGACCTTACCGCCATCAGCGGAACGTATGCGACAGGTTACCACGCGGGCGGCACTTACACCGTCACGGTTTCCGCGCCTGGCTACTTCTCACAGACGATCACCGGGGTGGTGCTGGTGAATGGGCAAGTGACCGAACTCGATGTGGCCCTGGTGCCGATGGAGTCGTTCGCCCTGACGGGCCTCGTGGCCGATGAAAGCACGGGCTCGGGTATCGGTGGGGCGGTGGTGGAGGTCAGGAACGAGCAGTTCGACCTGATGACGACCACCCTGCCGGATGGGGTGTTCGACATCCCCACGGTCTTCGAGGACCTCTATGATGTCAAGGCCGGCCGTTGGGGTTGGCACACGGTCTGTCTGGAAGGTCAGTCATTGACACCGGCCACGTCGCCCTATACCATCGAACTGCCTGCAGGCTACCGCGATGAGTTCACGCTGGACCTGGGTTGGACGGTCAGTTCAACCGCCCCCCGCGGTGAGTGGGAGCGCGGTGCTCCAGTGGGAACGACCTTCGGTAACGAGGCCTGCAATCCTGGAGCCGACCTCATCGATGACTGCGGGGCAGAGGCCTATGTCACCGGGAACGGTGGCGGGGACGCTGGCAACGATGACGTGGATGATGGTGCGACCACCCTGGAGTCGCCCGAGTTCGATGCATCCGCCATGCTCGATCCGTACGTGCGGTATCATCGGTGGTTCTTTAACGCTGGTGGTTCGGGTGCACCCAACGACCGTCTCCGCGTGCAATTGAGCAACGGTGCCCAGACCGTGACCATTGAGACGATCACCCCCACAACGCCCGGCATGGGCAGCTGGCAGGCGGTGGAGTTGCGGATGGCTGACTTCATCGAACCCACCGCACAGATGGTCATCCGGTTCATTGCGGAGGACCTTGCTCCGGGACATTTGGTCGAGGCCGGTGTGGACGGATTCGAGGTGGTGGACCTGGGCTCGAGCGGTGTGACCGAGGCCGGCAGCATGGACGTGCGCGTGTGGCCGACCCCGAACAACGGCCTGTTCCAGCTGGCCGTACCCGGTCATGGTCCCGGCACGGTGACGATGTTCGATGGCACTGGCCGGCAGGTGCTCGGCGCGCTTCCGATCAACAGCGAGGTGATGACCGTGGACACCGACCTGCCCGATGGCGTTTACCACGTGGTGGTGTTGCGCGAAGGCCGGCGATCGGTGCTACCCGTGGTCGTGGCCCGTTGAACCGACCTTGCCCCATGGGCTTAGCGCTTCCTGGGCGCGGGGGTGGAGGCGCAATGCTCCTTGATGAGCTGGTCCACTTCCGGCGCACCACCCAGTGCGCGTGAGAGGGTGAGGTCCTCGCAGGCCTTTTCGCGTTCACCTTTCCGCAGGCGCAACATGGCCCGGGTGCGCAGGGCATGCGGGTTGGCCGGATAGGCGCGCAGACTGCGTTCCACATCGGCCATGGCCTCGTCAAGGCGGCCCATCTTCAGGTAGATGTAAGCCCTGTTGCTCAGCGCCACGGGCTCATCCTTGTCGATGGCCAGAGCCTTCTCGATGATGGGCAGGGCCTCCTCCGCCCGGCCCAGTATGATGAGCTCGTAGGCCCGGTTGCTCCAGTTGCCCACATCCGTGGGCTGGATGTCGCAGAGGCGCTCCAGTACGGCCAGTGCATCGGCATGGCGACCGGCAGCATCGTACAACCGGGCCAGGGTGCGCATCGCTTCGGGGTCGGTCATCGATCCGGCCAGTCCCTTTTCCAGTTCGGTGATGGCCGGCGTGGTGCGGCCCAGGTCCGCGAGCGCCTCGCCGCGCAGCAGGTGCGCTTGGGAGGTCAGCTTGGGGTCCTTGCTGTGCGCCACGGCCTTGGCCGCATGGTATTCGGCCTTTTCGGGATCGCTGGACCGCATGGCGTACAAGGCACGTTGATAGTGCGCCGTGGCCATGGTGGAGTCCAGTTTCAAGGCCTTCTCCACATCGAGCACGAAGCGGTCCATCCGCTCCATCAGGTACCATGCCTTGGCCCTCGCGGCGTACGCTTGAGCGGTTCCGCCCTGCTCCACGGCCTTGTCGTAGAAGTCCAGTGCACGCTGGGGTTTTTCCAAGGCCAGCAGCGAATCACCCTTCGCGATGAGCACGGCCACGTCCTGTGCACGGACATCCCCCGCGAACGGCAGCAGGAACAGGACCAGGGCAAGGGTCGCGATGCCGAAGGGAAGGGGACGAGAGGGCCGGAGCATGTTCGCCAAAGGTAACGGGCCTGCTCCACTGCGAAGGGCGTGCCGTTCCGCAGCGCTACCCATCGGTCCTGGCCAGAGGCACCACATCCAGTTCTGCGTGACAGCCCTCCAGGTGCAGGAAGTGCCCGGCCATGGCGATCATGGCGGCATTGTCCGTGCAGTACGAGAAAGGTGGGATGTAGGCCGTCCACCCTTCGCGCTCAGCCAGGTCCAATGTGCCTTGGCGCAGGGCGCTGTTGGCGCTGACACCACCGGCCAGCGCGATGCGGGGGATGTCCTGCTCACGGGCCGCCTTGGCCAGTTTGCGGAGTAGGATGTCCACGATGCTGCGCTGCAGCGTTGCACAGAGATGGGGTAGCTCGCGCTCAACGAAGGCCGGGTCCTGCTCGAGCCCTTTGCGCACCAGGTCCTTGAACGCGGTCTTCAGGCCGCTGAAGCTCATGTCATAGCCGGTGATGGCGGGGCGGGGCAGGGTGAACCGCTGCGGGTCGCCATCACGGGCATGCCGATCGATCAATGGCCCGCCGGGATAGGGCAGGCCAAGCACCTTGGCCCCCTTGTCGAACGCCTCGCCGGCCGCATCATCCAAGGTGCCGCCCAGTACGGTCATGCGCAGGGGCGAGTCCACCCGCACGATGCGCGTATGACCGCCGCTCACGGTGAGGTTGAGGAACGGGAAGGTGGGCACGGGGCGGTCCTCCCCGTCCCGGATGAAATGGGCCAGGGCATGGGCCCGCACATGGTCCACCGCAATGAGCGGGATCTCCAGGGCTTGGGCCATGGACCGTGCGTAGCAGGTGCCCACCAGCAGGGCGCCGATCAACCCCGGGCCTTGCGTGAAGGCGATCGCGTCGAGGTCCTGGAGCTTCACCCCGGCTTCCTTCAGGGCGCGGTCCACCACGGGGACGATGTGTTCCTGATGCGCCCGGCTGGCCAATTCGGGCACCACACCACCCCATTGACGATGCACCTCCTGACCTGCAATGACGTTGGACCGGACACCCCCGTTCACGAGCACGGCCGCGGCGGTCTCATCGCAGGAGCTTTCGATGCCCAGAATGACCGGACCGGGGTTGGGCGACATGGGGCGTCTACTTTTGGAACTTGGGCCCGGACTTTGCCGGGATCGGGCAAAACTAGGGGCACTGACCGCGAAGCGAACATACCGGTGGTTGCGGACCACGCTGCTGGCGTTGAGCATCACACTGCTCATGGTCGCATTGCTCCTGGTCACGGCCTCGGCGTTGCTGCTGGTGCCGAGCGTTCAGTTGTGGGTTGTCCAACAGGCATCCGCGTGGGCCAGCGATCGGGTCGGTACCGAGGTGCATGTGGGCCGTGTGGCCATCGACCCATGGGGCAAGGTGCGCCTGGGTGATATACTGGTGCGCGACCTGCGCGGTGATACCCTGTTCCATGTGGGTTCGCTGGAAGTGGACCGTCCCCGGCTCCACTCCAAGCGCCATCTGGTGAAGGTCGCTGCGCTGCACATGGATGGATTGCGCTTCAGGCTGGACCGACCTGCGGACTCCGCGCACACGAACCTCACCGACCTGCTGGACCGCTTGTCCTCGGCGGATACCACCAGCGCCGGCCCCGACTGGACCATCACCTGTGCGGTCTTCACCATCGACCGTCTGCACTTCACGCATCACGATGCGCATTACGAGCAGCTGCCGTATGGTGTGGACTTCGACAACGTGGAGGTGACCGAGGGTTCCGTGCATGGGAGCGGGCTCCACATCATTGGCGATTCCATCTCCGCCCATCTGGATGGCATCGCGTTGAAGGACCGGAGCGGGCTGGTGGTGGAGCGTCTCGGCGGGCAGACCAGCGTTTCCGGGCGCGGGATCTACATCGATGACCTGGAACTGCGCACCCCGCGCACGGACCTGCACGGCGATCTCGCACTGCGCACCGACGATTGGGAGGACCTGGACTGGTTCACCGAGCGGGTCGGCATCCGGCTGGACCTGGACACCTCCCTGCTCGATATGGCGGATGTGGCCCTGTTCGCCCCCGACCTGCAGGGCATCCAGTTCCCGCTGCACGTGAGCGGACGGTTCCGGGGCACCATCGCCGAGCTGAAGGGGCGCGACCTGGATATCCGGTTCGGCAGGCATTCGGCCTTCACCGGACGTGCGGAGATGAGCGGACTGCCCGATATCGACAACACCTTCATGATCGTTGACGTGGAGGAGTTGCGCACCGACCTCCGCGACCTCTCCACGGTGCCGCTGCCCCCCTTCACCTCCGGCGAACGATTGGAACTGCCCGAAGAGGTCGGTCGTCTCGGGGACCTGGGGTTCAGCGGGAACTTCACCGGCTTCCTGCGTTCGTTCACCGCCTATGGTACGGCCACCACCGCACTGGGTTCGGTGCGCAGTGACCTGAGCTACCAGCGCGACACCATCAGTGAGGTGTTCGGTTTCAAGGGCAGGCTGGCCACCGATGGATTCGATCTGGGCGGTATGCTGGGCATTCCAGCCCTGGGCTCCCTGGCCACACGGATCCGGGTGGATGCGCAAGGCCACTCCTTCGCCACACTGCAGGCCGACCTCGATGGCGAACTGCCCTTGTTCACGGTGAACGGAACGCCCATCCAAGGCATCGACGTCAAGGGCCGGCTGGAACGCAACCTCTTCAACGGGGAGCTGCAGGTGAAAGACCCCAATCTGCAACTGGATTTCAAGGGGCTTGCCGACATGCGCGGGAAATGGCCGCTGGTGGATTTCACAGCGGACCTGAAGCACGCCGATATCGCCGCGTTGGGCCTTGTTGGTGATACCGGCTACGCCGCATTGAGCATGGCGGTCGAAGCGGCGGGCAGGCTGTCACCCGATAGTCTGCAAGGGGAATTGCACCTCCGGGACATCGTTTACTGCGCCAGCGACGAGGACCATGAACTGGGGGATATCCAATTGAGGAGCGACCGACAGGATGGACAGAACATCCTGGAGCTGGATGCCAGTTTCGCCGAGGCTCGGGTGGTGGGGACCTTCCTGCCCACGCGGCTTCCGGAGGCGGCGATCAATGTGGTGTACAGCATCTTCCCCGCGCTTCGTGATCAGGTGCAATATGCCCAGGCTGAGCAGCGCTTCCGCTTTCAGGTCAAGGCACGGGACACCGCACCATGGCTCGAGCTGTTCGTGCCCGGCATGGTCATCGCGGAAAGCAGCACGGCCGAAGGCTCCTTTGACAGCCGCACCTTCGATCTGGACCTGACCTTCCGATCGCCCGAGGTAAGGCTTGGTGCGGCCCGTTCGGTTGATGTGGAACTGATCGCCGAGAAGACCCTGGACATCCTGGCGTTCGGGGTGTTGAGCGAGCGCACCTCATGGAACGACAGCACCTGGATGGCCGGCATCAGTGCGCAGGGGAAGGCCTACCAGGACGAGCTCGAGCTCACCCTGGGTTGGGACACCAGTGCATCGGGGACCCGTGGCGACTTGGAGCTGCTCGGCGAGGTGCGCGGCTGGCGGTCGCTGATGTTGGAGCTGCTCCCTTCCGAGGTGATGCTGGGCCGGGGCAGTTGGGTGACCGAGCGCGTGACCCGGTTCGAGATCGATTCCACCACCGTGCGCATCGATTCCCTGCAGCTCCGAAATGGCGAACAACGGGTGGCACTCGCGGGCATCATCTCCGAGGACAGTACGAAAGCCCTGGCCTTTGCCGTGGAGAACCTCTCACTGGCGAACCTTGAACCCTACCTCGGTGGTCCACGGCTGCGCGGCACCGTGAGCGGAACGGGCATGGTGCACGATCTGTACGGCGAACCCTATGCATTGGCGGATGTGCAGGCGGACAGCATAGCCGTGCAGGACAAGCCCGTGGGCGATGTGCGCTTCAAGGCCGGTTGGGCGCCGGGAGCGCGGTCCCTGAACCTCGCCGGAACGCTCACCCGTGGCGTGGTGAAGGCGCTGGATTTCGAGGGTACGCTGGGCCTGTTCGATGGGGGTGAGCTGGACATGAAGCTGCTCTTCGACCGGTTCGACCTCTCCTTCATCGACCCCTACCTGCCCGAGGGCATCAGCCAGATCCAGGGTTCGGTCACAGGCGACCTGGGCATGACCGGGACACTGCTCGAACCCCAGATCAGTGGTACGCTCGATCTCGTGGATGCCGGTCTCCGCATTGATTATCTCAACACGCTCTACCGGTTCACCCATCGCCTGAAGGTGGCCCCGGACATGTTCGCGCTGGACCAGGTGCACATCCGCGATGAGGAGGGCAACGAGGCCATCGTGAACGGTACGGTGCTCCACCAAGGCCTCAAGCACTGGAACTACAACGTCGGGGGAGCCATGCGCCGCCTGCTCGTACTGAACACCACTGAGCTGGACAATTCGCTGTACTATGGAAAGGCCTATGCTACGGGTGACATTGAGGTCAGCGGAGAGGAGGGGACCCTGGAGATCACCGTGGATGCCCGCACTGCTCCCGGCACCTCCATGCACTTCCCCCTCGGTGGAAGCACGGAGGTCTCCTCCATCGGCTTCGTCCGGTTCATCAGCGAGGAGCAGGAAGCGGAGGAGGAGATGCCGGTGGACCTCTCTGGCGTGACGCTCGACCTGAAGGTGGCGGTGACCCCCGACGCCCGCATGGAGCTCATCTTCGACCCCACCATCGGGGACATCCTGTCAGGGAGCGGAACGGGCAACCTGGAGATGTCGGTGAGCCAGACCGGGGCCTTTTACATGCGTGGGTATGTGGAGGTGGAGAACGGGGACTACCTCTTCACGCTGCGCAACGTGGTGAACAAGCACTTCCAAATGGAGCCCGGAGGCCGGATCACGTGGTACGGCGATCCCTTCGATGCGCAGCTCGACCTGCAGGCCACCTACCGGCTGCGCGCACCGCTGTACGACATCATACCCCCCTCCGAACGCTCCGAGGCCTACAAGAAGCGGGTCCCCGTGGAGGTGGGCATGCGCTTGCGGGAGCGCCTGATGAACCCGGAGATCGCCTTCTCCGTGCGGCTGCCCAGTGTGGATGAGAGCATGCGTGCACAGGTGAACAGCGCGATCAGCACCGAGCAGGAACTGAACCGACAGGTCTTTGCGCTCATTGCGCTGAACCGCTTCGTGCCTCCCCCGCAATACGTGGGCGCAGGCTCCGTGGGAGGCAATGCGGCCGGCACCACCACCAGTGAACTCCTCAGCAACCAGGTGAGCAACTGGCTCAGTGGCATCAGCAAGGATGTGGACCTGGGGTTCAACTACCGTCCTGGTGACAACATCACCCAGGATGAGCTGGAACTGGCCGTGAGCACGCAGCTGTTCAACGAGCGTCTGCTGTTCAGCAGCAACGTGGGTGTGCAGTACGGTGGGCAGAACGGCACGGCCGGTACGGGGAACAGCAACAGCAACCTGCTGGGTGATTTCCAGCTGGAATACCTGCTGACACGGGATGGCAAGATCCGGCTGAAGGCCTACAGCGTGAGCAACGACCGCAACCTGAACCGTGCGGACCAGGCCCCGACCACGCAAGGCGTCGGAGTGGTGTACAGCCGGGAGGGCGATACGTTCGGTGAACTGTTCCGGAAGCGTCAGCGCACCGGGCTGCCCCAGCCCTGAGCCCAGTCTCAGTGGTCCTTGTCGAGATGCAGGGTGTGCCCCAGCTTCTCGCGCTTGGTGGCGAGGTAGCGATGGTTGTGCGGATTGGGCGCGATCTCCAAGGCCACGTTCTCCACGATCTCCAGGCCGTAGCCCACGAGTCCCGTGCGTTTGCGGGGGTTGTTGGTCATCAGGCGCATCTTCCGCACGCCGAGGTCGTGCAGGACCTGCGCGCCCACGCCGTAGTCACGGGCGTCCATCTCAAAGCCCAGCATCAGGTTGGCCTCCACCGTGTCGGCGCCCTGTTCCTGCAGCTTGTAGGCCTTCAACTTGTTCAGCAGCCCGATGCCCCGTCCTTCCTGCTGCATGTAGACGATGACGCCGCGGCCCTCCGCCTCGATCAGCTCCATGGCCTTGTGCAACTGGGGGCCGCAATCGCAGCGGCAGCTGCCGAAGATGTCGCCCGTGACGCAGGAGGAGTGCACGCGCACGAGCACCGGTTCCTTCGGGTCCCAGGTGCCCTTCACCAGGGCCATGTGCTCTTCGCCTGTGGTGGTCTGCCGGTAGGCGATCAGCTGGAAGTCGCCATGGGTGGTGGGCAGTTGCACATCCACCTGCCGTTCCACGAGGCGCTCCGTCCGCATGCGGTAGGCCACGAGGTCCTCGATGCTGATCAGCTTGAGGTCGAAGCGGCGGGCGATCTCGCGCAATTGTGGAAGACGCGCCATGGTGCCGTCCTCGTTCAGGATCTCCACGATGAGGCCTGCGGGCTCGAAGCCGGCCAGGCGGGCCAGGTCCACGGCGGCCTCGGTGTGGCCGGTGCGGCGGAGCACGCCTCCCTTGCGGGCCTTGAGCGGGAAGATGTGACCGGGCCGTGCGAGGTCCTCCGCCCGGATGGCCGGATCGATCAGGGCCAGCATGGTCTTGCTGCGGTCGCTGGCGCTGATCCCCGTGGTGGTGCCCCGGCCCTTGAGGTCCACGCTCACCGTGAACGGCGTCTCGTGCAGCGCGGTGTTGTCGCGCACCATCAGTTCGAGGCCGAGCTCCCCGCAGCGTTCCTCGGTGAGGGGCGCACAGATCAACCCCCGGCCGTGGGTGGCCATGAAGTTGATCATCTCGGGCGTGGCGTTGCGGGCGGCGGTCACGAAGTCGCCTTCGTTCTCCCGGTCCTCGTCGTCCACCACGATCACGGCCTTGCCGAGACGGATGTCCGCGATCGCCTCTTCGATCGGGTCGAAGGTGGTGCTCATGGATGCAAAATGGGGTGCAAAGGTACGGAACCCCTGCCCCCTATTGCCCCGCCGCAGTGGCCTCCGTGATCAGGGTGTCCAGCTTTCCGGCCGCTACATCCCAATCGAACTGGGTGCGCACGAAGCGGTTGCCATTGGTGGCGATACGCTGCCGCAGCGCGGGGTCGTTCAGCAGCTCCAGGATGTGGGCGGCATACTGTTCGGGATTCTCGCCGATCAGCACCTCCTCGTTCGGGCTGGCGCCCACGGCATTGTTGGCCAGGGCGGAGGTGATGCAGGGGATACCCATGGCCATGGCCTCCAGCAGCTTGTTCTGCAGCCCGGTGCCGATCTGCATGGGGGCGGCGAAGATCCTTGCCGAGGCATAGGAGATGCGGATGTCGCGCACCCAGCCCGTCACGGTGATCAAGGGGTCCTGCCGGGCCAGGTCGCGCACCCGGGCTGTGGGGTCCACACCGCTGATCAACAGGCTGGTCTGCGGCCGCTTGCGCCGCACGATGGGCAGCACCCGGTTCACCAGGTACAGCACACTGTCGATGTTCGGGGGGTAGTTCATGTTCCCCGTGAAGAGCAGGTCGTAGTGCGGTTCCTGCGGCATGTGGTGGAAGTGCCCCGTATCCACGCCGTTGGGCAGCACGGCCATGGTGTCGCGCAGCGGGTGGTAGATGTAGTCGCGGTCCTGCGCGCTGATGATCACCCGGTTGTCGAACTGGTCGAACATCAGGTTCTCGTAGCGGATCAGGCGCCGGGTCTCCATCCGGAAGATGGGCCTCAGGTACAAGGGGGCCGTTTCGGTGCGCCGCTCCATGCCCTTGCTCAGGGTGTCCATGTAGTCCAGCGTCTTGGGCATGTCGAAGCGGTGGCGCACGTATTCCGTGGTGCGCACCAGCTGGCACATGATGTGGTCCGGCTTGAAGCTGTCGATCACCGCATCGATCCTGCGCTGGGCATGGCGATGGTGGAAGTACACGACTTGTACCGGCAGGCGTGCGAACAGCGCCGTGAACAGCTTCAGCACGATGCGCCAACGGGGCAGGTGCACCACCTCGATGTGTGCGCACAGGCCGCGCAGATGCTCCACGTGGGCCGGGTCCGTGGGCGTGTCGCTGAGGCAGAACAGATAGACCTCGTGCTTGCGGGCCAGGCGGGTGATCAGGTGGTAGGCCCGAAGCTTGTCGCCTTTCTCCAGCGGATAGGGCACACGGGAAAGGAGCACCAGCAGCTTCATGCCTTCAGCAAGCGCTTGTAGAAGGCCACCAGGTCCTGCACGATGCGCTCATCGGAGTAGTGTGAGGCCACCAGCCGCCGGGCCTCAGCACCCAGGGAAACGGCCTTTTCGGGTTCGTCGTGCAGGGCCACGATGTGCTTCACCAGATCGGTGGCGTTGTCCGCCAGCAGGATGTTCCTGCCGTCCGTATACTCGATGCCCTCGGCGCCGATGGATGTGGAGATGATGGCCTTGCCCAGGGCCATGCCCTCGATGATCTTCACCCGCATGCCACCGGCACTGAACAGGGGCACGAGCATCACCTGTCGCCCGTTCATCCAGGTCTGGGCGTTCTTCACGCGGCCCTTTACCGTAAGTCCGGGTAGTTCGGTGGCCAGCAGGTCCGCCGGCATCTTGTTCCCGGCCAGGTGCAGTCGCGCGTCAGGACGCTTCCGCACCACCTTCGGCCACACGGAGGTCAGCAGCCAGCGGATGCCCTCCTCGTTGGGCAGCCAGTCCATGCTGCCGAGGTGGAAGAAGATCGGACGCGCCACGGGTTTGGCCGACGGAAGCTCGTATTCCGCCAGGTCCACGCCGAAGGGGATGGTGACCACCGGCGTGCGGGTGCCGTGCGCCTTGAAGTGGTCGGCATCCGAGGGACTGATCGCGGCCACGCCATCCACGCGGTCCAGCACGGCCATCTCATAAGCTTGCAACTGCTTGGCCAGGAAGCGGCGGTAGGGGCGTTTCAGGAAGTTCTTCTCCCCGGTGGCGATGCGGTCCTGGATCACGTGCTCCAGGTTGTGCGAACGGAGCACGATGCGGGCGTTGGTGTAGCGCCTCAGCGTGGGGATGTACGGCGTCATGAACAGGCTCTCCAACTGCACCACATCGAAGTTCTCCTCGGTGAGCAGGCGGATGAGCCGGATGTCCATGTCGGGCGAGAAGAACCGGCTGATGTTGTAGTTGTCGGCGGTCACCAGGTCGGTGAAGGCGTCCACGATGTTCACCGTCGTGTCCACGAACACGCCCTCGATCCGGGTGCGCTCGGCAAAGTCCTTCGGGATCTCCTCGGGGATCAACGGCTGCTTGGGCGTGCTGATGCACAGCACCTTCACCTCATGCCCGGCCGCCAGGAGCCCTCGCGTGAGGTTGTGCATGGCCTTGCTACCACCGTCGATGGGCGGGTAGGGTGGCTTATTGCACAGCTGCAGGATGCGCATGCTTTCGCTTGAACAGGGCGCGGAACCGCTGCCAGCCGCGATAATACGCATCGGCATCGAAGAGGGGGCTGTCCGTGGCCGCCTTCCAGGTGAGCAACAGCCCGATGGGCAGCAGCACCAGGGCCGCCAGCCACATGCCCAGCCAGGGCTGGATGCCCCCGGCGATGGTCAGTTTCTCCATGCTGAAGGAGACGATGTGGAAGATGAGGAAGAACACGATGGCGAAGACGGTGGGAAGTCCCATGCCACCCTTGCGGATGATGGCCCCCAGCGGGGCACCGATGAAGAAGAACAGCAGGCAGGCCGCCGCCAGCATCGGTTTGCGATGCCATTCAATGCGGTACTTGGCCAGCTGCTCCTCGCGTTGGTCCCGCTCGTTCTCCATCTGCTGCAGGTAGTTCACCTGGTTGCGGGCCATGTTCATCGCCACGTCATGGATGCTCATCCAGGCTTCCGCGCTCAGCCCCGCTTCCGCGCTGTCCACCGCCACCGGCATCAGGGCTTCGGTCCTTGGGGCGGTGCCACGCATCACATACAGCCCGTAGCGCAGGTGCCGCACCTGCTCGGAATCGCGCACCGCAATGTGGCGCAGCAGGCTGTCCTCCCCGAGCGCGAGCTGGGACATGGTCAGCATCTTGTAGTGGTCCTTGAACAGGTCCTCGTCGGTGCGGCGCAGGCCCAGCCCGCTCAGGTCCAGCCGCACTTGGTCCTCGCTGAAGGTGCCGCGCATCATCGGGGTGCGGTCCTTGGTGTTGCTGCCCGCCACACCGTGCTCGTCGTAGAAATGACCGTTGCGCAGGGTGAGCACCAGGTAGCGCCCGTCCGCGCTGCGGCGCATGATGCCGCTCTCTGCCCGGATCACCGTGCGGTTGCCCTGGAACGCGGCGCGGTGGTCATAGATGAGCACGTCGCCCAGTTCGCCGGTATCCTCGTCCTTGGTCGCCACCCGGATGCTGAAGCCATCGATGCCGTTGTAGAAGACCCCGGGCCGCAGGTTCAGGGCGGGCTTCTTCTCGGTGATGTCCCACAGCAGGGAGCGGAACTTCAGGTTGGCCACGGGCAGCACGTTGTTGCTGAACACCAGGGAGGCCAGGGACAGCAGCCCCACGAACACACCAAGCGGCGCGATGATGCGGAACAGGCCCAGCCCGGCTGATCGCATCGGCACCAGCTCCGAGTTCTCGCCCAGTCCGCCCATGGTCATGATGCTGCTCAACAACACCGCCAGGGGGAGGGCCAGGGGAACGAAACTGGCCGTGGCATAGGCCAGCAGCTCCAGCAGCACGTACCATTCCAGGCCCTTGCCCATCAGGTCATCCACGTACTTCCACAGGAACTGCATCACCAGGATGAACAGCACGATCACGAACGTGAGCGCCAAGGGCCCCAGAAAGGCCCGGATGATCATCTGGTGCAGTCGTTTCATGCCGGCGATACGCAGGGTGCCGCCAAAGTTGTGCCGGACATCAGGCGCCCAGCACGCGCATCAGGTTCGCCACCTGTGAGGCCCACAGGTTCCGGATGCTCTCCACCTCATGCGGCCAGCCATGGTCGGTGACCACCAGGGCCACCTCGTTGGTCATGGCATCCACCCGCACGCGGAACTCGAAGAATGAGCTCTCATCCTCATCGTCGTTGCGGTGGAAGCGGATCACCTCGCCCAACCGCCGGCCGATCATCGTGGTCTCTTCCTGCTCCTCGGGCCAGATGAAGGTCCACAGGTCCCCGCGCACGTTCACATCCTGGCAGTACCACTCCGCGAATCCGCTCGGGGTGCTGATCAGCTCATAGAGCATGGTGGGGGTGCTGTGCATGTAGAACTCCATCTGCACCCGCTCCTTGCGCGGTTGGCGGGCCACCGGCTTGGCGGGCACCACGGCCTTCGGTGCGGGCCTCGGGGTCTGCACAGGCTTCTCCACCACGGCAGCGGGCGCCTTCGGTGCCGGAGCGGGCTTGGCCACCGGAACGGGCTTCACGGGCGCCGTGGCGGGCGTGGTCGGCGCCACCTTCGGTGCGGCCTTCACCGGTGCCGGGTTCTTCACGGCTGCCGGCTTCTTCACCGCCGCCTTCTTGATGATCACCGGCTTACTCGCGGCCTTGCTCACGGGTTTCACCGCCGTTTTGACCATGACCTTTTTCGCGACCGCCTTCTTCACCGCCTTTTTCGGGGCGGCCTTCACGACCGGTTTCCGCACGGCCTTCTTCGGTACGGCCTTTTTGATTGCCGGAGCCTTGCCGCGCTTCGCCAAAGCCGGCTTCGGCGGCGGCGCGGCGGCAGCAGGCTTCACGGCCTTCTTTGGCGTGGCCTTGCGCACAGCTGCCTTCTTCGGGGCCGGTTTCGTGGTTTTGCCTCCGCTTCTCCCTTTGGCGGGTGCTGCGGCCTTCTTCGCGCTGGCCTTTCCGGCCTTGGCCTTCGCAGGTGCCGGATTGGACTTTACCGCAGCACGCTTGGCCGGGGCAGCCTTCTGGCTGGCCTTGGCCGCCTTCACAGCCTTGCCTTTCGGGGCACCCGTCCTCTTTTTGGCCGGTGCGGACTTTTTCTTTGCCATGGTGATGCGGTTCTGGGAGGTCGTGGGCCAAGGTAGCAAGATCCGCCACCCGGGCAAGGAAAGCAGG
>Ga0315900_10003731_pt1 | contig 22033 bp, 19 predicted proteins | sample LakEriMetagenome_FD_203521 | JGI IMG/M metagenome (GOLD analysis project Ga0315900, IMG submission 203521) | Freshwater fungal communities from buoy surface, Lake Erie, Ohio, United States - Buoy 12 MA114 | ecosystem: Environmental > Aquatic > Freshwater > Lake > Lake biofilm | place: USA: Lake... | reverse complement strand
GGCCCGAAGGCCGGGTGGTCGAGATCGTCGAGCGTCCCCCGCAGCCGATCATCGGTCGGCTGCTGCACGAAAGCGGCGTCTGGCTGGTGGCCCCGGAGGACAAGCGTTACGGCCAGGATGTCCTGATCCCCAAGGGCCTGACGGGCACGGCCAAGACAGGCCAGGTGGTCGTGGTCGAACTGACCGAGCCGCCGAGCCTGTATGGCCAGCCCGTGGGCCGGGTCAAGGAGGTGCTGGGCGAAATCGACGACCCCGGCATGGAAATCGAAATCGCGGTGCGCAAGTACGGCGTGCCGCACGAATTCTCCGATGCCTGCATCGGGCTTGCGCGCAGCCTGCCGGACAAGGTGCGGGCGCAGGACAAGAAACACCGGGTCGATCTGACCGACGTGCCGCTGGTCACCATTGACGGCGAAGACGCGCGCGACTTCGACGATGCGGTGTATTGCGAGCCGGCCAAGGTGGGCCGTGGCAAGGGCTGGCGCCTGCTGGTGGCCATCGCCGACGTGAGCCACTATGTCGAAACCGGCAGCGCGATCGATGTCGATGCCTACGAGCGCGCCACCAGCGTCTACTTCCCCCGCCGCGTCATTCCGATGCTGCCGGAGAAGTTGTCCAACGGCCTGTGCTCCCTCAACCCCGAGGTCGAGCGCCTGTGCATGGTCTGCGACATGCTGATCACCGCCACCGGCGAGATCCAGGCCTATCAGTTCTATCCGGCCGTGATGTGGAGTCACGCCCGCTTCACCTACACCGAGGTGGCGGCCATCCTGGCCAACACCCGCGGCCCGGAGGCCCAGCGTCGCAAGGCGCTGGTGCCCCACCTGATCGACCTGCACGATGTGTACCGCGCGCTGCTCAAGGCCCGCCAGGTGCGCGGCGCGGTGGACTTCGACACCACCGAGACCCAGATCGTCTGCGACGACAGCGGCCGCATCGAAAAGATCGTCCCGCGCGTGCGCAACGACGCGCACCGCCTGATCGAGGAAGCCATGCTCGCGGCCAACGTGTGCAGCGCCGACTTCATTCAGCAAAGCAAGCATCCGGGCCTGTACCGTGTGCATGAGGGCCCGACGCCCGAGAAGAAGGAGATCCTGCGCGCCTACCTCAAGGCGATGGGTGTGGGGCTGTCCGTTTCTGACGAGCCGATGCCGATCGAATTCCAGCGGATCGCCGAGGCCTCGAAAGATCGGCCCGACTCGCAGCAGATTCACACCATGCTGCTGCGGTCGATGCAGCAGGCGATCTACACGCCCGTCAACAGCGGCCACTTCGGCCTGGCCTATGACGCCTACACCCACTTCACCAGCCCGATCCGTCGCTATCCCGACCTGCTGGTGCACCGGGTGATCAAGGCCATTTTGGGCCAGCGCAAATACCAGCTGCCGGTGCTGCCCACCCCGGGTGAGGCCCATGAAAAGCTGGCCCGCCGGCTGGCCTCGCGCGCGGCTCCGCCCACCCAGAAGCCCGCCCGCACCGCCGCCGGCGGCAAGGAGCTGCAGGCCTGGGAGGCCGCCGGCCTGCACTGCAGCGCCAACGAGCGCCGCGCCGACGAGGCCAGCCGCGACGTCGAGGCCTGGCTTAAGTGCAAATACATGCGCGAGCACCTGGGCGAGGAGTACGCCGGCGTGGTCAGCGCCGCCACCAGCTTCGGCCTGTTCGTCACGCTCGATGCGATGTATGTCGAAGGGCTGGTGCACATCACCGAACTGGGCGGTGAATATTTCAAGTTCGACGAGGCCCGCCAGGAGTTGCGGGGCGAGCGCACCGGCATCCGCTATGCCATCGGCACCCGGGTGCGGGTGCAGGTCAGCCGGGTGGATCTGGACGGCCGCAAGATCGACTTCCGACTGGTGCGCGAAGGCGAAGACCTGCCCGCCCGGGGCGCCGGCCGTGAGCGTGGTGCCGCCGGCGGCGCACCGGCCAAGGCGTCCGACAAGCGTGCGGCCCGCAGCAAGTCGGCCGCCGGCGAGCGCGAGCGCTCGCCGATCCAGGCCCTCAAGGCGTCGGTGAAAAAGGCCGCCGCCAAGACCCAGGCCGCCAAGAACGGCAAGGCGGCGGGCAAGGCCCGCCGGCCGAGGCGCTAACCCCGGCCCTCGTCGGGTCGTGCGGTGGGGCCGCCCGCGTGCGGGGCACCGTCGGCCCTAGGGCCCCGACATCGATCCCCGAAAGGACCTTCCATGACCCAAGATCCCACAAGCCGCGTGGCCATCGTCACCGGGGGCGGCACCGGCATTGGCAAGGCGGCGGCGCAGGCCCTGCTGCGTGATGGCTGGCGTGTGGCCGTGGCCGGCCGCCGGCTCGAGCCGCTGCAGCAGACGCTGGCCGAGTGCGAAGCCGGGGCCCACGGCCTGGCCGTGCCCACCGATGTGACCGACCCGGCCTCGGTCGAGGCGCTGTTCGCCGCCACCGTCGGCCTATGGGGGCGGGTCGACCTGTTGTTCAACAACGCCGGCATGGGTCTGGGCGGCGCGCCGCTGGAGGACATCACCGCCGAGGACTGGAAGCGCGTGGTCGACACCAACCTCAACGGCATGTTCTATGCGATCCAGCAGGCGTTCCGGGTGATGAAGGCCCAGTCGCCGCGCGGCGGTCGGATCATCAACAACGGCTCGATCTCGGCGCATGCCCCGCGCCCCGGCTCGATCGCCTACACCGCCACCAAGCACGCGGTCACCGGCCTGACCAAGTCGGCCTCGCTCGACGGGCGCAAGTACGACATCGCGGTGGGCCAGATCGACATCGGCAATGCCGTGACCGAACTGGCCGCGCGCATGGCCAAGGGCGTGCCGCAGGCCAACGGCCAGATCGCGGTCGAGCCGATGATGGATGTGGCCATCGTCGGTCAGTCGGTGCTGTACATGGCCAATCTGCCGCTGGAGGCCAATGTGCTGTTCCACACCGTGATGGCCACCCAGATGCCCTTCGTCGGCCGGGGCTGACGCGCCCGGTCGGGGTCGCGCTAGGGCCCGGTGCCGCGGCAGGCCCGGGCCGCCAGTGCCGAGGCGGTCAGTGCCTGGCCGGCGGGCCATGCATCGGCCGCTGCGCCGTGCGCGTACACCGCTTCGCAGGCCGCCTCGAACGGCTCCTGGCCCTCCGCCAGGCCGGCACCGATCCAGCCGGCCAGCACATCGCCGGTGCCCCCGGTGGCCAGGCGCGCATCGCCAGTCGGGTTGATCCGGGGCATCTGGCCCGGCGCGGCGATCACCGTGCCCGATCCCTTGAGGACCGTGACCGCGCCGAACCGGCCGGCCAGCGCACCCGCCGCCGCCAGCCGGTCGGCCTGAACCTGGGCGGCCGACAGGCCGAGCAGCCGGGCCGCCTCCAGCGGGTGGGGGGTGAGCACGGTGGGCGCGCCGCGGGCCCCACGCGCCTGCAGCAGCGCCTGGAGCGACGCATCCTGGGCCACCGCATTGAGGGCGTCGGCATCGAGCACCAGGGTGCGGGCCAGCGACAGCAGGCGGGGCAGGGCGGGGCGTACCGCATCGCCTCCGCCGCAGCCGACCACCGCATGCAACGGGCGCGGATCCAGCGACGCGAGGGGCCGCAGCATCAATTCGGGTTGGGTCGGATCCGCCGCCATTGCACGGTCGTCCAGCAGGGCCACGAAGACCCGCCCGGCCCCGGCATGCAAGGCCGCGCCGGCGGCCAGCAGCGCCGCCCCCGCCATGCCGGGTGCGCCGCCGACCACCGCCACATCGCCCCAGCGGCCCTTGTGAGAATCGTGGGGCCGCGGCGGGCGGGGGGCCGGCGCGTTCAGGCGTGCCGTCGGCATCCCCTGGCCCTCCACGCCCAGGGGGTCGAACCAGATTTCGCCGGCCGCATCGCGGCCTTGCGCGGTGAACAGGCCCGGCTTGAGCGTGAGCAGGCTCAGGGTGTGCGAGGCCTGCACCGCCGGGCCGCAGCCGGTGTCGGCCGACAGGCCCGAAGGCAGGTCGGCGGCCAGCACCACCTGTCCGGCCTGCCGCGCACGCGAGAGCCGGTCCGCCCAGGCGGCGCCCGTGCCACTCAAGGGGCGGCTCGCGCCCATTCCGAGCAGGGCGTCAATGGCCAGGTCAAAGGCCGCAGGCGGCCCGTCCGACCACTGCACCCCGGCTTCCCGGGCCCGCGCCAGGCTGGCACGGGCATCCGCAGGGGCACAGGCCTGCGAGCCGAGCCAGGTGACCGTCACCGCCAGGCCGGCCCGGGCCAGCGCACCGGCGGCCTCCAGGCCATCACCGCCGTTGTTGCCGGGCCCGCAGGCCACCCAGGCACGGCGGGCGTGGGGTTCCAGGGCCCGGGCCAGGCGGGCCAGGCCCGAGCCGGCCCGCTGCATGAGCGTGTGCGGGGGCAGGCCGGCCGCTGCGGCCGCCTCCAGCGCGCGCGTGGCGGCGGCGTCGTGCAGGGCCCAGGAATGGCCGGGAGCGATGCGGTGCATGCCGGCCATTGTGCCGCCCGGGGCCCGGCCGTCCCGGCTGCGGCGGTCCGTGATGCGGCTCATGAGGCGGTCTGTGCTACACTCGACGGGCTTTGCCGGGGGCTGGGCGCAGGGTGCGCGCAGTCCGGATGGCACAGCGAAATCGCGGGCCCGCGCCTCCTAGGTGCCGCGCTCTCCTTGTGGGGGCCGGTTTCGGTGCGGGTTCAAGACCCAACCTACAGGAACTGTCACATGTCCGTGTCCATGCGCGAAATGCTGGAAGCCGGTGTCCATTTCGGTCACCAGACCCGCTTCTGGAACCCGAAGATGGCCCCCTTCATCTTCGGCCATCGCAACAAGATCCACATCATCAACCTGGAAAAATCGCTGCCGATGTTCCAGGAGGCGCAAAAATTCGTGCGCCAGCTCGCCGCTAACCGCGGGACCATCCTGATGGTGGGCACCAAGCGCCAGGCCCGTGAAATCGTGGCCTCCGAGGCCCAGCGTGCCGGCGTGCCCTTCGTCGACCAGCGCTGGCTCGGCGGCATGCTCACCAACTTCAAGACCGTCAAGACCTCCATCAAGCGGCTCAAGGACATGAAGGCCCAGATGGAATCCGGCCTGGAGTCCCTGTCCAAGAAAGAGCAGCTGATGTTCCAGCGCGAGATCGACAAGCTCGAGAAGGACATCGGCGGCATCCAGGACATGAACACCCTGCCCGACGCCATCTTCGTGATCGACGTGGGCTTCCACAAGATCGCCGTGGCCGAAGCCAAGAAGCTGGGCATCCCGCTGGTGGGCGTGGTCGACTCCAACCACTCGCCCGAGGGCATTGACTACGTCATCCCCGGCAACGACGACTCCGCCAAGGCCGTCACCCTGTACGCCCGCGGCATTGCCGACGCCATCCTCGAGGGCCGGGCCAACGCGGTCAGCGACGTGGTCAAGGCCGTGGCCGAGGGCAGCGACGAATTCGTGGAAGTGCAGGAAGGCGCCAGCGCCTGAGGCCCCCCACGCCGAGTCTCACGGCAGATCAAGGGGCTCGCGGGCCCCTTTTTCACAACCGGATCCGAACTGATTTGAACGTTACGAGGTAAGAAATGGCTGCAATCACCGCAAGCATGGTCGCCGAACTGCGCGCCAAGACCGACGCCCCCATGATGGAGTGCAAGAAGGCCCTGACCGAGGCCGACGGCAACCTGGAAAAGGCCGAGGAAATCCTGCGCGTCAAGCTGGGCAACAAGGCCGGCAAGGCCGCCGCCCGCGTGACCGCCGAGGGCGTGGTGTCCGCCTCCATCGACGGCGCCACCGGCGCGCTGCTCGAGACCAACTGCGAGACCGACTTCGTCACCAAGAACGACAGCTTCCTGGCCCTGGCCAAGGCCGCAGCCGCACTGATCGCCAAGCACAACCCGGCCGACGTTGCGGCCCTGGGCGCGCTGGCCTATGCGCAGGAAGGCTTCGGCCCCACCCTGGAAGACGTGCGCAAAGGCCTGATCGGCAAGATCGGCGAGAACATGACCTTCCGCCGCTTCAAGCGTTTTGCCGGGGGTGGCAAGCTGGTGTCCTACCTGCACGGCACTCGCATCGGCGTGGTCGTTGAGTACGAAGGCGATGAAATCGCCGCCAAGGACGTGGCCATGCATGTGGCCGCCATGAAGCCGGTCGCCCTGACCAGCGCCGATGTGCCCGCCGAGCTGATCGAGAAAGAGCGCAGCGTCGCCACCGCCAAGGCCCAGGAATCGGGCAAGCCGGCCGATATCGCCGCCAAGATGATCGAAGGCTCGGTGCAGAAGTTCCTCAAGGAAGTCTCGCTGTTCAATCAGCCCTTCGTGAAGAACGACAAGCAGACTGTCGAGCAAATGCTCAAAGCCGCCAACACCCAGGTCAAGGGCTTCACGCTCTATGTGGTGGGCGAGGGCATTGAGAAGAAGGTTGACGACTTCGCTGCCGAGGTGGCGGCCCAGGTCGCCGCCGCCAAGGCCGGCGCCTGAACGAACGGATCGGCCGGACCGATCCGGCCTAGGGGTCGCCCCGGCTGCGCCGGAGCCGCCCCGCCGGTACACTCAAGCCACCATCGCCAGGAGTCTTCGCCCCATGTCCGCCGCTTCGCCCGCCCACAAGCGCATCCTGCTCAAGCTGTCTGGCGAGGCGCTCATGGGAGATGATGCGTTCGGCATCAATCGCGCCACCATCGTGCGGATGGTCGAAGAGGTGTCTGAGGTGGTGCACATGGGCGTGCAGGTGGCGGTCGTGATCGGCGGCGGCAACATCTTCCGCGGTGTCGCGGGCGGCGCCGTCGGCATGGACCGCGCCACCGCCGACTACATGGGCATGCTGGCCACGGTCATGAACTCGCTGGCCCTGGCCGATGCGATGGACAAGCAGGGCCTGACGGCCCGCGTCATGTCGGCCATCGCGATCGAGCAGGTGGTCGAGCCCTACGTGCGGCCCAAGGCCCTGCAATACCTCGAAGAGGGCAAGGTCGTGATCTTCGCCGCCGGCACCGGCAATCCCTTCTTCACCACCGACACCGCCGCCGCCCTGCGCGGTGCCGAGATCGGCGCCGAACTGGTCCTCAAGGCCACCAAGGTGGACGGCGTCTACAGCGCCGACCCGAAGAAAGACCCGAACGCCACCCGTTATGCCTCCCTCAGCTTCGACGAGGCCATGGCACGCAACCTGGGCATCATGGATGCCACGGCGTTTGCCCTGTGCCGGGACCAGAAGCTGCCAATCAAGGTGTTTTCCATCTTCAAGCACGGTGCGCTCAAGCGCGTCGTGATGGGCCAGGATGAAGGCACCCTGGTCTATGCCTGACGCAGGAACCTGACATGAGCAGCATCGCCGAGATCAAAAAGACCACCGAAGGCAAGATGGACCAGTCCATCCAGGCCTTCAAGAACAACCTCACCAAGATCCGCACCGGCCGCGCCAACCCGGCGCTGCTCGACGCGGTGCAGGTTGACTATTACGGCTCCCTGATGCCGATCAGCCAGGTGGCCAACGTGGCCCTGCTCGATGCGCGCACCATCAGCGTCCAGCCCTGGGAAAAGGGCATGGGCCCCAAGATCGAGAAGGCCATCCGCGACAGCGACCTGGGCCTCAACCCCGCCGCCATGGGCGACCTCATTCGGGTGCCGATGCCCCCCATGAGCGAAGAGCGCCGCAAGGAAATGACCAAGCTGGTGCGCCAGGAGGGCGAGGCCGCCAAGATCGCGATCCGCAACCTGCGTCGCGATGCCAATGAACACGTCAAGAAGCTCGTCAAGGACAAGCTCGCGTCCGAAGACGACCAGAAGCGCGCCGAGGCCGACATCCAGAAGGTGACCGACAAGCACATCGCCGAAATCGACACCCTGGTGGCGGCCAAGGAACAAGAGATCATGGCGGTCTGATCCTCCGTGGCCACCCTCCCGCACCACATCGCCATCATCATGGATGGCAACGGCCGCTGGGCCTCGCGGCACTTTCTGCCGCGCCTGGCGGGCCACAAGAAGGGCGTGGAGGCGCTGCGGGCCTGCGTGCGGCACTGCAGTGACGTGGGGGTGCGGGTGCTGACGGTGTTCGCCTTCTCGTCCGAGAACTGGCAGCGGCCGGCCGATGAAGTGTCCGGCCTGCTGGACCTGCTGCACCTGGCCCTCGCGCGTGAGGTGCCGCCCCTGCAGGCAGAAGGCGTGCGACTGCATTTCGTGGGCGATCGCTCGCGGCTGTCGCCCAAGGTGCAGGCCGGGCTGGCCCAGGCCGAGGCCGTGACAGCGGGCAACTCGCGGCTTGTCTTCAACATCTGCTTCAACTACGGCGGCCGCTGGGACATTGCCCAGGCCGCGGCGCGCCTGGCGCGCGAAGGGCAGGCCATCACCGAAGACAGCCTGGGCGCGGCCCTGGCGCTGGCGCACGTGCCCGATCCCGATCTGGTGATCCGAACCGGCGGTGAGCGCCGCACCAGCAACTTCCTGCTGTGGCAGACGGCCTACGCCGAGCTGTACTTCACTGACCGGCTCTGGCCCGAATTCGGGCCGGCCGACCTTGATGCCGCCATCGCCGATTTCGGCCGACGCGAGCGGCGCTTCGGCAAGACCTCCGACCAGGTGCGCGCCGTCGCCCGGGCGGCCTAGCGCACGCTCCGGGCCCGACCACCCCGCCCCCAATGCTTCGCCAACGCGTCGTCACCGCCGTCCTGCTGCTGGCGGTCCTGTTGCCGACCCTGTTCTGGCCCGCGCCCCAGCCCTTTGCCGCGGTGGTGTTGCTGCTGCTCGCCGTCGGCGCCTGGGAGTGGGGGCGCCTCAACGGACTGGCCAGCGCACCCGCGGTCGGGTGTGCGGTCGCCTGCCTGCTGCTGTGTGCCGGCTCCTGGCGTGCCGGCTGGATTGCCGCCTCGCTGCCCCTGCTGTGGACGGTCGCCGGCGCGGCCTGGGTGCTGGGTGGGGCCCTGGTGCTGCGGCGCGGCGTCGCCGGCTGGGGGACGGTGCCGCGGTGGCTGCGCCTGGCGGGCGGGATTGCCGCGCTCTGGCTGGCCTGGCTGGCGGTCGCCCAGGCCCGCATCCGGGGCATCGAGTTCCTGCTGTCGGCCTTCGTGCTGGTGTGGGTGGCCGACGTGGCCGCCTATTTCGCCGGGCGTGCCTTCGGCATGCGCCTGGCGCGCGTTCGCCTGGCCCCCGGGATCAGCCCGGGCAAGAGCTGGGAGGGAGTCTGGGGCGGGATGGTCGCGGTGCTGGCCATCGCGGCCCTCTGGATCCAGGCGGACCGGGCCGGCATGGGTGCCGGCCACAGCCTGTACACCCTGCTGGCCGATCGCGGGCTGGCGGTGCTGGTGGTGGGCCTGGTCTTCCTGGCCGCCATGAGCGTGGTGGGCGACCTGGTCGAATCGCTGGTCAAACGCAGCGCGGGCATGAAGGATTCCAGCGGCCTGCTGCCCGGGCACGGGGGCGTGCTTGACCGGGTCGATGCCTTGCTGCCCGTGCTGCCTCTGGCGATGATGCTGTCCTCTTTCTGAAACCGCCGACGTGACCGCTCCTTCTGTCCTCCGACTGACCGTGCTGGGTTCCACCGGCTCGATCGGCACCAGCACCCTCGATGTCATCGCCCGCCATCCGGGTCGCTTCGAGGTGTTCGCGCTCAGCGCCGCCACCCAGGTCGAGCCGCTGCTGCAGCAGTGCGCCCGCTTCGCACCGCGCTTTGCGGTGATGGCCGACGAGGCGGCCAGCCGCCTGCTGGCCCAGCGCCTGGCGGCCGAGGGCCTGCCCACGCGGGTGCTGCACGGCCCGGATGCGCTGCGTGAGATCGCCGCCCATCCCGAGGTGGATGCGGTGATGGCCGCCATCGTTGGCGCGGCCGGCCTGGCCCCCTGCCTGGCCGCCGCGCAGGCGGGCAAGCGGCTCATGCTGGCAAACAAGGAGGCCCTGGTGGTGGGCGGTGAGGTGTTCCTGGCGGCGGTGCAGGCCGGCCGGGCCACCTTGCTGCCGATCGACAGCGAGCATTCGGCCATCTTCCAGTCGTTGCCCGAGGATCGAGCCACCTGGGATGCGCGGGTCGAGAAAATCATCCTCACCGCTTCCGGTGGCCCGTTTCGCACCTGGGAGCCTGCCCGCCTGCGGGATGTGACTCCCGAGCAGGCCTGCAAGCATCCCAATTGGTCAATGGGCCGCAAGATCTCGGTCGATTCGGCCACCATGATGAACAAGGCGCTCGAGGTGATCGAGGCGCGGTATCTGTTCGGCCTGCCCCCCCGCCGGCTGGAGGTCGTCATCCATCCCCAGAGCGTGATCCACTCGATGGTGCAGTACCGCGACGCGTCGGTGGTGGCCCAATTGGGCACGCCCGACATGCGGGTCCCGATCGCCTATGGCCTGTCCTGGCCGGAGCGCATCGCCTCGGGGGCCCAGCCGCTCGATTTCGCGACCCTGGCCGACATGACCTTCGAGTCCTTTGACAGCCGCGGCCACCGTGAGCGATTCGCTGGCCTGGGCCTGGCCTGGCAGGCCCTGGAGGGACCGGTCGGCACGACGGCGGTCCTCAATGCCGCCAATGAAGTGGCGGTCGAGGCCTTCCTGTCCCGGCGCATCCGCTTCGACCAGATCCATGCGCTGAATCTCGCGACGCTGGCCGCCATCAGCCCCGCACGGCCCGCCGGTCTGGACGATCTGCTCGCGATCGACCAGCAGGCTCGCCAGGTCGCGCGTGAGACCGTCACCCGATTGGCCTGAAAGCCACTGGCACTCCCCCATGCTCACCGTCCTCGCCTTCCTCGCCGCCCTGGGCCTGCTGATCGTCGTGCATGAATACGGCCACTACCGTGTGGCGGTGGCTTGCGGCGTGAAGGTCCTGCGGTTCTCCGTGGGCTTCGGCCCGGTGCTGGTGCGGTGGACACCGCGCCGCCAGCGCCCCGGCCAGGACACCGAGTTCGTGGTGTGCGCGCTCCCCCTGGGCGGGTATGTGCGCATGCTCGACGAGCGTGAAGCGCCGGTCGCGCCGCAGGAGGCCGGCCGTGCCTTCAACCGCGCGCCGCTGCGCGCCCGCGCCGCCATCGTCGCGGCTGGGCCTGCGGCCAATCTCCTGCTGGCGGTGCTGCTCTATGCCGCGGTGGCCTGGATGGGCGTCCTCGAGCCCCGGGCGGTCCTGTCCGCGCCGGCGGCCGGCTCGCTGGCCGAGAGGGCTGGCCTCGCCGGCGGCGAGGAGGTGGTCGGCGCGGCGCTCGACGACGACGCGCTGGAGCCCGTCGAATCCTTCGAGTCCCTGCGCTGGTTCCTCACCCAGGCGACCCTGGAGGGCCGGGACCTGCGACTCCAGTTGGGCCCAGGGTCGCCAGGCGGCGGGCGTGAAGTGTTGTTGCCGGTGTCCCGGCTGGGCCCTGACGCGATCGACACCGGCCTGGCGCGGCGCATCGGCCTGGGCAGTCCGATGACCCGGCCGGTGCTGGGCGAGGTCATGCCCGGGGGGGCTGCCGAGGCCGCAGGCCTGCGCACGGGGGACCTGGTGCTGGCGGTGCGCGGGCGGCCGGTGCTCGATGGCCAGCAGCTGCGCGACTGGATCCGCAGCCAGTCGGCCGGGGAGCCCGCCGTGTGGCGTGTCGAGCGCGAAGGCCGCCTGATCGAGGTGACCGTGCAGCCGGCGGTGGTGGTCGAGCGCGGGCAGGCGGTCGGACGGATTGGCGCCTATGTGGGGGCGGCACCCGAGATGGTCGAAATCCAGCGGGGGCCGCTGGAAGGCCTGTGGCAGGGGATCACCCGCACCTGGGAGGTCTCACTGCTCACGGTGCGCACCCTGGGCAAGATGATCATTGGCGAGGCCTCCCTCAAGCACTTGAGCGGCCCCTTGACCATCGCGGACTACGCCGGCAAGTCGGCCAGTCTGGGGCTGACGCAATACTTGGTATTCCTGGCCCTGATCAGCGTGAGCCTCGGGGTCTTGAACCTGCTGCCCCTGCCCGTCCTCGATGGGGGTCACCTGATGTATTATCTTTGGGAGGCTGTAACGGGCCGTGGCGTGTCCGACGCCTGGATGGACCGCTTCCAGCGCGCCGGCACGGCGATCCTGCTGCTCATGATGTCCATCGCGCTGTTCAACGACGTGACACGCCTACTGGGTTGATCCCGACCGACCCGAGAGGCGCTCTCCAACAAGACATGATTCATTCCCTCAAGCGCCCTCGGCTCCGCACCCTGCTCAGCGCCCTGGCGCTCACCATCGCCGCTCAGGCCTGGGCCATCCAGCCGTTCACCGTGCGCGACATCCGCGTCGAGGGCCTGCAGCGCGTCGAGCCGGGCACTGTCTTCGCATCGCTGCCCCTGCGCGTGGGCGATCGCTACGACGACGAGAAAGGCGCCGCCTCCATCCGCGCGCTGTTCGGCCTGGGGCTGTTCAAGGACGTCCGCCTCGAGGTCGAGGGCGATGTGCTCGTGGTCATCGTGCAGGAGCGTCCCACCGTGGCGACCGTCGAATTTTCCGGCAATCGGGAGTTCGACAAGGACCTGCTTCGGGCCGCCCTGCGTGACATCGGCCTGGCCGACGGCCGGCCCTATGACCAGGCGCTGGCCGACCGGGCCGAGCAGGAACTCAAGCGGCAGTACATCAGCCGCAGCCTGTACGGCATCGAAGTGGTGACCACCGTCACCCCGATCGAGCGAAACCGGGTCAATGTGACTTTCAGCCTGGTGGAAGGCGAGCCGGCCCGCATCCGGGAAATCCGTATCCTCGGCACCCGGGCGTTCAGCGAGCGAACCCTGCTGCGCCAGATGGACCTGGACACCGGCAACTTCATGAGCTGGTACACCAAGTCCAACCGCTATTCCCGGGCCAAGCTGAACGCTGACCTGGAGGCGGTTCGGTCGTTCTATCTGCAGCAAGGCTACATGGAGTTCCGGATCGAGAACACCCAGGTGGCTATCTCGCCGGACAAGAAAGACATCAGCATCACGATCAACCTGAGCGAGGGCCCGCGGCTGGTGGTCAGCAGCGTCAACCTCGCCGGCAACTACCTGGGTCGCGAGGACGAATTCAAGGCCCTGGTCACAATCAAGCCGGGCGAGCCATACAACGCGCAGCAGGTGACCGCCACCACCAAGGCCTTCACAGACTATTTCGGCAAATTCGGCTATGCCTTCGCCCAGGTGCAGGTCCGACCGGAGGTCGATCGGACCAACAACCGGGTCCAGATGGTGCTGGTCGCCGAACCGAGCCGGCGCGCCTATGTGCGTCGTATCAACATCGCGGGCAATACCCGCACCCGAGACGAAGTGATCCGCCGTGAATTCCGCCAGCTCGAATCGAGCTGGTACGACGGCGAGCGGATCCGCCGCTCCCGCGACCGGATCGACCGACTGGGCTTTTTCAAGAGCGTCAACCTGGAAACCTCCGAGGTGCCCGGCGCGCCCGACCAAGTGGACATCAATGTGACCGTCGAGGAAAAGCCCACGGGCAGTGCCCAGCTCAGCGCGGGCCTGACCAGCGGCGAGGGGTTCACCGTCGGACTCGGGATTTCCCAGGAAAACGCGTTCGGCTCGGGCCGCCAGCTCTCGGCCACCCTCAACACCAGTGAGTACAACCGGGTGTTCTCTTTGAGCACGACCGATCCCTACTTCACTGCCGACGGTGTCTCCCGCACCTGGGGCGTGTACACCCGGCGGCTCAAGCCCTATGCCGACCAGGGGGGCAACTACGAGCTCGAAACCAACGGCGCCAGCCTCAGCTTTGGCGTGCCGTTCACCGATTACGACACTGTGGTGTTCGGGATCGGCGTCGAGCAGACCCGTATCATTCCCGGCAGCCTGATCCCCGCGGCCTACAGCGCCTATGCCAATCAGGTGGGCTACACCACCACCCTCTATCCGTTCACAGTGGGTTGGCAGCGCGATGGCCGCGACAGCGCTCTGGCGCCGACGCGTGGCCAACTGCAGCGGATCAACAGCGAGGTGGGTGCCTTTGGCGATGTCCAATACCTCAAGGCCAACTACCAGCTGCAGCAGTACGTGCCCCTGAACAAGCAGTTCACCGTGGCTTTCAACAGCGAGCTGGGCTGGGGCCGGTCCTTCGGATCCGACCCCTACCCGGTGTACAAGAACTTCATCGGCGGCGGTCTGGGGTCGGTTCGTGGCTTTGCCACCGGCTCCCTGGGCGCGCGCGACACCGCCACCGGTGCGGCCATTGGTGGCAATCGAAAGTTCAACCTCAACGCCGAGCTGATCACCCCGTTCCCCGGCGCAGGCAATGATCGGACGCTGCGCATGTTCGGGTTCATGGACGTGGGCAACGTCTATCCCGAAGGCGACGCATTCGAGCTGTCTCAGTTGAGGGCGTCCCTGGGCGCCGGTGTCTCCTGGCTGTCTCCCCTGGGGCCGCTGCGCGTGGCGCTGGCCAATCCGGTGCGCCGGCTCAGTGGCGATAAAATCCAGAAATTCCAATTCCAGATCGGAACGTCCTTCTAATGCTGCCCAATCTTCGTCGATGGTGCGTCTGCCTCCTGGGCGCCCTGGTGCTTGCCGGCCCCGCGCTGGCACAGGAATTCCGTGTTGGCTTCGTGAATACCGATCGCATCTTGCGAGAGGCCAATGCATCGAAAGCCGCCCAAACCCGGCTCGAGCAGGAATTCGCGCGCCGTGAAAAGGAAGTCAACGACATGGGCGCAGCCCTCAAGACGGCATCGGACCGTTTCGAGCGGGAAGCGCCCACCCTGTCCGAGAGCCAGCGCACCCAGCGCCAGAAGCAGCTGGTCGACCAGGACCGCGAATTCCAGCGCAAGCGCCGCGAGTTCCAGGAAGATCTCGCCGCACGCCGTAACGAGGAGCTGCAACAGGTGCTTGAACGCGCCAACCGCGTGATCCGGCAAGTCGCAGAGCAAGAGAAGTACGACTTGATCCTGCAGGAGGCGGTCTACATCAGCCCCAAGCACGACATCACCGACAAAGTGATCAAGGCGCTGAACGCCGCGAGCCGGTGAGGTGACGCTGAGACTGGGCGACATCGTCAAGGACCTCGGGGGACAGCTGCACGGCGACCCCGATCTGTCCGTCCAGGGGCTGGCCCCGCTGGAGTCGGCATCGCCCCAGGAACTCAGCTTCCTGAGCAACCCCCGCTATCAATCCCAACTGGCCGCCTCCCGGGCGGCCTGCGTCATCGTGGGGCCGGCCCTGCGCGAGGCGGCCCTCGCACGGGGCGCGGCCATCGTCACGGATGACCCCTACCTGTATTTCGCCCGCCTGACGCGCCTGTGGAAGGCCCGGATGGCCCCCATCGACGGCCCCCGCATCCATCCGAGTGCCGTGATCGATCCGCAGGCGCAGGTCCATCCCACGGCCCGGATCGGCGCGCTGTGCGTGATCGAGCGGGGTGCGTGCATCGGCGAGGGCACGGTACTCAAGTCACGGGTCACAGTGTCGGAAGGCTGCGTCATCGGTGCCCGCTGCATCCTCCACCCCGGGGTGGTGATCGGCGCCGACGGCTTCGGCTTCGCGCCCCACGAGGGAGCCTGGGAGAAGATCGAGCAGCTCGGTGCGGTTCGCATTGGGAATGATGTCGAGATCGGGGCCAACACCTGCATCGACCGAGGCGCACTGGCCGACACCGTGATCGAGGACGGCGTCAAGCTCGACAACCTCATTCAAATCGGCCATAACGTGCGAATTGGCAAGCACACCGCGATGGCCGGCTGCGCCGCGGTGGCCGGGAGCACCACGATCGGCGCGTATTGCACGCTGGGCGGGCGTGCCGGCGTGCTGGGCCACCTGACCATCGCCGACCATGTGCATATTTCATCGTGCTCGCTGGTGACGCGGTCGATCCACAAGGCAGGGCACTATACGGGCGTCTTTCCCATCGACGACAATGCCACCTGGGAAAAAAACGCCGCCACGCTGCGCCAGCTGCATGCGCTGCGTGAACGCATCAAAGCACTCGAGAAGTACAAGCCATGATGGACATCCACCAGATCCTCAAGAAGTTGCCGCACCGATATCCCTTCCTGCTGGTGGATCGCGTGGTCAGCATCGACAAGGGCGAGCGCATCGTCGCCCTGAAGAACGTCACGATGAACGAGCCGTTCTTCGTCGGGCATTTCCCGTACCGGCCGGTCATGCCGGGCGTGTTGATCCTGGAAGCCATGGCGCAGGCGGCGGCCCTGCTGTCCTTCGACGCCCAGGGCGTCACGCCGGACGACAAGACGGTGTATTACTTTGCCGGCATTGATGGAGCGCGCTTCAAGCGGCCGGTGGAGCCCGGCGACCAGCTGGTGATGGAGATCGTCGTGGAGCGGGCCAAGGCGGGCATCTACAAATTCAAGGGCATCACGCGCGTGGGCGACGACATCGTCTGCGAAGCCGAGCTGATGTGCACCATGCGTCGCGTCGACTGAAAGGTCAGGCGTGAGCAGTCTGATTCATCCCACGGCCATCGTCGCGCCGGGTGCCTCGATCGATCCGTCCGTCTCGATCGGACCCTATTCGGTCATCGGGCCCAACGTCACTATCGGCGCCGGCACCACGGTGGGGCCTCACTGCGTGATCGAAGGCCGCACCACGATCGGCCAAGACAACCGGATCTTCCAGTTCGCGTCCCTCGGCGGGATCCCCCAGGACAAAAAATACGCGGGTGAACCCTGCGAGCTGGTGATCGGCGATCGCAACACCATTCGGGAGTTCACCACCTTCAACATCGGCTCGCCCGGCGGGGGTGGAGTCACCCGTGTGGGCCATGACAACTGGCTGATGGCTTATGTGCACATTGCCCATGACTGCGTCGTCGGTAACCACACGATTTTTGCCAACAATGCGCAAATCGCTGGCCATGTGGAGGTGGGTGACTGGTCGATCCTGGGCGGATTCACCGTGGTGCACCAGTTTGTGCGCATCGGCGCCCATGCCATGACCGCGATGTGCTCCCTGCTGTTCGCCGACCAGCCACCGTTTGTCATGAGCCAGGGGCAACCGGCCTCGGCCCGGTCCATGAACTACGAGGGCCTTCGACGGCGCGGTTTCTCGCCCGAGCGCATCGCAGCCGTGAAGTTGATTCACAAGGCCTTGTACCGCGATGGCCTCACCCTCGAGGCCGCCCGCGAGCGGATTGCGCAACTGGCCGACGAGGAGCCACAGGCGCGGCCCGATGTCGACCTGATGGTCGGATTCCTGCAGGGCGTCTCGCCGCAGCGCGGCATCGTGCGCTGAGGCGCCAGGCTGTCAATGGCCGGCCGGACGCAGGACCCGCAGGCAGCGCTGGACGCGGCGTCGGGGGCGGCGTCGGGGTTCGGGACAGTCGCCCTGGTCGCGGGCGAGGTGTCGGGTGACCTGCTCGCCGGCCTGTTGCTGCAGGGCCTGCAGCAACGGTGGCCTGGTCTGCGCAGTGCCGGGATCGGCGGCCCGCGCATGGCGGATCGCGGCTTTGAGGCCTGGTGGCCCCATGACAAGCTCGCTGTCCGGGGCTATGTGGAAGTGCTCAGGCACTACCGTGAGATTGTCGGCATCCGGCGCGCGCTGCGTGACCGGTTGCTGGCGCACCGCCCGGCGGTGTTCATCGGGGTGGACGCGCCCGACTTCAACCTCGACCTGGAAGCCGATCTCCGCCAGGCCGGGATTCCCACCGTGCATTTCGTGTGCCCCTCGGTCTGGGCCTGGCGTGCCAGCCGCCTGGAAAAGATCCGGCGCAGCGCCGACCATGTGCTGTGCCTGTTTCCCTTCGAGCCCGATCTGCTCGCCCGCCACGGCATCGCCGCGACCTACGTGGGCCATCCGCTGGCTGGCGTGATCCCGCAGGTGCCTGACCGTGCCGGGGCCCGGCGCGCCCTGGGTTTGCCCGCCAGCGGCGAGGTGCTGGCGGTTTTGCCTGGCAGCCGGGAGTCGGAGGTCAAATACCTCGCGGCGCCGTTTCTGGCGGCCGCAGGCCTGGTGCGGCAGCAGCGGCCCGGGCTGCAGGTGGTGGTGCCGGCGGTGCCGGCGCTGCGCCCCTTGATTGAAGCGGCAGTCCGCCAGACGGGCCTGCAGGCGCAGGTGGTGGACGGTCGCTCGCACGCGGTGCTGGCCGCCTGCGACGTCACCCTGGTGGCCAGTGGCACGGCCACGCTCGAGGCTGCCCTGTTCAAGCGACCGATGGTGATCGGTTACCGCATGAATCCCCTGAGTTGGCAGATCATGCGCCGACAGGCGCTGCAGCCCTGGGTGGGGCTGCCCAACATCCTCCTGCAGGAGCGGGTCGTGCCCGAGTTCCTGCAGCACGAGGCCACGCCCGAGAAACTGGCCCAGGCGGTGCTTGCCTGGTTCGATTCGCCTGAGACAATCACGCAGGTTCAGCGGAAATTCGATGCCCTGCACGAGTTGCTGCACCGCGATACCGCCCGCCTTGCCGCCGATGCCCTCCAGCCCTTCCTCGCGCCCCGCCCCGCGTCCCAGCGTGCGGAGTGACCGTGCCCGCCGCTCCGGCACCCGGGCGGTGCAGTCCAGCCTCGATTGGGATCCGGTCGGCCTGGTGGCCGGTGTCGACGAGGCCGGCCGCGGGCCGCTGGCCGGCCCGGTGGTGGCGGCGGCCGTGATCCTCGACGATGCAAACCCGATTGCCGGCCTGGCCGATTCCAAGGTGCTGTCGCCCCAGCGGCGTGAGCGGCTTCACGATGAAATCCGTGCCCGGGCCCTGTGCTGCAGCATCGGCCTGGCCAGCGTGGAGGAGATCGACCGCCTCAATATCCTGCAGGCGACGATGCTCGCCATGCGGCGTGCGGTTGAAGGCCTGCGCCTGAAGCCGGTCAAGGTGCTGGTCGACGGCAATCGCCTGCCGCCGCTGGATGTCCTGTCCGAGGCGATCGTGGGCGGGGATGCCAAGGTGGCGGCGATCAGCGCGGCGTCCATCATCGCCAAGGTGCACCGCGACCGCCTGTGCGCCGATCTGCATGCGGAGTTTCCGCAGTACGGCTTCGCCTTCCACAAGGGCTATGGCACGCCGGAGCACCTGCAGGCCCTGCGACTCCACGGGGCCTGCCCGCAACACCGCCGATCGTTCGCGCCGGTGGCGGCCGCCCTGGCGGGTGGGACCGAGGGTGCCGCAGCCGGGGAGGGCGCATGACCACGGCCAGCGGGCCCACCGTCATTTCCTCGCGGGACAACCCGTGGCTCAAGGAACTGCGCCGGCTGGCGCAGGAGCCAGGCGCGGCGCGCCGGCAAGCCAGGGCCTGGCTCGAAGGTGACCACCTGGCCCGCGCACTGCGGGCGCGCGGGGGGCAGGCTGAGGCCGCCGTGTTCGCGGAAAGCGCCTGGAATGCCCTGGGCCTGACCGTCACCGGGCCCGAGTCGCGCGATGCCTGGGCCCGGGTGGCGGCGAAGGTGGTGGTGTTGCCCGATGCGCTGTTCCAGACGGTCAGCGGCCTGGAATCGCCCGCTCGCATGGGCCTGGTGGTGGCCCTGCCGCCCGCGCCCAGGCTCGACCCGCAGGCTCCCACCGTGGTCCTGGACCGCGTGCAGGATGCCGGCAATGTCGGGGCCATCCTGCGCTGCGCGGCGGCCTTTGGGTTCACTCAGGTGATGGCGCTCAAGGGCACGGCGGCCCTGTGGTCGCCCAAGGTGCTGCGTGCGGGCATGGGGGCGCATTTCGGACTGCAATTGCTCGAAGGGGCCGACCCGGCCGACCTCGGGCAGCTGGCCGTGCCGCGACTGGCCACCAGCTCCCACCAGGGCCTATGGCTGCATCAGGCCCGTCAGCCCTGGCCTTGCGCCTGGGTGTTCGGGCATGAAGGCCAGGGCGTCGGCCCCGAGGTGGCGGCCTTCTGTGATCACTGGATGCGCATCGTGCAGCCCGGGGGTGAGGAGTCCCTGAACGTGGCCACGGCCGCAGCCATCTGCCTGCATGCCAGCGCCGCGGCGCGGGCCGCCTGACCGCTTCCCGCCAAGGCCCATGGCCGCAGCGGCCGTTAGCCCTGGGCGCGCAGAGCGCTGTCGGACCAAGGCTATAATCAGGGGCTTTCCCGCAAACCCGTACGCCTAGCGCAATCGCAGCCACCTCCCTGAACAAAAGCAACACCGCGTAGCCCCCGTTCTCCGGCCCCTGATCCCCTCCCTGGCCTGCATCCCCCCGTTGCATCCAGGCGCGCGCATCACGGCCCCCAGGTTCGAGCTCCCGGTCGCGTTTGGGCGTACCCGTACCATCCGGAGAACCCAGTGCTTTTGTCTCACCAGGCGTCCCAGCCTCCTGCCCTCCTGGCGCTCGCAGACGGCACCGTCTTTCCCGGCACTTCGATCGGCGCCTCCGGCTCCACCACCGGCGAGGTCGTGTTCAACACCTCGCTCACCGGATACCAGGAAATCCTCACCGACCCGAGCTACTGCCGGCAGATCGTCACCCTGACGTATCCGCACATCGGCAACTACGGCATCAATGAGGAAGACGTCGAAGCCGGCAAGGTCCATGCCGCAGGCCTGATCATCCGCGACCTGCCTCTGGTCGCTTCCAATTTCCGCAGCACGCTGACCCTGTCGGACTACCTGCGCCGCGAGGGCATCGTCGCCATTGCCAACCTCGACACCCGCAAACTGACCCGCCGGCTGCGGGAGCAGGGCGCGCAAAACGGCTGCATCCTCTCGCTGAGCGCCGGGCAGACGGTCACGCCGGCCCATATCGAGCAGGCGATCGCCCAGGCGCGGTCGGCGGCGAGCATGACCGGCCAGGACCTGGCCCAGGTGGTGTCCGCTGCCTCCCCCTATGACTGGACCCAGACCGAATGGCGTCTGGGCACCGGCTACGGCAAGCTGGAAAGCCCGCGCTATCACGTGGTCGCGTATGACTTCGGCGTCAAGAAGAACATCCTGCGCATGCTGGCCGAGCGCGGCTGCCGCGTCACCGTGGTGCCAGCCCGAACGCCCGCCGCCGAAGTCCGCAAGCTCCAGCCCGACGGCGTGTTCCTGTCCAATGGCCCCGGCGATCCGCAGCCCTGCGACTACGCCATTGCCGCCACGCGCGAGCTGGTCGAGGCGGGCCATCCCACCTTCGGCATCTGCCTGGGCCACCAGATCCTGGCCCTGGCCTCCGGCGCCCGGACCTTCAAGATGAAATTCGGCCACCACGGAGCCAATCATCCGGTCAAGGACCTCGACTCCGGCCGGGTGTCCATCACCAGCCAGAACCATGGCTTCGCGGTCGATGAAAAGACCCTGCCCGCGAACCTGCGCGCCACCCACGTGAGCCTGTTCGACGGCACGCTGCAGGGCCTGGCCCGCACCGACAAGCCGGCCTTCTGCTTCCAGGGTCATCCGGAAGCCTCGCCCGGCCCGCACGACATCGGCTACCTGTTCGACCGGTTCACCGGCCTGATGGACGCCGCCAGGAAATAAAAGACATGCCCAAGCGCCAAGACCTCCAGAGCATTCTCATCATCGGCGCCGGCCCGATCATCATCGGCCAGGCGTGTGAATTCGACTACTCCGGCGTGCAGGCCTGCAAGGCCCTGCGCGAGGAAGGCTACAAGGTCATCCTGATCAACAGCAATCCGGCCACGATCATGACCGACCCGGCCACCGCCGACGTCACCTACATCGAGCCGATCACCTGGCAGACGGTCGAAAAGATCATTGCCAAGGAACGACCCGATGCCATCCTGCCCACCATGGGCGGACAGACCGCGCTCAATTGCGCGCTCGACCTGTGGCGCCACGGCGTGTTGGACAAGTACAAGGTGGAACTCATTGGCGCCACGCCCGAGGCGATCGACAAGGCCGAAGACCGCCAGAAGTTCAAGGAGGCCATGACCCGGATCGGCCTGGGCTCGGCCCGTTCGGGCATCGCCCACAGCATGGACGAAGCCTGGGCGGTGCAAAAGCAGGTGGGCTTTCCCACGGTCATCCGGCCGAGCTTCACCCTGGGTGGCACCGGCGGCGGCATTGCCTACAACCCCGAAGAATTCGAGACCATCTGCAAACGCGGCCTCGAGGCCTCGCCCACCAATGAACTGCTGATCGAAGAATCGCTGCTCGGGTGGAAGGAGTACGAGATGGAAGTCGTCCGCGACAAGGCGGACAACTGCATCATCGTGTGCTCCATCGAGAACCTTGACCCGATGGGCGTGCACACCGGCGACTCCATCACCGTGGCCCCGGCCCAGACGCTCACCGACAAGGAATACCAGATCATGCGCAACGCCTCGCTGGCGGTGCTGCGCGAGATCGGGGTGGACAC
>Ga0315900_10003730_pt1 | contig 22035 bp, 26 predicted proteins | sample LakEriMetagenome_FD_203521 | JGI IMG/M metagenome (GOLD analysis project Ga0315900, IMG submission 203521) | Freshwater fungal communities from buoy surface, Lake Erie, Ohio, United States - Buoy 12 MA114 | ecosystem: Environmental > Aquatic > Freshwater > Lake > Lake biofilm | place: USA: Lake... | reverse complement strand
ATGGCCAGCAGTGGAACTTCGCTCTGGCGCAGGTGAGCAGCCCCTGGGTCCTGAGCCTCGATGCCGACTACGTGGTGACGGATCGCCTCGCGGAGGAGATCCGCCGGGTTCTGGCGGCCAGCGACCGTGCTCCCCAGCCGCCCCCGGCGGGCTACGCCATTCCGTTTCGCTACTGCGTCCATGGACGCCCCCTGCGGGGCACGGTGCTGCCCCCCCGCATCGCCCTGTTTCGCCGCAATGCCGGCCGCTACGTGGACGATGGCCACACCCAGGATCTGGTGCTGCAGGGGGCTTGCGGCGCCCTGAAGGAGCCGATTCTCCACGACGACCGCAAGCCCCTCAGCCGCTGGCTCTGGGCCCAGGAGCGCTACCTGAGGCTGGAGGTGGCCAAGCTGCGCGCCACGCCCCGCCGCCGCCTGTCGCGTGCCGATCGGCTGCGGCGCGGCAGCATTCTGTCGCCCGTGGCGGTGTTGGTGGTGTGTCTGGCGGTGAAGGGAGGCCTGCTGGATGGCTGGCGTGGCTGGTTCTATGCCCTGCAGCGCACCTACGTGGAGCTGCTGCTCTGCCTGATGCTGATCGACGCCGACCTGCGCGGTGAGCGTTGAACGGGGAGCCATGACGCAGTACGTCGACTACGGCTGGACCTTCTCCGAGCCCGACCACACCCAGGCCTACCTGCTGGAGTCGATCACGGCCCTGTTGCCTCCCCTGCCCCAGGCGCGCCCGGGGCGGGCCCTGGACCTGGGCTGCGGCAACGGCTGGATCAGCGCCTGGCTCGCCGCCCGGGGCTGGCACGTGGTGGGGGTCGACCCCAGTGCCAGCGGCATCGAGCGGGCACGGGCCAGCCATCCGGGGGTGCGCTTCGAGGCGCTGAGCGCCACCACCGACCTGCTGGAACGTCTGGGGGTGGAGCCCTTCGATCTGGTGGTCAGCACCGAGGTGGTGGAGCACCTCTATGCACCGCGCGACTGGGCGGCCGCCGCCCAGGCCGCCCTCAGTCCAGAGGGCACCTTCGTGTGCAGCACTCCGTACCACGGCTACCTCAAGAACCTGCTGCTGGCCGCCACGGGCCGGCTCGATGCCCACTTCACAGCCCTCTGGGACGGCGGCCACATCAAGTTCTGGAGCCGCGCCAGCCTCAGCCGGCTGCTCACGGAAGCGGGCTTCGAGCAACTGGACTTTCGGGGCGCCGGCCGGCTGCCCTGGCTGTGGAAGTCGATGGTGCTGGCGGGCAGGAAAGCCTCTCGGCACCGTGGCCCATGACGCTTCAGAACCTCGCCAGCTACCGCACCCCGCCGGACTGGCATCCAGGCGCCCCGTTGCCGGTGCAGACCCTCTGGTTCGTGCTGGGGTCGCCGCTGCTCGCCGCCCGCTGGCTGCCCGGATCGGCCTGGCGGGCGGGGCTGCTGCGGGTCTTCGGGGCCCGGATCGGCTCGGGTTGCCGGCTCAAGCCCGGCCTGCGGGTGAAGTTCCCCTGGCGTCTGCAGGTGGGTGAGCACTGCTGGCTGGCCGAAGATGCCTGGTTCGACAACCTCGCCCCCATCAGCCTCGGCGATCGCGTCTGCGTGTCCCAGGGGGCGTACCTCTGCACCGGCAACCACGATTTCCGCTCCCCCACCTTTGCCCTGCGCCTCGGCCCGATCCGGATCGACTCCGACGCCTGGATTGCTGCCCGCGCCACCCTTGCCCCCGGCACCGTGATCGGTGCCGCGGCGGTGGTGGCCCTCGGGGCCGTCGTCAGCGGCACGGTGGCTGCGGGCACCATCGTGCGGGGCAACCCGGCCGTGCCGGTGGCCCAGCGCTGAGCCGCAGGGCACCCAGCAGGGCCAGGATCTGAAGCCAGCGCCTCGAGGCTGCTGCGCCCTGGAGGGGAATCAACAGGGGCGAAACCGATGGCCACGGGCAGGGCCCAGGAGCTGGCGGCCGCGAGGAGCTGGCGGGTTGGACGCAGGTCGTTGTGGAGCAGCCTCAGCAACACCAGCAGGCCGACTCCCACCTGGGGAATGATGGCGTTGCTGATCAACGTGTTGATCGCGTTCTGATACCAGAGAGGACTGCGCAGCTGCAGCGGCACCAGGGCGGTGAGTACGGAGATGCCGTAGAGCACGCACATGGCGATGGAAACCCAGCGCACAAGAGCCGCTTTGAGATTGATGAGCCGCCGTTCCTGATTGCGGTCGAGTGCGGCTGCCTGATGGTGCTCCAGGTCGCGCTGACCGCTGATCATCATGGCCTTGAAAGTGCACTTTAACGCAATCGAACCCCATAATGCAGTTCGGCTCGTCCATGCCTGGCAGTCCGCCAGGCCGATGCCTTGCATCCGTAGAACTTCGGAACCTGCTGCCGGATCCGTTTCTCAGCCTTTCGTCGGCGAATCCAGTCCATCACCCATCATCCGTTCATTCCGACGACGGCTGTCCGGCGCTGCTGTCTTCGGCCCTCACGCTGGACCTCATCGGAATTGTGGGATTGATGCGGCGCTTCTGAGGCTCGCTGCTATGTTGTTGTGTTGCTCCCGTGTAGCCCACGTGTTGCTCACCGGGCATGGAGTCGCTCGTCGGCGCAGGCTTTGCAATGACCGTCGCGGCTGACCAGATCGACACCCAACGAAGACAGATTCAACGCAGCCGAGCAGATCGGGGCGAGCACACCTGCCTTTCCCTGGTTGGCTGCTCCGATCAGCGCTCCCCCTCCCGTGGTGGATCTGGCCCGTTGGGTGTCGAGGAGGCTGCTTGTGCGGTTCGGTTGTCCAGCCTCCATTGGTGCGTTGGTGATAGGTGCCATGGCAATACCTGGCATGTTGATGAAGTTAATGTAGGCAGTGGAAAAAAGCAGTGAAAAAAGACAGTGAAAACCGCGCGTTCCCTGTTGCGAGCTGCCAGCGCTCCCTTCCTTGTCGCAGGTTTGGAAATCGGGCCGCTTTCGGTTTCGCCTGCCCATGCCTTCCTCGTGGCAACCAGGTTAATGCTGCCTACTTCTTTCCGGACACCTCGTCGAGGCAGCGAGCGGTCGGCCTGGTGGCATCTCCATCAACCGCCCTCCATGGCTGAGGTGCCGGAGCACTGCAAGCAGGACCCATCCCGCTGAACTGAGACCACTCAACCCGGGTCGTACCAGCGGCGGCCGCCCGTCTGCCGGGTGTTGTGACGTCGCGCTTCCCGCCTGCTGAACTCGCTCACCGATGGGTTGGGCTGGAGGGGATCCACGTGGGCCACCTGTTCCCACAGCTCCCGCGGTGCCCAGCGGACGCTGTGCTCCACCCGGTCGTGTTTGAGCACATGGCACCAGCGGCTGGTGCCGCACTGCGGGCAGTAGAGCTCCTCCAGCCACTCTTTGCTCAGCACCAGCACCGGGTAGGCATGGATCACCAGCTTCGCCCGCTTGTCGCTCATGCCCCGGGCCTTCAGTTGCTCCGGTGTGAGCAGGTGCAGGAAGTACTTCTTCCCGGTGCCCTCGATCCGCTGGTCGGGGTGGGCCGGGCAGCGCAGCTCCCGACGCCGGGGGCGGCGGCGCTGTTCATCACGGCCTTGCGGAATGGCGCCGGAGGATGCGGGCATGGGTAAGCCATGGCTCAGTGATCTTACCGTGATCCTTTCGCCTGGGGCCCAAGAATCGCCCTGCCGATTGGCTTCATCAGGCCCTGGCTGCGGCCGTTTCCGATCTGGAGGATCGTCTCCGGATCCTCGATGCCCCCACATCCCCACTGGATCTGGCAGCGGCAGCCCTCGGCGCAGGGCACTGCGGAGGCGGCCTCACTTCGCCTCCATCCAGTTGGCGCCGGCACCCGTTTCCACCAGCAGGGGCACGCTGAGTTGCACGGCCTGCTCCATCGTGGTTTTGGTGAGCTCGCGCACCTGCGCCAGGGCCTGTGGGGCACACTCCAGCACCAGCTCATCGTGCACCTGGAGCAGGAGCCTGGCCGCCAGGCCGCTTGCGCTCAGGCACCGGTGCAGCCGAACCATCGCCAGCTTGATGATGTCGGCACTGGAGCCCTGGATCGGGGCGTTGGCGGCGGCCCGCAGCTGCTGGGCCTCCATGCCGCCGCGACGGGCCAGCTCCAGGTCGATCTCCTGGGGGTCCTTGCCCAGCAGCCGGCCCAGGCCGCTGGGATCGAAGGCGAAGGGCCGGCGGCGGCCCAGGATCGTCTCCACATAGCCGCGGCTCAGGGCCAGGCGCTCCTGCAGCTCCAGGAAAGCGAACACCTTCGGATAGCGCTGCCTGTATCGGGTGAGGAAGTCTTTGGCCTCGGCCTGGCTCACGCCGGTTTCGCGGGCGAAGCGCTGAGCACCCATGCCGTAGATCACGCCGAAGTTGATCGTTTTGCCCAGGCGCCGTTCCTCGGCGCTCACCTCCGGCTTGTCGAGCAGCAGGCGGGCCGTGAGCGCGTGCACGTCGTCGCCGCGGCGGTAGGCCTCCACCAGCACCTCCTCACCCGAGAGGTGGGTGAGGATGCGCAGCTCGATCTGGGAGTAGTCGGCGCTGAGCAGACACCAGCCCTCCTGGGGCAGGAACGCCTTGCGGATGCGGCGGCTGAACTCGGTGCGCACCGGAATGTTCTGCAGATTCGGGTTGCTGCTGCTCAGCCGCCCCGTGGCCGTGACGGCCTGGTTGAAGTCGGTGTGCACGCGGCCGGTTTCCGGCTCCACCAGCGCCGGCAGGGCATCCACGTAGGTGCTCTTGAGCTTGCTGAGGGTGCGGTGCTCCAGCACCAGCGGCACCACGGGGTGCGCATCCTCCAGCTTCTCGAGCACCGCCGCATCGGTACTCCAGCCGGTCTTGGTGCGGCGCGACTTGCGGCGGTCGAGCCCCAGGGTGTCGAACAGCAGCTCGCCGAGCTGCTTGGGGCTGGCCAGGTTGAAGTCGACCCCGGCAGCCTCCCGGGCCCTGGCCTCCAGCTGCGTGAGCGTGCCGGCCAGCTCCGCGGAGAGCTCGCCCAGATAGGCGGCGTCGATGCGGATGCCGGTGGCCTCCATCGCCGCCAGCACCGGCTCCAGCGGCAGCTCCACCTGTTCGAGCAGGGCGGGCAGGGCCGGGCCCAGGGCGGCAAGCTGCTGCCGCAGCCGAGCGGTGAGCCGCCAGGTGAGGTGCACATCCATGCCGCAGTAGAGCGCGGCGGCCTCGATCGGCACCGCGGCGAAGCTGGCGCCCTTGGGCACCAGCTCGGCGAAGCTGATGGGGGTGAAGCCGAAGTTGCGTTCCGCCATCACCTCCAGGCCGTGCCGGGCGTTGGCATCGCGCAGGTAATCGGCCAGCAGCGTGTCCATCACCACGCCGGCGAGCTCGAGGCCGTGGCGCAGCAGCACGAGGCGGTCGTACTTGGCGTTCTGGAGCGCCTTGGGATGGGCGGGGCTGGCCAGCCAGGGGGCCAGGGCGGTGAGCACCGCGTCGAGGGGCAGCTGGGGCGGTGCCGCCGGCGCCGCCGTCAGCAGGTCGGCGGCGGGCGGCGCCAGATGGCCGATCGGGATGTAGGCCAGATCCGCCGGGCCCGGGCCCCAGCACACGCCGATCCCCACCAGCTCGGCCCGGAAGGGATTGAGGGCGGTGGTCTCGGTGTCGAGGGCGATGGGAGCGGCCGGATCGGTGGCGGCCTGTAGCCGCTCCAGCAGGGACGCCAGGGCGGCCGGCGTGTCGATCAGCCAGGGCTCCAGCCCGGGAACCACCGCGGCGCAGTCCGGGGGCTCTGGCAGCGCCCCGGGCACGGCGACCGCAGGGTCCGGGGGGCTGGGCGCGGCAGCGGCAGGGAGGGGCGCGGCGGCGGAAGCCGCGGTGGCGGTCGGCGGGCTGGGGGGCTCCGCCGCCGCCGCTGGGCGGGCCGAGAACAGGGCGGCGAAGGTGCCCACCTGGCGGGCCAGGCTGTTCAGCTCCAGCGCCTCGAGGCTCTGCTCCAGCGCCTGCTCGCGCACGCTGCCGAGCTCCAGCCGCGGCGGCTCCGCCAGGGGCACGTCCACCAGGATCCGGGCCAGCATGCGCGAGCGGAAGGCGTTCTCCCGGTCGGCGGCAAGTCTGCCGATCAGGGCGCCCTTGAGCACCCCCCGGGGATCCTTGGCCTTGGGGCCGGCCCGCTCCAGGGCATCGAGGGCGGCGTAGATGCCGTCCACATGCTCGTAGGCCTGCAGCAGGCCGATCGCCGTCTTCGGGCCCACCCCCTTCACGCCGGGGATGTTGTCGGAGCTGTCGCCGGTGAGCGCCTTGAGGTCCACCACCTCCTCGGGCGTCACGCCCAGCCTGGCGATCACCCCCTCCCGCCTGATCTCGCTGGGGCCGCTGCTCCTGGCGTGGGGACCGCCCCCCAGATAGAGGATGGCGATGTCGCGTTCGTCATCCACCAGCTGGAACAGGTCGCGGTCGCCGGAGAGGATGCGCACCCGCCAGCCCTGGTCGGCGGCCTGGTGGGCCAGGGTGCCGAGCACGTCGTCGGCCTCGTAGCCCGGGGCCTGGCAGAGGGGGATGTCGAGCGCATCCCGCAGGATCTGCTGCAGGTTCTCGAGGTCCGCGAAGAACGGCTCCGGCGCCTCGTCGCGGTGGGCCTTGTAGGCCGCGTCGGCCTCATGGCGGAAGGTGGGCTCGGCGGTGTCGAAGGCCACCACCATCCCCCGGGGCTTCAGCCCCCTGCAGGTGTCGAGCAGGGCCTTGAGAAAGCCGTAGGTCACCGAGGTGGGCACGCCGGCCCTGGTGCTGAGCCCGCCCTCACCGCCCTTGCTGAAGGCGTAGAAACTGCGGAAGGCCAGGGAATGGCCGTCGATCAGCAGCAGCAGGGGCTTCTCGCCGTTCGCGCCTGCCGCTGCCACCTGCTCTGACCCGCTGAGGTGGGGCCAGCCTGGCAGAGGGAGCCGGCCCGTCCGAGAGTGGCGGCATGGCCGCGGCCGATCCCTGCGCGCGCGGCGGCGACGCCCGCTTCAGCCCCTGCGGCCGCTACCGCTGGTGGCTGGAGCGCCACTGGCCGCCGGCCGCGGCGGCGGGGCGGCCGGCCGGCGCCGGCGCGGCCCGTTCCTCCGGGCGCCTGCTGTTCATCGGCCTCAATCCCTCGCGCGCCGATGCCGCGCGCGACGATGCCACCCTGCTGCGGCTGCAGGGGTTCGCGCGCCACTGGGGCTTCGCGGCCCTGGAGGTGGTCAACCTGTTCGCCCGGGTGAGCCCCAGGCCCGCCGATCTGCGGCGGCTGGCGGAGCCGGTGGGCGGGGAGAACGATCGCTGGATCGCCGCCCGGCTGCGGGCCTGTGATCGGGTGTGGCTGGGCTGGGGCAACGGGGGCCGCTGGCGTGGACGCGACCGCCGTGTGCTGGCGCTGATCCGCACCGGCGTGCCGCCCGCGGCGGTGGGCTGCATCGGTGTCACGGCGGCGAACCAGCCCCGCCATCCCCTGTATGCACCGGCAGCCGCCCGCTGGGTGCGCTGGGCGGAACCGGCCGGGCTGAGCCATCCTGAGCGCGACTGAAGCTGCCGCACCGGGACCCCATGCCACGCACCCCCCGCCGCTACGCCGTGCACCTCCACATGAGCGGTGGACAGACCGAGTCGGTCCACTTCTCCACGCTGGAGGCGTTCCAGCAGTGGTACGGAGGCACGCTCACCGCCGCGGCCGGGGACACGTTCGTGAATGTGCCCCTGGCCGAGCTCGACGGCGAATACCTGGTGGTGCGCCCCTCCAGTGTGATCGGCATCCGGGTGGAACCCCTCTACGGTTCAGACGACGCCTGAGCCGGCCGGCCGCAGTGACGCCCCGTCCCGAACGGACTGGGGGGAGGCCTTGTTCGCCGGCTCCCTGGCCCGGCTGATCGCAGCGGTGACCGGCCTGCCGAGCGTGGTGCCGCTGCTGGCGCTGGGACTGCCGTGCGGCCGGGCAGGCCTGAATCTGGTGGGGGCGGCAGGGCTGGGCCATGGGCTGGAGCCGGTGCCGCTGCTGGTGAGCCTGAACCAGCCCTCGCGGGCCCTCAGCCTCCAGCGGGGTTGCAGGGCTTCGATGATCCTGCTCACTGTGGGTCTGCAGGGCTTCAGCGCCCCGGTGCTGGCGCGCCGACTCCAGCTGGTGGAAACTGACGCGACTCCGGCGGAGACCTAAAGGCAGCGCTGGATTCTGGGGCGATCCAGGCCCCGCTGGTGGAGCAGCCGCCAGCTGCCGAGCAGATCGGGGCCCTGCAGGCTGCCCAGCAAGGCGGCCCGCAACGACTTCATCAACACACCCTTCTTCACCTGGGCAGCCGAAAGGGCTTCGGCCAGAAGGGCCTGGCCCTGCTCGCCGCTCAGCTGTCCGTGCGGCAGCCGCTCCAGCACGGCCGCCAGCGCCGCCCGCGCTCCCGGCTGCTCCAGCTGGGCCCGGGCCTGGCCATCGAGCTCGGGCGTGGAGAAGAACGGCCGGGCCTGCTCCACCCCATCGGCCAGCAGGGTGAGCGCGGTGCTGAGCAGGTCGCAGAGCTCGGTTTCCCAGGCCGGGTCGCCGCCCGCCGCGAAGCCGGCAGCCTGCCAGAGGGGCAGCAGCTGCTGCCGCAGCTCCGTGGGGCCCTGCTCACGCAGCACCTGGCCGTTCAGCCAATTGAGCTTGTCCCAGTCGAAGCGGGCACCGGCCCGATTGACGCGCTCGAACCCGAACACGGCCGCGGCCTGGTCGAGGCTGAAGCGCTCGCCCATGCCCTCCGGCGGCGACCAGCCCAGCAGGGTCATGTAGTTGACCAGGGCGCTGGCCGTGTAGCCCATCCGCCGGAAATCGCCGATCGAGGTGACCCCGTCGCGCTTCGAGAGCTTCCTGCCCTCCTGGTTGAGGATCAGGGGCGTGTGGGCAAACCGGGGTGCCGGATGGCCCAGGGCTTCGTAGAGCAGCAGTTGCTTGGCGGTGTTGGCGATGTGGTCTTCCCCGCGGATCACATGGGTGATCGCCATCGCGGCATCGTCCACCACCACAACAAGGTTGTAGAGAGGATCACCGATCCGGTCGTGGGGCGCGCGCCGGGCGATCACCATGTCACCGCCCAGATCGCTCCCGCTCCAGCGCATCTCGCCGCGAACCAGATCGTCCCAGGTGATCGTGCGGTCGTCGTCGATGCGGAACCGGATCACCGCCTCGCGCCCCTCGGCGATGAAGGCGGCCTCCTGGGCGGGGCTGAGCTGACGGTGGCGGTTGTCGTAGCGGGGCGCCTGCCGGGCCGCCGCCTGGGCATCCCGCATCGCCGCCAGCTCCTCCTCGCTGGCGTAGCACCGGTAGGCGGCGCCGCTGGCCAGCAGCCGCGCGATCGCCTCGCGGTGCCGGTCGATGCGGGCGCTCTGGATCACGGGCTCCCCATCCCAGTGCAGGCCCAGCCAGCGCAGACCTTCGAGGATGTTGTCGGTGTGCTCCGGGCGGCTGCGCTCCCGATCGGTGTCCTCGATGCGCAGCAGGAAGCTGCCGTGGTGGTGGCGGGCGAACAGCCAGTTGAAGACAGCGGTTCGGGCCGTGCCGATGTGGAGGGTGCCGGTGGGGCTGGGTGCGAGTCGCACCCGCACCGGGGGAGAGGGCTGAGGACGCACGGAATCTGGCGTCGCGCTCACCGCACTTTCTCCGACATCAGGGATGAAACGGGACTGACGGGGCTCGAACCCGCAACTTCCGCCGTGACAGGGCGGTGCTCTAACCGATTGAACTACAGTCCCAGGCTGTCTTCTCAGACAATCCGGATCACGTGGAAATCAGAGGGGGATTTCTGAACACGCAGCTGGGGAGAGCTCGAAGAGCATCGGCCCCAACCAACCACAGTATCCGTGATCGCGGTCCCCAGCGTCAACCTTGATTGCCGAACCGGGGAGGCCTGCGGGAAGCACGGAACCGAAGGCTCAGGGACGGAAACCGGCCGGCTCGATCAGCCGCACCTGGTTACCACGGGCCGTGAACTCACGACCCTGGTCGCTCTGAACCACCACCCGGCCCCCGGACTTGACGCGAATGACGCGGGCGCGAACCCAACCCAGAGCTGCTGATTCCAGCACTTTCACCACGTCACCGGGCTGCAGATCCAACTCCATGTTCGGAACGACGAAACATCAGGTGGGGACATCGAACGCGCCGTGGAGGACTTGAACCCCCGACATCAGGTTTTGGAGACCTGCGTTCTACCAACTGAACTAACGGCGCAGGGCCGATGTCCCCGGAATTAAGGAGGCGTGAGCCTCAGCGATCGAAGCGCTGCTTCACCCGGGTGGCTTTACCCACACGGTCACGCAGATAGAAGAGCTTCGCCCGTCGCACCTTACCGCGCCGCTCCACCTTCACGGAAGCGACCTGGGGACTGTGCAGCATGAAGACCCGCTCCACCCCCACACCCTGAAAGATCCGGCGTACGGTGATGGTCTCGTTGAGACCGCCATGGCGCTTGGCGATCACCACGCCCTCATAGGGCTGAACGCGCTCTTTGTTGCCCTCGCGGATGCGCACACCGACCTTGACGGTGTCGCCCACATAGATCTCCGGGAGGTCGTCCTTGAGCTGGCCGGCCTCGAAGGCGGCGATCAGCTCGCGCGGGCCGGGTTTGCGGCCGGAGGGCCCAGCCGGGCTCGCGGCCGCCGCGGCCGCGGCGGGTTCATGGACGGGATCCGCTGCCGTCTCATGGGCTTCCTGTTCGGGGGTGTCCGCTGCCATCTCCAGGTTCTCTCGGGCGTCCGGCCAAACAGCCAGTGTACCGGCTCAGGCGTCGGCCTCCCCCCGGGAGGACGGGGCGGAGCCGCCGCCCACCCGTCTGCGCAGCTGGTCGACCGCCATGGCGCCCCCGCTGGCCAGCATCCACAGCAGCCCCAGGCCGTTGAGCAGCACGTAGATCGTTTCGCCGTTGGACCCGAACCAGGGGCGCAGCCACTCCCCCTCGTGGAGCACCATCAGCCAGTGGGCCCGGTCGCGGTCCAGCCCGCCCCAGTCGCGCAGCAGGCGATAGCCGCTGCCGCTGAGCACCGTGAGCGCCAGCGGCAGCAGCACCAGCGGCGCCACCCGGGCATGGGCCCGGCGCAGGGCGAGCAGCAGGGAACGGGGGAGCACCAGGGCAGGGCCCGGCCCACGGGCCGGCGGAACCACTGCTGGCATTGATACCTTGAATCCGACGCTGCGCCGAGCCGTGCATGAATCTCTTCGCCGATCTGCTGGCCAGCACCTCCACCGGCAGCGTCAGGGGCAGGGGCGTCGGTCTGTCAGCCCCGGTGGTCACGCATGCCGGCCCCCGCATCCAGAAAAGTCGCCGCGGCGTGGAGATCAAGAGCGCCCGTGAGCTCGAGATCATGCGTCGGGCCAGCCGCATCGTGGCCACGGTGCTGCGCGAGATCGAGGCGATGGCCGCGCCCGGTCTCACCACCGGCGACCTGGACGCCCATGCCGAGCGACGCATCCGCGAGATGGGCGCCGTGCCCAGCTTCAAGGGCTACCACGGCTTCCCGTCCAGCATCTGCGCCTCGATCAACAACGAGGTGGTGCACGGGATTCCCAGCAGCACGCGGTTGATCCGGGCCGGCGACCTGGTGAAGATCGACACCGGCGCCTATTTCGACGGCTACCACGGCGACAGCTGCATCACGGTCTGTGTGGGGGAGCAGACCGCGGAGGAGGCCCGTCGCCTGGCCCGGGTGGCCCAGGAATCGCTGATGAAGGGTCTGGCCCAGGTCAAGGCCGGCAACACCCTGCTCGACATCGCCGGCGCCGTGCAGGACCACGTCGAGGCCCACGGCTACAGCGTGGTGGAGGACTACACCGGCCACGGCGTGGGCCGCAACCTGCACGAGGAGCCCTCGGTGTTCAACTTCCGCACCCGCGACCTGCCCAACCTGAAGCTGCGGGCGGGCATGACCCTGGCGGTGGAGCCGATCCTCAATGCCGGCAGCAAGGCCTGCCGCACCCTCAGCGACCGCTGGACCGTGGTGACCGCGGACGGCAGCCTCTCGGCCCAGTGGGAGCACACCATCGCCGTGACCAGCGACGGCTGCGAGATCCTCACCGACCGCGACTTCTGAGGCTCAGCTCCGGGTGAGCAGCCCGTAGTACAGCCAGCGCCCCAGGGCGGCCAGTGGCATCAGCAGGATCGCCAGCGGGTTCGGGGTCACGATGATCAGGTTGAGTCCCAGCCGGGCCTGGATCAGGATCTGCCGCGCCACGAACTCCGCCCCCATCACGCCCACGGGGTTGAGGGCCGAGCGGAACGGGCCGAGCACGAGGCGCCGGATGCGCAGCTGACGGCCCAGATCCAGGGCCCGAAGGCTCAGCAGCTGCCCCAGAAGCCGCTTGCTGATCTCATAGAGGGGGCTGAAGGCCGGCTCGATCTCGGCCTCCGAGGTGTTGACCCACAGCTCCGGCCTGGGCGCATCCGGCGATCGCCCGGCCACCGCCGTGGCGAACAGTTCCAGCAGGCGCAAGCTGCTCAGCGCGTTCACCTCGAGGGAGAGCGCGGTGGCCTCCGCATCCCGCCGGCCATGCACGTTCACGCCGTGGTTGAGAACGAGCACGTCGACCCCGGCCAGCAACTCCGCCAGCTCCTGCTCGGCACCCACCCGCCAGACCACCTGGCGCAGCTCGATCGGCGCGCCCGCATCATCGCGGAGCAGCAGGGGCGCGGTAGAGCTCCGCAGGGCGATCAGCCGGGCACCGCGCCGATGCCAGGCCCGCAGCAGGGCCTGACCCAGGGCCCCGCTGGCGCCGGTGATCGCCACACAGGGCAGGGTGGCGGGGGGCAAAGGCATGAACTCTCTTGTAACAATGAGGGAAGTATCGAGGACGAACCTTTACTCCACCCGCCATGGCTGAACCTTCGTCCATCCCTGCCCTGGTGGCCCTGTTCGCCCCCTACTGCGGCGGCGTTGGCCAGGAACAGAAGCTGCTCACCGCCGTGCAGGTGCTGGCCGGGGGCAGCACCCGCGGAAACCGCTCCCTCAGTGACGGCGGCGGCCACGACTACGTGCTCAGCTGGCGAGGCGAACCGGCGCCGCTGCAGGAGCTGGACTGTGAACTACGCTTCCCCGATTTCCCAGCGGTTGCCTACGACTTCCGCGTTCCCAGCCGTGAGCTGGTGGAGTGGCTGATGGACACCGCGGGGCAGGGTCTGCCCGACTCGTTCTGGGGCTGGCTGCTCAGGGCCGGCCGAACCGCTGTGGCCACCTAGATTCGGGCTCCGACACGGCCGTCCCGGCGAGCTTGCGTGATGACCCCCACCCTGCTGGTCGGCTCCTGTGAACCCTTCAGCGGCAAATCGGCTGTGGTGCTGGGCCTGGCACGCCAGCTCATCCGCCTGGGGGTGACGGTGCGCTTCGGCAAGCCCCTGGCCACCGATCTTGATCCGGATCGGCCGCTCGAGGGCCGTCTGCTCGACGCGGATGTGCTCTTCGTGGGCGACACGCTCAAGCTGCCGGCGAGCCACCTGCTCGACTCGGCTGACGTGCTCGATGCCGACGCGGCCGAGCGGCGACTGCGGGAGGGCGATCTCGACCCCGGGGCCGGCTTCGCCGCCTTCCGCCAGCACCTGGCCGCCGCGAAGGATGGCCTCACCCTGCTGGAGGGAGCCGGCACGCTGCAGGAGGGGCTGCTCTATGGGATGAGCCTGGGCCAGCTGGCCCGCAGCCTGGATGCGCAGGTGGTGCTGGTGCATCCCTGGAGCGATGCCCGCAGCATGGACGCCCTGCTGGCGGCCCGGGCCGATCTGGGCGACCACCTGGCCGGCGTGGTGCTCAACGCCGTGACCCCGGCGGAGGTGCCGGCGCTGCGCCAGAAGCTCCAGCCTGCCTTCGAGCACCTCGGCCTGGTGCTGCTGGGCGTGATGCCGCGCAGCCCGCTGCTGCGCAGCATCACCGTGGAGGAACTGGCCCGCCGCCTCCAGGCCGAGGTGCTGTGCTGCCGCGACCGGCTCGATCTCCTGGTGGAGACCCTCTCGATCGGCGCCATGAATGTGAACGCGGCCATGGAGTTCTTCCGGCGGCGCCGCAACATGGCGGTGGTCACCGGCGCCGACCGCACCGACATCCAGCTGGCAGCCCTGGAAGCCTCCACCCAGTGCCTGATCCTCACGGGTGCCGGCGAACCGCTGCCCCAGCTGCTCAACCGGGCCGAAGAACTGGAGGTGCCCCTGCTCAAGGTGGAGCACGACACACTCACCACCGTGGAGGTGATCGAACGAGCCTTCGGCAGTGTGCACCTGCATGAGGCGGTGAAGGCCAGCTACGCCTTCCGGCTGGTGGAGCAGCACTGCGACTTCGCCCCCCTCTTCGCCCATCTGGCTCTGCCCGTGCCCGCCTGAGCTAGCTTCGCCAGCAGGTTGTGGGCAGCTGGTGACCCGGTCCCTGGATTTTCCGCCGCTCGATCGGATCGACACGCTTGCCCAGGAGCTGGCCATGCTCCAGGACCGCAGCAAACGGCGGATCGCCATCCTCGGCAGCCGGCATGTGCCGGTGGTGTCGATTCATCTGGTGGAAGTGGTGGCCCGCTCCCTGGCCCAGGAGGGGCACAACCTGATCACCTCCGGGTCCCAGGGCGTGAATGCGGCCGTGATCCGCAGCGTGCTCGAGGTGGATCCCGGACGGCTCACCGTGCTGCTGCCCCAGAGTCTCGAGCGGCAGCCGGGTGAATCCCGTGAGCAGCTGGAGCAGGTGCTGCATCTGGTGGAAAAGCCCGAGCACGACGAACTGCCCCTGCCGATGGCCAGCAGCCTCTGCAACCAGGACATCATCAGCCGCTGCGACCAGCTGATCTGCTACGCCTTCCACGACAGTGAGACCCTGCTCTCGAGCGTGCGGCTGGCGGAGGACATGGGCAAGGTGGTGAGCCTGCTGTTCTTCGACTGAGCGGGCCGGGCCGGATCGAGGGGCCCGGACCGGTTGGCGACCGGGGCCGTGGGGGGCCGTTCGTGATCGGGGAGGCACCAGCCTCGGAACAGGGCTCAGTCGTCGCGAGGCACCACCTGCAGCCGGGTGCCGTCCCGCCCCATCACCAGCACCCGGGAGCCCGGCGGCAGGGCTCGGCCACCCTCGAGATTCTCGGCAGCCCAGCTCTGCCCCTGCCACAGCACCCGGCCCCGGTCGGGGTCGGCGGGGTCGCCGCTGCCGAAGCCGCTGATCACCTCGGCCCGCTCAGCACCGGCTGAGCTGGGCAGGGCGGCTTCCCGCTGGCGCCGCGACCAGCGCCGCAGCCAGCCATAGCCGGCGGCACCCACGGCCACGAACAGGGCCGCGCCCAGCAGGGGCGGAATCGGCAGCAGGGCCGTGGCCAGCGTGAGCACCAGGGCGGTGAGACCGGCGATCAGGATCAGCCCGTCGCTGTCGATCCCGAACAGGGCCAGGCCCAGCAGCACGGTGCCAAGCAGGAACCAGAGCAGCGGCGCCGATCCGAGCCAGGCAGCGAAGACCATGGGCGCAGCTGGGCTGACCAACCCCCCCATCCTGCCTAGGCTTGCGCTGGTTGCGACGGTTGGATGGACCCCCTCGTGATTCCTGTGATCGCCGTGCTGGCCGCCCTGGGGCTGGGCGGCGTGAAGGTCACCAGCAGCAGCCGTTCGAGGCTGGTGGAGCGGCTCGGGAAGTACAACCGGCAGCTTCAGCCTGGCCTCTCCTTCGTGATGCCCGGCATGGAACGGGTGGTGAGCCACGAATCGCTCAAGGAACGGGTGCTCGACATTCCGCCGCAGCAGTGCATCACCCGCGACAACGTGGCGATCGAGGTGGACGCAGTGGTGTACTGGCAGCTGCTGGAGCATGCCCGCGCCTACTACGCCGTGGACAATCTGCAGGCTGCGATGGTGAACCTGGTGCTCACCCAGATCCGCGCCGAGATGGGAAAGCTCGATCTCGACCAGACCTTCACCACCCGCAGCGAGGTGAACGAGGTGCTGCTCAAGGAGCTCGATCAGGCCACCGATCCCTGGGGGGTGAAGGTGACCCGGGTGGAGCTGCGCGACATCCAGCCCTCCCGCGGCGTGCAGCAGGCGATGGAGCAGCAGATGACGGCCGAACGGGAGAAGCGGGCCTCGATCCTGCGCTCCGAGGGGGAGCGGGAGTCGCAGATCAACGCGGCGCGCGGCCGGGCCGAGGCCCTGGTGCTGGATGCCAAGGCCAAACAGGAGGCGCTGCTGCTCGAGGCCGAGGCTCAGGCGAAGCAGCAGACGCTGCTGGCCCACGCCCGGGCCGATGCGGCCAGGGAGCTGGCCGCGGCGATCGAAACCCATCCAGCGGCCGCCGAAAGCCTGCGGCTGCTGCTGGCCCGCGACTGGATGAGCATGGGCCAGGAGATGGCCCGGGCCCAGGGCGGCAGCGTGCTGATGGTGGATCCCCAGAGTCCGGCCTCCCTGCTCGCCGCCCTCAGGAACCTGCAGGCTGGCTGATCCGAACTGCAGCGCCGCCCCACAGCCTGTGCACGCGGCTCCTGGCGCTCCCGAGGGCATGGGGGCTGGGCAGCGGATCTCGCCCTCCCCGATGCACCCGCCGTTCCACCGCCGCCACGGTCATCGAGCTGCTGGGGCAGGTCTCCTCCCTGGCCGTGAACGGTTGGTTGGCCGTGATCAGCACCGAGCGTCGCTCGTCCCGCCGCACGTAGCCGATGTCGTCGATCAGCAGCAGCAGCGGGTAGCGGTCCAGCCGCTCCAACGCCGCCGGCAGGTTGTAATCGGCGCGGGCCTTCAGCAGCTCCTGCACCCGGCTCGTGGCGGGACGGCAGCGGCAGGCCTGATCCAGGCCGAGCCGATCTGCGCCAGGGCGATGCCGACCGCCAGGTGCGTCTTGCCCACCCCGCTGGGGCCGAACAACAACAGAGCCTCGCCTCGCTGCAGCCACTCGCTCTGGCGACTCAAGGCCTCCAGCTCCTGCCATCGGTGGGTCTCGATCCGGCCGCCATGGTCGTCGTCCGCCAGGGCCCTAGCTCCAGGGCAGATGGGCCGTGCGCAGCAGCCGCTGCCGGCGGGCCCGCTGACGTTGCTCCATCTCCTGCTCGCACAGGGCATGGAGAAGGGGAACAGCTCCCGCTGGTGGCTCGTCAGTGGTGCCGGTATCCCCTGGGCCCTGCGCATCGGCGCCAGGGTCCCAAGCACCTACCCCACCGGCCGATGCGCTTGTCGCCGAGCGGGCAACTTCATGGGCGCCGGACATTTCCGGGCGACGCCATCCGCCACTCTGATCCCGCGGCCCCAGGAGCCTGGACGAGCCCGCAACGCAGCGCCGTACGCCCGGGCACCCGTGCTGAGATCGGAGCAGAGCTGCTGGCCCTGGGGCGAGAAGTTGTGTGGCCGTTCCCGTTCAGACCGTCGCAGAGCGGTTCTCGAGTGGATGGAGGTGGTGAGGACAACACACGGCCTGCTCGCTTGTGCTTCTGCCAGAGGCGGTTGAAGCGAGCAGAGCCGAAGGCCAGCCATACCGGGCCATCCGGGCTGGCGTGCTCGCCGTGTGGATCGCCGCTCAGGATTCCCCGGTGGTGATGGTGGCGCCGAATCGAATTCTCCGCAACAACCCGGCGATGAGTTCACCATGCCAGGTTCTACGCCACGGTTGTCATCTGCAGCAGGGCTGAAGGCCGTGCGGCCGGGAGCGCGACCCACGGGTTCCGGCCAGGGAGCAGGCCGCCCCGTGGGCAGAGCGCTGGGAGGTGGTGGTCGGTTCCCGGGGTGATCGTCAAGCCCGCCAGGGCCGTCGGCCCGCGGAGGCTCCTGAGCTGCTCCCGCAGCATCGGCCCTGCGCCGGTTCACACTGGTCTGCACTGCCGGCGCCTGGCGCCCTGACCCGCCCGCTCCCTGCCCCCCACTGGCGCCAGCCCCTGCGCGACGGACTGGCCGCCCTGCCGCCGGAACGGCGCCGCCAGCTGCGCGTCTTCGCGCGCGGCAGCGGCGACGCCGGTGCGGCCGATCTCACCCCCCCCGGCCAGCGGCCCCTGCTCGACCTGGCGAGCAACGACTATCTCGGCCTCAGCCGCCATCCCGCCGTGCTCAGCGCCGCCGCCGCCGAACTGGCCCGGAGTGGGCTCGGTGCCGCGGCCTCGCGGCTGGTGAGCGGCAGCCGTCCGGTGCATCAGCGCCTGGAGGAGGAGCTGGCCGGCTGGCTGGGGCGGGAGCGCCTGCTGCTCTTCCCCAGCGGCTTCCAGGCCAACCTCGCGGCCGTGGTGGCCCTGGCCGACCGCCACAGCCTGGTGCTCGCCGACCGGCTGGTGCACCACTCGCTGCTGGCCGGGGTGCGGGCCAGCGGCGCCCGGCTGCAGCGCTTCGCCCACAACGCCCCAGCCGACCTGGATCGTCGGCTGGCGGCCATCCGCCGCAGCGATCCGCGGCGACGCCTGCTGGTGCTCTGCGAGAGCGTTTACAGCATGGAGGGCACCAGCGCACCGCTTCCCGACCTGGCCAGCCTCTGCAGCCGGTACAACGCCGCCCTGGTGGTGGATGAGGCCCATGCCCTCGGCCTGCACGGCCCGGGCGGCCGGGGCCTGGCCCATGGCCTTGCCGATCTGGCGCTGGTGAGTGGCACCTTCGGCAAGGCCTTCGGCAGCGGCGGCGCCTTCCTCGCCGGGGACGGGCTGGTGATCGAGTGGCTCCTGCAGCACGGCGGCGCGTTCCGCTACACCACCGCCCTGGCGCCGCCCCTGGCCGCCGGCGTTCTGGCCGCCCTCCACTGGCTGCGGGAACGGGAGCGACAGGGCGAGCCCCCGGGCCCGGCCCTGCTGCGGCGCGCCCGGCGCTGGCGCGATGCCCTGCAGGCGGCCGGCTGGCCCCGTCCACCCGGCGAAGGAGCGATCCTGCCGTTGCTGGTGGGCAGCGAGGCCAGGGCCCTGGCGCTCCAGAGCCGGCTGGAGCAGGCCGGGCTGCTGAGCGTGGCGATACGCCCCCCCACCGTGCCCGAAGGCAGCTCCAGGCTGCGCCTGGTGCTGCGCGGCGATCTGCCGGCTGGCACACTGACGCGCCTGCTCGCGGCCCTCGGCCCTGCCGACCCTCTGCCATGAACCCCGCCGCCCCGTGAGCCTGCACCTGATCGCCATGCATGGCTGGGCGGGTGACCAGCGGGGCTGGCAGCCCTTTGCGGAGGCCGCCACGGCGCGGGGCTGGCAGTGGAACAGCGGCGAGCGGGGCTACGGCGACCTGCCGCCCGCCATGCCCGGCTGGCGCGCCCGGGCCCGGCGGGTGCTGGTGGTGCACTCCCTGGGCTTGCATCTGCTGCCGCCGGCTTTGCTGGCCGAGGCGGAGGCCGTGGTGCTGCTGGCCAGCTTCGCCCGCTTCGTGCCTGAGGGCGGGGCGGGCAGGCGGCTGCGCACCGCCCTGGCGGGTATGGAGCAGGCCCTCGGCGGCGCCGGCGCCGCCGCGATGCTCCAGCGCTTCTACGCCCGGGCGGCCGACCCGGTGGCCGTGGATCCCGCCAGCCCGGGCATCGGCGACCGGCCCCTGCCGGCCGAAGGCCGGCGGCGACTGCTGAGCGATCTGCGGCTGCTGGGCGGCACGCGGGGCCTGCCGGAGGGCTTCCCCACCGGCGCGCGGCTGCTGATCGTGGAGGCGGGCCGCGACCGCATCGTGCTGCCCGAGGCCCGCCGGCTGCTGCGCCAGGCCCTGCCCGCCGCCGATCGTCTGCACCTGGCCGGGGCAGGCCACTGCCTGCTGGATACCGGTCTGCCGGCGATGCTGGACGGATGGCTGAGCCAGCTCGCCTGAACGGCGTTCCCCTCCCCATGGCGGCGTCCTTCAGCCACACCGTGGAGAGCCGCTTCGGGCGGCGCGCCGACGCCTACGACAGCCAGGCGGTGCTGCAGCGGGCTGTGGCCTGGCGGCTGGTGCGGCTGCTGCGGGGCCAGGCACTCCCGGCTGGCTCCTGCGCCGATCTGGGGGCCGGCAGCGGCGCCGTGGCCGCTGCCCTGGCCCAGCTGGCGCCGGCCCTGCTGCAGCGCCAGCCCCTGCAGGTGGATTGCAGCGCCGCCCTGCTGGCCCGCAACCCCGTGGCCGATCGCCAGCGCCTCTGGGATCTGAACCGGGGCCTGCCGCCCGACCTCCACGGCGCCGCCCTGCTCACCTCCAGCTTCGCCCTGCAGTGGCTGGATCACCCCGCCAGCCAGCTGGGGCACTGGTGCGACTGTCTTCTGCCGGGGGGCGTGCTCGCCCTGGCCGTGCCCACGGCGGGCAGTTTCCGCCAGTGGCATCAGGCCGCCGCCGACTCCGGCATCCCCTGCACGGCCCTGCCGCTGCCGGCGGGCCCCGAGCTGGTGCAGGCCGCCGGCACCCGGCTGCAGCTGCTCGCTTGCCAGCAGCTGCGCTTCAGCCGGCCGGCCGGCGGCCTGGCGCTGCTGCGCCAGATGCGCGCGATCGGGGCTGACGCCAGCCCGGCGGCGCCCCTGAGCGGGGTGCAACTGCGCCACCTGCTGCGCCACTGGCCCGCCGGCCCCACCACCTGGGAGCTGCTGGTGCTGGTGGGAAGGCGCCCCTGATCCGGCGGCCCCGGGCTACGGTCCGCCCAGCGAGGGCCTGGGCCATGCGCCTGGTGGTGTGCGGCACCGACACCGACGTCGGTAAGACCGTGGTGAGCGCGCTGCTGGTGCAGGGCCTGGGGGCGCGTTACTGGAAGCCGGTGCAGAGCGGCATCGAGCCCGGCGGCGGTGACGTGGCCACCCTGGAGCGGCTGCTGGCCCTGCCGCCGCAGCGGCTGCTGCCCGAGGCCTATCGCCTCAGCCTGCCCGCCTCGCCCCACTGGGCGGCCGAGCGGGATGGCGTGCGCATCGAGCCCGATCGGCTCGCCCTGCCGGCAGGCGACGGTCCGCTGGTGGTGGAAACCGCCGGCGGGCTGCTGGTGCCCCTGCGGCGCGACTGGCTGCAGATCGAGCAGATCGCCCTCTGGGGGCTGCCGGTGCTGCTGGTGGCCCGCAGCGGGCTGGGCACCCTCAACCACACCCTGCTGTCGGTGGAGGCCCTGCGGCAGCGCCGCATCCCCCTGCTGGGGCTGGTGCTGAACGGGCCCCTGCACCCCGACAACCCGCGCACCCTCGAAGAGCTGGCCGGTGTGCCGGTGCTGGCGGAACTGCCGCCGCTCGAACCGCTCAGCGATCAGGGGCTGCAGCAGCAGTGGCGGCGCCTGGAACTGGCCGGCCGACTGGAGCGGCGCCTCCTGGCCTTGGACTCCCGGGTGGCCCGGTGATGGGGGGGCGCAACGGGCTGGTGAGCGCCGCCCTGGTGATGCTTTGTGCCGGCATTCTTGTGCTGTTCACCGACATCGAGATCTCGGCACGGTGGTGGATCTGCCGTGTGGTTCCGGGCACCTGTGCGGCGATCTTCCGGGAGCAGCCCATCGACGGTTCCTCTCCCGGCATGCCGGCGCGCCTTCGGCGGGATCGTCAGCAGGGGCCCTGACGGGATGGTCCGCAGCCGCCCTCAACGGTCGCTGCGGGCCCGGATCGGGCAATGGCCGGAGAGCCGCGCCACGATCTGGCGGGCCAGCGTCAGGGGCCATCCCTGGCGCAGTTGACCGTGCACCAGATCGATCTGGGAGGGGTTCCAGCCCTCCTGCTCCAGCTGCAGCCGGATCGTCTGCCACTGCCCCTCGGCGAAGACATGGTTGGAGCAGCCGAAGGGTCGGCCCGAGGCCGGGCGCAGACTGCCGCGGCCGGCCGGCTCCTCGGGTGCAAGGAAGCGACGGGAAGGATTCCGGGAAGGAAGGGAGCGTTCCATGGCGAACCGATGCTGGCCAGGACAGTGCGGATTTCGACTTCCGCCATCACCATGATCCACCCCGGCTCAGGGACCGGCCAGGATCGCCGCCTCCACATCGGCCCGGGAGAGGCCATAGGGGAACTGGCGGCTGGTGCGTTGGCCATCCTGCTGCCAGCGCACGCTCAGATCTTCCGCCTCCAGTTCCAGCTCGGCGCTCCATTCGCCGTGGTGGAGGTCCCAGAGGCAGGGATCGCCGCGCCGCTGCACGGCACCGAGTTCGCCCAGCCAGGCCTCCAGCGCCGGCAGCGGGTGGTTGTACAGAGGGGTGGCCGGGTCGGGCAACGCGGACATTCGGGAAGTGGAGGGGGGAGCGGGGGATCAGGCGGTGGGAGGGGATGGGCCGGGGGCCGCCAGAGGTGGGGCCGAGGCTGAACCGGGAAGCGAGGCGGCCCGAGGC